>Ga0335080_10000253_pt1 | contig 48287 bp, 40 predicted proteins | sample Lox_Sample_34_FD_206720 | JGI IMG/M metagenome (GOLD analysis project Ga0335080, IMG submission 206720) | Soil microbial communities from Loxahatchee National Wildlife Refuge, Florida, United States - Lox_Sample_3.4 | ecosystem: Environmental > Terrestrial > Soil > Wetlands | place: USA... | reverse complement strand
AGCACGCCGTGACTGGCCGGGATGAGCGCCGCCGCATGCCCCCTGGGCCGCCGCGGCCGGGCCGGGGCAGCGGTGGCGCTGGCCAGCACCTCCTCGATCAGCCTGCTGGCGAGCGCCGCATCGGTGAGCGCGTGGGTGAGCGTGGCATCGGTGAGCCTGCTGGCGAGCACGTCTTCGGCGGGCGCGGCGAACTGGCCGCCGCCGCCGACCCGCCCCACGCCGCCCGGGTTCGGGTAGGGCGTCCACAAGGTGACGGTGGACAGGCCCAGCCCGATCGCTGGCATGAGCACGAGCACGGCCGACCAGGCCAGCGGCGGCCAGCGGGTGATGGCGTAGGCCGCCCACAGCGCCAGCCCGGTGGTGGCCAGGCTGGCGTGCCCGATGACCACTCCCGGGCCCATGCCCTCGCGCCTGGCGCGCTGCTCGCGCAGCCCGCCGTGGGTGATCCAGCTGCCGAGCATGAAGGCGCCAATGCCGGCGGTCAGCAGCCAGGATATGAGCGTGGCAGTCGGGAGCACGGTGCTGGCAGCGTATACGCCTTCCCGCGGGTGGGCCAGCCTGCCTGCTGGCGGTGGGCCAGCCTGCCTCTAGCGGTGGGCCAGCCTCCGGTGACGGGCCGGGCGGCCGCCCCCGCCGCCTGCCTCAAACGCCGGCAGCGTGAACGCGTGCCGCACAGTGGCGATGAGCCACAACGTGACCGTCAGGGCGACCAGGGCCGCCAGCGCGGCCGGGCTGCCGGTGACCAGCCCCATCACCGCGGCGGCGAGCGCGGCGGCCCCCAGCAGGCCGGCCAGCGCGAGATACACGCGCACCACGGCGGAGTCGGCCGCGGTGGCCAGGCCAGCCGCCGTGCTGAGGGCGCAGCCGCCGGCCACCCCCAGGATCAGCACCACGGCGGCCGCGCCCCGGGCGCCGGAGATCAGCCACAGGTGCGTGCCGCCCAGGAACGCCAGGTACACGGCGATGACCGCCCCCATGGCCAGTGTGGAAACCGCATCTCTCCAGGTCAGCATCATGGCCCGCACCTCCATCGCCCTTATGGGGCAGCTACCTTCAGGGTCGCGCCTGGCGGGGCGCATGGGCATGGGCGAAGGTCACCGCCTGGGCGCCGACGGTCCTCCGCTGCTGCTACCGTCGCGCCCTAAGGGGATCGTCGCGCCCGCTGGGGGGAGTCAGAGCATCACGGGGGATCCGATGATCGAGCTTGAGCTGGCCGGCTGGCGCCGGCGCGTGAGCGAGCTGTACGCGGCCGTGCGGGCGGAGCCGCGCCCCGAGCGCGGGCACGCGCTGTGGCGGGCCGGCCGCGACGAGCTGTTCCGGGCGCACCCGCAGAGCCCGCTGGAGCCGGGTGACCCGCTCCGGGCCACCGGCCTGCCCGTGTGGCCGTACGACCCGGGGCTGCGGTTCTCGCTGCCGCTGCGGCCCGCCCCCGTGCCAGCGGAGCTGTCGCTGCCGGCCGGCCGCGACGGCACCACGAAGCTGCGGCTCGCCGGGCAGGTCGAGCTGCCCGCACCGCTTCGCGCGGTGGTCGATGTGTGGTGGCTGGAGCAGTACGCGGGCGGGCTCTTCCTGCCGCTGCGGGACGGCACCGCGGGCACCACCAGCTATGGGGGCGGGCGGTACCTGCTCGACGCGGCCAAGGGCGCCGACCTCGGCGGCGCCAACGGGTCCCTGGTGGTGGACCTGAACTTCCTCTACCACCCCTCGTGCCGCTACAGCATCGACTGGGTGTGCCCGCTGGCGCCGCGCGGGAACACCATCACCGCGCCGGTGCGCGCTGGGGAGCGGCTGTGACCGGCCGGCCGGGCTCAGCCCTCCGGCCCGGCTCGGTTCTCCCAGCCGGATCAGTCCTCCAGCAGGGTGCTGGGGTCGGCGGGAACGTCCACCGCGTGGGAGGCGAGCGCCGCCAGCGGCACGACCTCCAGGGCCCGCTCATGGGTTGACGCCAGCACCACCGGCGCGGCGGCGCCGTCGCGGTGCGCCCGCAGCCAGTTCACGGCCGTCACGCACCACCGGTCCCCCGGCACGAGCCCCGGAAAGCGGAACTCCGGCACCGGTGTGGACAGGTCGTTACCGATCCGGCGCTGATGCGCCAGGAACTCCGCGGTGACCACGGCGCAGATCGTGTGACTGCCCAGATCCTCCGGGCCGGTGCTGCAGCAGCCGTTGCGGTAGAAGCCGGTGAGCGGGTCGGTGCCACATGGCTCCAGCTCACCACCAAGGACATTGCGCTCGCCCACCCCTGCAGTATCCCCACCCGCGGCGCACCAGACAAACGCCGCCGGGTGCGGGCGCCGGGCGGGGGCGTCAGATCCGGGGCGTCGGCTCGTGAGACGCCCCGAGGGCGCGCAGCGACTCCTCGAAGGACATCAGCCGGCCACGCACCTGCGCGGCCTCCGGGCTGCCGGGCCCGCCAGCCCCGCCCGCGGCCTGCTCGTCCGCCATGGCCGAGCGCAGGGCGCGCAGGGAGCCGAGCGTGTCCTCGACCTGCATCCGGTCTTCCTCACCCGGGGCCCGCTCCCGCAGCCGGTACAGCTCCTGCGAGAGCTGGTCCGCGCGGGCCTGCAGGCCCGCCCAGCGACCAGCGGCGTCCCCCGCGGCCGGTGCCGCTGTTTGCCCGGCCATGCGCACCGCGTCGGCCAGCGCCTGGCCCTCCGCGTAGGTGTCGACAACCGCGGAGCGCCAGCCGGACGCGGCAGCCGAACGCCGGCCGGACGCGCGCGCGATCCACACGATCAGGGCGATGAGGACGAGCGCGCCCAGCGCAATCCACAGCCACAGCAGCGACGAGCCACTACTGCTCGCCGGCGCCGTGGAGGCCTGCGCGGCCGCAGTCGGCACCACGGTCGTCGGCACCACGGTACTGGGCACCACGGAGGGTGCCGCGGTGGGTGGCGCGACACTGCCGGTCCGGCTGGGAACCAGGCTGGAGACCGCGCTCTTGACGGCGCCGCCGTTGATAGGGCCGTTGCTCCCGCACCCGGCCGCCAGGGACCCCATGGCCAGTGCCATCGCGGCCACGGCCAGCCCATTCTTGAGCCGCTTCATCCCCGTCCTCCCATCGTCCCGCGCAAGCTGCGTGCCAGCGCCCCATCCAGGCGCCTGCGGGACACGAACGCAAGCCTGCATCTCACGCCCGGCCGGGGTCCTCACCCTCTGGGGGTGGACCGGGTCAGCGCGGCTTGCGCGCCTCGATCAGGAAACGCTGGGCATGCGAAACGAATGGCCCACGCACGCGGATGCGCTCATGCATGCGGGCGAGCTGAGCCCGGTAGCCGTCCGCGACCAGTTGCTCAAACGCCGGCTCGCCGCTCACCCCGGCAGCGTCGCAGCCGGCCGCGGCCGCCGCAACGGCTTACCCCGCGCCCGGCGGGCGGAGCCTGGCGAACAGGTCATCCTCGGGGACGGGGGCCCCGGTGGAGTCGCTGGCCCGGATGAAGCTCTCCCGGCCGAAGACCGCCTCGGCGACGTCCGGCGGGACCTTGCTGAACCACGAGTCCTGTATCTGGCTGGCGTGCGCGAGCAGGGCGTCCCGCTTGCGGCTGAGCACCGGCCGGATGTCGATCGTGGTGGTGATGCGCTGCTCGGTCTCGGCCATCTGCCGCATGATCTCCGGGTCGGCGGGCCGGCGGTCGGGCACGTCCACCCCCGCGTCGCGCAGCGCCTGCCACATCTTCTGCCAGTCGCTGCCGCGCATGGCGGTGAAGTAGAGCTTGGCCGGGATGCCGGTGCCCGCCGCCGCGGCGGCGGCCGCCTGGGCCGTGTGCACGTGGTCGGGGTGCTGGTAGGGGCCCGCGGCGTCGTAGGTGATCACGACCTGCGGCCGGTACCGCTCCATCAGGGCGCCGATCCGGGCGGCCACCTCGGCCAGCGGGACGTTGCAGAACGCGCCGGGCCGGTCCTTGTAGTCCCAGTCCGGCATGCCGGAGTCGTGGTAGCCGAGCGGCTCGAGGTCGCTGACGCCCAGGATCTTGCAGGCCTGGCGCAGCTCCGCGAGCCGCAACTGCGCCACCGCCTGCTCATCGTGACCGTCCTGGCCGGGCTTGACCCCGCCGGGCGCATCCCCGAACTCACCGTTCGTACAGGTGACGACGACGGTACGGACCCCCTGGCCGCTGCAGGCGGCCAGCACGCCGCCGGTGCTCGACGCCTCGTCGTCGGGATGCGCGTGCACCGCCATCAGGGTGAGATCATCTGCCATGTCCCCAAGTTTGCCGTACGGACCTGCAGCGCCGGGCCACGGCGCAGGCCACAATGATCATCTCCGGTACCGAAGGATGGGGAGTGGGGATGACCGATCCAGGCGCTGCCAGCACGCCGCCATGGCGGTTCGACGACCTGCGGGCGCTGTTCGTCAACTGCACGCTGAAACGCTCACCGGAGGTCAGCCACACCCAGGGGCTGGCCGACCGCAGCATCGCGATCATGAGGCGGCACGGGGTCACCGTGGATGTGCTGCGCGCCGTCGACCTCGACATCGCCACCGGGGTGTGGCCTGACATGACCGAGCACGGCTGGCCCTCGGACGCGTGGCCGCGGATCTACCAGCAGGTGCTCGCCGCCGACATCCTGGTGCTGGCCGGCCCGATCTGGCTCGGCGACAACAGCTCGGTGATGAAGCGGGTGATCGAGCGGCTGTACGCGTGCTCGCACCTGCTCAACGACGCCGGGCAGTACGCCTACTACGGCCGCGTGGCCGGCTGCCTGATCACCGGCAACGAGGACGGCGTCAAGCACTGCGCGATGAACGTCCTGTACAGCCTGCAGCACCTGGGATACACGATCCCGCCGCAGGCGGACGCCGGCTGGATCGGCGAGGCGGGGCCGGGGCCGTCCTACCTGGACCCCGGGTCGGGCGGGCCCGGCAACGACTTCACCAACCGCAACACCACCTTCATGACGTGGAACCTGCTGCACCTGGCCCGCATGCTCAAGGACGCCGGCGGCATCCCCGCGCACGGGAACCAGCGCTCGGAGTGGGAGGCCGGCTGCCGCTCCGGCTACGGCAACCCCGACTACCGTTAAGATCCCGGGCCCGTAAGATCCCGGGCCTGGCGGGCCGCGGGGGCGGGCCAGGATCATCGGTACAGGCGAGCCGCGAGCTGGCGGGGGAAGCGGCCAGGCCGGGAAGCGGGCCGCGGTGACCATGGACGAGCCGGGCAGGCGGCACCGGTGGCGGCCAGCCGCACCGGGCGTCGCCACGCTGCGCTCCTACCAGCGGCCCTGGCTGCGCGGGGACCTGATCGCCGGTGTGACCGTGGCGGCGTACCTGATCCCTCAGGTGATGGCCTATGCGGGGGTGGCGGGCCTGCCGCCGGTGGCGGGGTTGTGGGCGGCGTTCCCGCCGCTGCTGGCCTATGCCCTGCTCGGCTCCTCACGCTCGCTGTCGATGGGGCCGGAGTCCACCACCGCGCTGATGACGGCGGCCGCGATCGGCCCGCTCGCCGCGGGCGACCCGGCGCGTTACGCACTGCTGGCGGCCGCCCTGGCCATCGGGGTGGGGCTGCTCGCGCTGGTCGCCTGGCTGCTGCGGCTGGGATTCCTGGCCGACCTGCTGTCACGGCCGGTGCTGGTCGGCTACCTCGCGGGCGTCGCGGTGATCATGATCGCCGGGCAGCTCGCGCGGCTGACCGGGGTGAGTGTGACCGGCCGGACGTTCGTGGCCGAGCTGACGTCCTTCGCCAGCGGCATCGGCCAGGCGCAGCCCGCCGACGTGGCCGTCGCCGCGTTCGTGCTGGCGTTCCTGTTCGTGCTGCGGGCGCGCTGGCCGCGGGCGCCCGGGCCGCTGCTGGCCGTGCTGCTGGCGGCGGCCGCGGTGCGGATCGGTGACCTGGCCCGGCACGGGGTGGCCGTGGTGGGCGCGATCCCGGCCGGGCTGCCCACCCCCGGGCTGCCGCACCTGAGCCGGGCGGACCTGGCCAGCCTGGTCTTTCCGGCGCTGAGCGTGCTGGCGGTGGCCTTCACCGACGACGTGCTGACCGCGCGCTCGTTCGCCCGGCCCGGCGAGCCGGTGGACGCCAGCCAGGAGTTCCTGGCGCTCGGCGTGTCCAGCATCGGGGCGGGCCTGCTGCACGGGTTCCCGGTCAGCAGCAGTGCCAGCCGGACGGCCATCGCCGTGTCCGCGGGCAGCCGGACCCAGGTGTACTCGCTCACGGCCCTGGCCACCGTGCTGGCCGTGCTGCTGCTCGGCCGCCCGGTGCTGGCCAGTTTCCCCGAGGCGGCGCTCGGCGCGATCGTGGTCTACGCGGCCACCCGCCTGATCGACGTGACGGCCTTCCGGCGGCTCGCGGCGTTCCGCCGCAGCGAGTTCCTCATCGCCCTGGCCACCTGCGCCGGCGTGCTGGTTTTCAACATCCTCTACGGCGTGCTGATCGCCATCGGCCTGTCGGTCGCCGAGCTGCTGACCCGGGTGGGCCGGCCACATGCCGCGATCCTCGGCCAGGCGCCCGGGGTGGCCGGCATGCACGACATCGGTGACTACCCCGGCGCCACCACCATCCCCGGGCTGGTCGTCTTCCGCTATGACGCGCCGCTGTTCTTCGCCAACTCCGAGGACTTCCGGCAGCGCGCGCTGGCCGCGGTCGACTCCGCGGCGCGCAGCGAGGGGCCGGTCCGGTGGTTCCTGCTCAACGCCGAAGCCAACACTGAGGCCGACTACACGGCGATGGAGGCCCTGAGCCAGCTCTACGACGAGCTCACCCGCCAGGGCATCGTCTTCGCCTTCGCCCGCGTCAAGGCCGAGCTGCGGCACCAGCTCCAGGTGTTCGGGCTGGCCGGCAAGATCGGCGAGCAGTGGTTCTTCCCCACCCTCCCCACCGCGGTCGAGGCCTACCGCAACTGGGCCGGGCGTCCCCGTTGACGGGCAGCCGCCCGCCGCGGCGGCGCCCGCGGCGGGTCAGGCCGCTGCCCACGCCTGGCTGTGCTCCCACTTCGCCGGGCCCGCCGTGAGGCGGCCCGGTGCCCGGGAAAGCGCCCCGGCCGGGACGTTTCTCCCGCTAGGGTGGCATGCACCGGTGGCCCGGCGGCGCGGCACTACGGGGGTAGCGTCGCTGGCAGGCCGCCGAGACGTGTGTGTCAGGAGCCGGTCATCTGGTCACGAACACAGGTCGCGCTGGGGGCGCTGCCGTTCCTGGTCCTGGCGGCCGTGGCAATCATCGACGTCATGGTCGGGCACAGCATCGGGCTGCTCGCGCTGCTGTCCCTCGGCCCGGCGTTCGCGGCTGTCGTCGGCGGCCTCGCGCGGATGATCATCGTCAGCTGCCTGGCCCTCGCCCTGTGCGTGTTCCTGGCCACCTACGTAGACCGCATCATCGACCTCGATGACAAGCTCGCCATCGTGACCGTGCTGGGCGTCAGCGTGGCCGGGGTGATCGCCAGCACCGTGCGCCAGCGGCAGGAACGCGAGCTCGCGGACGTGCGCATGGTCGCGGAGGCGGCCCAGCAGGTCCTGCTGCGGCCGGTGCCGCCCGAGCTGGGCGCGGTCCGGGTAGCCGTCAGGTACATCTCCGCCACCTCGCGGGCCACCATCGGCGGCGACCTGTACGAGGTCATCGCCGCGCCGGACGCCACCCGGTTCATCATCGGGGATGTCCAGGGCAAGGGCCTGGAGGCGGTCAAGATGGCCTCGACGGTGCTGGGGGCGTTCCGCGAGGCGGCGCCGGACACCTCCGACCTGGCCGCGATCGCCACCCGGATCGAGGCCACCCTGGCCCGCGAGCTCAGCGACGAGCAGTTCGTGACCGCCATCGTCGCGCAGGTCAGCGCCGACGGGTCAAAGGTGGAGCTGCTGAACCGCGGGCATCCGCCGCCGCTGCTGGTGGACGGCGCCGGGCCGCGGCTGCTGGAAGCCGCCGAAGGCGGCCTGCCACTGGGCCTGGCACAGCTCGGGGCCGCCCCCGGCCAGCCGGCTACGCCGGGCCGGACGGCCGTGATCGAGGCCGGCCCGGGCGACCGGATCCTGTTCTACACCGACGGTGTCAGCGAGGCGCGCAGCCGGTCCGGTGAGTTCTTCCCCCTCGCCCGGTGCCGCGCGGTCCGCGAGGCCGGCGACCCGGACCAGATCCTGGACGCGCTGAGCGCCGAGGTGCTGCGCCACGTCGGCCACGCGCTCGATGACGACGCGGCCATGCTCCTCATCCGCCGCGAGCCGGCCTGAGCGGGGCCTGCGCCGGCCGCCGTTACCGCCGCGGGCGGCTCACTGCAACACCACGGCCACCAGGGCCACCAGCAGGCCGGCCAGCGTCCCCGCCCGGGTCACCGGCGCCGGAACCGGGCCGCGGTCACGGCGCGTCCTGCCTGATCGCGTGGCCGGCCGCCACCGGCGCCGCCCGGGTAGCGGCGTGCCCGGGCTCTGGTCAGCCGCTGGCCGGCGGGCGCCGGCGCTTCGGCGTGAACCGGGCGGCGGCCGCCTGCAGCACGCTCCGCAGCGCGGCGTTGTGCCAGATGTTGCGGGCGTTGCGCCACTGCCGCCGCGGGTCGATGCACTCGCTGCGGGTCTCCACCTGAGGGCCGGCCGCTCCCAGCCGCTCACCGAGCGCGGTGAGGGTCTGGGCCCAGAACCGGTCCTCCTTGCGGTGCCCGCCGAGCGCCAGGCCGATCTCGTACAGCGGGTCGTTCGCCCGCATCAGCACCTGCGCCTGGGCGAACGCGTCCGGCCCTGACCGTGCCGCGGAGAAGGTGATCCAGCCCGCGAACATGTGGCCCTGCGGCGTCATGAGGGTGAAGGACTCCTCGTCCGCGTAGAGCACGAACACCCCGGTGGACAGCTTGACCCCGCCGCCGACGGCGAGGTCGAGCAGGGCCACGTCGCCCGGGCTGATCCCGGCGAGGGCGCCGGCGAAGCGGTTGCCCGGCGGCCAGAACTCCGGGAAGTGCGCCTTCCAGGTCGCGATCGCCTCCCGCGGCGTGACCGCGCTGCCCAGGTTCACGCGGTAGGTCTTCTGCCACATCTTGCCGAAACCCTGCACCGGCCCGGTCAGCCGCCGGCCCGCCACGTTGGTGCCGCGGACGCCGTCGCGCTGCTCCACCGCCAGGCGCTCGACCTTCGCCGCCCAGCTGGCCGCGTCCCTCGGCGCCGGCTGGGCCCGCGACTCGCGCATGCTCAGGCCGATCCGCTCGGCCGAGCTGACACCCTCCGGCCCCGTCTGCTGCGTCATGTCCGCTCCCCCTACCGCACCGCGCCGGCCAGCGCAGACTCCTCGTCGCCATAGATGGTGATCGCCTCGTCGAGCCGGGTGAGCTCGAAGATCTCCCGGTAGTGGTCGCTCAGGCCGTAGGCGGCCAGCTGCTGGTGCTGCCGGTTGGCGCGCACGAGCAGGGTGACGAGCATGCCGATGCCGCCGCTGTTCATGTACTCCAGCCCGCCGAAGTTGAGCACCAGCCGCCGCGCGCCGCCCCGCTCGGCTTCCTCGTAGGCCGCCATCAAGGTGGGCTCGCAGGCGGCCGTGACCTCACCCTTGATGTCGACGACCGCCACCGCGTCGCCTGCCTGCCGGACGTCCATCCGCACTTCCGGTGCGTCCATCTGATCCCCTCCCTGCGCTGTGTGTCCGTGCCCGCGGCCCGGGCCGTCAGCTGGCCTGGGCCGTCAGCTGGCTCACGGCGTGATCGAGATCAGGGAAGAGCTCGATGAAGTCCGAGAGCCTGGTGATATCGAAGATCTCGCGGTAGTGCTCCGACAGCCCGCTCGCGACCATCTTGCGGCGCTGGGCACGCGCCTTCGCGAGCACGCTCACGATCAGCGCGATACCGGTCGAGTTGATGTAGCCGACCTCGGCGAAGTCGAGCACGACGCTGCTGGGCTCGCCCTCCGCCACCGCCTGGTCGTACGCGGCGGTCAGGACGTCAGCGGCCGTTCCGTCCACGTCGCCGGAGAGCCGGATGACCGCTCCCCCGGCGATGGTGTGAACCTCAGCCTCACAGGTCGTCTTCACGGGTGGCTCCTTTGTCAGCGGGGATGGTGGTCGCCATGGTGAGGCGGACCGTGTGCCGGGTTCCCCGGGTTGTCACGTCCATCGCATCGACCATGTTGCGGATCAGGAACAGGCCCCAGCCACGGGCGCTCTGCTCACCGGCGAGCTTGCGGGCGAGGTCGGGCTGCTCGGCGGGATCGGCCGGTGCCCGGGCACCGCCCTGATCGGTGATGGTGACGACGATGTCGGTGCCGACCTGGGTCACCTCGATGTCCACCGGGATCTCCGGGCGGTTCAGGTTGCCGTGCTCGATGGCGTTCATCGTGGCCTCGGCCACCGCCGTCTTGAGCCGGTCCAGCCGCTTGTCCGCCAGGCCGGTCCCGGCGACCGCCTCCGCCACCCGGGCGAGCGCCACCCGCTCGTTGCCGGGCTCGCTGGGCACCGCGAACGCCGCCAGGCGCCGTGCCGCGCCGCTGGCAACCGATGTCATGTTCCGCCTCCCGCGTACAGCGCGGACGACGTGCGCTGCAGGGTCACCAGGGTGATGTCGTCCTCCTGCTCGTGGCCCTCCCCCGTGAACGCGGCCAGCTCCGTCAGGCACGCGTCGATCAGGCCCTCCCCCGACTCCGCCTTCCCGGTCAGGGCGGCGACCCGCGGGAACCCGAACATCTCCCGGCCGGGGCCGTGCGCCTCGGCCAGCCCGTCGCTGTGCAGCAGCGCACAGTCGCCCGGCTGCATCTGGAAGGTCTTCTCCTCGTACTCGGTGCCGGGCATGAGGCCCAGCGGCATCCCCCGGGCCCGGAGCTCGGCCACCCCGCCCGCGGTGCGCACGTAAGGCACGTCGTGCCCGGCGTTGGCGAAGTCCAGCCGGCCGGTCGCCGGGTCGAGCACGAGCGCCAGGCAGGTGACGAACATATGCGCCGGGATGTCCGCGCACAGCAGGTCGTTGACATGGGCCAGCACCTCGCCCGGCGAGATGAGCCTGGGCGCCGCGCCGCGCAGCAGCGCGTGCGTGCTCGCCATCACCAGCGCCGCTGGCACACCCTTGTCGGTCACGTCGCCGACCACGAGCATCACCCGGCCGTCGGGCAGCGCGATGAAGTCATAGAAGTCGCCGCCGACGGTGCGGGCCGGGCGGTAGAAGGCCGCCACGTGCCAGCTCGGCAGGTCGGGCACGGCCTTCGGCAGGAACTGCTGCTGGATGAGCTGGGCGACCTTCAGCTCCTGCTCGATCCGCTCCCGGTTGCGCGCCTCCGCCTGCTGCTGGCGGACCAGCTGGCCCACCCGCATCGCGGGCGCGGCATAGCCGGCCAGCGCGCCGAGCAGCCGCCGGTCCTCCCCCGAGTAGCCGCGCTCGGACAGCCGCGGGCCGAGATTGAGCAGGCCGATCAGTGTGCCCGAGGAGATGAGCGGGACGACCATCACGACACCGGCCGCCCGCAGCCCCGCCAGGGCGGGTGACTCGAACTCAAGCCTGCTGATGTCGACCGGGCCGGCCTCGCTCAGCAGGAAGGCGTGCAGCGGGTCGTTCGGCTGCAGGTCGAATCCGGGATCCGGCCCGTTCCCGCCGCCGTCACCGGCGCTGCTGCCCGGCCGCTGCGCGGGCGGCTCTGCCTGGCCACCGATCCGCCGCCGCACCCGGGTCACCAGGGCCGCGCCGTCACCGCCACCAGGGCCGCCCGGATCGGCGCCGGCCCCTGCCGCGGCACCGTCCCCAGCAGCGGTCCCACCGCCGGCCACCGGGGTGCCCTCCGCCGCCGGGGCGTCCTCCCCGGCCCGGCCTCTCCCTAGCCGCTGCAGCATGTCACACTCCGAGGTCAGCCCGTTAGCAACACGTTCACCGCACACGCTACGGAGCCCCCGCTACGGAATCGTTACGGCAAGCGGCCTGTCACGGCGGCTTTCACGCCGTTGCGTTACGGTAGGAGGCCTCGGCACACAGGGCCATGGAGCAGGGGGCGGGTCGATCAGTCCGGGGGCCGGCCGAGGAGGCCGCCGTCACCGGGCTTTCTCTCTACTGATGATCATGACATGACGGGTGCCACAGCGCCGCCAGGATCATGATCACGCCGGCACGAGGACGGCCAGCGCCCCCGCGGAGAGGGGGGACCTGTGCCCGATATCAGCCTTGCCCTGCTCGGCCCGCCGGTGGTGGAGCGGGACGCCGTCCCGGTCGCGTTCGATACCAAGAAGGCGGTCGCCCTGCTCGCGCTGCTCGCCGTCGCCGGCCGGGAGCAGAGCCGGGAACGCCTCGCCGCCCAGCTGTGGCCCGACTCCGACCCCGCCCACGCCCGTGGCTCGCTGCGCCGCACCCTGTCGGTCACGGCCGCCGCCGTGGGTGAGGGCCTGCTGATCAGCCGCACCGCCGTCGGGCTGCAGCCGGGCCGGGTGCGGGTGGACGTCACCGACTTCGCCGCGCTCATCGCCCGGCCCGATGTGGCCTCGCTGGAGCGCGGGGCGCGGCTGTACCGGGACGATTTCCTGACCGGATTCTCGCTGCGCGCCTGCCCGGACTTCGAGGACTGGCAGTCGGCCACCGCGGACCGCCTGCGGCAGGACCTGGCCAGGGCGCTGGAACGGCTGACCGACGCGTGCGTGGCGGCGGGAGACCTCACCCGCGCACTGGACCACGCCCGCCGCTGGCTCTCCCTCGACCCGCTGCATGAGCCCGCCCACCAGGCGCTCATCCGGCTGCAGGCCTGGACCGGCCAGCGGTCGGCGGCCCTGCGCCAGTACCGTGCCCTGGTCCGGGTGCTCAGCCGCGAGCTCGCGGTGAGCCCGCTCCCGGAGACAACCCGGCTGTACGACGACGTGCGGGCCGGGCGGCTCCGGCAGGCCCCCGGCCACGCCCCGGCCGAGCCGCCGCCCGCCGGGCCGAGCGCCGTGCCCGGTGAGCGGCCCTCCCGGCGGGCAGCCGCCCGCCCGGCCACCGCAGCCAGCCGGTGGCCGCTGATCGGGCGCGCCACCGAGCTGCGGGCGCTGGAGGACGCCTGGCGGGCCGTGCGGGACACCGGCGGAGCCGGGCCGGGCGTGGCCGCCGGGGCAGGCCCGGCGGGTGGCCAGGTGGTGGCCGTGACCGGCGAGGCCGGCTGCGGCAAGTCCCGCCTGATCGAGGAGTTCCGCGCCCGGATCGAGGCCGGCGGCGGGACCGCCGTCACCGGCCGGTGCCACGACGGCGAGAGCGGCCTGCCGTTCGCGCTGTCCGCCGACCTGCTGCGCGCCGCCGCCGCGGCCCGCCCCGGCCTGGCCGCCCTGCTGCCGCCGCACGTCGCGGCGATGGCCGGGCGGCTGACCCCCGAGCTCGCGGCGGCCCACCGGGACCTGCCCGAGCCGCCGCTGTCCAGCCCGGTCGCGCTGACCCGGATGTACGCGGCGCTGGCGGCCACCCTGCTCGCCGCGGCCCGCCCGGCCGGCCCCGGCGGGCCGGGCGTGGCTGGCGCAGTACTGGTCGAGGATGTGCACTGGGCCGACGGGCCATCGCTTGACCTGCTCGCCTACCTCATCCGCAGGCTCGCGGACTGGCCGCTGCTGCTGGTCGTCAGCTGGCGGCCGGAACCCGACGAACGGCTGCGCGGGCTCCGGGCCGCCCTGGCCGGCGCCGCCGACTCGGGCCGTGGCGCGGCAGTGGAGCCGGAGCCGTTCGGCACCGATGAGATCGCCGGCCTGCTCCGCGCCGCCGGGGCGCCGCCGGGTAACGCGGCGCGGATGCTGGCCGAGACCCACGGGCTGCCGCTGCTGGTCCGCGAGTACGCGGACGCGCTGGGGACATGGGCGGACGACCAGCCCGGGGAGGGGGACGAGGGATGGTCGCCCCCGGCGTCGGTGCGCGGGCTGCTGAGCCGCAGGCTGCAGGCCGCCAGCGAGCCGGCCCGGCAGATCCTGTCGGCCGCCGCCGTGCTCGGCAGCGGGTTCGACGCGGACCTGCTCCGCGCGGTGAGCGGGCGCGGCGAGGCCGAGAGCGTGGAGTCGCTCGACGAGGCACTGGCGCGCTTCCTGCTCACCGAGATCCCGCCGCCGGGTGGCCGGGGGACCCCGTCGTACGACTTCCCCTACGAGGCGCTGCGCCGGGTCAGCTACGACTCCGCCACCCTCGCGCGGCGCCGGCTGCTGCACAGCCGGGCGGCCGACGCGCTGGCCGCCCGTTATGACCGCGACCCGGCGCCCGCCCGGGCCGCGGTCATCGCCGGCCACCTGCAGCGGGCGGGCAGGGAGGCCGAGGCCGCGGACTGGTGGTGGCGGGCCGCCGCCCGGGCCCGCGAGCTGTACGCGCACGCCGAGGCACACGCCCACCTCCGCCAGGCGGTGGCGCTCGGGTATCCGCAGGTGCCGGGCTCCATCGCGCTCGGCGACGTGCTGACCGTCCTCGGGCGCTACCACGAGGCGCTGGCCGAGTACGAGACCGCAGCGGCCGGCAGCGACGGCAACAACGCCACCTCGGCCGCCATCGAGCACAAGCTCGCCGAGGTCCACCACCGGCTGGGCGACTGGGCGCTGGCCGACGCGCACCTGGCGGCCGCGCTGGAGCTGCTGGCGCCCGGCGACCTCGGCGGCCGCGCCCGGGTGCAGGCCGACCTGGCCGTCGTGGCCTACCGGCGGGGAGCCAGCGAGCAGGCGGCCGGGCTGGGCGCGGCCGCGCTGGCCGGCGCCCGGCAGGCGGGCGACCCGGTGGCGGTCGCGCAGGCGCTCGACGTGCTCGGGATGCTGGCGGTGCGGCAAGGGGACACCGGAGCGGCAGAGGCGCACCTGCGCGAGAGCCTGGCGCGGGCCCGGGAACTGCCGGACCCGGGCGCGGCCGTGGCTGCGCTGAACAACCTCGCCCGGCTGCTCGCCGACACCGGCCGCACGGGCGAGGCGCTCGAGAAGGCCCAGGAGGCGCTCGGGCTCGGCAGCGAACTGGGCGACCAGCACCGGGTCGCCGCGCTCCACACCAACCTGGCCGACCTGCTCCACCAGACCGGGCAGCACGACGCCGCACTGGGCCACCTGAAGGAAGCCGCCCGCCGGTTCGCCGCGGTGGACCCGGGCGCGCCGCCGAAGCCGGAGATCTGGACCCTGGTCGAGTGGTTACCCGGGCGCTCTGCCCCTATGCGCGGGATGCGGGCGGGCCGTCTCTGCCGTGAGGGGTGCCGGGCGGCCCAACCCCAGTACTGCCCGCCCGGCACCCGCTCAGCCCCCCCGTGGGTAAGGAGCCGCCGGCCAGCGCCGCGCCAACACAAAATCGACCGGGTTTCCGCTCCCTCGGGCAGCGGCCGGCCTGGGACACTACTGGTCATGCAGACTCTGGTCGTTGATCATCCGCTGGTCGCGCACAAGCTCACGATGCTGCGGGAGGAGGCCACCCAGGCCCCGACATTCCGCCGCCTGTCCGACGAACTCGTGACCCTGCTCGCCTACGAGGCCATGCGCGAGATGCGCGTGCGGCCGGTGACGGTGACGACCCCGCTGGGGCCGGCCGCCGGGCTGAAGCTGGCCGGGCCGGTCCCGCTGGTGGTGCCGGTGCTGCGGGCGGGCATCGGCATGCTCGACGGCATGACCAGGCTGCTCCCCACCGCCGACGTCGGCTTCGTCGGGATGGTCCGGGACGAGGAATCCCTGGTGGCGTCCACCTATGCCGACCGGCTGCCAGCCGACCTGTCCGGCCGCGAGGTCTTCGTGCTCGATCCGATGCTGGCCACCGGCGGGACGCTGGAGACCGTCATCGGCATGCTGGCCGAGCGGGGCGTGGCCGCGGTGACCGCCGTCTGCCTGCTGGCCGCCCCGGAAGGAGTCGCCCGGCTGGAGTCCGCCTTCCCTGCCGACGACCCGGTCCGGGTGCGGGTGGTCGCCGCCGCCTGCGATGAGCGGCTCAACAGCCGCGGATACATCATTCCCGGCCTGGGTGACGCGGGCGATCGCCTGTTCGGCCGGATCTAGGCGGATATAGGCCGGATCTGGGGCGGGCCGCCGCGGGAGAGTTGGCCTACGCTGGCAAATGTGGATGGCCAGGCGCCCGGCCCAGACGGCGGCTATGCCGCCCAGCGCCTGCGCCAGCTGCGCGCGAGCCTCGACCTCAGCCAGGAACAGCTGGCGCACCGGCTGGGCGTCTCCTTCGCGACCGTCAACCGCTGGGAGTCCGGGCGCACCCGGATGTCGGCCCGGGCCGCGCGCGCCCTGGCGGAGTTCGAGGCCCGGGCCACGGCCAGCGGCCCGCCGCGCGCGCTGCCGGTGCCGCATTCCAGCTTCGTCGGGCGCGAAGCCGAGCTCGCGGAGCTGTTCGAGCTGCTGCGGGGCCGGTCCCGGCTGATCAGCGTGACCGGGCCGGGCGGCGTCGGCAAGACCCGGCTCGCGCTGGAGGCCATCCGGCGTTTCGCCCATCCGGACCAGACGGTGGTCATCCCGCTCGAGCCGGTGCGTCACCCCCCGTCGCTCACCTCGGCGGTCGCGTCCTGCCTGCGCCTGCGTGACCAGCCGGGAGTGGAGGTCATCGACTCCGTCGAGGCCGCCCTCGCCGCCAACCCGCGGCTGGTGGTGATCGACGGCGCCGAGCACCTGCGCGACGAGGTCGCGGCGCTGGTCAGCCGCCTGCTGATCGCGGTGCCGGGACTGCGCGTGGTGGTGACCAGCCGGACGGTGCTCGGCGTGCCCGGCGAGCTGTGCTGGCCGGTGCCGCCGATGGCCTGCCCGTCCTCCGCGGCGCCGGTGACCGACATCGTGGCCTCCGACGCGGTACGGCTGTTCATGGCCAGGGCCGAGGAACGGCTGCCCGGCTTCGCCAGCAGCGACGTGGCGCCGCGGGTGATCGCCGAGCTCTGCCGCCGGCTGGACTGCCTGCCGCTGGCGATCGAGCTGATCGCCGGCTGGATCGGGACCCTGTCGCTGCGGGAGATCGTCGATCACGGCGCGGCCCTGCTGGCGGCCGAGCCGGACGGCGACGGTGACCGGGGCACGCTCGTGGACGTGGTGCGGCGCAGCTACGACCTGCTCCGCCCGGGGCAGCAGCGGCTGCTGCCGGCGCTGAGCGTCTTCGCGGGCCCCTTCACCGTGGCCGATGCCGCCGCCGTGGCGGGCAGAGGCGGCCCATCGCTCGCCCGCGCGGTCCGCGGGCTGGTCGATTCCTCGTGGCTGCTGGTGGACCGGGGCGAGCCCAACCGGTTCAGCATGCTCGCGACCATGCGCGTGTTCGCCGCCGCCAGGCTCGACGAGCTGGACGAAGGGCCCTCGGTCCGCCGCCGCCACGCCGGGCATCTGGCGGCGCTGGCCGCTGGCAGCGAGGATGGCCTGGCCGGGCCCGACTGCGCCACCTGGGCCGCCCGGCTGGAGGCCGCCGGGGCCGACCTCGATGTGGCGCTGCAATGGGCGGCGGAGAACGACGACTGCCTCGGCCTGCGGATGAGCGCGGCGCTCTGGCGCTGGTGGCTCACCAGCGGGCGGATGGCGGCCGGGCGCGGCTGGCTGGGCAGGTTCCTGACCCCCGCCCCGCACCAGCGCGACGAGGTAGGCGGGCGGGCCTTCTGCTCGGCGGCCGTGCTCGCGGCGGAGAACGGTGACTATCCCGAGGCGGTCCGGCTGGCCACGACCGCGCTGGGCATCTTCGACGCCCTGGGCCTACGGGAGCGGAGCGCGTTCGCGGCGACCGTGCTCGGGTCCGCGCACCGCTACCAGGGGGACCGCGACGCCGCCCGCCGCTGCTTCCAGACCGCGATGGAGCTGCGGGCGGAGCTGGGTGACCGGCGCGGGGTGTCGGTCGCCACGAACAACCTGGCGCTGATGGCGCTGGACGACGGCGACCTGGCGGCGGCGCGCGAGAACCTGGAGCGGTCGCTGGTCATCAAGCGCCAGCTCGGCGACCAGAACTCGCTCGCCATCGGCCTGGTCAACCTGTCCGACGCCCTGATCCGGATGGGTGATCTCGACGCGAGCCGGCGTGCCCTGGACGAGGTCGCCGAGCTCGCCGAGGGCCTGGGCAACCCGCAGGTGAGCGGGCTGCTGGAGGCCAACCGCGGCTTCCTGGCCGCGGAGCAGGACCGCTGGGCGGAGTCCGCCGACCACTACCGGGCTGCCGCGCTCGCGCACGAGGAGGGCGGCCAGGCGCACGACATCGTGGTGGCGCTGACCGGCCTCGGCCGTGCCGTGCACCGGCTCGGCCACCCCGACGAGGCGGCCAGGCACCTGCGCGCCGCGGAAGCGCTGGCCGCCGGGATCGCCAACCCGCAGCGGCTGGCCGACGTGCGGGCGGCGCTCGCCGAGATCGGTGAGAGCGCCGACGCCGCCGCGCTGCCGGACGGCCTCACCGTCCGCCAGGTCGACGTGCTGCGGCTGCTGGCCGACGGGCTGAGCAACAAGCAGATCGCCGCGGAGCTGTGCCTGAGCCCGGGCACCATCGAGCGCCACCTGGCCACCGTCTACCGCAAGCTGGGCCTGGGCGGCCGGGTCGAGGCGGCCCGCTACGCCGTCACGCACGGGCTGGCCGCCCCGGCGCGCTAGCGGCCGGCCCGCTTCCGGGCGGCCGATATGAGGGCGCAACAGGGCGGCGATGTTATAACGGCCGGGCCGGCCGGGGCCCGCAACCTCCCGCTGCCCGCGCCCGCCAGCGTTTCGACCTGCCCATCGGGCCCGGCCGCCCGGCCGGGCCGATACATGGTTTCCCGGATTCGCGCGCCCTTCCCGGCGGCGTAGACATGAGCAGTCATCATCCGTCACGGGCATCCAGTGGGTGGAGCTGCCATGCGAGAGCAGATTCACGCGGCGGCCATGCCCGTGCTGTCCATCCACCTCGAGCCGGGCGAGAGCGTCGTCGCCGAGGTCGGCGAGTTCTCCTGGATGACCGATGCGATCCAGATGTCGACCGGCGCCGGCGCGGCCAAGCCCGGCCAGCGCCTGGTCGGTGCGCTGACGCCGGTCACCGGCGCGTCACCGCCGCCGATGAGCACCTACACGGCGCAGGGAGGGCCGGGGACCATCTCGTTCGCGGCGAAGGTGCCCGGCAGCATCCTGCCGGTGGATGTGGGCCCCGGAGCCGGGTACCTGGTGCACCGGCACGGCTTTCTGGCCGGCACGCCCGGCATCGAGATCTCGGTCGGGTTCCAGCGGTCGTTCCGCGCGGGGATCTTCGCCGACAAGGGCTTCGTCCTGCACCGCCTCGGCGGCCACGGCCGGGCCTGGGCCGAGCTGTCCGGCCAGGTGGTCCCGCACGAGCTGGCGGCGGGCGAGTCCCTGCGGGTCCTCCCCGGGCACGTGGGGATGTTCCAGGTGTCGGTCTCGTTCCAGGTGGTCCGGGTCCCGGGTATCACCAACCGTTACTTCGGCGGCGACGCGCACTACTTCGCGGAGCTGTCCGGGCCGGGGACCGTGTGGCTGCAGTCGGCGCCGCTGCCGCAGCTTGCCGCCTCGATCGTCTCGTACCTGCCCGATGCCGCCGGCCGGCCCGAGCCGGTCGAGGGCGGCCTGGTGGGGGGGATACTCGGCGACTTGCTGACATAGGCCCGGGAGCGGCGCCCGAAGGCGGGGAGGCGCCGCACCCGTGAAGCGAAGGCCGCTCCCGGCGGGGGGAGCGGCCTTCCTTCGTGTGCGGCGCCTGGCCCAGCGGGCCCAGCGGGCTACGTGCCGGGGACAGACATCCTGATCACGGCGTCGCTCGCCGCCCGCGCAGTGGCGAACCCGGGCTTGATCACCGTGTCGATGATCCGCAGCCGCTCGTCGAAATGGGCGAACGCGCTCTTCATCGCGTTGATCGTGAGCCATTCGATGTCCCGCCAGCCGTACCCGAAGACCTCCGCCAGCCGGTGGAACTCCGACGACAGGCTCACCCCGCTCATCAGCCGGTTGTCGGTGTTCACGGTGACCCGGAACGAGAGCTGCCGCAGCAGCCGGATCGGGTGCTCCTCGATCGACGGCGCGGCCCCGGTCTGCACGTTCGACGTCGGGCACATCTCCAGCGGGATCCGCCGGTCACGGACGTAACTGGCCAGCCTGCCCAGCGTCGCCATGCCCTCCGGGGTGATCTCGATGTCGTCCATGATGCGGACCCCGTGGCCCAGCCGTTCGGCGCCGCACCACTGGAGCGCCTCCCAGATGGAGGGCAGCCCGAACCCCTCCCCGGCGTGGATCGTGATGTGGAAGTTCTCCCGCGCCACATACTGGAACGCGTCGAGATGGCGGCTCGGGGGGCTGCCCGCCTCGGCGCCTGCGATGTCGAAACCGACCACTCCCCGGTCGCGGTACCGCACCGCGAGCTCGGCGATCTCCAGCGAGCGGGCGGCCGTCCGCATCGCGGTGAGCAGCGCGTAGACGGTGATGCCCCGGCCCTGGCTCCCGGCGCGGAAGCCCTCCAGGACCGCCTCGACCACCCCGGGCAGGCTGAGCCCGCCAGCCACGTGCAGCTCCGGGGCGAACCGGACCTCGGCGTAGACCACCCCGTCCGCGGCGAGATCCTCCGCGCACTCGGCCGCCACCCGCGTCAGCGCCTGCCGGGTCTGCATCACCGCCACCGTGTGCTGGAAGGCATCGAGGTAGAGGTTGAGATGCCCCCTGTTCGCGCCGCGCTGCAGCCACAGCATGACCTTGGCCGGGTCCTGTGACGGGAGGCGGTCATAACCGATCTGCCGGGCGAGGTCCACCACGGTGGCCGCCCGCAGGCCGCCGTCGAGGTGGTCGTGCAGCAGCACCTTGGGCGCGGCGCGGATCTCGTCAATCGTCAGTTGCACGCACCCATTGTCACATTCCGGAGCGCCCGGCTGGCGCACTCGCGGGGCGCCGGACGGCGCGTGCCGCCGTAGCCCGCGTCGACGCGAGGACCAGCGCATGGCAAGCTCACTGCCATGAGCGATCAGCACTCCACCTCCGCCATCGACCAGCCGGCCGCCGGCCACGAGGACCCGGCCTGCGACGTCGCCCACGGCAAGGCGCCGGTGCCGGCGGCGACCCGCACCCTGGTTGCCGTCTTCACCTCCCCGGTCGCCCGCTACCTGCTCCGGTACGCCGGCGACGCCGGCTTCCGGCCGGTGCTGGTCGAGCCGGACCCGCAGCACGCCCAGCAGGGCGAGGCGGGCGAGGCCGGTGCCGTCGTGTCCGGCAGCTTCGACGGGTACCTGGACGGCACCACCGATGTCGTGGTGACCGACCACCACCGGCCCGAGCTCGGTGTGGTGCTGCGCGACGCGCTGGCGGGCAAGGCCCGCTGGGTGGGGGTCATGGGCAACCCGAAGCACCCCGCCCCCCACATCCCCGCCATGGCCGCCCTCGGGGTCGCCGAGGCCGACATCGCCCAGGTGCACCGGCCGATCGGGCTGAACATCGGCTCCCGCACCCCCGCCGAGATCGCGCTGGCCACGCTCGCCGGGCTGATCGCCGACCGCAACGGCCGCCCCGGCGGATTCGAGTTCTGAGCGGGGCCGGCATGGCTGCTGACGCCCGGTCCAGGGATGCCTGCGTCGTCGGGGTGGATTTCGGCACGCTGTCGGGGCGTGCGGTGGTGGTCCGGGCCGCCGACGGCGCGGAGCTCGGCGCCGCCGTCCACGACTACCGCCATGGCGTGATGGACGAGCGCCTGGCCGCCACGGGCGAGCCGCTGCCCCCGGACTGGGCGCTGCAGGACCCCGAGGACTACCGCGACGTGCTGCGCACGGCGGTGCCCGCGGCGGTCGCCGCCGCCGGGGTCGACCCGGCGGCCGTGGTCGGCATCGGCACCGACTTCACCGCCTGCACGGTGCTGCCGGTGCTCGCCGACGGCACCCCGCTGTGCCAGCTGCCAGGGCTGGCCGGGCGCCCGCACGCCTACGTCAAGCTGTGGAAGCACCACGCCGCCCAGCCGCAGGCGGACCGGATCAATGCCCTCGCGCGGGAGCGGCCCGAGCCGTGGATCGCCCGTTACGGGGGGAAGATCTCCGCCGAGTGGCAGTTCGCCAAGGGGCTGCAGCTGCTGGAGGAGGACCCGGGGATCTACCAGCGGGCGGAGCGGTGGATCGAGGCCGCCGACTGGGTCATCTGGCAGCTGTGCGGGGCCGAGACCCGCAACGCCTGCACCGCCGGGTACAAGGGCATCTGGCAGGACGGGCACTACCCCTCGCGGGAGTTCCTCGCCGCGCTCAGCCCTGGTTTCGCCAGCTTCTGCGATGACAAGCTGGCCCATCCGGTCTCCCCGCTGGGGGCCCGGGCGGGCTCGCTGACGGCGCGGGCGGCCGGGTGGACCGGGCTCGCCGAGGGGATCGCGGTCGCGGTGGGGAACGTGGACGCGCACGTCACCCCGCCCGCCGCGAACGCGATCGCGCCCGGGCAGATGGTCATCATCATGGGCACCTCCAACTGCCACGTGATGAACGGCACCACGCTGGCGGAGGTCCCCGGCATGTGCGGGGTGGTGGACGGCGGCATCGTCGCCGGGCGATGGGGGTACGAGGCCGGCCAGACCGGCGTCGGGGACATCTTCGCCTGGTTCACCGACCACGCGGTGCCCGCCGCCTACACCAGCGAGGCGGCCAGGCGCGGGATATCCATCCACGACCTGCTGTCGGCCGAGGCCGCCGGGCAGGCCGCGGGCGCGCACGGGCTGCTCGCGCTCGACTGGCTGAACGGCAATCGCTCGGTACTCGTCGATCACCACCTCTCGGGCGTCGTGGCCGGCCTGACCCTGGCCACCCGCCCGCCGGACATCTACCGGGCGCTGATCGAGTCGACCGCGTTCGGCACCAGGGTGATCATCGACGCGTTCGAGGCGGCCGGGATCGGCGTCAGCGAGCTGGTGATCGCGGGCGGGCTCGCGCGCAGCGAGCTGATCATGCAGATCTACGCCGACGTCACCCGCCGCCCTCTCGGCCTGGCCAGTTCCGGGCAGGGCCCGGCGGCCGGGTCGGCGCTGCACGCCGCGGTGGCGGCGGGCGCCTATCCCGACGTGCCGGCCGCGGCGGCGGCAATGGGCAGCCACCGCCCGGCGGTGTACACGCCCGGCCCGGCCAGCGCCGACGTCTATGACGAGCTGTACGCCGAGTACGTGACGCTGCACGACTACTTCGGCCGCGGCACCAACGAGGTGCTGCACCGGCTGCGCGCCCTGCGGGACAGGGTGAGCCGCGACCGGGCGGGCCAGGCATCGCACGGTGCCAGAGGGGACCGGTCATGACCTTCGATCTCGCCGCCGACCCGGCGCTGGCCGCCGCCATCGCCGGTGCCCGTGAACAGGTGTGCGGCCTGCACGCCGCGCTGGCCAGCAGCGGCCTGGTCGCCTGGACATCCGGCAACGTCTCGGCGCGCGTCCCGGCCAGCGGCGGGGACCTGATGGTCATCAAGCCGAGCGGCGTCGCCTACGCCGATCTGACCCCGGCGGCGATGGTCGTCTGCGACCTCGACGGCTCACCGCTGGACGGCGAGTACCAGCCCTCCAGCGACACCGCCGCCCACGCCTACGTGTACCGGCACATGCCGGCCACCGGCGGGGTGGTGCACACCCACTCGCCGTACGCCACCGCCTGGGCGGCGCGGGGGGAGCCCATCCCGTGCGTGCTCACCGCGATGGCGGACGAGTTCGGCGGCGAGATCCCGGTCGGGCCGTTCGCACTGATCGGCGGGGACGACATCGGCCGCGGCATCGTGGCCACCCTCACCGGGCACCGGTCCCCCGCGGTGCTGATGCGCAGCCACGGGGTGTTCACCATCGGGCCGACCGCCCATGACGCGGTCAAGGCGGCGGTGATGTGCGAAGACGTGGCCCGCACCGTGCACCTCGCCCGCGCCTACGGTGAGCCGCGGCCGCTGGCGCCGGACCAGGTGGACGCGCTCCACAGGCGCTACCAGGAGGAGTACGGCCAGCGATGAGCCCGGGGCCGGGCGCGGGGTACCCGGACGCGGGGTACTCGGGCACGCCGCTGCCGCGCAAGCTCGGCATCAAGCCCGGGCACGAGGTCGCGGTTCTCGGCGGGCCCGCGAGCGTCGCCGGCAGCCTCAGCGGGCTGCCCGGCACCGGGCCGCCCCGGCGCGAGCTGTCCGGCAGCGACCCGCTGGACGTCATCGTGTTCTTCGTGACCTGGCGGGCCGACCTGGAAGAGCGGCTGGGCGCGCTGCGGGCGCGGATGGCCCCGGCCGCCGGACTGTGGGTCGCCTGGCCGAAACGGGTGTCCCGGGTTCCGACCGACATGACCGAGCACGTGGTACGCGAGATCGCCCTGCCCACCGGCCTGGTCGACAACAAGGTCTGCGCCATCGACCAGACCTGGTCCGGCCTGCGGCTGGTGATCAGGCGGGAGCTGCGGCCGCCGGCGCGCTGATGGTGCGGCCGCGCCCTAGTCGAGCAGCCGGGTGCCGTTGAAGATGCCGAGCTCTTCCCGGTAGAGCTCCAGGCCCACCCCGTTGGGGTCGCGGAAGTACATGCTCTCCTCGACTCCGCGGTCGGGCCCGAGGTAGGCCACGCCCGCCTCGTCGAGCTTCTTGCGCGCCGCCTCGTACTGCTCCGGCGAGATGGAGATCGCCAGGTGCTGCACCCCGCCGATGGTCTCGGTGAACGGCGGGTGCTCGTGGCCGGGGAAGTCGAAGAACCCGAGCAGGTTGTGGTCGCCGATGTCGAAGAAGAAGTGGCTGGACCCGGCGTAGTCGCGGTTCTCCACCAGCTCGACCAGGGGGAAGCCGAGGAACTCCTGGTAGAACTCGATCGTCTCCTCCACGTCGCGGCAGATCAGTGCCAGGTGGTGCACCCCCTGGACGGTCGTGTGCGGCCGCTCGGCCCGCGGGCGCAGGTACTTCTCGCGCAGCCGCTGACGGCGCGCCCTGACTTCCTCGAGTTCACGTCCCTGGGGCTGTGGCATGGCCGCCTCCCTGTGTCGCTACGGGCCCGGTGTGGTGGTGGTCAGCTGACCGCCCGGCCAAGCCCAGGTTATCCAGGCTTGGCCGGGCGGTCAGCCGGGCCGGCCGGTCGTCAGTGCTCGTTCCCCATTGGCACGACGACGACCGGGCAGTGGGAGTGCGCTGACACCTGGGAGCTGACCGAGCCCATCCGCAGCCTCGCGAAGCCGCCTGCCCCGCGTGCGCCGACCACCATCAGGTCGGCGTCGGCCGACGCCTTGACGAGCTCGTCGGCGGGCACACCGTCGACGGTGTGCACGGTCACGTCCAGGTTGCCGCGGCCTTCAACCGCCTTGTCAACCTCGTCCTGGGCCGCCTTGTGGATCTTGTCCCGGCCCTCCTTGGACATATAGTTCGCACCAGCGATACCCCAGATGCTGGCGGCGGCCGGGATGGTCACCAGCACCTTCACCGGGGCATTCCGGAGCTTGGACTCGGCAAGGGCCCATTCGAGAGCTTTCTGGGAGTGGGGAGATCCGTCCACTCCGACCACAATGCCAGCCATCTTTCATCCTCCAGTCCTGGCAAATCTGCCAGTCTCAGGGTAGATCATTTAGGACAGCCATATCAGAGCCTCACCGTCCCGTCTACAGGGACCTTCGTCGCGAGGGCCGGGACGATGGTCCCTGGACCGGACCGCTGGCCGGGCTATCCTGGACAGCGCAAGCCGGTACCGGCCGGGATGTGCGCGAAGGAGCGGTAACGCGAAGGAGCGGTAACCGGATGGACATCGCGGGCGGCGATCACGGGCAGATCAACGTTTTCCTGCTCGATGATCATGAGATCGTCCGCCGCGGTGTCCGTGACCTGCTGGAGGCCGAGCCGGACATCAGCGTGATCGGCGAGGCGGGCACCGCGGAATCGGCGCTGGCCCGGATCCCCGCCCTCAAGCCGGACGTGGCAGTGCTCGACGTGCGGCTGCCGGACGGCGACGGGGTGACGGTGTGCCGGGAGATCCGGTCGAGGATGCCCGATGTGGCGTGCCTGATGCTCACCTCCTTCGGCGACGACGAGGCCCTATTCGACGCGATCATGGCCGGGGCGTCGGGCTACGTGCTCAAGCAGATCCGCGGCACCGACCTGGTCGGCGCGGTGCGGACCATCGCGTCCGGGCACTCCCTGCTCGACCCGGAGGCGGCGAGCCGGGTCATGCGGCGGATGCGCGAGCAGGCGCAGCGCTCCGACCCGCTGTCCGGGCTGACCGAGCAGGAGCGGCGGATCCTGGAGCTGATCGGCGAGGGCCTGACCAACCGGCAGATCGGGGAACGCATGTTCCTGGCCGAGAAGACCGTCAAGAACTACGTCTCCGCGCTCTTCGCCAAGCTGGGCATGGAGCGCAGGGCGCAGGCCGCCGCGTACGCCGCCCGGGTTTTTGACGAGCACGGCGACACCGGCCACCCGCAGCACCACAGCTGACCACAAGCGAGCTGACCCACAAGCGAGCTGGCCAGCCATCCGCCGGGTGCGCCAGCGGCCATGCATGCCTGCTTCCGCCGCTCAGCGAATGGCGGCCCGCCATTCCAGGTCGGTTCCCCCGCCGTTGGGGGACTCGACCCGCAGCACGCCGCCGAGCCCGCGGGCGCGCTCGGCCAGATTGGCCAGGCCGCTGCGGCGGGTGCTCTTGCCCAGCCCCTTGCCGTCGTCCCGGACCCGGAGCACCAGGTCGCTGCCGCAGTCCACGGTCACGTCCACACTGCTGGCGCCCGCATGACGCGCCGCGTTCGACAGCGCCTCCCGCAGCGCGCCGAGCATCTGCTCGCCGACCTTGCCTGGCACGTCCTCGTCCAGCGGCCCGACCAGCCTCAGCGAGGGGGCGAACCCGAGCGGCACGGTCATCTCCTCCACCACCTCGAGGATCTTCACCCGCAGGCCGCCCCGCTTCACGTCGCTGTGCGACTGCAGCGAGAAGATGGCGGACCGGATCTCCCTGATCGTCTCGTCCAGGGCATCCACGGCGGTACTGACCCGGTCGGCCACCTCCGGGCGGGCGATCAGCGGCACCGCGCCCTGCAGCGACATCCCGGTCGCATACAGCCGCTGGATCACCAGGTCGTGCAGGTCCCTGGCGATCCGGTCCCGGTCCTGGAGCACCGCGAGCCGCTCGGAGTCATGGCGGTGCTCGGCCAGCTCCAGCACGATCCCGGCCTGGGCCGCGAACGTGGTGACCATCTCCACCGCCTGCTGCGGGAACGGCAGCGAGCCGGGATCGCGGCCGACGGTGAGCACACCGCGCACGTTCCCCGGCGCCCCCAGCGGCAGCAGGACCGCCCAGCCCAGCGGCATGTGCGTCCGGGCTACCGGGTTCACCCGGTCGTCGCTGCGGAAGTCCTCCACCGCCGCCGGCGTGCCGGAGGCCAGGACCTGCCCGGACAGCGACTCCGCCGCCGGGAGCACCAGCCCCAGCGCGTCATCCGCCCGCTGCCCGGCCGCATGGGTGTACACGAGCTGCTGCCGGTTACCGGCCGGCACCGCGAGCGCCACCAGATCGGCACCCGACAGGGCCAGCACCTTCCTGGTGACCAGCGCCAGCACCTGAGTGGGCTGGGTCCCCGACAGCACCTCACGGGTGATCTCGGTGGTGGCCCGCAGCCAGCGTTCCTGCCGGCGGGCTTCCTCATACAGCTGTGCGTTGTCGATCGCGACGGCCGCGGCGGCCGCGAGCGCGACCACCAGCGTCTCGTCCTCCTCGTCGAACCCTCCCCCGCCCTCCTTCTCGGTCAGGTAGAGGTTGCCGTAGACCTCATCCCTGATCCGGATCGGCACCCCGAGGAAGGACCGCATCGGCGGGTGGCCCTGCGGGAAGCCGTGCGACTCCGGGGAGGCGGAAAGGTCGGCCAGGCGGAGCGGGCGCGGGTCCTGGATGAGCGTCCCCAGCAGCCCCTGCCCCTCCGGCCAGTGGTCGATCGCGGCGATCTGCGCCTCGTCCAGGCCGACCGGGATGAACTCGGTCAGCCGGCCCTCCTCGCCGATCACGCCGAGCGCGCCGTAACGGGCCTGCACCAGCGGGACCGCGGCCTCGACGATCTTGCGGAGCACAATCTCCAGGTCGAGGTTGGCACCGATCGCGACGACGGCTTCCAGCAGGGAATGGACCCGGTCGCGGGTGGTAAGTACCACCTGGAGCCTGGAGTGCAGCTCGGCGAGCAGGTCGTCGAGCCGCAGCTGAGGCAGGACAGGGCGGGGCTCTGGTTCCACCGGCGGCTCTCCAGCGTGACAGGCCAAGGTATGTATCACTCACCGTAACCTGAGCCGGTACACGAGGGCCACGTGTGGCGGGCATTGATGCCGTTCCGCCCTGCTGGCTGCCCGGTGGCCGCAGTGGCGAAGGTCCCCCCCGGACAGGACCAACACCCCTGAGCGTGGCGGCACCCGGTGGCCGACCATGTGGCAACAGCCGCCAGGCGGGACACCAGCGCCGGCGGGACCGTCCCGGCCCGCCGGGGCGTCCCGGGACGGTCCCTGGCCCGGGCAGAGTCCGGCCTGGCCTCCCGAAGAAGGTGATAGGGATGCGGGGGATGCGGGTCCCGGGTCACCGGACGGCCTCGCTCGCCCGGTGGCTCGGGCTGGATCGCAACCCGCTGCGGCGGGGCACAGACCGGGCCGAGGCGTGGATCCGGATCATCCTCGTGCTGGCGTTCCTGATCGGCGCCCCGCTGGCCTGCTGGGGAGCGGGACGCTGGGCCGGGTCGGTCGCGCCCACCGCCGCCCGCGCGCAGCACGCGGGCGAGCATCGCGTCCTGGCCACCCTGCTCCGGAGCGTTCCCAGCGGCTCTGACTCCTTGACCGAGCTGAACCTGAGCTGGGTCAGGGCCCGGTGGCCGGTGCCCGGAGGCCCCGTACGCACCGGTTATGTGCAGGCGCCTGCAGGCAGCCGGGCTGGCCGCACCGTGCAGGTGTGGCTCGACCGCTCCGGCAGGCCCACCGCAGCGCCGTGGCCGGGCAACCAGGTCCAGGGCTGGGTCCTCATGATGGCTATCCTCGCGCCCGCCATGCTGGCGCTGGTGCTGCTCGCAGCCATGGGGCTAATCGGCCACATCCTGGACCGGCGGCGGCTGGCCAGCTGGCAGCAGGCGTGGGCGGCGGTCGGGCCCCAGTGGACCCGGCGCCCCCGATGACCTGCGGGGGATTCATCGGCCCAGCCGGGCCTTGCCACCGGGCCGGAGGGACCAGGCCATCCGGAGGGACCAGGCCATAAGGACGCAGGGCCAGCCGCCTGCAGCCAAGGACTTGCGGGCCTTCCGGGCGGTGACTGAAGTCCCTGCCAAGCGGTGACCCACGCCCCTGACCGCCGGCCACGATCAAGCAGAGGCTTGGCTCAGTACGGCAGGCCGATGGGACCTGGCCGGCAGAGTCAGACTTACCAGGCCTGGCTCCTATGCAAGGAGGCATTCACATGCGCCGCAAGACTTTCGACGCGCTGGCCATCATCGGCGGGCTCGTCCTCGCTCTCGTTCTGGCGGTGGGAGGCGGGTTGCTGCTCTGGGGGCACAACGTTGTGAACGACCAGGTGCACACCCAGCTCGCTGCGCAGAAGATCGTTTTCCCGACTGCTAACAGCCCGGAAATCAAGGCTCTGCCTGCTACCAATGCCACGGCGATGAAGGCCTACTCCGGCCAGCTCATGACCAACGGTGCACAGGCCAAGACGTACGCCAACAACTTCATTGCGGTTCACCTGGTGAAGATCGGTGGCGGCAAGACCTACTCCCAGCTGTCCGCGGCGTCGCTGACCCAGCCGAACAACGCCGCACTGGCGGCGCAGGTGCAGACCGTCTTCCGCGGCGAGACCCTGCGCGGCCTGCTGCTCAACGCCTACGGGTGGTGGCAGATGGGGCAGATCATGCTGATCAGCGCGTGGGTCGCCTTCGGGGCGGCCGCGGTGCTGCTGATCCTGTCCATCCTGGGCTGGGCGCACCTGCGCCGGACCCCGGCCGAGACCGAGGTCTTCAGCGGCAAGGCATCCGAGCCCGCACACGCGGCCTGAGCCATCCGGTAACGAGACTGCCCGTGGGAACCTCCCACGGGCAGTCTGGCTTTCCTGGCAACCGCCAGGTGAGGGCCGGCGAAGGGGGGCCTGAGGGTGGCCCGACCGGAGTCAGGCAGGGAGGGACGGCGGCAGGGCCGCAAACCCACCGTCGCCAGGACGGGAGAAGCGCCGGGACGGTCGAGCCCGTTTCCTCGCGCGGGCGCCATTATTTTGCCAGCGTACGCTGCCATTTTTTAACTTCTTTACCCTTTGCCGGCAGACGCGGCTATCGTGGCCCCCAGACGCCAGCAGGCGGATGCCGGCAAATGGCAAGCGGCGCTTTGCCCCACGTGCGCCCGGGACCTAGGTCCTGCCGGTCCATGACCGACATCCCTACGCCCGGCGGCCGCCGGAGCGGATCGTGATCGCAGTAAATCCTTTCCCCCCACGTCGAACGGCTGTAACAGGAGCAAGAAATGAGAACTCTCGCCCTGGTGGACCCCGGCTCCGGGGTGATCAACCTCGACCAGCCCGGCACCTACCTGCACTGGTCCATATTCACCGTTTCGGTGGCGAATCTGGTGCTCATCGCCGTTATGGTGGTCATTTTCGGCTTGGCGCTGGTGCTGCCATTCCCCCAGTCCCACACTTACCCGCCAGCCGAGGACCTGCCTGCGGGAACCGATCCCGGCACGCTCGCGGGCGCTCCAGGGCCTGCGCGGGCCGACCTGGGTGAGGCCGAGGACGCCGGCATGTGGTCGTACCGGCTGCGCCGGTGGGCGCTTCGCCTGCTGCCGCCGGGCAAGCTGCTGCCCGACCGCCAGCCCGCCTATGTCGCCTCCTGGGTGTACGTGTTCGGCGTGGCCAGCCTCGCCGCGCTGGGGGTGGCGATCGTGTCGGGGTTCGCGATCGCCATCGGCGGGGTCGACTGGTGGCACACGAACCCGGTGGGCCATTTCTTCAACAGCCTGCACCTGTGGAGCGTCGAGCTCTTCATGGCCCTGCTGGTGATCCACCTGTGGGGGAAGTTCTGGATGGCCGCCTGGCGTGGCCGCCGGGCGATGACCTGGATCACCGGGGTGGTCGCCTTCCTGGCCTCCGTCGTCGAGTGCTTCACGGGTTATCTGTCCCAGCAGAACTTCGACTCGCAATGGATCTCCGCGAGCGGCAAGGACGCCTTCAACTCGGTCGGCGTTGGCGCGTTCTGGAGGGCGATGGATTTCGGCCAGATGCTGCTCTGGCACGTGGTGCTGGTGCCCATCGTGCTGGTCGCCATCGTCGGGGCGCACATCCTGCTGGTGCGCGTCCGCGGCGTCTCCCACCCGCTGCCCGCGCACCTGGGCGGCCCCGGCTCGGCTAAGGAACGCCGCAAGGCCCAGAAGGCGGCCGACGCCGCACCGTGGCGCGGCCGGACCCGGCGCTACGACATCCTCAAGGAAGGCACCATCGCCTCGCTGGTGGTGCTGGGGCTGACGGTCCTGCTGGCCGCGCTGCTGTCGTCGCCCGACGTGCCGTCGGCCACGATACAGAGCTGGGCCAAGGCGAACCCGGCCGACCTCCTCACGACCGCGGCGACCGAGCTCAACGCCACCAGCGGCACCGCCACCTACGGGCCGCCCTACAACAACGCCACCGACGGTGTGCAGAAGCTGCTGTTCGCGCCCACCCAGATCACCGGCGTCACCCAGCCGATCAACACAGCGCAGGACTTCGTGCTGCAGCCGCTCGACAAGCTGACGGCCACCAGCCCGCGGCTGGCCGCCGCCCTCGCCGCCTACAACGCCGCCTCGCCAGCGCAGCAGATGGCGTGGGTCAACGCCTACCTCAAGGCCGTCCCCCACGTGAAGTTCGCAGGCGGGGCACCCGTCGTCCCCACCGCCGCCGCTGGCCCGGTGCCGCTCATGCTCGCCACCGAGCTGACCATGGCGCGCAGCGGCGCGCTCGACGCCGACCTGCTCGCCAACCAGTCCTTCTACGGCACCGACTTCACCAAGCCGCTGCTGTTCATGGGCGACGGCGCCTACTTCGAGGACAAGGCCACCTCCATGAACCTGTCCGGTGACCAGTGGGGGGTCATGAACGAGACGGGCAGCTACCCCGGCCAGCCCTGGCTCTGGCTGTACACGCTGTGGTACTACGTGCCCGGCTTCTCCGCCTCCGCCAACGTGGACATGATCGCGATCTACATGACCGGCCTGGCCACCATCCTGCTGCTGCTGATCCCCTTCATCCCCGGCCTGCGCGACATCCCCCGCTGGATCCCGGTGCACCGCCTGATCTGGCGCAAGTGGGAGCCGGCCACGGCAGGCACGGGTGAAGGCACCGGCGGCGTCGGCCTGGTCAGCGCAGCCGCGGGCAGCAGCCCCGGCCGGGACGGCTCCGGTCATGGCGGCCAGCCGGGTGGCGGCGCGCCCGGCGACACCGGCCAGCCGGGCACGGCGGACACGGGCAGCGCCCACTGACGCCGGCGGCCGGCCCGGGCAGGCGGCACAGCCTCGCCCGGGCCGGCTGCTGCCGGGCCCGCCCCGGCCCGCACGGGAGCGCCCGCAACACGGGACCGGGGCGGACAGGGGACGGGGCGGGCAAGGGACCGGGACCAAAGCCCCTGCCCGGGCCGGCGCCGTTCGGCAACGCTGGATCGTGAGCCCGGGTGACGCCGGGCGGTGCGTGAAGGGGAGTCTGATGGTGGAAGGTGCGCTGACGCGCCGGACAGCCGAACGGTTCATCGAGGCGGCTACCGCGGCGCCCTCACTACACAACAGCCAGCCGTGGCGGTTCGTCGCCCGGCCCGCCGAACGGGTCATCGAGATCTACGCCGACCCCAGCCGGACCCTCGGCCGGGGGGATCCCCGCGGCCGGGCCGTGCACATCGCGTGCGGGTCGGCGCTGTTCAACCTCCGCCTTGCCGTCGCCCAGGCGGGCTGTGAGCCGGTGGCACGGCTGCTGCCCAGCCAGCGCGACCCGCTGCTGCTCGCCTCGGTGCGGCTGGCCGGGCCGTACCGGCCCCGGCCGGCCGAACGCGGCCTGTATGCCGCGATCCGCCCCCTGGCCGGCCGCGGCCCGTTCACCGCGCGCCCGCTGACCCGGGGCCTGATGTCAGCCCTGCGGGAAGCGGCGGCGCTGGAGGGCGCGTCGCTGCGCGAGCTCGACCAGGCGGATGCGCTGCGCATGCTGCGCCGGAGCGCCGCTGCCGAACCGGGCCTGCGCGCCGATCCCGGTTACCTGGCCGCGGTCGCGGCCTTGGCCGGCGGCCGCCAGCACGGCGGCCAGGTCCCGGGCAAGCGCCCCACCGGCGAGGTGCTCGCGGTGCGGGGGCTGCCCGGCCCGCCGTCAGCGATGCGCCCGGCCAGCTCTCAGCTGGCGGTCATCTCCACCGGCGCCGACGACCGGGCGAGCTGGCTGCGGGCGGGACAGGCGGCACAGCGGGTGCTGCTGCTCGCCACCCACCGTGGCATGCACGCCGCCCCGCTCAGCCTGGTACTCGAGGCAGCCGGCCCGCCAGGCGGCACGCTGGCGGGCGGAGAGCCGGCCCTCGCTGGCGAGCATCCGGCGGTGATCCTGTGGCTCGGCTGCGGGCGGCGGGACCCTGCCACGGCCCGCCGCCCGGTGGCTCAGGTGCTGCGGGTGGTCCCGGGCCAGGGCAAGCTCACCGCCCTGCCGGTGACCGCCTGAGGAACTGGTAGCTGGTGAGCTCAGGGGCGGTAGCTGGTGAGGCGGTAGTCGATGAGCCGGTAGTCGATGAGCCGGTAGTCGATGAGCCGGTAGTCGATGAGCCGGGTCCGGTGGGCCGCTGCACGGTGAGCGACCCGCTGGGCGATGAGCTGGCTGATCATCGCCGTGAGCGACTGGCTGGCTGATCACCGGCCGGATGTGGCGCGGCTGGTGATCTCACCCAGCAGCTGGCTCCTGGTCGCCTGCAGGCGGCCGGCCACGACCACGATCATCCGGCGGGTGAACTCGTAACCGAAGCCGGGATCGGCTTCGCAGTGCTCGCGCACGGCCGCGGCGTCACACTCGAACAGCTCGGCCGGCTGCACGGCAACGGCGCCGAACTGCCACTGGAACGGTGGGAAGAACCAGGACACGCCCATCATCTCGCCGCGCCCGAGGGTCTGGATGACGGCCCGGCCGGCACCGGGCGCCAGCAGATCGACGGCGATCTGGCCCGCCCGGATCAGCCAGAAGTGGGTGGCCACGCCGCCGACCTCGAAGAACCTGTGCCCGGCGGGCACGGTGACCAGCGAGGTCACCCCGGCCAGGAAGGCCAGGTGGTGATCGGGCATGCCAGCCAGGAACCGATGCCCCGCCAGGGCCGGTACCGAGACCTGGGTCATGTCGCCACCTCCCCGTGCCGCCAGCCTCTCCCCCACCGGCCCGCACGGCCAAAGGCGGAGGTCATGCCCGGCGAGGACCTTTGGCCCCGCGCCCGGCGCCCCTAGCATCCCCGGCGCCCCTAGCATCCCCGGCGCCCCTAGCATCCCCGGCGCCGGCCCGCTGGGCGGCCAGCCACATGCTGCGGTAGAGCCCGTCGGTGCCCAGCAGCTGGCGGTGCGTGCCGCGCTGGCTCACCCGGCCCTCGTCAAGCACCACGATCTCGTCCACCTCCGCCAGGCCGTCCAGCTCATGGGTGATGAGCAGGGTGGCCCGGCCCCGGGTGACGGCTAGCAGGTCCGCCGTCAGCGCCCGGGCGGTCGGCGGGTCGAGATGCGCTGTCGGCTCGTCGAGGATCAGCAGCGCCGGGCCGGCCAGCAGCGCCCGCGCCAGCGCGATCCGCTGCCGCTCGCCGCCCGAGACGGCCGTGCCGTGCGCACCGACCGGTGTGTCCCAGCCCTGCGGCAGCGTCTCGATCCAGGGCAGCAGCCGTGCCGCGGCGGCCGCGTCCGCCAGTTCCCGCTCGCTCGCCGCTGGCCGGGCCAGCTGGATGTTCTGCCGGATCGTGGCGTCGAAGATGTGCGGGTCCTGCGGGCACCCGCCGATCATGGTCCGGACGTCGTCGGCGCGGTAACAGGCAAGCTCGGCACCGCCCATGGTGGCACTGCCGCCGGCCAGCTCGCAGAACCGCAGCAGCAGCCCGGCCACGGTGGACTTGCCGGCCCCGGAGGGGCCGACCAGGGCCACCCGGCGGCCCGCCCGCAGATCGAGGTCGATCCCGTCGAGCGCGAACGGCCCGGCCGGGTCATAGCGCACCCGCGCGCCCCGCAGCGTCACCCGCAGCGGCCCGGCGGGCAGCGGCAGCGGGTCCGCCGGGTCGGTCACCGGTTCCGGTGCGTCGAGCACGGCAGCCACCCGCCCGGCCGCCGCCCGCGCCTGGCCGAGCGCGATCGCGGCGGTGGGCAGCGGGGCGACCGCCTCGAAGGCGGCCAGCGCCGTCAGGGTGGCGGCGGCGAGCGGCACCCGGCTCAGCGGCCCGGCCGCGACACCGACCACCCCGATCAGCAGCACGGCCCAGACCGTGACGCCGGCCACGGCCGTCCCCAGGCCGGCCCCCAGGCCCTCCCCCGAGCCTGAGCCGCGGGCCAGCGCGGTCAGCTCGCGGTCGGCGGCCGACAGGCCCGCCAGCGCGTCGTCGCAGGCGCCGAACGCGTGCAGGTCGGCCGCGCCCGCCAGCACGTCGGCGAGGCTGGCGCTGAACCCCCCGCGCACGCTGGCGGTCCGCCGCGCGGCGCGGCGGGCACGCGCGTAGGCAAGCCAGGGCACCAGCACCCCGCCGGCCGCCATCCCGGCCGCGACCACGATCCCGGCGGCCGGGGCCAGCAGCAGCCACACGGCCGCCACCGCACCGACCGCGACCACCGCGGCGGCGAGCGGCGGCCCGAGCCCGCGCAGGAACAGCTCCTGGGTGGCGTCGACGTCACTGACCAGCCGGGCGAGCAGGTCCCCGGACCGGAACGCGTGCAGCCCGGCTGGCGCGAGCCGCTCCAGCCGCCGGTACACCCGCACCCGCAGGTCGGCCAGCACCCGGAACGCGACGTCGTGAGAGGAGAGCCGCTCGGCGTAGCGGAAGACCCCGCGCCCAACGCTGAACGCGCGCACCGCGACAACCGCGCCGGTGATCGCCAGGATCGACGGGTGCTGCGACGCCCGGGCCAGCAGGAAGCCCGAGACGCCCAGCAGGGCTACCCCGCAGCCGGTGGCCGCGGCGGCCGCCAGCACCGCCAGCAGCAGCCGGCCCCGCACCGGCCGCGCCAGCGGCAGCAGCCGCAGCAGCAGGTGCGCCCCCTCCGGCGGGCCCGCGTCCCGCGCCGTCGCCGCGCTCACCCGGTCACCCCCGCCGGGGCCAGGCAGCCGGCCGCCAGCACCAGCCGGCCCCCGTCCAGGGTGAGCGTCCGGTCCGCGCCGCCGTGCCAGCGCATGCCGTGGCTCACCAGGATCGCCGTCCGCCCGGCCATGAGCCTGTCCACCGTGTCCAGGATCTGCCCGGCGGTGACCGGATCCAGGTGGGCGGCTGGCTCGTCGAGCAGCAGCAGCGGTGCGTCGCGCAGGAACGCCCGGGCGATCGCGATCCGCTGCCGCTGCCCCGCCGACAGCCGCAGGCCCCGCTCCCCGAGCGGGGTGTCGTAGCCGTCCGGCAGCGCCCGGATGAACCCGTCCGCGCCGGCCAGCCGGGCCGCGGACGCGATGGCGTCCCGGCTGGCACCGGCCTGCCCCAGCGCGATGTTCGCCGCCACGGTTCCCGTCATGAGCACAGGGTGCTGGGGAACCCAGGCGATCTGCTGGCGCCAGGCGGGGATGGGGATCGAGCTGAGCGGGACGCCGCCGGCCTCGATCCGGCCGCTGCCCGGCTCGGCGAACCGCAGCAGCAGCGCCAGCAGCGAGCTCTTGCCGGCCCCGCTCGCACCGGTGACGGCGATCCGCTCCCCGGGCGCGATGGTCACCGACACCCCGTCCAGCGCGGGCCGGTCGCGGCCGGGGTAGGTCAGGCTCACCGCGTCCAGGGCGATCGCCTGCTGGCCGAGGTCGACCCTGGCGGCGCCGGGCGGCGGGCTGGCCGGGACCCGCGGGGGCTGGATCTCCAGCAGGTCACAGACGCGGCTGGCCGCGGCCGCCCCCTCCATGCTGGCGTGGAAGTGCAGGGCCAGCGCGCGCAGCGGGAGGAAGGCCTCCGGGGTCAGCAGCAGGACCACCAGTGCCGCCTGGTAGCCGATGTGCCCGGCGAGCAGGCGCAGGCCCACCTCGACCGCGACCAGGGCGGTGGCCAGCGCGGCCGTGAGCTCGAGCACCAGGGCGGACAGGAAGGCCACCCGCAGCACCGACATGGTGGCGGTGCGGTGCTCGTCGGTCACCCGCCCGATCACCTCGGCCTGCGGCCGGGCACGGCCGAACACCTTGAGGGTGGTCAGGCCCTCCACCACGTCGAGGAAGTGGCCGCCGAGCCGGGCCAGCAGCAGCCACTGCCGCCGGGCGCGGGCGCGGGCCGGCAGCCCCACCAGCACCGTGAACACCGGGATGAGCGGCAGCGTGACCACGATGACCAGGGCCGAGATCCAGTCCGCCAGCGCCACCCGGACGACCACCGCGAGCGGCACCAGGCAGGCGAGCACCAGCTGCGGCAGGTAGCGGGCGAAGTAGGGATCGAGGGCGTCCAGGCCCCGGGTGGCCACCGTGGTGATCTCACCGGCCCGCTGGCCGCCGAGCCAGGCCGGGCCCAGCCGCAGCACCTGGGCCGCCAGGCGGCGGCGGAGCTGGCTCTTGACCGCCGCCGAGGCGCGCAGCGCGGCCGCCTCGCCGCCGTAGGCGGCCGCCGCCCGCGCCAGCACCACCACCAGCAGCGACACCAGGACCGGCCGGAGCGCCACCGGGCCGGTGCCGGGGGCGGCGCTCGCCAGCACGCGGGCGAGCAGCCCCGCCTGGGCGAGCACGAGGGCGGTCACCGCCAGGCCGAGCGCCACCACCACGGCCAGGTAGCCGCGGGCGGCCCGGGCATGCCGCAGCAAGCGCGGATCTACTGCTTTCATGACCAGGCCTCCACCCGATCTCCTGACCAGGCCTGCACCCGTGGCGCCGGGAATCATTGTCCGCCGCGCGCCAGCCGCGCCGCGCCACCCCCGCCGGGTGAGCCGGGCAGCCCCGCCTCCCGGCGGGCCCAACGGCCCGGCGGCCGGGGACCTCGGCCCTAGGAGCCAGCCCGGCCCGGCGGCGAGGATGGCAGGAGCAAAGGAGGAAGGGTGTCATGAGGGCCCAGGTAGGCGACCTGCTGATCGCCGATGGCGCGGAGAGCCATCGCGTCTGCGAGATCATCCGCCTGAGTCACGCCGACGGTTCCCCGCCGTACGTGGTCCGCTGGCTCAGCGACGGCCATATCGCGCTGATGCATCCCGGGCCGTATGCCAGGCTTGTCCCGCGTGCTCGCGGGAAAGCACACCGCGACGGGTGAGCCAAGCGGAGGACGACCGCATGACCACACAGGCGGTGGCCGGGCGTTCTTATGCGCTGCTCGCCGACGGGGCGACGGTCGAGATCCGGCCAGCGGGCCCGGACGACACCGAGGCGGTGACGCGCTTCCACGAGGCCATGTCGCCGGACAACCTCTACCTGCGCTTCTTCAGCATGAGCAAGCGGGCGGGCGAGCAGGAGGCGCGGCGGGTCTGCCGGCCGCCCGACGCCGACCACGCCGCCCTGCTCGCGCTGCTCGGCGAGCAGGTGGCCGGCGTGGCCAGCTACGAGTCCACCGCCACCCCGGGCCTGGCCGAGGTCGCCTTCGCCGTCGCCGACGACATGCACGGGCGGGGGATCGCCACCTTGCTGCTGGAGCACCTGGTGTCGCTGGCCCGGGCCCGGCGGGTGCAGGCCTTCACCGCGACCACCCTGCCGGAGAACACCGCCATGCTGCGCGTGTTCGCCGACGCCGGCCTGGCCGTGCGCCGGCGCCTGGCCGACAACGTGATCGAGCTGACCATGCCGATCCCCCACGGCTGGGCGCTGGGCGCGGACAGCGCCTACCTGGACGCGGTGGCGGGCCGGGAGCAGCGGGCGGACGTGGCCAGCCTCGTCCCGCTGCTGGCCCCGCGGTCGGTCGCGGTGGTGGGCGCCGGCCGCCACGAAGGCTCCATCGGGCGGACGATCCTGCTCAACATCCGCGACGCCGGCTTCGGCGGCGCGCTGTTCGCGGTGAACCCGCACGCGGATGAGATCGAGGGTGTGCCGTGCCTGCCGTCGGTCGGCGGCCTGCCCACCGTGCCCGACCTGGTGGTGGTGGCCGTGCCGCCGGCCCAGGTGTCCAAGGTGGCGAGGGAGTGCGGGAAGCAGGGCGTGCGGGCCCTGGTGGTGATCACTTCCGGCCTCGGCGTCTCCGGGGACGCGCGCCTGCTGGCGACCTGCCGCCAGTACGGGATGCGGCTGGTGGGCCCGAACTGCTTCGGCGTCGCGGTGCCGGGCCTGGGCCTGGACGCCACCTTCGCCGTACGCCATCCGCAGCCCGGCGTCGCGGGCCTGGTGGTGCAGTCCGGCGGGGTGGGTATCGCCCTGCTGGAGCACTTCTCCCGGCTGGGCATCGGGATCTCCTCGTTCGCCTCGGTCGGCGACAAGATGGACGTGTCAGGCAACGACCTGCTGATGTGGTGGGAGCAGGACGGGGTCACCAAGCTCGCGGTCATGTACCTGGAATCGCTCGGCAGCCCCCGCAAGTTCGCCCGCACCGCCCGCCGGGTCAGCGCGCACATGCCGGTGCTCACCGTGCACGCGGGCCGGTCCGCGCCCGGCCAGCGCGCCGCGGCCTCGCACACCGCGGCGGTGGCCGCCCCGCTGATCACCCGGCAGGCGCTGTTCGAGCAGGCCGGCATCATCGCCACCGCCAGCCTGGGCGCGCTGCTGGACACGGCCGTCCTGCTCGCGAACCAGCCGGCGCCGGCCGGCCGGAGGGTCGCCATCGTGACCAACGCGGGCGGCGCCGGGGTGCTGGCCGCCGACGCGTGCGTGGAGGCGGGCCTGAGCGTCGCCCGGACCAGCACGCGGACCCGGGAGCGGCTGCGGCGGCTGCTGCCGTACGGTGCCGCGGCAGGCGGCCCGGTGGACACCACCGCGGGGGCCGGCGCCCGGCAGTTCCGTGACTGCCTGCTGATGGTGGCGCAGGAGCCGGCCGCCGGGCGGCAGGGCCCGCCGGACGCGGTGATCGCCCTGATCGTCCCGACCGCCGCCAGTGACCTGCTGCCGGTGCTGCAGGAGGTGCGGCTGCCGGTGCCGCTGGCGGCCGTCGTGCTCGACCAGAGCGAGGCCATCCGGGTGCTGCCCGCCACCGGCGGCGGGCCCGCCGTGCCCGCCTACGCCTACCCGGAGGGGGCCGCCGGGGCCCTTGGCCGGGCGGCCCGGTACAGCGCGTGGCGATCCCGCCCGGCGGGCACCGTGCCTGAGTTCGCCGGCACCCGGCCGGACGACGCCCGGACACTCGTCGAGGCCTTCCTCGGCCGCCTGCCCGGCGGCGGCTGGCTGCCAATGGCCGAGACCGGCGAGCTGCTCCGCTGCTACGGGATCCCGGTGGTGGACAGCCGGTACGCCGTTGACACCGAGGCGGTGCTGGAAGCGGCCACCGCGCTCGGCGGCCACGTGGCGCTCAAGGCCGACGTACCCGGGCTGGTGCACAAGAGCGACGCTGGCGCGGTAGAGCTTGACCTGCGCGGACCCGCCGGGGTGCGGCGTGCCCTGGGGCGGCTGCAGGCAAAGTTCGGCGACCGTTTGTCCGGGGTTCTTGTCCAGGCCATGATCTCCGGCGGCATCGAGACCATCATCGGGGTGGTGCAGGAACCGGTGTTCGGGCCACTGGTGGTGTTCGGCCTCGGCGGCGTCGCCACCGAGGTGCTCGGCGACCACGCCGCCCGGCTCGCGCCGCTGACCGGCACCGACGCCGACGACCTCATCCACGAGATCCGCGCCGCGCCCCTCCTGCTCGGCCACCGGGGCCAGCCCGCCGCCGACATCGGGGCGCTGCGCGACACACTGCTGCGCATATCGCGGCTCGCCGATGACCTACCGCAGGTGGCCGAGCTCGACCTGAACCCGGTGATCGCCCGCCCCGACGGCGTGTTCGCCGTGGACGCGCGGGTGCGGGTCACCAGCCACCGGGCGGCCGACCCGTTCCTGCGCCAGCTCCGCCTGCCGCCGGCGGAGGAGCGGGCACCAGACCGGACAGCGGGAGGAGCCCCGTGACCGCCGCCACCAGGCCGGGACTGACCGAACCCGAGCTGCGGGCCCTGGACGGATACTGGCGAGCCGCCAACTACCTGTCCGCCGGGCAGATCTACCTGATGGACAACCCGCTGCTGAGGCGGCCGCTGCGGCCGGAGGATGTCAAGCCGCGGCTGCTCGGCCACTGGGGCACCACGCCGGGCCTCAACCTCCTGTACGCCCATCTCAACCGGGTGATCCGCAACTGGGACCTCGACATGATCTACATCGCGGGACCCGGCCACGGCGGCCCGGGCCTGGTGGCCAACGCCTACCTGGAGGGCACCTACACCGAGCGCTACCCGGGCATCGGCCGCAGCACCGCCGGCCTGGCCGCGCTCATGCGGCAGTTCTCCTTCCCGGGCGGCATCGGCAGCCACGCGACGCCCGAGGTCCCCGGCTCCATCCATGAGGGCGGCGAGCTGGGCTACTCGCTGATCCACGCCTACGGCGCGGTATTCGACAACCCGGACCTGATCGCCGCCTGCGTGATCGGCGATGGGGAGGCCGAGACCGGGCCGCTGGCGACCAGCTGGCACTCCAACAAGTTCCTCAACCCGGCCACCGACGGTGCCGTCCTGCCGATCCTGCACCTCAACGGCTACAAGATCGCGAACCCGACGGTGCTGGCCCGGATACCCGGTGGCGAGCTCACCGCCCTGCTGGAGGGCTACGGGTACCGGGTGCACGTGGTGGCCGGCGACGAGCCGGAGCCGGTGCACCAGCAGTTGGCCGCCACCCTCGACGAGGTGGTGGAAGAGATCCAGGCCATCCAGCGGCGGGCCAGGGAGGAGGGAGACCTCACCCGGCCTCGCTGGCCGGCGATCGTGCTGGCGACACCGAAGGGGTGGACCGGTCCCAAGATCGTGGACGGCCTGCCGGTGGAGGGGACGTGGCGCGCGCATCAGGTGCCGATCCCCGATCCGCGGACCAATCCCGAGCATCTGGCCCTGCTGGAGGAATGGCTGCGCAGCTACCGGCCCGGCGAGCTGTTCGACGCCGGCGGCGCGCTGGTGGAGGACCTGGCAACCCTCCCCCCGCGTAGCCACCGCCGGATGAGCGACAACCCGCACGCCAACGGCGGCCTGCTGCTGCGCGACCTCGCCCTGCCCGATTTCCGTGACTACGCGGTGCCGGTCGCCCAGCCCGGCACCGGGTCGACGGAGCCGACCGCCGTGCTCGGGAAGTGGCTGCGGGATGTGATCGCGCGCAACCCGGCCACGTTCCGGCTGTTCGGCCCGGACGAGACGGCGTCCAACCGGCTGCAGGCCGTGTTCGAGACGACCAGCCGGGCCTTCGACGGGCGGATCATCGACGGCGACAACGACCTGGCACCGGACGGCCGGGTGATGGAGGTGCTGTCGGAGCACCTGTGTGAGGGCTGGCTGGAGGGTTACCTGCTCACCGGCAGGCACGGGCTGTTCAACTGCTACGAGGCGTTCATCCACATCATCGACTCCATGTTCAACCAGCACGCGAAGTGGCTGAAGGTGTCGCGGGGCATCGCCTGGCGACGGCCCATCGCCTCACTCAACTACCTGCTGTCCAGCCTGGTATGGCGGCAGGACCACAACGGCTTCTCCCACCAGGACCCCGGCTTCATCGATCACGTGATGAACAAGAAGGCCGAGATCATCCGCATCTACCTGCCGCCGGACGCGAACTGCCTGCTGTCGGTGGCCGACCACTGCCTGCGCAGCCGGAACTATGTCAACGTGATCGTGGCCGGCAAGCAGCAGCAGCCGGACTGGCTGGCGATGGACGACGCGGTGATCCACTGCACCCGGGGCGCGGGCATCTGGGAATGGGCCAGCAATGACCAGCCGGGCGAGCCGGACGTCGTCCTGGCCTGCTGCGGCGACATTCCCACCCTGGAGACCCTGGCCGCGGCCGACCTGCTACGCCAGCATCTGCCCGGGCTCAAGGTGCGGGTGGTCAACGTGGTGGACATCATGCGGCTGCAGCCCGAGAGCGACCACCCGCACGGCATGTCCGACGCCGAATACGACTCGCTGTTCACCACCGAAAAGCCGGTGATCTTCGCCTACCACGGCTACCCGTGGCTCATCCACCGGCTCACCTACCGCCGTCACGGCCACGACAACCTGCACGTGCGCGGGTACATCGAGGAAGGCACCACCACCACCCCGTTCGACATGGTCATGCTTAACGATCTTGACCGGTTCCACCTGGTCATCGACGTGATCGACCGGGTGCCCCGGCTGGCGCCCTCGGCCGGCCACCTCCGGCAGCTGATGACCGACGAGCGGATCCGGTGCCGCGCCTACACCCGCAGCCACGGCGAGGACGCGCCGGAGATCCGGCACTGGGCCTGGCCGCATTAGAGGGGGCGAGCCGGTGCGCGTGCTGGTGGTCAACGCCGGGTCCAGCAGCCTCAAGCTGCGGGTCCTGGACTCCTCGGACAAGGTGACCGGCACCGCCGATCTGCCGGCGCCGCGCGGCGTGGCGGACGCCGAGGCGGTGAGCGCCACGCTCGCCTCGCTCGGTGATGCCGACGCCGCCGGCCACCGCATCGTCCACGGCGGCACCTCGTTCACGGCACCGGTCAAGATCGACGACGCCGTGCTGGCGAGGCTGTGGGCGCTCACCGACCTGGCCCCGCTGCATCAGCCAAAATCACTGGCCGCGGTGGAGGCGGTCCAGCGGGCGCGGCCCGGCCTGCCGGGCGTGGCATGTTTCGACACCGCGTTCCATGCCACGATCCCGGCGGCGGCCGCCACCTACGCGCTGCCACGTGAGTGGCGCCAGCGCTGGGCGCTGCGGCGCTACGGCTTCCACGGGCTGTCCCACTCCTATGCGGCGGGCCGGGCGGCGGACCTGGCCGGCGCCAGCGGGGACGCCACGCTGCGCGTCGTCACCTGCCACCTGGGCGCCGGAGCATCGCTGGCCGCCGTGCGCGGCGGCGTCTCGGTGGACACCACCATGGGATTCACGCCGCTGGAGGGCCTGGTGATGGCCACCCGCTCCGGATCGGTCGACCCGGGCCTGGTGCTGTGGCTGGCCGAGCATGCCGGCACGCCACCCGCGGAACTGGCAGCCACGCTGGAACACCGGTCCGGGCTCCTGGGCCTGGCGGGGACCGCGGACATGCGCGAGGTGGTGGCCGGCGCGGCCGCCGGCGGGCAGGACGCGCGGCTCGCGCTCGATGTCTATGTCCACCGGCTCCGGGCCGGCATCGCGGCCATGGCCGCCGCCCTCGGTGGCCTGGACGTGCTGGCCTTCACCGGCGGCGTAGGCGAGAACTCGCCGCCGGTCCGGTCGGAGGCGGCAGCCGGGCTCGGCTTCCTCGGCGTCTGCCTGGACGCCGAGCGCAACGCCGCCGCGGACGGCGGTGGCAGCGCGGCCGACCGGGAGATCGGGCGCGCCGGTGTCCCTGTCAGGTCGTTCGTGATCGCCGCCAGGGAAGATATCGAGATCGCCGGCCAGGTCCGGGCGGTGCTGGGCGCGGCGGGGCGTTAACGTGCATCGTGTTGCGCATGCTTGAGCTGCCCCAGCGGGCCCGCGCCTGCCGGGGCCCGGCTGGCGGGCGGGGACGACGGGAGACGCAGCTGTGACGGCCGCGAGCAGGTTCTTCGAGAAGGCGCTCAAGCTGCCCCCCGCCGAGACCCACGCGGTCAGGGCCGAGCGGGACCTCCCGGTCCCGATGCCGGACGGGGCGGTGCTGCTGGCCGACCGGTACGCCCCGCCCGGGCCCCGCCGGCCGCTGGTGCTGATCCGCTCCCCCTACGGGCGGCGGGGCCCCTTCGGGCTGCTGTTCGGCAGGCTGCTGGCAGAACGCGGGTTCCAGGTGCTGGTCCAAAGCTGCCGCGGCACCTTCGGCTCCGGCGGCGCTCTCGACCCATTCCGCGAGCACGACGACGGTCTGGCCACCGTCGCCTGGATGCGGCGGCAGCCCTGGTACCCGGGGGCGTTCGCCACCGCCGGGCCGAGCTACCTCGGCATCGTCCAGTGGGCGATAGCCGCGGGCGCCGGGCCGGACTGCAAGGCCATCGCCGCCCAGATCACCGCCGCTGACCCAGGTGGGCGCGTCTACGAAGGCGGGGCCTTCTCGCTGGAGACCATGCTCGGCTGGATCGACCAGGTCGCCCACCAGGAGCAGCGGTTCGCGATGGCCAGGCAGCGGCGGGCCGGCCGCAGGCTCCAGCCGCTCATGCACCGTCTTCCCCTGGGCACGCTGGACCGGCTGGCGACCGGCCACCGGGTCGGCTACTGGCAGGACTGGCTGGCGCACAGCCAGCCGGGCGATCCCTACTGGGAGCCCCGCAGTTTCGCCGGTACCCTCGGGCAGGTCACCGCCGCGGTGAGTTTCGTCGGCGGCTGGCACGACTTTTTCCTGCCCGAGCTGCTGCGCGACTACGCCGTCCTGCGCGAGACCAGCCAGGCCAGCCGGGCCGGCCAGGAACCGTACCTGCTGATCGGGCCGTGGCGGCACACCGACTCCGAGGTCATCGGGGCGAGCGTCCGGGAATCGCTGGCCTGGCTCCGGGCGCACCTGCTCGGCGACCGCAGCCAGCTCAGGCCCGCTCCGGTCCGGATCTTCGTGGCCGGGGCGGGCGAATGGCGCGACCTGCCGGCCTGGCCGCCACCCGCCCAGGCGCAGCGATGGCACCTGCAGGCCGGCGGCGGGCTCCACCCTGACCCGCCCGCGCCGTCAGAGCCTGACCACTACACCTACGACCCCGCCGACCCCACGCCGAGCCTCGGTGGTCCCACCAGCTCCGGCGGGCAGGCCCAGCCCGACAACCGGATGCTGGAGGCCCGCCCCGACGTCCTCACCTACACCAGCGCACCGCTCGACCGCGATCTCGAGGTCATCGGCCAGCCGTCCGCTGAGCTGTTCGTGAGCTCCAGCCGGGAGCACACCGACTTCTTCGCCCGGCTGTGCGACGTCGATCCCACCGGCCGGTCCACCAATATCTGTGACGCGCTGCTGCGGCTCGCTCCTGGCCAGCCCGCCGCCCTGCCCGACGGCACCATCGAGGCGCGGATCGGCCTCTGGCCGACCGCCCACCGCTTCCGGGCACGCCACCGGCTCCGCCTCCAGGTCTCCAGCGGGGCCCACCCCCGCTATGCCCGCAACCCCGGCACCGGTGAGCCGCTCGCGACCGCCGCCACCCTGGTCACGGCGCGCCAGGACATCCACCACGACCCCGGCCATCCCTCCGCGATCACCCTGCCGGTCAGCGGGTAGGAGGAACCGCGGCACAGCGCTAGAGTTGCTCCCCATGGCACGGGACCTGAGCCAGGTCGTCGAGGCCGGCTGGGCGGCGGCGCTCGCACCGGTCGCGGAACGCATCGCCGCCATGGGAGATTTCCTGCGGGCGGAGGTGGCGGCCGGGCGCCGGTACCTGCCAGCGGGCGAGAACGTCCTGCGCGCGTTCCAGCAGCCGTTCGCCGGCGTGCGGGTGCTGATCATGGGCCAGGACCCTTATCCCGCGCCCAGCTGCGCGGTCGGGCTGAGCTTCTCCGTCCCGCCCGAGCTGCGCAGACTGCCGCCGAGCCTGGTCAACATCTTCCGCGAGTACACCGAGGACCTGGGCTACCCGCAGCCGGCCACCGGCGATCTGTCCACCTGGGCGGAGCGCGGGGTGCTGCTGCTCAACCGGGTTCTCACCGTCCAGCCGGGAAAGCCAGGCTCCCACCGCGGCAAGGGCTGGGAGGAAGTGACCGAGCAGGCCATCCGGGCACTCGTGGCCCGGGACACCCCGCTGGTCGCGATCCTGTGGGGCCGGGACGCACGCAACCTGGCGCCTTTGCTCGCCCCGACGCCGATCATCGAGTCCGCGCATCCCAGCCCGAACTCGGCCGACCGGGGGTTCTTCGGGACGCGGCCGTTCAGCCGCGCCAGCGAACTGCTGCAGCGGCAGGGCGGCGCGCCCATCGACTGGAAGCTGCCCTAGCGACCGGCCGGCTGGAAACTGCCCCAGCGCCCGGCCGGCCCGTCCCCGGCTGCCCGGCCCGGCGGCCGCCCCCCGGTCAGCCCGCCGGTGGAATCTCGTAGATGTGGATCGCGTACGGGCCGAAGTTGTCGATGAGCGTGCTGGCGCGGATCGGGACCGTGCGGTTCTCGCCGTAGACGGCAGCCGATGTTGCTGAGCCGACGCCGGTCAGCTTGATCAGCTGACCATTGAGTGTGCTGTCAGACAGGTTGAGCACGAAGAAGTAGCTGTGGCCTGATGAGCTCCGCCAGGCCACCTGAAGCGGTGGCGTCGCCGTCGCGCCCAGCGATGGCGGGTTGATGGTCCCCTGCAGCACGCTCGCCAGCTTCGTGATGGTGGCGTCCTGCTTGGTCATCTCGGCGGCCACCGCCGGGGGCGTCACGTCAAATTGGAAACTGGGCGAGACCTGCACGGGGAAGTAGAAGATGCCCCTGGCGCCATGAATGATGGCCTCCCAGACCTCAGCCCGGAACTGGGCGGGGGTGACGACGGGGTTCCCCGCGTCGTAGGCCCCTGACTCGATGAACACGAATACCGGCTTGCTCCCGGCGATCTGGCGCAGCTCGGTGACCTCCTGGCCTATCGATCCAAGGTCATTGCCGTCGCCGTTGTTGACCGGGTAGAGGTCAGCGCTGATCCAGTTGGCGCCGTGGACATACTGCTGGTACCAGGAGGGCCCACTTGCCCTCGTCTTCAGGTCGTACTGGTTGAACTGCCCGTTGAAGTTGATGTACACGGGCTCGCTGGGGTCGATGTGCTTCCACGCCAGGTAGGTCCGCCTGATCGCCGCATGCGATACCTGGGAGGTGATGTCGTCAGGCTGGTCCGGCAGCGCCCAGGCCAGCAGGTGCTTGTCGCCGATGTCGCTGGCCGGATTGCTGGCGGGCGCCCGGATCTCAAACAGCCCGTCCCGGATGGCGGCCCGGTTCCAGGCCGTCTCGTCGCTGCCCTGGGGGACGACGACCATGGTGTTGACGCCCCGGCTCTTCCACTGCCCGAAACTGTCCGCTGGCTGGACGTAGACGCCGATGGGGAAGAAGTGGGCCAGCGAGGCGAACCCTCCCGGCGCGGGCGAGTTGCTGGCGGCGGAAGGCGTGCTGCTCGCGGTGCTCTGCGGTGCCGTGCTGCCCTGCGAGGCGCTGGCGGTGCCCGCCGGCGTGGCGGTGCTGTGCGAGGCCCCGCACCCGGCCATCAGCGCCGCCGCCGCGCCCGCGCCCAGCCAGGCGCGCAGCACGCGTCGCGCTTCCCCGGTCCCCTTGCTCATTTCCCCACTCCCTGATTCGTAGGTGCTGACAATAGCCCGATCGCGGGCCGGGAGCCCCGGAAGCAGCCAAACCGTGCGCCGCGTGACGCGGCATGTCCCCGGCTGCCACCCCCACGTCACCCGGCCACCCGGCTGGGGCCGGATCCCGCCCGGCTGGGGGCCGCATCCCGCCCGGCCGGGGGGCCGGATCCCGCCCGGCTGGGCCCCCGCATCCCGCCCGGTCA
>Ga0335080_10000250_pt1 | contig 48542 bp, 52 predicted proteins | sample Lox_Sample_34_FD_206720 | JGI IMG/M metagenome (GOLD analysis project Ga0335080, IMG submission 206720) | Soil microbial communities from Loxahatchee National Wildlife Refuge, Florida, United States - Lox_Sample_3.4 | ecosystem: Environmental > Terrestrial > Soil > Wetlands | place: USA... | reverse complement strand
TCGCACATCCGGTTCCGTTATACGGGGCTGTCGCCGGAAGGCAATCGACTGGTGGAGAGCTACGATCGAAACTGGTTCGAGGGCAAGATGCGCGGATGGGAAACTGCCATCAACCACTACCTGACTACCGGGCAGATGATTGCGGTGGGGGCGTAACGCGGCGGATATCAAGGAGAGATCCCGTTCTGTCTCCGCAGATAACCACGAGGTCGATGCGCACTTCTGGCAGAACCAGCCAGAAGTGGGCATCCCCATTTTCTTTACGGATTTGGCGGCGGGGGCAGCAACTCGCAGTGATCGACGCACTTCACCGTTTTGACTTCGACAGTGGCTTTCTTGTTGCCAGGAACGTCGATGTCGGGGCGGATGAGCAGTGTCTGCGTGCCATTGGCGACATTGAAGCTGCAGTGGAAGCTCATTGACTGGACGCCTCGTTCCTTGCAGCCGGTCTGGTTGAGGGCGTCGGTGAGCGATACGGTGTTGTCGTAGACCTGGTCCGCGAGGTGCGATGGAAGCAGAGCGACCGTCAGCGGAACGGGCGACTTGATCTTCACGTTAAGTTCCTGTCCATCGTGATCAGGCGTCATCAGGCTGTAGACCTTGGGCACCGATGTGATCTGGTATTTTTCGTCCAGGATGCGGCGCCATTCGAAACAGGGCAGAACGCAGTTGTTCACGCAAGACCAGCTGTAGTACTGGATGCGGAGATCGTTGGGGGACATGAATGGCCGGGCGCCCGGTCCGAGGACGACGCCGATGGTGGCAACGACCGGCTTCTGGGGCTTGCGCTCGTCGTGAAAGGTGATGATCATGGGCCGCTCGGAAGGAAGATGACACTCGTAAATCGTGCTCGTGACGTGCTCCTTCACGCACATGAAGCTGAAATTTGGAGGAGCGTTCGGGTTCTGCGTCGCGGCGTTCCATTCATCCTCGTAGGCCATGGCCACGGTGACTGGATACCTGGAGTCGATTTGCACGTGCATGTTGCCGCCTCCGGCAGCGGGATGATAGACGCGGCCGGCGTGGAGGCTGGCGGGCTCTAACGGGATGGTCTCGTTGTTTGCGGGAGTCCAGTCGAAGACGCGATTGTCTTGGGCAGACGAGAGCGCGGCGCAGAACAGTAGCGCGGCGAAGATAGAGTGATTCCTCATCGTACAAGTATTCGCCCGGTACAAGCAGGTCCCTAGCTAATTCAGGCGGAAGGGATTACGGAAGTACTATGTACGACGAAACGGGGAGAAGGTTCAGGCGTCCCTCGCGGTGCATCCGTCGAAATCTTGTTTCCGCTACTTATTTGTTCTTCACGACAAACATGTCCCGTTCTGTTAGGCCGCATTTCTGGGCCATCTGGTAGCAGTAATAGAAGTGGGCGGCGTGTTGGTTGCGGCTGTCGGTGCCGAAGGTGAACTTCAGGCCGGCTCGTTTTGCTTCGCGGATGAATATCTCGTCGGGGACGTGGGCTACCTCGTTGATTTCGATGGCCAGCTTTCGCTGCTTCGCCAGCTCGATGATTCTGTTGATGCGCTTTGGCGTCCAAAGTTCTGCGTACTGACGTGCTATGGGTACCGGTAAGAACGTGGGCCATCCGAAGATGTCGATCGGTTCCGTCATAAGGATCTGCTCGATGAATTGCATGTAACGCTGCATGAACTGCTCGGCGTCGTCGACCATGGTGTCGATTTGCCAGATGGCTAGCCAGGTGCCATCGGGGTTGGGGAGCGTCAGGGCGTCCATCAGGACGTAGTCGAGTTGGTCTAGCAGGGGCTTGGAGAAGGCTTTTGACCATCCGGGATAGACCGGTTGCAGGCCTATGCGGACCGGATATTTGCGAAGGTTGTCGATGTAGTGCTGGAGGTCAGCGTCGGTGTTTAGGGGGAATCCTTGGCCGGGGTGCTCGAGGATGCCGATCTGGACTCCGCGGTCCTTGGCTAGTTGGAGGGCCTGCTCGATGGAGAGCGTGTTGCTCAGGTGGACGTGATAGTCGGCGACGGGGAACGTCGGCTTGGGCGGGGCTTCGTCGCTCACACTCGTTCCTCGTGCATGCGAGAGCTGAGGGTGGGTCGCGAGCGCGGCTCCGGCGATGAATGTAGTTTCGAGAAACGTTCTACGGGAATAGGGATGAGTCATGATGAAGGCTCCAAGAGACTTGCGAGGATAAATGGCAGCCAAGTTGGCATCAGTGATGAGCATCACTGATCGTCAGAAAGTCAAAATCCTCATCCTAAAATCGCAAAAGGCGCAATTCCAGGATAGCCTCCCTCAAGTTTTGTTCAGTCCTGACGGCGGTGTCATTTCAACAGGCTTGCGAGCGCTTTCTCAGCTTGGGCGTGGAGGTCTGGGGGAGCGCCGTAAAGGATCTTTGCGGTTTTCCCTGTTGTGTCGAAGAGGAACATTGTCGGGACTGAGGTAATGTCGCCGAAAGCGGCGGCGGTGGGGGCGTCGGCGATGGCCCAATGGAGGTCGGGGCTCAGCGAATTGACTGTGGAGCGGATTTGCTCTTCCGGGGATTCTACGGCCAAGGCTACGACGGCTAGTTTGTCTCCGAATTGATGCTGCAAATCGCCTAGCCACTGCAGCGTGGAGCGGCAAGGTGGACACCATGTTGCCCAGAACTCTACCAAGACAATGCGACCGTTTAGTTGGTCTCGGGTTAGCGGGTGTCCGGCGAGGTCGGTGAGCTTGAGGTTCGGAAGAGTTGTGAGGTCGTGGGTGGAGGCGGCGGTGGCGGCGTGCTCCTGGCTGACAATCTCTTTCTTGCCGGCGAGGATCAGGTCGATCATGCGGATGAGATCGGCTTTGAATTTGGCCTGGTTGTCGGCGTTGCGCCAGGGGGCGTAGCGGCCGGTGCCTTCGACTTCGCCGAAGTATCCGAAATCGCGGGGGACGGCGACCAGGACGTCATCGACGAAGACAGCCGGGTATCCTTTGATGCCGTAGCGGTCGGCGAGTTTCGAAGCGCCGAAATTTTCACTGACGAAGGTGACGCTGCCGGGATATTTGGCTGCTACTTCCTGGACCAGCAAACTTGCCGGGTCTGAAATGTTTCAAGTGTAGGGCCAGCGGACGAGAGTGATGTCTATGGTCTTGCCGGAAGGCATTGCGCTTGGCGTAGCCGGCTTTTGCGAAGCGTAGTAGGCGGGTAGGACCTGATCGAGGATGACGCGAGCGCCTCTCCATTCGTCGGCGGAGGGAGGGGAGCCATCGGGATGCGTAGTGTAGGAGGCGGCCCGTTCGAGGAAAAGCTGTGCGATGGAGTCATCGCTCGATGAGGCATTGAGCTTCTTCGTTGCTGAGGTGACATCATTCTTCAGCTTTTCCTGTGTGGCTGCATCGAGCGTGGGAGCGTCGAGCATTCCATTGTGGCGCACGGCTTCAAGATAGGCGTAGAGGGCGCCAGCATAGGAGCGCGAGGAGTCCAACTCTTCGGCGAGCTTGATCTGGGAATTGAGGGCGATGAATCGCGAGTGAAGGTCGATGGACTTGGGCGGCTGGAAGGCAGCGTTGGTTTTCTGTTGCAGAGTGCGCAACTCGGGAAGGAGAGAGCGGGGCTGGAACGCTACGGGTTTCCGCTCCAATTTTAACGAGGCACAGAAGATTGAGAAGTCGGCCTCACCTTCGGCTTGTCCGACGTAGAAGAGGCCATCTTTTGGGCCCGTCGCGGTGGCGAATCCCCGGCCACCTTCGAGCAAAGGGATGGCGCGGCCTTGGGCGGCTTCCGCCAGCGCGCGGATGGCTAGTGGCGAATCTTTCCACTCACGGTGGTGAGCGTCTTTGTCGAGTGCGGTGAGACGCAGGCTGGCTTTTCCCCAGCGCTCCTCGAAAGCGGGGAGACCGGTCTTTTCGACCTCGGCCTTGTCGGCGGCGGAGCGTGCGCCCTGCAACAGGTCTTCCGCTTGGCCCAGCTTCTCGAGGCTGAGGTAGAGCTGGCCGGCATTGGCCGCATCCTCCGCGGCCTTGAGCGCGTCGCTGATCATCGGCGCCAGGCTCTTCAGGTCCGGATCGGAGATTGGGTTTTCTTTCAGGGACTGCTGCAGCCGGGTGATTTCGGCCCTGACGTGAGAGGAGGTTGAATTCTGCGCAGCCGCCGGAGGAGGCAGCGCGGCTAGTAAGCCCAAAATCGCCGGGATCAAGGATGTCTTGCGAACTAGCCTCATGGACGCCCTTCGGATGGACGATCCAGCAGCGGGACCGTTAGCGGACAAGTCCTAAGTCAGCATAGAGGTCACAGGAGAACACAGAAGGCTGGTCTCCTCCGTTTGACTGATTAGATCGAACCCCCCGTTGAATCCCACGTCTCGCAATCTCGGCGGGACGTGGGGTGCCCCTCTTCTTATTCTTCCCCGTTTACGTTCTACCGACGGTGTGCCGAGAGTTCCTGATTTGCGATTTGGTTCAGGAACTTGGCAAGTGCTGCCTCGTCCTCTGGAAGCATCCTCAAGAACTGAATGCCGTTGCCAAATTGCGGGTCGCAGGTGACGACCTTCGCCGAGATGATGAGGGTGCCACCAGCTTCAAGCTTGAGATCGAGGCAAGTGCCGGCAGGAAACGGGTACATGCTTTCGACATAGCATCCGCTTAGGCTTAGGTCGGAAGTGGAGCAATGCAGGGGAGCGGCGCTGGTATCAGAGTGAATCTCGACGGGGACGTTGACTTTGAATCGCGGATTCTTACGTCGTTCGTTCATGGGCCGACCTCTCAGTCGAACCCCACCACGTTTAAGAAAAGTCTAGCCTTCATACCACTTGAAACAAGGTGCCGGGCGGGCCATTACATTCGTACCGTTCGTGAGGTTACCTGATAGGAGAGTTTCAAAGTCTCAACCTGCAAAGCATGGGAGCCCCACTTCTTGCTTGCGTTTACGGGCGAAGTGGGGCTTCCGGTTGCGAATTACTCATCCAGTGGTCTTGGGCGCTGCGGAACGTAGGCGGACCCTGCCAGGTCGGCGTCGGTGAAACCTACGACAAAGAACTGGTTTGGATTGTCGATCGGGTTTCCGTTCGGATCGCTGACGGTCTGAAGGAAGTCGTTATCATTTGCGATCCATAGCGTGTGGAAGGTGGTCTTGCCCTGTTTCACATCGGCGCCGAAACTTATTCCTTCGATCTTGGCGGGGACGTTGCTGGCAGCGATGCCATTGCTCGTGAGCAGGGGAACGAGATCGAGGAAGAGCGTCTTGCTAACCGTGTTCGAGGAAGCGGTGAGTCCGTCCGTGTTACTGATGTCAACCGCGTTGGAAAGATCAATCTTGAAGAGCTGCTTGATCTTCGCATTGGAACCATCACCGCGGCCTTTGCCGTCGCGTTCATCGACGAGGAACTCACGGTTGTTCAGCGCGAGGATCTCGCTGACGCCGGAACCGGCGGTGAGCAGATAGCCGTACTGATGAGTCACGGAGCCAGAAGCGATGTCGATGGTGACGATGCGCAGAAGGTTCTTCGCGTTGCCGCCTGCCGCCGCATCCTGAATCAGGGCGTTCTGCATGATGCCAACGAGAGTCTTGCCATCGGGAGTGATGGCGAGGCCTTCCATGCCTTTATTCGCTACGCGCCCCGAGGTATTACCGGAGATCTCAACCGCGCCTTGCGATGACAGCGTGGTCACGTAGAAGGAATCAGGCAGGTGGAACGAGCGCACGCGCACACCGGTGAGACGATCAAACTGATAAACGTAGGGTCCGTACTCATCGGAAACGAAGACGCTCAGTCCGTCGTTCGAGACACGGATGCCTTCGGTATCGAAGCGGGCATGGTTCGGATCGCCGGAATTCTGAGAGGGATCGAAATTGTCGGAGCGGCCAGTGAAGAAATGAAAGAAGAAGTGATTCAGCGGAGGGACGCCGGAGCCCACAATCGCATCACCCGAGCCGTAAGTGAGAGGCGTGAGACTCCATAGAAGATTTGTCGCCCGGAGGGTCGGCGTGAGGCTGTAGGGGAGGCCGGCTGCTTTATTGGGACGGAGGTCCATGGTGATCGTGTGGAAGCGGTTGATGTAGCTGACGGTATCGTCGATGTTGGAATCGAAGGGGACGGCGTTGGGTCCGCGGTCGGGCAGAGCAAGAAAAGTTTTGCCACCGGCGTAGGTGATGGCCGAGCCAAGTCCGCCGAGATAGTTGGCAGCGACTCCGTTCTCGAGGGTGTAGTTAAGATGAGAGAGATCGGTGTACGAGCCGGCGCGGGAGCCGGTCAGATTGCCGATTGCCAAGAGTGTGATTTGTGCGTGAGCGCTTGAAGCAGGGAATAGTGACAGGACAAAGGCAAAGCACAACATACGGACAACAGAATGTTTCATGAGAACCCCTTTTTGAAGTTGTTGGTTTTGCCATGATTCAAGCGCGGGAAGTGGGGGTCAAGTTAACAGATCGTGAAAATGCAGAGGGGGTGTGCGACGACGTGAGTTGCAAATCTTCACAAGGATGAGCGGTATTCTAATTGCGCAGTCAAAATCCCCACTTCTGGCAACATAGGCCAGAAGTGGGGCACCCGGAGCGGCTCACTGAGCGGGTGTTTGCGGAGCAGACGCTGAAGGAGCTTCGGCAGTCACCTCGGGGGTGACTGGGTTGATCTTCACTGTTGCGAGGATCTGCTCCAGACGGTTGAAGACTCTGTCGCGATCGACATGCTTCACAAGACCTTCCGCTGAGGCGTCCGTTGTGACGTTGAGCGTGAATTCGTAGCAGGCTCCATTCTGATAAACATGGAAGTACTTGGAGTCACTCTGACGCGTGCCTTCGCCAGTGACGGCTTCGGTGGCGCGAAGTTCCATGTCGCCGAGGATCAGCTTGGAATTCGAGGGAGTGTCGGACGGTGACTTCATCTCGGTGCTCGACACGGTCGGGGCATCGGACTTCGGGGTGGAGTCCTGCTTCGCCATGTCGGTCGAGGGAACGGTGGTTTCGGGCTTCGTGGCTTCATTTGGCTGTGGCACTGCGAACTCATTGCATTGATCGGCGGTGAGGTTCTTATGGACGCTCACATTGAAGAATGCGGACGAGAAGTCGGTGTTGAGGAAGCCGGTCTCGGGAAGTTCCACCGCGGCGAGCGCGACTCCGCCGGGGGCGACAAAGTTCATCGGGACGGGATTGGTCTGGATCAGTTCAGACGCGGCGTCTCCGGTCTCGATGGCGTAGCGGCGCGGATATTCAAAGGTCACGCCGTAGGTCTTGTCGGTATAGTTCACAGTCGCGGGCTTTTTGTGCACCACGGACTTTTTGGGAGCCGGCTTGCTTTCGGCCTGCGCGACTGGCGCGGGCATAGGCTGCATCTGAGGTTGCGGTTGTGTGGATGGGATCTGGTTGTTGGAGCTTACGGGTTTCGGTTTTTCGCTGGAACATCCGACCGTGACTGACACGATGATCAGTACGGCGGCGAAGATTAGCGCGCTGGCTTTCTTGTCCCAGGCCAGGAAACGATTCTCTGCTTTGCGAACGTTGACGCGGGTCATGGTGGTTGCCTCCTGCCGATTAGCGGCACACAACGGAAATGCACGGTGTGGGCCTTTGCGCCTACCTTGATTTGGTGGGAGTTAGGCTGAGCAGAAGGGGCTTGGGACGTGGAGTTCAGGACACGTTGTGGGCTTGGCGACACACGAGTAACTAGAGTCAGAATCCCACTCTAAAATCGGAAACTGGCGCGATTTTAGATTGGGGCATTCCGAGTTTCTTTCTCTGATCGTTCATTTCAGATATCGTTATCGGCTCGGGAAAGGATTGGGCTTATGAACCGCGTTTGGTCAATGGCGGGATTGCTTCTGTGTCTGGTGTCGGTTGCGGGTAGGGCCCAGGCGACGCGGGAGAAGGTCATTATCGATACCGATATTGGCGATGACGTGGATGATGCGTTTGCGCTGGCGCTGGCGGTGAAGAGTCCGGAGTTTGAGATTCTGGGGGTGAGCACAACGTTCCGCGATACGGAAATGCGGGCCAAGCTGGTAGATCGGTTCCTAGGAGAGGTGGGCCGATCGGACATTGTGGTCGTGGCAGGAAAGCCGACTCCTGCAACTCCGATGTCGCAGCGAAGGTATGCCGAGGGCGGGCACTTTGCCAGGTCCTCGCATGGCGACGCGGCAGAGTTCTTGCTTGATCAGGTGCGAAAGCATCCGGGGGAGATTACGCTGATTGCGATTGGGCCGCTGATGAATGTGGGCGCGGCTATCGATCGTGATGCGGAGACATTTCGCAAGCTGAAGCGCGTGGTGATCATGGGCGGATCGGTTCGAAAGGGGTATGGCGATTACGGGTATAACGATCCTGTAGCCCCAATGCCTGAGTGGAACATTCTGAATGACGTTCCGTCGGCGCAGAAACTGTTTGCGGCGGGGGTGCCGCTGTTTGTGATGCCGCTGGATTCGACCCAATTGAAGCTGGATGAGGTGAAGCGGGCGTTTCTGTTTACGCGCGGGACGGCGGTGACGGATCAGTTGGCGATTCTGTATTACTTGTGGGGGCTGGAGACGCCCACTTTGTTTGATCCCATGGCGGTTGCATTTGCGCTGAAGCCAAAATTGTGTCCGGTGACTCCGTTGCATATTCGGGTAGATGAAAAGGGGTTCACGCGCGAGGAACCCGGGACGCCGAACGCGCAGGTTTGCTTGCAGTCGATTCCGGAGGATTTTTTCAGTTTTATCTGAGGAGAGTGGGGGAGAGTCCGAAGTAAGCAGGCCGAATGCGAAGATTCGAGGCTCAAACTCAGCACGACAGAAAGCTTTACAGCGCAGAGATCGCTGAGGAAATGGCAGAGAGGCGCGGAGAGCCTGTCCGCGCTACAGTACCGGGAGAGCAAGTTATGCGATCGGAATGGACTGGGCGAAGAGGATTTCTTAAGGCCGCGGGGTTGGCTGGAGTTAGTGGATTCGCCGTTGGAGCCCATGTTCCCACTTCTCATGCCCAGGACGCCCGACAAGTGCACACAGGCTTCTATGACGTTCGTGCGTTCGGGGCCCTGGGCGACGGAAAAACGCTGGATACGCCCGCGATCAATCGCGCGATCGAGGCGGCGGCTGTTGCCGGTGGGAGTGTGTACTTTTCTGCTGGGAATTACCTCTGCTACTCCATTCATTTGAAGAGCAAGGTTGCGCTTTATCTGGAGCAGGGGGCGACGATAGTGGCGGCGGATCCGGCTTCGAACCCGACGCAGAGTTACGATGCGGCGGAATCGAACAAGCCCTGGGAGGATTATCAGGATTACGGGCACAATCATTGGCACAACAGTCTGATTTGGGGTGAGGGACTCAGCGATATTTCAATTCTTGGGCCTGGATTGATCTGGGGAAAGGGACTGAGCCGCGCATGGGCCGCAGGGCGGGATTCGGGGCCAATCGCGGAAAATCCGGGAGTCGCGAACAAAGCCATCGCGCTCAAGAACTGCCGCAACGTGCTGCTGCGGGATTTTTCTATTTTGCATGGCGGGCACTTCGGCATTCTGGCCACCGGTGTTGATAATCTCACGATCGATAATTTGAAAATCGACACCAACCGCGACGGCATGGATATTGACTGCTGCCGGAATGTCCGGGTGTCGAACTGCTCGGTGAATTCTCCTTGGGACGATGGGATTTGCCTGAAGAGTTCGTTTGCGCTTGGGTATGCACGGGCGACCGAGATGGTGACGATCAGCAACTGTCTTTTGGCCGGGAGCTACCAAGAGGGCACGCTGCTGGATGGTACCTGGAAGAAATTTCCTTCGGATGAAAAAGTGCCGCGCACGGGGCGGATCAAGTTCGGGACGGAGTCGAATGGAGGATTCAAGAACATTACCGTCTCGAATTGCGTGTTCGATGGTTGTCGTGGCCTGACGATCGAGAGTGTAGATGGGGCGGTGATCGAAGATGTGGCGTGCACGAACATAACGATGCGGGATGTGTACGAAGCGCCAATCTTTATACGGCTGGGCGCGCGCATGCGCGGCCCGGAGGGAGTGCCGGTGGGGACGATCCGGCGGCTGATCTTGAGCGGGATTACTTGCTTGCAGGCGGAGGGTTCGCCGAAGATTGCCTGCATCCTGGCTGGAATTTCCGGACATTCTATTGACGATGTGAAGATCAGCGAGGTCACGATGGTGAGCCGCGGAGGTGGTACCAAGAGCGATGGCGAGTTGCAGATCCCGGAGAAGGAGAAGCAGTATCCAGAGCCGAATATGTTTGGGACGACTCCGGCATATGGGTTCTTCATCCGGCATGCGCAAGGCCTCGAGATGCAGAGTGTGAAGATTGAAAGCTCGAATGCGGATGAGCGGGCTGTGTTCGTTCTGGAGGATGTACAGGGCGCGGAGTTTGGAAGGATCAAAGTGGCCGTCAGGGAAGGTATCCCGACGTTCCGTCTGTCGAATGTCCGCGACTTTGCGGTGTACCGGAGCCGGCCGGTGCGGGATGCGGACGTTGCTGTCGCCGAGAAGAAGGACATTTAACTTTGGTGGTCTGTGACTAGTGGCCAGTACCCAGAAGCCAGTTAGGGCTACCTTATGCTTTCGGCTGGCTTCGACGCGGGCAGTATGGTGGCTGTAGGGATTCTTCGCTTCGCTCAGAATGACAAACCTTGTGGGGCCTCATGAGAACGAAACAACATATAGGAGTTTGGGCTGGTTTGGTCTTGATCTGTGCTGCTGCGTATGCACAGTCGAAGCAGCCGGTGGATTTGATTATCAGCGGAGGGATCGTGGTGACGATGGATTCCACGCGGACGGTTTATCAGGATGGGAGCGTGGCTGTGCTTGCCGATTCCATTGTGGCCGTTGGACCGCGCTCTGATATTGAGGGGCGGTATCAGAGTGTGCATGTGGTCGATGCGCGTGGGGATTTGGTTCTGCCGGGATTTATCAACGGACATACGCATGTGCCGATGACTCTGTTTCGCGGGCTGCATGACGATGTCACATTGAATGACTGGCTGTACAAGTACATTTTCCCGGCGGAAGCGAAGAATGTGAACGAGGAGTTCGTGCGTTGGGGAACGCGTCTGGCCGCGGCGGAACAGATTCGGGCGGGCGTGACGACCTTCGCGGATATGTACTACTTCGAAGATGCGATTGCGGAAGAGACGAAGGCGGCGGGAATGCGGGGTGTGCTGGGGGAGACGTTCATCGATTTTCCTGCGCCGGACAACAAGTCCGAAGCCGAGATGCTGACTTACACGGAGAAGTTCTTGAAGCGGTGGCAGGGGGATCCGCTGATCCATGCGGCAGCGGCACCGCACTCTATCTATACCTGCTCGAAGAAGACACTGCAGGATGCGGCGGCGTTGGCGCGTAAATATCACGCGCCGATTCTGATTCATGTGGCTGAGATGAAGAAGGAGTGGGAGGATTCGGAGAAGGCGAACGGAATGTCTCCCGTGGCGTATCTGGACAAGATTGATGTGCTCGGGCCGGATATCATCGCGGCCCACTGCATCTTTGTCGATGAGGCCGACCGTAAGCTGCTGGCGCAACACGGCGTGGGGTGCGTGCACAATCCGTCGAGCAACATGATGATTGCCAGCGGAGTCGCTCCGGTGGCGGAGATGCGAAGTGCGGGCGTAGCGGTGGGCTTGGGGACGGATGGGCCCGCGGGGAGCAATAACGACCTGGACCTGATGGAAGAGATCGATTTGGCGGCCAAATTGGCAAAGATTTCGAAGATGGATCCGCTGGCGCTGAGTGCGAAATCGGTCGTCGAGATGGCGACCATCGACGGCGCGCGGGCGATTCATATGGAGAAGGAGATTGGGTCGCTCGAGGCGGGGAAGAAAGCGGACATCATCTTGGTCGGCTTGAATATGCCGCATGCGGTGCCGATGTATGACATCTACGCGCAGATTGCGTATTCACTCAAAGGGAGCGATGTGCAGACGGTGATCATCGGCGGGAAATTGGTAATGCAGAATCATCTTTTGTTGACGGTGGATGAGCAGAAGGTCTTGGCGAAGGCCCGAGAGTACGGGAAGTCGGTAAAGGCATCGTTGGGAATGGAGTGAGCGCTGACGCTAAAGCGAACGTTCTAAACGGTCCAGGCATCCCTACGGGATGCGGTGACATGCCGGACACTACCCCGCCAGTAAACTGGCGGGCTACTGTCTGTCGTCCCTGACGGGACGAGCCGATGGAGCGCCAGCGCACTCGAACGCGTATTGTAGGTTTGCAAATGAAATCTCTATGCCTTGCTTTTCTGCTTATGACCCCTGCTTCCTTCGCGCAGAAGGTAGCGATTGTAGCGATTACATTTGACGATTTACCGCTGAATGGTGACTTGCCTCCCGGAGTCATGCGGGTACAGATTGCGCGCGATACAGTGGCGCTGTTGAGGGCTCGGCATCTGCCTTCTGCATATGGTTTCATCAATGGGAAGAAACTCGAAGGCAATCCTTATGCGGCGGAAGCTTGAAAATCTGGGTTGCGGCCGAGCCGGTTGGAAATCACACGTATGGACATTTAAATCTGAGTGCCAATCCCGCGGAGGCATTTGAACGCGAGATCGATAAAAACGAGCCGACGCTCGAGTTGCTGGCGGGGAAGGATTCGGATTGGCATTGGTTTCGGCATCCGTTTTTGCACGAGGGAGACGAGATCGAAAAGCGGTGGGTGGTGCGGGCTTACCTGCAGAGGCACGGGTACCGAGTGGCGCAGGTTACGCTCGATTGGGAGGACTACCTGTGGAACTCGGCGTATGCGCGCTGCGCGGCCAAGAATGATGCGCAATCGATTGCGTGGCTGAAGTCAAGTTATCTTTCGATCGAGTCCTCCTATCTTGACTTGGGGAGGGATCTGGCAAAATTGGTGTACGGGCATGACATCAATCATGTTTTGCTGCTGCACCTGGGGGCATTCAGCAGCACGATTTTGCCGGAGGCGCTCGATCTGATGCAGAAAAAGGGATTCACGTTCGTTTCGCTGGAGGAGGCGCAGAGCGATCCCGTGTATCAGAGCGACCCGGATGTGGGGTCGAAATATGGCGGGACGCTGCTGGAGTTGTGGATGGAGGCAAAGAAGATCAAGTTTCCGGTCGTGATGGAGAAGCCTTACAAGCAACTGCGTGAGATTTGCAGATGAAGGTGTTATCGGCTCGGGGAATCGAAAATCCCCACTTCTGGCAACATCGGCCCGAAGTGGGGCACCCCTTTCTTTTCACTCACGATTGTTGATGTGACAACGTCAAAGTTCCGTCTCAACGTGGTTTTCCTTGCCCGTCCCTTATAATCAAAAAGATTCTCTATGGCTGCGATTCTTGATCGGATTGTTGCAGCTACGCGGGCGCGAGTGGAGGAGTCCAGGCGCCTGGCGGACGTGCGCGCACTGGAGCGGCGGGCGGAAGCGCATGTGCCTCGCGGGTTTCGGGCGGCACTTGCGGCCAAGAGCCGGGATGGCATTGCTGTCATCGCGGAGTTGAAAAAGGCTTCGCCGTCGAAGGGTCTGATTCGGGCATCGTTTGATCCGGTTGAGTTGGCGCGGGACCTGGAGACAGGGGGAGCGACTTGCTTGTCGGTTCTCACGAATGAGGACTTCTTTCAAGGATCGCTGGAGAATTTGCGAAAAGCTTCGGCGGCGGTCGCGATTCCTTGTTTGCGAAAGGATTTCATCATCGACTATTTCCAGCTGGTCGAAGCGCGGGCTAACTCCGCGGATGCAGTATTGCTGATCGTAGCAGCATTGTCGCAGGACGACTTGAAGTCGCTTTCTTGGGCAGCTGGGATGTGCGGCCTCGACGTTTTGTGCGAAGTGCACGACCGGGAGGAATTGCAGCGAGCGCTGGATGCCGGGTGCGATCTGATAGGGGTTAATACCCGGGATCTTCGCACGTTCAACGTTGATTTACAGACTGCGCTGGATCTGGCGCCACATTTTCCCGAGCGTGTGGTGCGCGTGGCGGAGAGTGGGATTCATTCGGCGGAGGATGTTGCACGCTTGCGGACGGCAGGGTATCACGCATTCCTGGTGGGCGAGTCGCTGATGCGGGCGGAGAGGCCGGGTGAGGCGTTGCGGAGATTGCTGGCACTATCGAGCACCGGGGACCGCATACCGAGCGTGTGATCGGGCATTCGCGCAGAAAGGGATCCTCGACTCCGCCGTGACCTCGCTTCGCTCTGTCACGCTCCGCTCAGGATGACAGATTCAAGATGACCTGGGTCAAGATTTGTGGAATGACGAATTTGGAGGATGCACTAGTGGCCGTCGACGCCGGTGCGGATGCGGTGGGGTTTGTGTTTTATGAGAAGAGTCCGCGATGCGTGACGGTGGAGAGGGCGCGGGAGATTTGCTCGAACTTGCCCGCGAACGTAGAGAGAATTGGAGTTTTTGTAAATGAGCAGGAAGACTCGATTTGTTCAGTTGTTGATGCAGCAGGAATCACAGGAGTGCAGATGCACGGCGACCAGGAAGATCCCCATGTTGCCGATTTGGTGGTTGCACGGCGACCCGAAATCAAAGTGCTGGCGGCGGTCTCGATGAATCGTCCGAATCCGCAAGGTTGGGCGTTGATGTGGCATCGCGACTCGGTCCGGGCATTTCTGGTGGATTCCGGAAATTCTTCGAAACATGGTGGAACAGGCAACACGTTTGACTGGAATGCGGCGGTTCCCGTGTTGAACGACATCAAGAGGCTTGGCAAGGTCGTGGCAGCCGGTGGATTGACAGCAGCAAATGTCGAAGAAGCAGCGGAGGTTCTCAGGCCTTGGGGTGTCGACGTGGTTTCCGGGGTGGAGGCTTCGCCCGGTAAGAAAAATCCGGAGAAGGTGCGTGCGTTTGTGCGGGCGGTGCGGGAGATGGATCGGAGAGTGGGTTGAGTATGGGTACGGCTTCAAAAATAACGGGAGGCAAAATCCCCACCCTAGGCGCAAAAGGCGCGGCTCGGATGGGGCACCCGCGGGGTTCTTCTTCCCGCGATGGTTCGGCTCGCGCGAATGAGCCTGGGCGGTTTGGCGTTTATGGGGGACGGTACGTTCCTGAGACTTTGATGGCGGCGCTTGAGGAACTCGAGCGCGAGTATGAGAGGGCGAAAAAAGATCCGCGGTTTCGGGCACGGCTCGATGGGCTGCTCAAGACTTATGCTGGGCGGCCTACGCCTTTGTTCTTTGCGCGGCGGCTCAGTGAGAAGCTCGGCGGTGCGAGGATTTATCTCAAGCGTGAGGACCTGCTGCATACCGGGGCGCACAAGATCAACAACTGCCTGGGGCAGGCGCTGCTGGTCGAGCGGATGGGGAAGCATCGGGTGATCGCCGAGACTGGCGCGGGACAGCACGGAGTGGCTACGGCGACGGTTTGCGCGCTGATGGGATTTGAATGTGTCGTGTATATGGGGACCGAGGACATGCGGCGTCAGGAATTGAATGTGTTCCGCATGCGGCTGCTTGGAGCCGAAGTTCGCGGGGTGGATTCAGGATCGCGGACGTTGAAAGACGCGATCAACGAGGCTATGCGCGATTGGGTCACCAATGTTCGGACGACACATTACCTGTTGGGGAGCGTGCTGGGGGCGCATCCCTATCCGACGATGGTGCGGGATTTTCATCGGGTGATTGGGCGCGAGGCGCGGGCGCAGATTCTGAAGGCCGAAGGGAAGCTGCCCACTGCGGTGATTGCGTGCGTGGGTGGTGGATCGAATTCGATTGGAATCTTCCACGACTTTCTCAGTGATAAAAGGGTCCGGCTGATCGGTGTGGAGGCGGGCGGGCACGGCGATCGGTTAGGCGAACACGCGGCGCGCTTCTGGGGTGGGTCGCCGGGGGTCTTGCAAGGCACGCACTCTTACGTGTTGCAGGATGGAGCGGGGCAGATCGCCGCGACGCATTCGATCTCGGCGGGACTGGATTATCCATCGATCGGGCCGGAGCATGCGTGGTTGCACGATACGAGCCGCGCGGAGTACGTGGCCGCGACCGATGGGGAGACCCTGGAAGCAACTATCCTTCTGGCGCGAACCGAGGGGATCATTCCGGCTCTGGAGTCGGCGCACGCGGTCGCAGAGGTCATCAAGCGCGCTCCGAAGATGAAGAAATCCGAGGTGGTCATCGTTAATGTGTCGGGGCGGGGCGATAAGGATATTGGGATCCTGCGGGAGAATTTGAAAATCGGTTGAATTCGAACTCAGTCACGTCTTCACAAATAAGATGTTGAGACTCAGAGGGGCGCCGGATGAAAAAAGTTCTGTTCGCAGCAGTTTGGATGCTGGTTGCTGGTCTATGGCCTGTTCTTGCGCAATCCGGCGCGACGGAAAGCGCTCGGGACAAGTTGATTGGGAGCTGGCGGCTGGCCTGGGATGAGGAACAGACCGCCGATGGGAAGATGGTTAAGTTGGAGGAGACCGGCATCATCATGTACACCCGTGACGGGCACATGGCCGTGCAGATTATGCGTTCAGACAAGCCGGGCCAAGCGGTGAACAATCCGGTGCAATACGAGCAGAGTGGCTACGAAGCGTACTACGGGACTTACGATGTGGACGAGACGGCCCATGCTGTGACTCATCATGTGCAGGGCGCGCTGGTACGGAGTCTCATCGGTAAGGATCTGACGCGCGTCTACCGATTCGAGGGAAAACAGTTGATTCTGAAATCATCCCGGCCCGATGAACATTGGACGATCGCTTGGGAACACAATTGAGAAAACCGATGCCGCTCACTTTTTACAAGAAACCGGGGCTGGTGGCGTACGTGACCTGCGGTGATCCCGATGTCGCGACCACGCGCGAGATCGTGCTGGCGGCGATTGAGGCTGGAGCGGATGTCATTGAGTTAGGCGTGCCGTTCAGCGATCCGGTGGCGGATGGACCAGTGATTCAGCGAGCCAGCGAACGGGCTTTGAAGAAAGGGACTTCACTCGTGCAGGTGCTGACTGTGGCGGCGGAGATTCGGCAACAGGCGCAGTCGACCGGGCTGATTGTGTTCTCATATTTGAATCCGATTCTGCGGATGGGGCTAGAGAAGTTTTGCAGAGTGGCACGAGCGGCCGGAGTTGATGGAGTGCTCGTGATCGATTTGCCGGTGGAAGAGGCAGGGGAATATCTGCGGGCGATGCGGGAGCACGATCTGTCGCCGATTTTCCTGGCGGCGCCGACGAGCCCCGATGAGAGACTACGGAGGATCGCGGGGGCATCGCGCGGTTTCATTTACGCGGTTTCGCGGACCGGGGTTACAGGGCAACGCCAGCAGTTAGCGGAGGATGCGCGCAAACTGGTGAAGCGGCTTCGCGGAGTCACAAAGCTGCCGATCGCCTTGGGATTCGGGATTTCTACTGCCGAGCAATTTGCAGAGGTCGGAGAATTTGCGGACGCGGTGGTAGTCGGCAGCGCGATTGTGGAAACGATTGAGCGGAATCGGGGGCGAGAGGCGGCGGCGGTGGGAGAGTTTGTGAAGCAGTTGGTCGTGGGCAGTGGTCAGTTGTCAGTGGCTTCGCGCTAAGGTTCGGCTTCTGGGGCAAATGGCATTGATTGCCGCCCTCAGGAGAAGACTGAACCACCGAGCTCGCTGTCGCCGAGTAAGGCGAGTCTTCGTGGCCGCCTTTTACGAAGTCAAAAATCCCCACCCTAAATCGCAAAAGGCGCGATTCTAGGACGGGGCACTCGAGGCAGAGTCCAGAAATCATGGATATCGAAGACTGGCGAAAGAAAATCGACGAACTGGATTGCAGGCTGGTAGCGCTGCTGAGTGAACGCGCGAAAGCGGCGATTGCGATCGGGAGATTGAAACGGGATACGTCGTTACCGATCTACGAGCCGGACCGGGAGCGCGTGGTTTTCGAAAATGTGCAGAATGTGAATCAGGGGCCGTTGCCGGGGCGAGACCTGGTGCGGATTTACGAGCGCATTATCGACGTGATGCGGAATATTCAGAAGGAAGAGATTTCCGCCGCGCCGGAGGCTACGGAGGCAGAGTCGGAGCTGGATTCGGAAGTGAATGACTGAGAGCTATGAGCGATGAGCTGTGAGCAACCACGATCTGGGTTGCTCATTTCAGATCGCTCACTGCTTATTGCCGGGAGCTGGTTTTTATGATTGTTGCCATGCAGGAAGGCGCCGATGAAGCGCTGATACAACAAGTGATCGAACACCTCGTGAAATTGGGGTTCGAGGTGCACCGGTCGACGGGTGCGCGAATGACGGTCCTCGGAGCCGTGGGCTCGGGGATCGAGTTCGATATCCGGAATATCGAACTGCTTCCTGGAGTCCAAGAAGTCCATCGGATCAGTTCTCCGTACAAGCTAGCGGGGCGAAGTTTTCGGCCTGAGGGAACGATTGTCCAGCTGCGCAATGGAATTGGTGTTGGCGGCAATGAGGTCATCGTGATGGCTGGCCCCTGCTCGGTGGAAACGCGCGAGCAGCTTTTTTCCAGTGCGGAAACGGTGGCCGAAGCCGGAGCGAAGGTGCTGCGGGGAGGGGCGTTCAAGCCGCGGAGTTCCCCGTATTCGTTCCAAGGACACGGCGAAGACGCGCTGAAGTTGCTGCAAGAAGCAGGGGAGAAATATGGCTTGCTGGTGATCAGCGAGGTGATGGAGATTTCTCAGATTCCCCTCATGCTGCCCTACGTGGACATCCTGCAGGTGGGCGCGCGGAATATGCAGAATTTCAACCTGCTGCGCGAGTTAGGCAAGGTGCGGAAGCCCGTGCTGCTGAAGCGTGGCATCGCGGCAACGCTGGAAGAGCTGTTGCTTTCGGCCGAATACATTATGGCGGGTGGGAACTACGACGTGATTCTCTGCGAGCGTGGCATCCGGACATTCGAGACGTATACACGCAACACGATGGATATTTCGGCGATTCCGATCATTCACAAGCTGTCGCATTTGCCGATGACAGCGGATCCGTCACATGGGACTGGGCGCCGGGATAAGGTCCCGCCAATGGCTCGAGCATCGGTGGCCGCTGGCGCAGATGCGCTGTTGATTGAAGTGCACTGCAATCCCGATAAAGCATGGTCGGATGGGGCGCAATCGCTTTTCCCTGAACAATTCGCGAAGCTCATGGACGAACTTCGGATTATTGCGCCGGCGGTGGGAAGGAAGATCGGTTGAGAGTTCGACGATTGGAAGGAATTGTTGATTGTCGGATTTGTGATTGTTGATTGAACACCAATTGCGAGACGATTACTTTCGTTCAACAATCATCAGTCACCGATCAACAATTTTTCGTTTATGGCGATTCGGCAAATCACAATTGTAGGGACGGGACTGATTGGCGGGTCGCTGGCGCTAGCGCTGAGGAAGAAAAAGTTTGCCGGGCGAATCGTTGGATGCGATCGTGAGGGCACGCTGGAACGCGCTCGCCTGTGCGGGGCGATCGACGACGGGACGGTCGATCCCGGGGACGCCATTCGCGGTTCGCAGGTGGTGGTGCTGGCCACTCCGGTGCTCGCGATTTGTGATTTGATTGACCGGTTAGGACCGGTACTGCCGAGCAAGACCTTGCTGACTGATGTGGGAAGCACCAAGGCCGCAGTGGTGGAGCGAGCCGTGAAAGTGTTTGGCAAGAGCGCCGGCAGAAGGTTTCTGGCCGGGCATCCGATGGCGGGGAAGGAAATGAGCGGCGTCGATTTCGCCGATGCGGATCTGTTTCAGAAGGCGGTCTGGTTCCTATCTCCCTTGCCCGAGCAGAATCTGAATGAAGGATTGTTCGCGGAATTTGCAGGATGGATTGACGCTATCGGCGCCCGGATCGCCATGCTCCCTGCAGAGGAGCATGACCGCCTGTGCGCCTGGATCAGCCATGTGCCCCAGATGATATCAACAGCGCTGGCCGCAACGCTGGTCGAGGAGTTCGGAGCAGAAGCACCTTTGTTGCCTGCGGGCGGGCGCGCGTTACAGGAAATGACACGGATTTCAGCGAGTCCGTATTCGATGTGGCGGGATGTGGCGATCAGTAACCAGAAAAATCTCGAGGACGCGCTCTGGAAAGTGGAACAGCGGCTGGCGCACATCCGCGAGAATCTGGCTACGCGGCAATTGGCGGATGAGTTTGAGCAGGCGCATCAGCTGCGGAAGGCTCGGTTGAAGAAGACATAAGCTGAGTCGCGTCCTGACCCGAGTCATGGGCGATCTCGGAGTCCGAGCCTCGGACTCTCCCCAAGTTATACCGTTCGCAGATGCGAAGTGCCGCTTCCCACAACGTGTCGAACTCGTTCCAGCGCGGCACTACGATGCGCAGCGTGAATTCGCGAATGATCTCTTCCAGCTTTTGATCGAATTCGAGGGGGGACATCGCATACCGCTTTCATGCCCGGGCTTGCAACCGGGCCGCCGCATTACACGGGAGCAGGTTCGCTTCCGTGTGCTCTGCGTTTGTCACCGCTTCGTCAAGAACAGAGCTGACAACGTCTCTTTCTTGTTCGTTTCCGTTTGCAGGATTGGACGCGCGTTGCCGCGGCCGGGATGCGCCAGTGTGTCTCCAGAATGTCAAATGATGGTCACGAATTCGCCAAGGCGCAGATACCGGGGCATGCTGCGTCCAGTTCAGGAATTCAGATAGAATGCTCACGCTATGAACAAAGCTGTGGCCCATGCGGATGAAGCCATCCGGGATGTGTCTGACGGGGCGACGATCATGATTGGGGGATTCGGCCTGTGCGGAATGCCGGAAAATCTGATTCGAGCGCTGGCGCGGAAGGGTACGAAAAATCTGCATACCATCAGCAATAATGTAGGAATCGATGGCGTGGGGAACGGATTACTGCTGGCGGCGGGGCAGATTGTGCATCACATTGGAACTTATGTTGGTGAGAATAAATTGCTTGAAGAGATGGTGCTGCAGGGAAAAATCAAACTCGAACTGATTCCGCAGGGTACGTTCTCCGAGCGGATTCGCGCGGGTGGGGCGGGGATTCCGGCATTCTATACGCCGACCGGAGTAGGAACTATGGTCGCCGAGGGAAAAGAGACGCGCGAGTTTGATGGCCGGCTTTATCTGATGGAGCGCGGGCTCAGGGCGGATTTTGCTTTCGTGAAGGCATGGAAGGGCGATAAGTCCGGGAATCTCATTTATCGGAAGACGGCACGGAATTTTAATCCCATGATGGCGACGGCGGCGAAAATGACGATCGCTGAGGTGGAGCATCTGGTGGAGGTTGGGGAACTGGATGGAGATGCCATTCACACTCCCTCGATTTACGTGAAGAGGATTTTTCAAGGTGAGTTGTACGAGCGGAGAATTGAGCGACGGACGGTGCGGAGAGTGGCGAGTGGTTAGTGATCAGGGCTTAGTTACTCCCGCCATTCGCTACTTCTGGCTCAGGGAGCAGCTTAGGAGAGCACATTGAGTAACAGGGATCCTTCGACCGCGGTTTTGCTTCGCTTTCAGCGAAGCAAAATCCTCGCTCAGGATGACATATGGAGAGGGTTGGGCCAGCGACCGACGAACGACTAACGACGCAATCGATCATGAACAAGGCAGCTAAAGACGTTGATAAGCGCGAACGGATTGTGCGGCGGATTGCACGCGAGTTGCGAGATGGGTTTTATGTGAATCTCGGGATCGGCATGCCGACTCTGATTGCGAATCATGTGCCAGCGGGCATGACCGTCACCCTGCAATCGGAGAACGGGATGCTGGGGATTGGGCCGTATCCGACCGAAGGGAGGGAGGATCCGGATCTGATCAACGCCGGCAAAGAGACCGTCAGCGAGATGCCGGGGACCTCGTATTTCTCGAGTGCGGATTCGTTTGCCATGATTCGCGGCGGGCACATTGACTTGAGTGTGCTCGGGGCCATGGAAGTGGATGAGACCGGGAGCATCGCCAACTGGATGATTCCGGGCAAGATGGTCAAGGGAATGGGCGGGGCGATGGATCTGGTGGCGGGCGCGAGGCGCGTTGTGGTGGCGATGGAGCACACGACGAAGGACGGTGCTCCGAAGATTTTGAAGAAGTGCACCTTGCCGCTAACCGGAGTGCGTGTGGTCGATACGATTGCGACCGAGATGGCCTACATCCGTGTGACCAAGGATGGGCTCGTGCTGGAGGAGATTGCTCCGGGGTTGACGGCGGAGGATGTACAGAAGGCGACTGAGGCGCGGTTGATTGTGAGTCCGGGATTGAAGGTGATGGAGAGTTAAGAGGGAGCCATGCCCGCCGGGTTCACCACATTGTATCGTCCGGCCGGAAGGAAGGAACTGGAACTGATCCGCGGTAGTGGCTTTCGAACGTTCCCGCCGCGCCTGCCACATCAGCCCCTCTTTTATCCGGTGCTCAATGAAGATTACGCAGTTGAAATTGCGCGTGACTGGAATACAAGGGACGAAGCGTCGGGATATGAGGGATTCGTGTTGAAGTTCGATGTGCGGGCGGAGTTCCTCAGCCGATATGACGTGCATGTGGTCGGCGACTCTAAGCACCGGGAGTATTGGATTCCAGCGGCGGACCTAGACCAGTTCAACCGCAGCATTGTGGGAACCATCGAGGTAGTGCGCGAGTTTCGGAGCGTAAGGTGAGTCAGGTTTTTTCTCTCTCGTTCTTGCGGCGGGAGCGGGGCAGCTGTCCAAGAATTGGAATTCGCACGCAGACTTTGGCCCGGTCAAAATCCTATTCAGGATTGCACCATTGGAACTTAGGGACTGGGGCTTGCGGTTGTATACTCTACGTCGACAACACTAAATTCACTACGCTGAGTCATCACTCTGGCCAGACCGGCGACACTGGGAACGCCCGGATGCGCAGAGATTCTGTTTTCACACCTAACCCACAGCAGACGAACCGTCACTGAGGTAGTGTTATGCCCCCAATCGAGATTCTCACGGTAGACGAAGCAAGCGAAAAAGAGGCTCCCGCTCGTCCTCCGCTGAAGGAGCCCAGGAGCAAGCCGCGGCGGTTTTACGCGCTGTCGCTTAGAGACCATGTGCGATTACTTTTGCCCTTTGTGGCTGCGGGTGCCCTGGGTGTCGTTGCCAGACTCAAGTATCCCTACGATTGGCCTGGCACCGAGCTTGTCTATTTTCTGGCCGATGCTTTTATTGTCGCCATGGTTCTGGGAGTCGCCATCGATCTTTTCTCCGCGAAGCTGCTGGTGGAACGAGTTTCAGACGGGCTAGCCCAGAGATTGGTCGGGCGAGGTCTGCCGGTTGATATGCAAGGCCCAGTTCGCGACGTTGTTTCTACCGACCTGGTGCGGGATCACTACGTGAAGTCTTATACTTTTGCCTCTCCCGAGGATGGGCGGGTGCAGGTAAATGTAGAGGTCAGGTTTGAGGTGAGGAACTACTCCGAAGCGGTTCGCGACTATGCGCCGGAGATGGCAGCTGAGACTTTTTTCCAGCCGGAGTTTCGTTTTCTGGAGTATGGAATTGCCGGAAGGAAGATCCACACGTTCTCTGACGAGAGCCTCGCCTGCAAAGCGGAAACTGAGGATGCGCTGGGCGTGACACGCGTGCCCAGAAGCTCTTTGCCGCCGTTGAGCCTGAAACCGGTCAGGGCGGGCGAGAAGGCCGCGTGCCAGGTCACGTGGAGATATGGGATGACGGTGCCTGAGCAATATTGTGACGTGACGGAGCTCACCGAAGCTACACTGGGCGCGACCCTACAGATCGAAGCTCTGCCAGAAGAACTCGAGTTTGCCGCCGGAGGCGATGCCAGCCTGCACCATGAACCCGGCAGCCAGTCGTGGTATTTCGAGAAGGCGTTCATTCCGGGACAATGCGTGCGAGCATGGTGGTTCCGACGGAGGTCTTCGGCTCGGACAGGCAGACCCTCGGTGCGATAGCGGAATGATAGAGGGTCATTCGTCGGCAGGCTTCTTTCGCCGCCTCGCGGCTGGACAGTCGAGGCGGCTGTCCCTACATAAAAGCGCTCTGCTGTGAGGAAATCAAAGCCCACTCCTGGCAAAGTCGGCCAGAAGTGGGGCACTCATCATTGCTGACGTTCGATCCAGGATTACGCGGAGGCGATTCTTCGGATCAGGTCTTCCTGTTCCTGCTTGCTTTCGGCGCCGATCGTGAAAGCGTCTAGCACGCCTGACGACAGCGCGTACTTGATCGCTTCGTCCTGACGCTTGGTCAATTGGCCCTGGCCCAGAATCTTCATCCCTACAACGGCCTTTCCCGCTGCTTTCATCTCTTTCAGGACACCCAGAACCGTCGCAGGGTCGGCGTCCATGTAAGCGCCGAGGGGATTGAATCTCGCCAAGTCGATTTCCACCCATGGGCTCTTGGCGGCAGTGCGCAGCGCTTCAATCGAGTGGCACGAGCAGCCATGAGCGCGGATGATTCCCTTCTGCTTGGCTTCGGACAAAACGTCCATGGCACCACGGAATTGCGTCGTCCAGTCGGCTTCGGTGACGCAGTGCATCAGGCAGATGTCAAGGTAGTCGGTACCCAACTCTCTGCGGAAGCGGTCGAGATCGGCACGCATGCCGGCGGCGTCACGGGCCCATGACTTCGTGAGGACTGTGACTTTGTCGCGAGGCACGTGCTTCAGAGCCTCGGCCACATGCGGATGACTGCCGTAGGAATCCGCGGAATCGAAGAAGCGGAGGCCGTGGTCGTATCCGTTGCGCAGGAGATCGGACAGGCCCTCGATGCCGAGCGCGGTTTGGTGCGAGTGATGGCCGGAGCCCACCGTTCCGGTGCCCATGGCGAGGCGGCTGGTTTTGATGCCGGTGCTGCCGAGAGTCACTGTGTCGGACGCAGCGAACTTTTGGCCGAGAGTCTGATCGGCGATTGCCGCGAGAATCGATTTGGATGAAAGCCAGGCTACTCCGGCGGCGGTTGCGGTACGAACGAGGAATTCGCGACGACGCATGAGATCTCCCCAGAGGTGTTCTTTTGAGGCTACACCAAAAGATGGCACGTTGGAAGGCGCCAGACACTACGGCGCGGAATCGGTCAGGCGTTAGGGCGTGAAGCAATCGGACGTGGTCGTCACGCTCAGTTCGACGTCATCTTGATTCGAAGCTCAGATACGAAACGGGGCCGAGAGGAGACGGAGAGGGAGCGTAATCGCCAGATAGATCACTTCGAGCACGCCGTGGACAGCGACTCCGACGATGCGGAATGGAAGCAGGAGGAGCCAGACAAAGGGATAAGCGACAAGTGCCAACAGTGCGAGAGGCCAGCACAGGATGAAGAGAATGCACCAGAGCAGGAATGTGAACATGGGAGACCTCCCTTGATGGATTGTACGTTGGTCGGGCTGGGGAAGTTCCGTTGTGTTTATTGCACGTGGAACCATTCGCCTGGGATCTTGTCGGGGAATTCCCGCGCCTGGCAAAGTCGGCCATTCGTGGGGCGCCCACTCATTTCTTGTGGTAAGCCTCAACGAACAGAACACATCTCGGCTACTCCTCGACACGCTCACTCGAACTGCTTGCGGAATTCGGCGAGTTGCTGCTGGATGTCTGTGAGTTCGCGACGGAGGCTGGCTACTTCCTCTTCGAGGCGAGCGAGGCGTTGCGCGGGCGGAGGGACGGCTTGGACGGATGTATCCGTAGCGGTTGCGGCGGCAGATTCTCGCTCGAACGTCGCGCGGGAAACCGTCGGCTCCAGCGGTTCACCGGAGAACAAATGCATGTAGCGATATTCCTTGGTTCCCGGCTGGCGGGCGAGGATGCACACAAGAGGTGGCTCACGCTGAGCCAGGCGGTCGAGCGTCGAGACTACATCTTCCAGGGTGTCGAAGTGGTACATGCGTTCGGTGCGTCCGCGGAGTTCGCCGGGAGTCTGCGGGCCGCGGAGGAGGAGGACACAAATGACCGCGATTTCGCGGCGGTCAAAGTTGAAGACCTCCTGGAGGCGGTGCTCGTATTTCGTGACGCGGCTGTCGGCGCCGCTAGCGGGGCCGGCCATGCGCTTTTCCTGAAGCGTGGTCAGGGCATTACGGACGGTGTTCTCGTCCAGCGTCATCACGGGGTCGCGGTTATTTTTCTGATTGCAAGCGTTGACCAACGCGTTCAGGGAGAGGGGATAGTAGTCGGGTGTGGTGATGTCTTTCTCGATTAACGAGCCCAGGACACGGGTTTCGATTTCGTTCAGGATCTGCATGCGGAGTTTGATTTTACTTGAAACCGAAGAGCTCACCGAGGATGTCAGTGGAAATCAAAATCCCCACTTCTGGCAACATCGGCCAGAAGTGGGCACCCAGTTTTCCTTGATCGTGCTAGAACAACGCGGTTGGACGGCGCTTCCAGGACTTTCCTTTTTCTTGCCCGATCTTTTCCATGTCAGCGACGTACGCTCCAGCTTGCGTCAATACGTGATGCAAGTCATTGCCGATGCTGATGAAAGTGAATCCTTTCTCCAGGAATTCGCCGACCCGGGCAGTGCCGAACAGAAACAGGCCCAGGATTACATTGTTCTTGCGCGCGTTCTCGATAAGACTTTTAGTCGCTGCGTCGAGTTCAGGCGAGGTGTACATGTCGGGGAATTTGTATTTTTCGTAGAGGCCCATCGACATGCAGAGATCGTTCTGGCCGAGGAAGAGAATGTCGACGCCCGGCACCGCGGCGATCTCGGCGATATGCTTGATGCAGGAGGCAGTCTCGACTTGCAGGGCCACTATAGCTTCGTTGTTCCAGTTACCCGCGTAGCCGAGGAGACCGGCGCGATTCATGCTGCGTTGCGGGAAGTACACTGAACGCGTTCCGGCAGTTGGATATCTTGTACAGCTTAGGGCTTGGCGGGCTTCATCTGCCGTGTTGATATAGGGGACGAGGACGCCGTCGGCACCCATGTCGAGGGCCTGCTGGATGCCGGGACGATCGTCGTATCCGCCGACGCGGACCAGGCTCTTGGCGCCGCCATTGGAGATTCCGCCGAGCATCGCCGAGAGGCGTTCGTAGCCCATGGGACCGTGTTGGGTGTCGACGAGCAGCCAGTCGTAACCGGAGAAGGCGAGTTGCTCGGCGACCGTGGGACTATGTGCGTTAAGGAACAAGCCCATCTTGGGCTGTCCGGCACGTAATTGCTTTTTGAAATCGGATCCGCTGAGTGCTGCATCTGGCATGTGTTTTTCTCCCGAGACACGGATTGCGTAGTGTACCGCACGTGGCGCGCGAAGCCGGAGAATGCGGTGAAAATTTTTGGGCGGTATGACCGAGGGACAGAGTGGCGGGAATGCAGAAGAAGTTCGAATTGCCCATTCGAATATTGAAGCTGCCTGATCCTCAGTGCTTCGTTTGGTGGAATGACAAAACCTCTGCGCAGGCCTATGATGCGATGCGGAGAACGTTATGCTACGGCTGCTCTTAAACTGGATTCTGAGCGCGATCGCAGTTTGGGTGGTTGCCCAACTGGTCAGCGGCGTCTACGTCAGCGGGTGGAAGAGCGCGCTGATCGCGGCGTTGGTCATCGGTTTCATTAATGCGACGATCGGGTTCGTTCTCAAAATAGTTACGTTCCCACTGACCGTGGTCACGCTGGGGTTGTTCTGGCTGATCATCAATGCGCTGATGCTGGAGCTGGCGTCGGCGCTGCTTTCACCTGGATTCCAGGTGCACGGATTTCTTGCCGCGTTCATCGGCGCGATCGTACTGAGCCTGGTGAATCTGCTGTTGAAAGCAATTGTGATGCCGAAAGACGAGCATCGTTAATCGCTTTGGGTTGCTCTCTTGAAACGCCCACTTCGGGCAAAGTCGGCCAGAAGTGGCGCACCCATCCGAGCTATTTCTTTTTGGGTTTGAGTGCCTGCCAGTCTTCTTCTTTGAGCATGCGGCCCAGGGCGCTGAATTCTCCCGCGCCTTGCAGGAATTCGCCGCCGTCCATGCGGATCACTTCACCGTTGATGTAGCCGGAGCCGTCGCTGACCAGGAAAGCTGCCAGATTGGCAAGCTCTTCCACGGTTCCAAAGCGGTGCATGGGATGACGATCCAAAGCTAAGGCTTCCAGCCCCGGATGCGGAAGGACTCGGGAGAATGCTCCTTGTGTCGGGATCGGGCCGGGAGCGATGGCGTTCATCCTGATGCCACGGTCGGCCCACTCCACTGCCAGGCTGCGGGTAAGAGCTTCGACTCCTGCTTTCGAAACGGCGGAAGGAACGACGTATGCCGAGCCTACGGGCGCGTATGTCGCGGAAATACTAAGAACTGTGCCGGAATGCTTTGTGGCCAACCAGCGGCGTCCGCAGGCCATGGTGCAGTTGAGCGTGCCCATGAGAACGATGTTGATCACCGACTGCCATGCGTTTGGGGAAAGTTCTTCGGTGCGGGCGATGAAGTTTCCGGCCGCGTTATTCACGAGTACGTCAAGCGGGCCTTCGCGCCAGATCAAGTCGATCATCTGCTCGACAGCCTCGAGGCTGCGGACATCGCACGGGATGGAGCGAATCGGGCCTTTTGACTTCAGTTTGTCGGTGGTGGCTTTCAGAACTTCTTCGCGTCGGCCACAGATGAAGACTGTGGCTCCAAGTTCGAGGAAGCGGGCGGCCATGCCTTTGCCCAGGCCGGTGCCGCCGCCCGTGATCAGGATACGCTTGTGCTGTAGGAGGTCTTCGTGGAACATAGTCTCCGTTTCCGGGCCGGCTGCATGGCTGGCCAGTTCTAGAAAGGACAGATTATATGGAATGCCCGATCTGGCGACAGCTATGCGCCGTTGGGGTAGTTCTGGTTCTGGTGGGCGTGCACGGGGACTCTCCCGCACGAGCGGCGTCGGGCTGGCGGACTCTCGCTGCTGGAATGGAGATCCGGGAAGTCGAGACCCGCAAACAAAGCATCGTCGGAGATTCGAAGATCACGGTGTTGCGGATGGATCCCAGTCGCTGGGAGCTGGAAGTGATAGGTGTTCTTCAGACAGGAGAGTCCGCCGGGCACACGGCCCGGGAATGGTCGCAAAAAGCAAAATATGCGGCTGCCATCAATGCCGGGATGTTTGGAACGGACAGCAAGACGCACCTGGGATATCTACGAAGCCGGGATCAGGTTTACAACGGCCGGGTGAATGCGTATCAGTCGGTCATGGCATTCCATCCGCGCGAATCCGGAAAAGTCCCCGCCTTCAGGATCTTCGATCTCGATTCCCCGGGAGTGGATTTGCAGACAATTCTCGCAGACTATACGTCTGCCGTGCAGAACTTGAGACTCATCAAGCGCCCGGGAATCAATCAATGGACCAAGCAGAGCCGGGAATGGAGCGAGGCGGCAGTCGGAGAAGATAGCGAAGGACGCATTCTTTTCATTTATTCCCGCTCTCCATTCTCGATGCACGATTTGAACCAGGAATTGCTTGTGGCTGGAATCGGGTTGATGGCGGCGCAGCATATGGAGGGCGGACCCGAAGCACAACTCTATGTACATGTCGGTGAGACCGAGTTGGAGATGTTCGGGAGTTACGAAACCTCATTCAAAGAGAACGATCAGAACTCGGCTGCGTGGCCAGTGCCAAATGTGATCGGGGCGCGTCAGCGTGCCACGCAACACTGATCCTGATCGCGAGCAGATCAGTGTGCCTCGCATGCTATGCGAAATCCGTAGTCTGCGTACTGAAACTCCGGCGGAATACTGGATCTCGCGGAGCAACGAGACACTTTAATGTGGTGGCGCCAGGAGCCTCCTCGGGAAGACTTGCGTGGCGGCTTCATCGGACTTGACACCGGGCCTAACGGGTTGCGGTCCGGCGAGATGGCGTAATAGTCCGGATCGTACCAGTCGCGGCACCATTCGTGGACATTGTCACCGATGTCGTATAGGCCAAACGCGTTGGGTGCGTATTGCGCGACCGTTTCGGGCCCGGTCTGCCAGCGGGTCGAGTAGTTCGGCAGAGATTGCGGCGGTTCGTCTCCCCACGGGAACTGCTTCTGCTCCAGACCGCCGCGGCATGCGCACTCCCACTCAGCTTCTGTCGGAAGCCGAAAGCGGCGTCCTGCTTGAATGCTGAGCCATTCACAGTAGCGAACGGCCTCATGCCAGGAGACTCCTGCCACGGGCTGCCGCGGATGACTGAAATTGGGATCGTTCCAGAAGGGCGGTGGAGTCGAGGATGTCGTGCGGAGGAAGCGTCCGTACTCTTCGTTCGTGACTTGGGTCGCCGCGAGTGAGAATGAATCAATCCAGACCCGATGAATCGGGTGCTCGCAGTCCTGGCCTTTGTCAGAACCCATAAGGAAGTCGCACGCCGGGATTCGGATCAGGGCCAACTCTGCTTGAAGGACTGGTTGCATTTCGGATTAGTGTAACAACGAACGTTGATCACCACGGGGGATACAGAGGATCACAGGGGAGTTCGGAGTTGCGGAGCTATTGCGGCAATTTCGTTTTCCTGGAAGAGACGGATGGCGGCGATCCCTGAGGCGCCGGCTTCGAGGCAGGCTTGAGCATTTCCCAGATTGATACCACCCAGCGCGAGGACGGGGATTTTTGCTCTGCACGCTTCGCGGAGTTGAGCCAGGCCTGCAGGTTGCGTACCGAGGGTATCTTTCTTTTCAAATACCGGGGCGAAGACGGCGAAGGTCGCTGCGTTCGCTTCGGCTTGTCGCACTTCGTCTGGGGAGTGACACGACACGCCGATCAGCGGTCCTTCTCTTGCGATTCGCGTTCGCAGCGCGTCTGCACCTGATGCTTCCCAGATAGCCTTCACATCCAAGGGAGAGATGTCTTCGGAACGGAGATGAACGCCGTCTGCTCCGACGGCCAGGGCGACGTCTGGGCGGGAATTGATCAGCAGTTTTGTGTTCAGTTTCGGGTCCCCAGTCCTGATTTCGTTTAGAACGCGGATTGCTTCGCGAGCTAAGGACTCCAGTTCTCGCGTTGGCAGGTCTTTTTCGCGGAGTTGGATGTAGTCGGTGCCGGCTCGGGCGGCCTCAGCGACTTTCTCAAGCAGACGTCTTCGGCGGGTGGGTTCGTCGGCGGCGAAGGTTTTGCGATCGGTGATGTAGTAAAGAAGGCAGCGATGTGGCATAGGCAGCCTTAGCCGCCCCGGGCTTTTCTTTTGCTCCTTTGCGGCTTCCTCAATTTGTTTGGCTTTCCACGGCTTGCGCCGTGGGCGGCAATCTTTCGCCGCTTCGCGACCGCGACCTCCAGCCGGGCCGTTCAGTTATGGTCTGGTCTTCGCGATTTCCGGAAGCACGTCGCCCTTCTTCTTGGGTGCTTCGCCGAGGTGATATGTTGTCAGCCCATCGCGGAGGAACTCAAAGGCGTCTTCGGGATTATCGACAACCTTGAACAAGTCGAGATCCGGGGGCGAAACCGTACCAGAATCGACGAATGCCTGGAAGTTGATGATCTTGTTCCAATACTCGCTGCCGTAGATGATGACGAGGATTTTCTTGGCCAGCTTCTCAGTCTGCGCCAAGGTCAGAATCTCGAAGAGCTCGTCCATGGTGCCAAAGCCGCCAGGGAAGATGACGAGCGCCTTGGCGAGGTACGCGAACCAGAACTTGCGCATGAAGAAATAATGGAACTGGAAGTTCAGTGAGGGAGTAACGAACGGGTTCGGGTGCTGTTCGAAAGGAAGCTGAATGTTCAGTCCGATGCTCTTCCCGCCAGCTTCGTGGGCACCGAGATTGGCGGCTTCCATGATGCCGGGACCTCCGCCTGTCGTTACGACGAAGCGATGCCGGCGGGCCGGAATGTTGATCGACCACTTGGTTAATTGGTATGCGAGTTTGCGTGCGTCTTCGTAGTAGCGCGCCGTGTCGAGAGTGGCCTGGGCCCGCTCGTAGTCCTCCTGCAACTGGTCTGGCGTTGCATTCTTTTCACCGATGGCATCCAGGCGCTCGGTGGCGGCCTTGTGTCCCTGGAATCGCGCGGACCCGAAGAACACGACGGTGTCCTGGATCTGCTCGCGGCGAAAGCGGGCCAACGGCTCCTGGTATTCCGCTAATATCCGGAGGATGCGGCCATCGGGACTGTTGAGGAACAACTCGTTTTCGTAGGGTACGGGTGCGGCTTTCAGATGTTCAGGCATGCAATAACTCAAAGCTTCAGAATGGAAAACGTGCGGCTCGCCGGCTACTGATGTTCGTGGTAGTGCAAAGCCTCCCAGAAACCAATCCAGATGTCGAGCAGGCCCAGTCCGCTGCAGATCCCGCGAAAGAATCCATTCGTTACGATGCTTCGCAGGGCCGGGAATGAGAGCAGCAGGTAGTTGTCAGTCCACTCCGGCGTCCAGGGCAAAATAATCAGGAGCACGCCGGCTACAGCGCTGATCAATACAAACAGAAAAACGGAGATGCGATGCATCCACAGCTGCATCGCTCGTGGCCGATTCTCAGCAGGATCGAGGAGAATCGTGGGCGTATCGGCTGGGGGACTGGGGTGCTCGGGCGCGTTGCCGGGTGCGCCGGAGAATATGGGATCACTCATTCAGGGCAGCTCCGGCTCCGCGGGGCACATTCTGGTGCGTTGGATCCCGGTTAAAGAGACTTCGAAAGCCATCCGGGCTATTTTACGACTTCAGGGCCTTAATGCGCTCGGCGACATCCCGGTAATCGATGTTGCTTCCGTAGACGTCCATAAAATGCTTGAGTGCTGACGTCTTATCGCCAGCGGTTTCGTAGGCGGCAGCCAGTTCATAGTTCAAGGCCACCCGCGTTTCGCCGTCGATGGTGGGAACCTGGAGAGCCCGGTCGTACCAGCGGACGGCGGCTTCAGGAACTCCCTTTTCGAGGAAGCATTGAGCCAGCCAAGTGTACGTCTGCATGATCTGCGGGAACGGGTGTCCGCGATCAAAGGACTGGCAAGCTTTCTGAAGCTCTCCAATCGCCTCGTCGAGCAGTCCCATTTCGCGGAACGCGATTCCCAGATTGTAGTGCGTCTCGGGATCTTCGTCGGCAGAGGCGACATCGGCCTCCAGATCTTTTTTCAACTCGCCGAACATGTCGGCCAGATCAATGCCGGCCTCCTCGCCAAACGGGGACTTACCCGCAGGAGCGGCCGGAGTCGCAGGCAGAACCGGTGCGGCTGGTGGTTGCGGCTTCGGAGCGACCGGAGGAACTGGTGTTGCTGATGCAACCGGCATCGGGGGCGCAGGTGGAGCTTTGAGCGGAGGCGCAGAAACCGGTGTGACTGACGACGAAGGCGCGGCGGAGGCAGCGGCACTCGCGGCCAGTGGACTGACTTTCCTGGTCTCTGCCGGAATCGCCGGTGGCGGAACGGGTACGGGCTTAGCGGCCGCGACGGGCGGCTTAGACTCAGGTACGGGAGCCGCCTTGAGAAAATCTTCACCCAGGGATGCTTCGATGTCGGCAACGAACTCGCCTAGGACCGGAGCTGGCTGCGTGGGAGCAGCCGTGGGCTTAGCATGGGCCACGGGAGCGGGCGCAGGCTCTTCGTGCGGAACGGCAGCGGGCAGGAAGCTATCGCCGAGGGACGATTCGAGGTCGCTGACGAATTCCTTGAGAACACCCGGCTGAGATGGAGGCTCAGGTTGCTGCGCGACGGGAACCGCCTCGCGCACAGGCTCCGGTTCGGGCTGAGGCTCCGGTTCGGGTTCGGGCACTACTTCGGCGACAACAGGGACTTCTTCAACAACCGGTTCTGGTTCTGGAACTGGTGCCGGTTCGGGCTCCATCGCAACAGGAGCCTCCTCGGCAACGTCAGCGGAGGGAATGTCGTCGGCCGTGAGCTCTTCGACTGCGGGTTCTGCCTCGACGGTCATCTCCTCGGCCGGCTGCATGGCCGCGTCGATCTCGGCGCGAAGTTCTTCGATCTTGGCCAGATCCTGCGTCAGGGTCTGCAGCTTGGCGAGAGCGGCCAGGGCCTGCTCGGGCATGCCATGACCGACATAGAAATGAATTTCTTCTATGGTCTCGCCGACACGCGGGCTGGATTCTTCCGCACTAGTCTCTGAGGGCGATTGCTCAACGTCGGCAGGTTCTTCGAGGGCATCGGGTGGCGTATCATCTGCCTCGATGGTGATGGCGTCATCCCACTCCGAGGAGAGATCAATTTCTTCAGCCGCAGCAGCTTCCACGGGCGGTGCTGAAGCGGATTCATCGATCACAGCAAATTCGGGTTCGGAGCTGACCTCTGCAGCGGGTGCAGCCGTGGGCCACGGGGCGCCAGACTGGACGGTGGCTTCTTCCGGCTCGGGAGTGGCGGGTGTCTCCGGCTCTTCAATCGAGATTTCTGCCGGAGCTTCTTCGATCGCGAATTCTGCCACTTCCGGTTCGGCAACCGGTGCTTCGGGCGCCGGAGCATCGAGGAAAATAGGAGCCTCTTCTCCGGAGTCACGACTTGCGGGAGCCGACGAGCGCTCCTCGTAGCGTTCCGCGAGTTCTGAGTAGCGAGAGGCCTCGTCGGGGTGATCGGCGTCGGAGTAAATGTTCTGCAACGTGCGGCAGCAAACTGCGGCATCGGCAAAACGTCCGGCGCGGGTGTGCAGCGCGGCCAGGCGCTGATTCAATCGTAGATCGTTTGGGGCCATCGGCAAGGCGGAGAGCAGCGGACCCAACGCCTTGGCGGGCATGTTGTAAGAGATGAATAATTCGGCATCAGTGAGAGCCGAGCGGACGGCGAGCGCGATTTCGTCGGAATAGTGCTGGTGAATTGCCGGCGCCGTTGCTTCCAGATCGTCGATCAGAACGACGGCCTCTTCCGGTGTGATCAGCTTGCTTCCAGAAGTGCCGCCAAGCTGGCTGACCACCTGCTGGTAGTTCTGCATGTGCAGGGGGTTCTGCGGCTCGAGTTGTGCCAGCTTCTGGTACAGGTCGCGCGCCTGGGTTAGTTCTCCAGACTGAACGCTGGCATGGGCCAGCAGTTCCGTGACTTCGCTGATGTGAGTGGTTTCTCCGGCCTTATTGAAGAGATCCAGCAGCTTCTGCAGGGAATCGGGATTCTCGCGAACATGCCCGATGATGGTGTGCAGATTCTTCAGAACCTTGTCGGAGTTCTCTGCCAGGAGTCTTTCTGCGTGCTGATTGTAGACTTGCAGGGCGTTCTCATACTGCCCGGCTTGCATGAGGGCGTCGGCGAAGGTTGAGATCGCCGAGAGATCGTTGTGCACCGTCAGCAGCTTGTTGGCGACAGTCCCTGCTTCGGAGAGCTGCCCCGTCAGGAGATACGCCTTGAGCAGATCGCGCAGGCCGTCGGGATTGGAATCGATGTCGGAAATCTTCTGAAGAGCAGCGACGGCTCCGGCACCGTCGCCGGACTCGAGTAGGTTCTTGCCCTGCATCAGCAAGGCATAAGCGTTTCCCGGGTCGAGGGCCAGCATGCGTTGCAGAACTTCGTCGGCGCCACTGAGGGATCCCTTCGAGCGCATGCTCTCGACGGCGGCGCAGAAGATCTGCCAGGCTTCCTGTTTTTTGCCCAGGCGCACGTAAACTTCGGCCAGCTTCACGCGCATCTGGCTGTTTTCCGGATCCATCTCCAGGATCTTCTGGAAGATGCGGACGGCGTTCTCGAGTTCGCCGGCCTTCAGGAATTCTTCTGCGACCTGCAGATACTGCGCGCGGGCATCATTGAACAAACCCTGCTGGGTGTAGAGCTCGGCCAGCTTCAGCAAGCTCTCGAGCGATGGTTTGAGCTTGCAAATCTTCTTGTACATCGCGATGGCCTTGACCGTGAAACCCTGGCTGGCATAGGCATCGCCGACATTCTTGAAGCAGTCGGTGGCCTTGTCGCCCTCGCCGATGCGCGAGTAGAGGTCGCCGACAGTATTGGTGACGGTCAGGTCTTTGGGATCGTTCTTGAGGATCTTTTCGTACTCGGAGATGGCATTCTGGAGCTTGCCCTGCTGGACGTACTTCTCCGCATTGGCGAGAACCTTCTGTTTATTGAAGCCGAACAATGCCATAAGAGCGTCGAACTCCAGACCCTGGTATCGCCAACCAAATTGAGAACAGAACCCGATGGACGCTGGGGGCTGCTCCCGGGTACAGGTCGCGGGGTCATCTGCGATATCGGCGGATGGCCGACCGGACAAGGCCAATTGTACGTCTGGACGTCATAGAAGGCATGGTTACCAAGGGTTACCGAAAGGGAGTGTACCGAAGGGTTACCTTGGGAACAGGGGTCTGACGGGGATAGATATGCACAGAGGGATATTCCAACTCCCAGGGTTTCCACCACGGAACTGAGTTCTTTTTACTTGCGGGCCCGTCCGCTCGTGGGTTCGTACGCTCGTGCTTTGGCGGTCTCGCCCGTGCGAGGGGAGTGAAAAAATAGCGCAAGATTGTGTGAACGCCTGATAACAGCAGGTGACTTCCAAAGTGCCCGTATCCAATGCGAAACGTAGTTTTCATGTCATTAACGCGGATGAGGACCAGATTGCCCAGCAATATTGCCAAGTGCGTTGCGAAGGAGTACACTCCGCACCCAGTTGTGGGGCGTGCATGCGAAAACTTGCTTTAGGGGTCCTGCTGAGCGCAGGCGTAGTTGCCGGTTGCGGCGTGTCCGCCAATGCCTGCGGAGATAAGTTACTAGTTCTGGGACGCGGTATTCGCCTCGAAGCCCTTCTGGGGAACCGCACCGCGAAGATCCTCGCCTATCAACATGTCGGAACGCGCGGCGCCGACCTAATCGCGAATCCACAATTCCAATCGGCCATAAAAGGCGCTGGCTACCAACTCCGGATCGTTCGCGACACGGAGGAACTTGAAGTGGCCTTGCGGGTGGGCAAGTACGATCTCCTGGTTTCTGACATTGCCGACGCGAATGGGCTCGAGTCCACTTTGCAATCAGTCCCGGCCGCGCCTACCTTGATTCCGATTCTGTATCAGCCCACGAAAGCAGATTTGGCTTCGGTGGAAAAGCGTTACCGGCATGTCCTCAAGGCGTATCCCAAGGGTGCGAACCTCTCAGCGATTGAACAGGCGCTGGAAACGAAGCTGGAAGCCGAGGCAAAGCTGAAACGTGAGCAGCGCAAGACCGGAGGGGCTTAGCAGAGAAACGAAAGAAAAAAGTGGTCAAGAAACAATGCGCGCCACACGTTGTTTTCTGTCCTTTCTAATTGCAGTACTATTTGGCGCGACTACCGCAGTCGGCCAGGCCTGGGTCCCTCCCAAGGGCGAGGGTGAGATAGCGCTCAGCTATCAAAACCTGTTCACCCGGGATCACTTTAATGGCGATGGCACTCGCCACGACTATGGCCACATCCGATTGTATGATCTGGTACAGGAAATCGACTACGGCGTTACCAACCGGTTCGCCGTAAACGTGTTCTTTCCTTACGGAGTTGGCAAATACCAGGGGGCGTATCCTCATCAGCTTCCGATTGACAACGGTTATTACCATGGCGCTCTTCAGGATTTCCACGTGGGTTTCCGCTACAACGCGGTGAAGCGTCCACTGCAGTTCACGCCGTTCTTGGCCGTCGCATTCCCCAGCCATCATTATCAGCACTTCGCGCATTCGGCAGTGGGAATTGATATGTGGGAATTGCAGGCAGGAATGACGCTCGGGAGGAGTCTAGCGCCGGTTCTCCCGCGAGGGTATTTTCAGTTGCGATACGGATATTCCTTCATGCAACAGGTCTTGGGAATCCGTCCTAACCGTAGCCGGATGGAAGGACAACTTGGTTACTTCCTGATGCGGCGTCTATCCGTACAAGCGCTCGGAGTGGCGCAAGTCACGCACAGCGGCCTGAACTTCCCGCAGGACTTTCCGGTACGTACGCCCAGCGACGCCAAGTGGGCGCATCACGATCAGATTTTAGCCATCAATTTCCTGAACCTCGGCGGAGGGGTTGGATATGCCATCACGCGAAACTGGCAAGTGTACTCATCGCTTCTAACTACGGTTTGGGGTCAGAACGGGCACGCCCTGCATACGGGATTCAGCGCGGGAATGAGTTGGAATTTCCGTACTCCGTGGGCGCGGCGGCAGGCAGAGTTGGCCATCGTTGACGAGGGACCGGATCTGCGAACCGCGAAGCTGACTCCACCCACTCAGCAGCCTTGCCACTGAAAGAAACAAGGGTTGGAGGGCGGCGCAAGTCTTAGATCGTGCTCGCCGATGCGGCGCCAACGAGACGCGATGGAGCAGCCGCCCACAAAATGAAGGTACCTACACGCATTCCGTAGCTATGCCCCCCAAACGAAATGAACCTGACGAAACACTGGTTTTAACGAATGCCACCAGCGGTGCGTCTCTGCCAAAGGGACGCACCGCCGACAACATATGCGAAACTGGTAAATACGCTCTATTTCATCCCCACTGCAGCTGCCGCAAACGAGCCAGTCACAAGAGGTGGCTGATTGACTTCAACAACGCCGTTGTAGGTCGAGCGGTACGACTTCCCCCACTGTCCCAAACGATAATTCACGCCATTCAGCGTGAATGTTGCCAGCCCGGTAATGGTGTGCACATTCGTGGACACGAAGGTATTGTTGGCGGTATTCACCAGAACCGTCTGCCGATAGCTTGACACTTGAATCGGTGTGCCTTGGCTGAAGCTGGCTGGGTTGGTGAAGTCCGAGGGGCCGTTGTTCAGATAGATTGTGCACGTTCCCGTTCGGTCTGTGATTCGAACTGAACCGTGATTGACGACCTGGACGTTATTCGCAGTGATCACAATCGTGAACAGAGCCGTGCTTTCGTCCTTTGTAGTCGTGCTGCTGAAGACGGAACCAAGACCGGCGACATTGGCCAGATAGCCGAACTGAAGGTTGGCCGGCCCGTTGTTGATGAACGCCGCAATGACCTCGTACAGCTGTTGTTCATCTTTGATAGGAAGAACAGTGACATCATCTGAGGCGCTCGCCACAGAGGCCAAAATCATGACCGCCGTTAGCCAAAACCCGAATTTTCGTATCGCTCGCATTGGATTCTCCTATGTGCGCTGTTTGCGCAGACGTTCGCGAGCATTTGGACCAATAACGGAATTTCCGGCAAGGACTACGGGGTAAAGATGGCATAAAGTTTCTGTGAAGCGACGCAAGTGCTTAAGAATTCACGAGATTCTTGCTTTGAGGTCAGCCGGAATTTCAGTATGATTCCACGACCGAAGGGCACATGCCAGGGGCTTCGTTGAAATTCGACGATCTGGAACTCGACTTGGGTTCCTATCAACTCCGGCGCAACGGCAGCGCAGTCAAGCTCGAAAAAATCCCAATGGAACTGCTGATTCTGCTGGCCAGTCGAAACGGTCAGCTGGTCAGCCGCGAAGAAATTGTCGAGAAATTGTGGGGGAAGGACGTCTTTGTTGACTCTGCGCATGGGGTCAATACCGCCATCCGAAAGATCAGAAACGCACTGCAGGATGACCCCGAGAAGCCGCGGTTTATCGAGACGGTGGTTGGGAAAGGCTACCGTTTCGTCGCGCCTTTGGTCCCTGCCCTACAGGAGGTTCCCCCACCAGCTTTACGCGAGGCACGCCCCCGCTCCAGGAGTTTCCTGCTGATCAGTGCATGTTTGATCGGGGTCATCTCAGTAGGGGCTTACTGGGGATTGCGATACTTCTGGCCAGTCGGGCCGGTTCAAGGCGGTCGGACGATGCTCGCGGTATTGCCCTTCGAAAATCTGACGGGTGATCCCAACCAGGAATATTTCAGCGATGGCCTGACGGAAGAAATGATCACCCAACTTGGCCGGCTCGATCCCCGTCAATTAGGAGTCATCGCTCGTACTTCGGCCATGAGTTACAAGCATTCCACGAAGGCGGTGGACCAAATCGGCCGCGAACTGGGGGTGAATTACATCCTGGAAGGGAGTGCCAGGCGCGAAGGTGGACGCCTGCGCGTTACCGCCCAGCTCATCCAGGTACGCGACCAGACTCATGTGTGGGCCGCTGAGTACGACCGGGAAATGCAGAGCGTTCTTCAAGTCCAGAGTGAGGTTGCAAACGCGATTGGTAATGAAGTTCGCCTGAAGCTTGCGCCGGAACAGCGCGCCCGCGCAGGCAACGCTCAAGCCGTGAATCCCGAAGCGTACGAAGCATACTTGAAGGGCCGATATTTCATTGAGAAATGGACGGAGGAGGGAACACGGGTAGGGCGCGAGTATTTCGAGCAGGCAATCCAAAAAGATCCTAGCTACGCCCTCGCGTATGCTGGGCTAGCGGATTCCTACGTGTGGGGGCGGGCGGGGCTACCTCCCGAAGAAGCGCTGCAGCGCGCGAGGGCAGCGGCCATCAAAGCCCTGGAACTCGACGATACGTTGGGTGAGCCCCATGCAGCGCTGGGTCAGATCAAATTCGTCAAGGATTGGGACTGGGCGGCTGCGGAGGCACAGTTCAAACGCGCCATCGATCTGAATCCTAATGATGCGAATGCGCTTCACATGTATTCCCATTACCTGTTGTCGATGGGACGCATGAAGGAATCCTTTGAAGTCAGCCGACGGGCTCTGGAACATGATCCCGTGTCCCCCACCATGCAGCTTCATTTGGGATTCCACTATTTGACAGCGCGGCAGTATGACCTGGCCATTCCTCAATATTTGAAGGTTCTGCAAGCCGACCCTAGCTTGGCGGATGCGCACAACCAACTCGCAGTCGCGTATCGTCAGAAGGGAATGCTCGACCAGTCGGTAGCCGAGTACTTGCAGGTGGAAACGCTATTGGGAATGACTCCCGAGCAGATTTCTGAGCTGAAATCGGCATACGCCAGATCTGGAATACGAGCGTTTTGGCTCACCGTACTGGAGTTTACGGAGTCATCGGGCGAAAGCAGGATTTCTCCGTACCAGATGGCATCCTATTACGCGATTCTCAACAAGAAGGATGAGTCATTTGAGTGGCTGGAAAAGGCCTACAATGCTCACGACGCCGGCCTAGTCGCGATCAAGACCGATTCAGATTTCGACAACCTACATTTGGATAGCAGGTTCGCCGATCTTCTCCTCCGCATGAGACTCCCGAATTGACTCCTTACACTTTGGAACCAAGTGGCAGCGAAATATCATAACTCCAGGGTTTGCCTACTCGGAGCCAGACTGGTTCGCTAATGAAGTTTGCAATGGTTCAGGACGCCGGCGGAAGCCGACATTGCTGCCAGAGGCTTGTGACGAATCCCTAATCTGTGCACTCACACACTAAGAACACGCCGCCCGGTTGGAGCGATCGCCGCCGAGACGTGGGAGTCTCACTTCTTTTCCATTAGGGTCAGCCACTTTCTAATTGCTTGCTGCAGGGGCTTGGTTTGCGATTTCACTTCTTCCATGTTGCGGAAGAATGCCAGCCTTCTTCCGTCGGCGTAGTCGCCTTGCAAGAATCCCGAACTGTCGTTGATCTTGGCGCCGCTGGGAAATACCAGGCGGATGCAATCCTTCTGGTAAAGATTGAAGACGATGATGTATCGCTTGTACTTCTTCGGATCTGAGGGCGCCATCTCACCTGCGTAGAAGAAAGTTGGCGCGTTCCATTTAATCTCCTCGCCGATCTCATCGTCGGTGCTCAGAATGATCTTCCTCAGGGCCGCGACCACTTCCGCCAGCGGGTGCTTGAGCTTTTGCATGTAGGCATCCACCTTGTCGGGTTCGGACGCCTTGGTCAGGAGTGGTTGCTTTTTCGTCATAGAGGCTGTCTGATGAAATACGAAACTTAGGGCATCGTGCTGGCTGCAGTCTGTGAGCGTAATTGTATTTCGCGCAGTTGTCCGCCAACCCAGGCGGGCGGAAGCGCAAGAACGATCAACGAGAGTGGATACCAGTGCGGGCCGAGACCGCTGTTCCATGTTGCAACAGCGCCGGCAATGCTCACGACCAGGCCTATGAAGCCTGCAATCAGCGCGTGTTGCATTGGGCGATTCGGCGCGAGCCGCGCAACGATGTAGCTGGCGATTACTCCATAGATGGTGCGATACGCGGCCGCCAGCATCAGCCACGGATCAGACATCGGCTGCCCCAGAGGCGGAGTCAGTCCGACTGCATGCAGGCCAAGGTCGGTTCCGAGCGACAGAATGATCGCCGTCAGCATGCCGGCGACCAGGGCGAGTATGCTTCTGCCGATCTCATGCGAAGGTGCGATTTTCTCTGCTGCGCTCGAATTCATTATTTCTCTTTCTTGGCCGACAGCGAGTCCAGCAACCTTGCCAGCCGGTCATATCCCAGAGCCACGCCGTGCTCGACTTGTGTTTTCAGGACACTGTCCCTGGCTGCTTGCGATTCGTAGCGAATGGTTTGCGTGAGCGTGGTGACACCACCCTGTTCGTCGAATGTAATGGTCCCCACCGCGTCACCCGGATACCAGGGCTGGTCGAATTTTTCGGTAGCGACGAGTTTCGCGGGCTTAACAAACTCCAAACATTGGCCGCTCAGGCCCATCTCGAATCCTTCCGGGCTGCGCCAGATGTATCGGAATGAGTCGCCGGCCTTCAAAGCCACTTCGCATACGGCTAAGGAACCGCCGGGAACTCCAAAGAACCATTGCCGGAGAAGATCGGGTTGGGTGAACGCATCGAAAACGCGACGGCGCGGTGCGGCAAAGACACGTCGAAATGTGATCTCTCGATCCGTCGGTGTCGTGAGTTTTAGAGTCCCAGGATTCCTGTAGCCATTAAGCCAGTCTGTGGCTTCCTCGAGGGGTTTGGCGACCAGGCGGCGCGGCCGACGTTGTGCCGACCGCTCTTGCGAGATCAGCCCGGCACGCTCAAGCACTTTAAGGTGCTTGGAAATGGTCGGCTGACTGAGCCGGAACGGTGCCGCCAATTCATTCACAGTAGCTTCTCCTAAAGCGAGCCTGGCAAGAATCGCTCGCCGGGTCGCGTCGGCTAGCGCGGAAAACGTAATGTCGAGAGGATCGGAAGCCTTTTTATGGCCCATTGGCTATATTGCTATATGGCTATATATCCAAAGAAGCATAGATTGTCAAGCGGAAATTTCTTTCCGGCTGGGTGCGACACCACAAGAAATGCGCGTTGATCGCAAGTGCGAGCCCGTCAGTCCCCCGAGTCCGTCTTGCTTACAGCGCCGAGTGATAGCCTGTCGTTGTGGCGAAAGAAGCGACCAGTGAGGTGTTGTCACTCGACGGGCGTGAGGTGCAGATCACGCATCCCGACAAGCTGTATTTCTCGGAGCAGGTCCGGATCACCAAGCTGGAACTCGTGCGCTACTACCTCTCGGTGGCTCCGGGGGCGCTGAACGGAATCAAGGACCGGCCGATTGTTCTCAAGAGGTTCGTGAACGGGGCAGAGCGGGAGGCCTTTTACCAGAAGCGCGCTCCTGCCCAGAGGCCGGCATGGCTGCGAACGGTCACTCTTTCCTTTCCTTCGGGGCGGACGGCGGAGGAAATTGTCGTCGATGATACTGCCGGTCTTGCCTGGATCGTGAATCTGGGATGCATCGAGCTGCACCCGCATCCAGTTCGCTCGGGAGACCTCGAGCATCCCGATGAATTGCGAATCGATCTGGATCCGGTTCCCGGCGTTGCATGGGATGACGTGCGCAAGGTTGCGCTGGAGGTTAAGAGCCTGCTGGAAGAGCTGGGACTTCGCGGCTGGGCCAAAACGAGCGGCTCGCGCGGCATGCACGTGAATGTTCGGATCGCGCCGCGATGGACGTTTCAGGAGGCGCGGCGCGCCGCCGTCGCATTGTCGCGTGCAGTGGAACGGCGCCTGCCCACGCTGGCGACGTCGAAGTGGTGGAAAGAAGAGCGGCACGGTGTCTTTCTGGACTACAACCAGAATGCGAAGGACCGAACGACGTGTTCAGCATATTCGGTGCGTCCGCTGCCGGATGCACGGGTTTCGACGCCGCTTGACTGGCGCGAAGTCCCAGACTGCGATCCGGCAGACTTCACGATCTTCACCGTACCAGATCGATTTGCGAAGACTGGTGATCCACACGCTGAGATGGATGCGTCGCCGGGTTCGCTGGACAAACTGCTTGAAATGGCTGAAAAAGATGAAGCTGCCGGGCTCGCGGATGCACCCTGGCCGCCGCACTTCCGCAAGATGGACACAGAGGCCCCTCGGGTGGCGCCATCGCGAGCGAAATCCGCAGCCACGAAGCCGCGGATCAAGATGCCGCTGATCGTGATCGCGAATTCTACTGACAAAGCGGCGGCGCTGGCGGGCCTGGAGCGGTGGAAGCAGAAACATGCTGACGTGGCGCAATTACTGGCTCCAGAGGATGTGCTGGTCGATTCCATGCGTGGACGGTCGTCGACATGGACGCGGATACGCATCAATCTCCAGCATGTGCCGGAAGAATTCCGACCCGCTCAGGAGACTCCGGATCCCGATGATGATCCGACGCGTGAATGGCGGGAGTGGAGCAAAAAGAGAAAAAAGGCGAAGGAATAGCTGTCCTATCGGCCGCTGCTGAAAATGGCGGCAAGCTCCTGCGGCGGAACGACCTCTAACTGCGCGTAGGTGCAGTCTGCTGGCTTCTTGTCAGGACGCCACCTGCGGAACTGTGCAGTATGGCGAAAACGGTCTCCCTGCATGTGGTCGTACGCAACTTCGACTACCAATTCCGGGCGCAGCGGTTCCCAGGACAGGTCTTTGCCCTGGCTCCAGCGGCTCTGTCCACCCGGCATGCGCTTCGTTCCCTCTTCCGCCATGTACTCGGCCCAATGCTTCCAAGGATGGGATTCAAGGGCGTTTTGTCGGTACGGATCGAGAAACTCAACCAATTCCTTGCGTTTTGCCGTGCTGAAACTGGCGCACACGCCGACGTGTTGCAAGGCTCTGGCAACGTCATAGAGTCCCAGAAGCAATGAGCCTACGAGAGTGCGATCGCCTTTTTTGTGCCAACGGAATCCCGCGACCACGCATTCGCAATCGCGCTCGTGCTTCACTTTGAGCATGACTCGCTTGTTGGGCTCGTACACGCCTGAAATCTGTTTGGCCACAACGCCGTCGAACCCCGCTCCTTCGAACCGTTGAAACCAGTCTTGCGCTTTGGCGCGATCGGTCGTTGCTGGCGTGATATGGATCGGCGGCTTCGCCGACGACAACAGCGCTTCGAGCCTTTTGCGCCGAATCTCGAATGGTTCGTTGCGAAGATCGAGGTCACCCTCGCATAACAGGTCGAAGGACACGAACGAAGACGGCGTTTGCTTTGCGAGCAGATTGACGCGCGAAGCGGCCGGATGCAGCCGGAGCTGCAACAGGTCGAAATCGAGCTCGTCGTCATTCACGATCACGATCTCGCCATCAAGGACACATCGATCCGGCAAAGTCGCCCGCAATGATTCCAAAAGCTCAGGGAAATAACGGTTTAGCGGCTTCTCCTCCCGGCTCTGGATGAAGATGTCCTCGCCATCGCGAAAGATGAGTGCGCGAAATCCATCCCACTTGGGTTCGAAGATCCATTCGTCTCCAGGCGGTAATTCTTCCATCCGCTTGGCCAGCATGGGCAGCAGAGGCGGGTTCACCGGAAGGTTCATTTCTTCATGGTATACCGGCTCCTAATATGAATGTGCTATGTGGCTCTCGTATCGTGACGGTGTATTTTTCCAAAACGCATTACCCAATATGCGTAACTAGGAGAGGGGTAGATGGCTTGGATTCGAACCGTTTCGTTGGATGAAGCCGACGAGAAACTGCGCAAGGCGATCGAAGGTGAGAGGGAGTTTTATCCCAAGGAGTACGCCGAGCCCGTGCATCCGGACCCGTCCGGTGCCTCATCGATCGTCGGATCGCACACTCTTATTCCGGATGCCCTGTACCACGCGTTCGCTACGTTCGGTGCGCTGATGTCTCCCGATCTTCCACTGAATCGCCGGCAGCACGAGATGATCGCGACCATGGTGTCAGTTACGAACCGGTGCGTGTATTGAATCGAATCGCACGCAGAGTTTCTGCGTAGAGTGACGTTGGACAAGGAATTGATCGAGGTGCTGCAGAAGGACTACACCACGGCCCCGATCACGGCGCAAGAGCGCGTGATGGTTGACTATGTGGTCAAGTTGACCAAGGACGCGACCAAGGTCTGGAAGGACGATATCGAACGATTGCGCTCGGTGGGATTCGACGATCGTGGAATTTTGCAGATCACGCTCATTGCTTCGTGGTTCAACTACATTAATCGGGTTGCGGACTCGCTGGGGGTAGGACGAGAGTAGGAAGACGGACAGAATCTCCGTAACATGCTCCCATATGCGCAGGTGGATCCTCAACATTCATCTTGCGATTGGGCTCGTGGCGGGAGTTTTCATCACGCTGCTTGGGATAACTGGCGCCATCCTTGCGTTTGAGCCGCAACTCGATCGACTCTCTCACCGCGACCTTTCCTACGTCAAACCTGGCGGCAGAACGCTTTCCCTGGTTCAAGTCGAAAGCGTGATCTCGGAGAAATATCCCGGTGAGGGAATCGTCGCCTACCTGCCTCCCACGGAGACCGACTCGCCGATACAAGTCATCTTGGCTCGCGGAATTGTTTCCGTGAACCAATACAGTGGAGAGATTCTTGGCGTGCGGATCCGGGGCCAATCCTCTCTGGGCACGGTGCGAGAATTGCACAGACGGCTCGCGATGGGAACGCCTGGGCCATTTTTGTTGAAATGGTCTTCGCTCGCGGCGGTGCTCTCACTGCTCTCCGGTTTGTATCTCTGGTGGCCGGTCAAGCGAATGCGGATCGGCGGACGCTGGTGGAGCGCAAGGTTTTGGTGCGACCTGCATAGTTTCCGCAGGATTTTTCTCGCTCTTGCCCGCCTTGGTTCTTGCCATCACCGGAACCGTGATCGGATTCGAGGATCAGGTCTCTCGATTGATCGACAACGTGAGTCCTCCCCGCTTCGCCGAGAAGGACCGGGATGCCCCTGTGCCAAAACTGGATGCGGCTCCGCTGATCAATCCCGATCAGGCGGTCGCAATTGCGAGCGCGCGGCTGCCGGGAAGTGTGCCCTATCGTGTGCAGATGCCTCGATATGGAGGCTTCTACGTGGTTGCTTTGGAGTATCCTCAGAACCGCGTCGCAGGAGACGCAATCTGATTTCCCTGGATCCGGCCAGCGGGAAGGTCGTTTCTGCGCATTTCTCATCCGATCTCAGCTTTCGCGTGCGACTTCTGGCGGCAAACGGTGCGATTCACGATGGCTCGATTTGGGGAATGCCAAGCAGAATCGTAGCGGCGCTCGCCAGTATGCTCCTGCCCCTTCAGGCCGCTACAGGGTTGCTGATCTGGTTGCGCCGCAAGGGGATTTTCCGGACGAGGTAGGGTCAGCGTATGAAGCAATCCTTAGCTCTATTGCTGCTTTGCGCTGTGGCCGCCGCAGCTGCCGATTTGACGGGTAAGTGGTCCGGGAGCTTTAAAGCTGAAGCAGCCGATCACAGCATTCCGCAACTCATTATCGTCAAGCAGCAAGGCAGCGCTCTTTCCGGAAGCGCAGGACCGAATGCGGGGGAACAGTACCCGCTTGAGAACGCAAGAGTAAACGGCAACAACGTGCATTTTGAGGTAACTACTGGCGAATGGCGATTTACCTACAACCTGACCGCCGAGACGAATTCGCTATCGGGAGACCTGAAGCTCGAAAGCCCAACCCAAAGCCGGAACGCAAAGGTGACTTTGATCCGAGTCAAGGAGCAGTAACGGAGTTTCAGACAGCAAAGATCGCTGCTACTTGGAAGGCACACTGTAGTGTGACGCCATCACTTGCCACTTTCCGCCAGTCTTGACCCAGACATCGGTCAGGCGGTCGCGGTACTCGTAGGTTTTGCCTTCAGACGCGCCCTTCTCGTGGTAAGAGCCGGTCACAACGGCTGTGTCGCCGTGGATGCGCACTTTAAGGTCGGACATTTTCGGCAAGGTCGACGCGCACCTTGGAATCGGCGGTATGGCTGATGTATCCCGCCTTGCTATATACGTTGCCATCTTCCACAGTGATGACAAACTCTTCGGCCAGCAAGGCCGAGAGGATTTCTATGCTGCGTTGCTTGTACGATTCGGTCCATTTCAACTCAAGGGCACGAATCGTGGCCGCGTCGGATTTCTCCTGGGCGAATGAGATGGTGCTCGACGCTACGATCAAGCAGGCAAGAGGGAGCAAAGGGCTGCGTCGTTTCATTGCCATGTATATTGCACTGCTCAACCGGCTCAGCAAGCTCTTTGTGATTCCTGTTCCACTTTCGTAACGTGGTGGAGTCTCGTACGCATGGCGCTCGGAATTGATCGTCCCGCTCTGAACTGCAGGTCAATCGGTATTCGAAGACGTCCCGATTGAATAGACTGGTCTTGAGCGATCGTCGCTCTCCGAATTCGGGGCGGTCCTGATCTATGCCTGAATCGATTGCCGCATTCCTTCTGGAACATTTCCCTGCTTATGCCGGCGAATGTGCGTATGCCCAACACCGCGGCTACCGCATGGAAAAGTTCACGTATCGGCAGGTCCTGGATTGGGCGTTGGCTTTTCATCAGGAACTCGAGCGCCGTGCCGTTGGGAGAGGTGAGAGCGTCATGCTATGGGGCGAGAATTCCGCAGAATGGGTTGCGGCGTTCTTCGGATGCGCGCTGCGCGGCGTCGTGGTTGTCCCGATGGACGATGGAGCATCAGCCGACTTCGCGCGCCGAGTATGTTCGCAGGTTGGCGCGAAACTCCTTGTTGCTTCGCATCGGCATCGCAAATCGATTGGGGATCCCGAGGTGGCCGTTTTGAATCTCGAGGATTTGTCAAAATGGCGCGCCCCCGAGAAATCCCCGGATAGTGACCTGCCCCGTCCCGACGACATTCTCGAGATCGTGTTCACCTCGGGCACCACGGCCGATCCCAAGGGTGTCGTCATAACGCACGGCAACGTGCTGGCGAATATTGCCCCGCTCGAGAAGGAGATCCGAGCCTACCTGAAGTATGAGCGCAGGGTGCACCCGGTGCGGTTCTTGAATTTGTTGCCGCTCAGCCATGTTTTCGGGCAGTT
>Ga0335080_10000249_pt1 | contig 48561 bp, 50 predicted proteins | sample Lox_Sample_34_FD_206720 | JGI IMG/M metagenome (GOLD analysis project Ga0335080, IMG submission 206720) | Soil microbial communities from Loxahatchee National Wildlife Refuge, Florida, United States - Lox_Sample_3.4 | ecosystem: Environmental > Terrestrial > Soil > Wetlands | place: USA... | reverse complement strand
GGAGCGCCAGCAGTTCCCGCACGTCTTTCTCGCTGTATTGATGATGATCCCGATAGAACGCCTGCGCTGCCGGTTCCACATTCGCTGCCCGTAGCTGCAGGACAAAATTCTGCGGGCGCGCGATTCCGCAAAACACCACCGGCCGCGGCGGGATATCGTGCGGCACAATCCCGCGCTTCACCCGCCACACCATCTTCCCCAGCACAGGAAACGATTCCTCCGCAGCTCCGCTCGCCAGCACAACCGCGTCTGCCCGCCCCAAAGCGCTCAGGGACTCTCTCAATCTCCCAGCAGGAAGCATTCGATCGCCAGCATCCTGTGGCGTCACCAGCACGATGTCGAAATCGCGGGCCAGTCCGCGATGCTGAAACCCATCATCCAGCAAATGCAACTGGACGCCGAACTTTGCCTCGGCAAACCGCCCCGCTTCGAATCGATCTTCGCCAACCACGACGGGAACCTGCAGCTTGCGCGCAAGCAGTAGCGGCTCGTCGCCAAACTTGGTCGGCAGCCCGGCCGGATCCACCAACAATACTCCGCGGCTCCGACGCCCATAGCCCCGCGAAAGCACATCGAACTTCACCCCTCGCGCCTTGAGCAGCTCTCCCAGCAGGATCACAAGCGGAGTCTTTCCCGACCCGCCCGCCGAAAGATTTCCCACGCTGACGACCGACCCCTGCAACCACCGTGCCCGCAGATGCCCGCGGTTATAGAGCGCATTCCGCGCCTGAACCGCCAGTCCGTAGATCGAAGAGAGCGGATTCAATTGTTCTGCCCGACGCGCCTCAAGCCTGACGCGCTGTCCTGTCCCAACAGGGCTTGTAATGCCTCCAACGTCCGCGCCGTCGCACCCATCTGCGCGAGGATCGTTTCCTTCGCCCGCCGCCCCACCTCTAAACGTTCCGCGCTGTCATCGAGCAGGTGCATTAACGTGAGCGGCAACTCCGCCAGCCCGACAATCCGTACCGCATCGCGACTCTGGAACAACCCGACGATGTCGCGGAAGTTCTCCGTATGATTCCCCGTCACAATCGCCACGCCGTGCAACGCCGGCTCGATGATATTGTGCCCGCCCCGCGGCACCAGGCTGCCGCCCACAAACGCCACGTCCGCCAGCCCGTAGAGCGCGGCCAGTTCGCCGATCGTATCTACAAGCAACACACCGCCGGCAAGTCCCTCGCCACTCCATCGCGAGCGCCGGCGCGACGAGATGCCCATCTCTTCCAACATGGAAGCCACGGTCTCAAAACGCTCTGGATGCCGCGGCGCAAGAATCATCACCGCCTTCGGATGACTCACCCGCAAATTCTCAAACGCCCGCAACAGCGGCCGCTCTTCATCCTCAACGGTACTTCCACAAACCAGCATCGGTCCCGCGCCTTCCGCCGCCAGCGCCTTGCGAAGCGTATCGACAATTGGCGGCTCGGCAGGCAACGTCATATCGAATTTCAGATTCCCTGAAATCCGCACCCGCTCCGGGTCAGCCCCAATCGATTCCAGACGCGCTTTGTCTTCGTCCGTTTGCGTCAGGAACAAATCGACATTCGCCAGCATACGACGCAGGGCCCAACGGAACCGGCTATATCGCGGAAACGACCGATCCGAGATCCGCCCGTTCACCACCGCTACCCGCGCCCCGCTCGCATGCGCCAGTCGCAGAAAGTTCGGCCAGAACTCCGTTTCCGCCATCACTACAAGCTCGGGCCGCAGCGCCTTCAGATAAGGCCGGATGGCAAACGCAAAATCCATCGGGAAGTAAAAAACGTTCTCTTCGCCAAACCGCTTGCCCGCCAGATCGTGCCCCGTATCGGTCGTGGTAGAAATCACAATGCGATGCCGAGGAAATGCGCGCCGCATCTGCGCCACCAGCCCATTCACGGCCAGCACTTCCCCGACCGACACCGCGTGAATCCAGATCGCCCGCTGCGCCTGCCCGGCGATAAGCCTCGCCGGCACCCTCCCCATCCGCTCACCAAAGCCGCGCCGGTACTTCCCATGACGCAGCATCTGGTAAAGCCAATAAGGCACGCTGGCCACCATCGCCATTGCCAGCGCCAGACTGTAGAAGAGGTAGCTCAAACTGAGCATTCTAAACCGCGCCATCGCAGCACCACGAGTTGCCCTCTATAATGACCGCATGCAGCGCTCTTCATCGCGGATTCCAAGCGGCATCCTCCTCGGACTCCTCGCACTTCTCATCCCGGCAGCTCTGGTTGCAGGCAAGTCCTTCGTCAAGCCCGTGGCCAAGACCGCCTTCAACTATCCCGCGCACGATCTGCATCGCGACGAAAGCGTCTCCATCGCTGCCGATCCCTACGACAATCCCGAAAAGGCGAAGATCTTCACCATCAACTTCGCGGAGCACGGATTCCTGCCCATCTTCTTCATCATCACCAACGACGGCGATCAGCCCGTCTCCATCGTCAATATGCAAATCAAGCTGATCACTGGCAACCGCTCCAAACTCACTCCCATCGACCCCAGCGATCTCTACCGCCGCCTTTCCAACCCTCAAGCCAAGACCAGCACCAATAATCCGCTCCCCTTCCCGCATAAGGTGAAAGGTGGAGTCACCAAGCAGCAAATGGATGAGATCGAGTCGTCGCAATTCGCCGCCCGCGCCGTCGAGCCGCACACCACCCAGTCCGGATTCCTCTACTTCGACGTCGCCGATCTAAGCGCGCCCCTCCGCAACGCCACCATCGACATCTCAGGCATTACCGATGCCAAGGGCAACGAACTCCTCTTCTTCGAAATCGAGACGGACAAGTACCTCGACGCTCACAAGAACCCGTAGCTGGTACCCCAGCCGTGGAGCGGCGAAAGAATGCAGCCCACGGCGCAAGCCCTGGGTGAGCGATAAGAAATGACCCAGCCCTGAATGGGCGAAAGAAGATGCTAGTTCAAGGGAAGAGAGAGACCAAGTCCCGTAGGGACAACCGAAAATAGCCCGCCAGTTTACTGGCGGGAAAGACGCGAACAAAACCGTGACCCGTGCCAGAGGCACGGCTGACCTCGCACCACAGCGTGGAAGAGTTAATCGATGAACCCAACAAACCTTCGCGAACGGCCCACACACGCGCGGATAGCGCCTGCGCCACAAGAAGGAAGGGCGGACATGGAGTACCGCCACCGGGAAGGGCACGAGTTCCACTCGTGCCAATGTGACCGCAAAAACCGGACGCGCTTCAGCGCCTGAGGCGCGCCGTCCTACGAGGAAAATGCCCGCGCTACCCCTTGCTCCCCACCAACTGCCGCAACACATACTGCAGAATCCCGCCGTTGCCGTAATACAGCGCTTCCTGCGGCGTGTCGATGCGCACCAGGGCCTGGAACTCCACCGGATCCTTTCCCTTCGCCTTGGCCTTCACCGTCACTGTGCGGCCTGCGGAAAACTTGTCCACTACGTCGCGCACACCGGTGATGTCGAACGTTTCCTCGCCCGTCAGCTTGAGCGAGTCGGCGTTCTGTCCTGCCGGAAACTGCAGCGGCAGGATGCCCATGCCGACCAGGTTCGAGCGATGGATTCGCTCGTAGCTCTCGGCGATTACGGCGCGCACGCCGAGCAGCGCCGGGCCTTTCGCGGCCCAGTCGCGCGATGATCCCGAGCCATACTCTTTGCCGGCGAGGATCACGAGCGGCGTCTCGTCAGCGCGGTACTTCTCGCTGGCGTCGAAGATCGACATCTCGGCATTCGACGGAAGGTGACGCGTGAATCCGCCTTCGGTCTGCACCAGCTTGTTGCGCAGGCGGACGTTCGCGAAAGTGCCGCGAACCATGACTTCGTGATTGCCCCGCCGCGAGCCATAGGAGTTGAAGTCCGCCGGCTTCACGCCGTGCTCCTGCAGATATTTTCCCGCCGGGCTGTCTTTCCTGATCGATCCCGCCGGCGAAATGTGATCGGTAGTGACACTGTCGCCGAGAACAGCCAACACGCGCGCTTTCTTGATTTCCTCGACGCGCGCAGGTTTCACCGCCATCTCGTCGAAGTACGGCGCGCGGCGGATGTAAGTGGAATTCTTCTCCCAGTTGTAAGTCTGGCCCTTGGGCACCACGATGCCTCGCCAGCGCTCGTCTCCCTGGAACACTTCGCCGTAAGACTTCGAGAACATCTCGGAGGTAATCGAGTGCTGCATCGCTTCTTCCACTTCGCGCGACGTGGGCCAGATGTCGGCCAGGTACACCGGCTGACCGTCGCGGCCCTTGCCGAGGGGATCTTTACGCATGTCAAGGTCAATGCGTCCGGCCAGAGCAAACGCCACCACCAGCGGCGGCGACATCAGGTAGTTGGCGCGGACTTCCGAGTTGATGCGTCCCTCGAAGTTGCGGTTCCCCGAGAGCACCGACGCGACCACAAGTTCTTTCTCGTCGATGGCCTTCGAAACTTCCTCCGGCAGCGGACCCGAGTTGCCGATGCAGGTCGTACATCCGTAGCCGACGAGATGGAACTTCAGCTTCTCCAGATACGGCATCAGCCCGGCATGCTCGAGATAGTCGCGAACCACTTTTGATCCGGGAGCGAGCGACGTTTTGACCCACGCAGGAACGGTCAGGCCTTTCTCGACGGCTTTCCTGGCAAGCAGTCCAGCTCCGATGAGGACGGAGGGATTCGAAGTGTTGGTGCACGAAGTGATCGCAGCGATGACGACGCTGCCGTGCTTGAGCGAATCCTTTACCGATGCCCCAACATGCTCGTGCACATTCGGGTCTTCTACGCCGATCGCGGCCGGGCTTCCACCCTCTTGCTCCCAACGCTCTCTTGCTTGGGGTGCCCCGGGTCTCGCCGTAGTTGAGAGACCCGGGAACGATGGCGCCGCGGTCTTTGCCGTAGCCTTGGGCTTGATTAAGGTCGGCAGCGCTTTGCTGAACGATTCACCGGCCTGCGAGAGCACAACGCGATCCTGCGGCCGCTTCGGCCCGGCCAACGAAGGCTCGACGGAAGCGAGATCCAGCGAGAGCAGTTCCGAATACTGCGCCTCCGGAGTTTTCTCATCGTGGAAGAGTCCCTGCTCCCGCGCATAAGCCTCAACCAGCACAATCTGTTCTTCGCTGCGGCCGGTGAGTTTCAGATACTTCAAAGTCTCCTTGTCAATCGGAAAGATCCCGCAAGTCGCGCCGTATTCCGGACTCATATTGGCGATGGTGGCGCGGTCGGCCAAGGGAAGATCACGCAGGCCGGGGCCGAAGTATTCGACAAACTTTCCCACCACTCCGTGCTTGCGCAGCATCTCGGTGATGGTGAGGACGAGATCCGTGGCGGTAGCGCCTTCGCGCAAGCGTCCGGTCAACTTCACTCCAACCACGAGCGGGATGAGCATCGAGACTGGCTGGCCCAACATGGCGGCCTCGGCCTCAATTCCGCCCACGCCCCACCCGAGCACTCCCAATCCATTCACCATTGTCGTGTGACTGTCGGTGCCTACTAGCGTGTCGGGGTAGGCCTGCCTTTTGCCGGGGGACTCGTTCACGAACACAACGCGCGCGAGGTATTCGAGGTTTACCTGGTGAACGATGCCGGTGTCGGGGGGGACGATCGCTAGATTTCGAAATCCCGTCTGGCCCCAGCGGAGGAACGAATAGCGTTCCTTGTTGCGCTGGAATTCAAGGAGCGCATTCATGTCGAGCGCGTTGGGCGTGCCGAATTCATCGACTTGCACCGAGTGATCGATCACCAACTCTACGGGTTGCAGCGGGTTGATCAGGGCCGGGTCGCCTCCAAGTTGCTTCATCGCATCTCGCATGGCCGCGAGGTCGACTACGCAAGGGACGCCGGTGAAATCCTGCAGAAGGACGCGGCTGGGAGTGAAGGCGATTTCCTTGTCAGGTTTCGACTTGCTGTTCCACGCGGCCAGGGCTTTGACTTCTTCTTTGGTGACGTTGCGGCCATCTTCGGTGCGGAGCAGGTTCTCCAGCAGGATGCGGAGCGAGAACGGGAGATGCTGGGTGGAGATTCCTGCCTTGTCCAGCGCGTCCAGGCGATAGACCTCATACTCTTTGCTGCCAACTTTCAGGGACGCGCGGCTGCCGAAGCTGTTTAACGACATGATGGCCTTCCTTGAGGGGTTTCCCGGGTGGAATGCAAACTAACAGTGTAATTCGAGGGCACGGAATTCACCACCGAGGTGGCGCAGACTCTCCCCAGAGCTTCCGGGGACCGTTTACCGCGAAGGACGCTAAGAAACACCGCAAAGAGCGCGATGCGGATCGGTCAACTCAGAGCAGAGGCATCTTGCGCTAGGGCGACCCTTATGCGGCGGGAGCTTTTTCTTCGGCCCGGGGATTTTCGAGTGCAGCATTCGCCAGCGGGAGAATTACTCGCAGCCGCGTTCCGTGATTGTCGGAGCTGATGGTCAAGAATCCGCCCATTTCGCGTGCGCGCTCGCGCATGCCGGCGATTCCGACTCCGGTCTTGCCCGCGCCTTCCTGCAGGTACTTCAAGACTTCCGGTGGAATGCCCTGGCCGTAGTCCTGAATTTCCAGTTGGACTTCATCCTGATCGAGACGCAGCCGGATGTCGGCGCGAGAGCTGGCGGAGTGGCGGTGAACGTTGGTGAGGGCTTCCTGCAGGGTGCGGAAAAGCGTGATCTCGACGTCGCTTTGGAGGCGCCGAAGTTGATCGGGGAGGCTGAGATCTACTTCGATGCCGCTGCGTTCGGCGAAGCCCTCGACGAACCATCGTGCGGCAGAGCCAAATCCCGCCTCGTCGAGCAGGGGCGGATGGAGCAGGTGCGAAACTGTTCGCGTCTCGGTGATGCAGCGGTCCACGATATCTGCGGCCTCGGCGATCGTCCGCGATTGATCGCCGTCAGACGCGCTGAGTAGGCCCAGTTGCATTTTCAGCGCAGCGAGGTACTGGCCCAGGCTGTCGTGGAGGCCGCGGGCGATACGGCGGCGCTCGTCGTCCTGGAGCGTGAGGATGCGTCCGCTGAGGCTGCGGGCCGCGTTTTCGGCGCGCTTGCGTTGGGTAATGTCGGTGTTGATTTCCATCCAGCCAACGGTTTCGCCGTCCTCATTGGTCAGCTTCGTCCAACGGCTGACCACCACAATCCGGCTGCCGTCACGGGTGGACTGGGCCAACTCGCCTTCCCATTCCTGATGGCTTTCGATTTCGTCGCGGGGAATCGGGTAGGTGCTCTTGAGCAGGTCGGAGGGATTGCGCCCTAGGGCCTCGGCGGCAGTCCAGCCGTAAAGGCGCTCCGCCCCCTGATTCCAGTAAGAGATGGCATGGGCCGCAGTCTTGACAAAAATGGCGTCGTTGGCCAGATCGAGCAATGTGGCTTTCTCCGCGAGTTCAGCCGTCCGCTGCCGGAGCACGGCCGTGCGTTCCTCCACCCGCTGCTCCAGAACCTCATGGGCGCGGCGAAGCTCTTCTTCGGCGCCATCGCGGCGGGCGACGCTGCGGCGGGTCCATTCGCCCAACCCAATGATGACTCCCGAGAAAATCAGGAAGCCGAGGAGTCCGAAAATGTCGGGAAAACTGTGAGAAAAAAAAGAATGGAAAGGCGGCAGGAACCAATACCAGATGCCGACGGCGCCGATGATGACCGTGACGACCGCAGGGCCAACACCACAGTACCAGGCAGAGATGACAACAGCGAGCCACGCGGTGTGATAAGGATTGCGTTCCCCGAAGAGTGGATTCAAAAGATCGCGCAGCACCAGGGCGCCGACGCCAGCGAATGTCCCGAGCGCGTAGCGTAGCGCCGTGGCCACTGCCGGAGGCAAGGAGGAAAGTGGCAAATGCCGAGAGTCGAAAGATTTCGCGGTCACCGAAACGCTCTCCTCGCGCCACGACGTGCGCGCCCCAAAAGCTGCCGGAGGAACTATGTTGGAAGACTACTCCGAACCCGAATATCTCTAGTGTATACGCTGTCGGCGGGCGGGGTGAACCCCGGCAGTTCCGTCCGGATTCTGGAACGATTGCGACAGATTCCACTTCCGGCGATAACCCCGCCTAAAGTGAAAGTTCCCCGCTGGCGGTCAACGGGCGCGGAGGAGAAGGATAGGGACGCTGATGGCGTGGCGGACCTTGGTGGCGGTGTTGCCGAGGAAAAGATCAGCCAGGAAGCGGTGGCCGTGGGTACTCATGGCCACCAGGTCACATCCTTTGTTTTCAACCCATTGAATGATCTGGTCAGCGGGTTCGCCATAGGCGAGTTCGGCGTCGGCAGGGATGTCCTCCGCCCGGAATTCAGACTGGACCTTCTCCAGGTAGGCGGTATCTTCGACGATCTCGCGGCTGACCGCATCCGGGCCGTATGTGCGCGCGGCCCATCCGTCGGCCACGTGCAGAAGCACCACGCGGCTGTGGGCCAGTTTGGCGAGCGGCTTGACGTGCTCGATGATGGCGCGGTCGGTGGAAGTGCCATCCAGCGTTAACAGGATTTTGTCGTACATGTCTTTCTCAGGTCCGTCTTCAGAGCTCATCCGCCAACAATCAGACGCCACGCAGTTTTCAGCGACTCTGGCAGCCCATATATGTCCATAGAAGTGATCAGGATAGCACTGACCCAACCGGCTGCCAGCAGGAAGTAACCGTTCTTCCATTGACCCATCCGCCTTTGGGAACTGGTGAAGTGCAATAACGGGAACATGGCGAACGGGAGCTGAAGCGCCAGAACGACCTGGCTCAAGGTGAGGAGGTCGGTGACGCTATTGTCGCCGCGCAATCCGATGATCAAAACCGCGGGCAGGATCGCCAGGGTGCGTGTGATCAGGCGACGCACCCATGGCTTGATCCGCCAATGCATGAATCCTTCCATCACCACCTGGCCGGCCAGCGTTCCGGTGATGGTGCTGCTTTGTCCGGCAGCGAGGAGGGCAACCGCGAAGAGCGTGCTCGCCGCAGCAGTACCCAGCAAAGGAGCGAGAGTGAGGTAGGCAACCCGGATCCAGTCGCTGTCGGGGCTGAAGGCAACGAATCTTCCGCCTGGAACCAGCACGCCAGTTTTGCCGAAGAAGACGTTGGCTGCCAGCACCATGATGGCGGCGTTGACGAAGAAAGCGATGGTCAGCGCAACCGTGGAGTCGATGGTGTTGAACTGGAGAGCGCGCCGGATCGAGGAATCGTCCTTCTGGAGACGGCGGCTCTGCACCAGCGCCGAGTGCAGGTAAAGGTTGTGAGGCATCACGGTGGCCCCGATGATGCCGATCGCAACGTATGCCATGCCCGCCTGGCGAAGTCGCGTTAACAGGAAGGCGTGTCCGATTTCGCGGAAACCCGGCTGGGTCTGCGGGAGAACAAAAATCTCGATGAAGTAGCACACCGCAATGGTCGCGACGAGGATCAGGACCACGGCTTCAATGGTACGCATCCCGAAACGCTGCAAGCCAAGGAGAAGGAGAACGTCGAGCCCTGTGATGATGACTGCCCAGAAGAGTGGTATGTGAAAAAGCAGATTGAGCGCTACCGCGCTTCCCAGAACCTCGGCCAGGTCGCAGGCGCCAATCGCAACTTCGCTCATCAGCCAGTTGGGCCAGCGCGTCCATGAGGGATACCAGTCGCGGCAACACTGGGCGAGGTCTTTGCCGGTGACCACGCCCAGGCGGGCGGAGATCACCTGCATGAAGATGGCCATGAGGCTGGCGAGGCCGACAACCCAAAGCAATCCGTACTTGAATTGCGCGCCGCCCTGGAGGTCGGTGCCCCAGTTCCCGGGATCCATGTACCCGACGCTGACCAGGATCGCGGGGCCGACGAAAGCTTTCCACTGCCGCCAAAAGCCTGCCTCAGGATGCGGAACTTCGACGGAACCGTGGACGTTTTCGAGGGAAGGGTGGCTCGGAGTCTCAGCGGCGATCCGCGCGGATCTTACAGGTCCGTTGAAACGGTCCTCCCTGCTCATGTGAGTTTGAGGCTCCCCAGACTGAAGATGTTAACGAGTATACACCAGTCTGAGTTAACTGTAGTTAACTAAAAACGGAGGAGCGAGTTGTGGCCGGGCGGCGTGCCCCTTGCTGTCGCTAGTTCCTCTGGCGCGGCGCCGGTACGAGCCAGACTCTCTCCGTTGCAGCAGGACCGACCGAAACCGTGCCTTCTTGCGTGGTGAGCGTTATGGTCTTGTCGTAGTTGCGTTCCAGCACTTTCAGTTTCGCTCCGGGGCGGATGCCGCGATCTTCCAGGAATTCGAGCAAGCCGCGGTCGCGTTCATAAATTCCGCTGACCGTGTACGGCGTGTCGATTTCGGCCGCAGCCAGCAGAACCAGGCCCCGGCGACGGCGGCTGGCCGAGCTTTCTACCTCGCTCAGATTGCCGTGAGGGCAGGCCCCAGCAGAACCCAGCTTCGCCAGGAGTTTCGCCTCGAAATCCGGCGAGACGGCGTGCTCCAGGCGCTCGGCTTCGTCGTGCACCTTCCACCACTCCATGCCGAACATCTCCGAGAGCATGCGCTCGATGAGGTGATGGCGGAGAGTCAGCTTGCGGGCGATCTTGCGTCCAGCAACGGTGAGGCCGACTTCGCCCTTGGTGCCGACGCGAACGAGGCCATCTTTCTTGAGACGACGGAGCGCCATGGTCACCGCCGGAGGAGAAACGCGGAGCAGGTGCGCGAGGCGGGCAGAGATTACGGTTTCGCCTTCAGTCTCGGCCTCGAGGATGGACTTGAGGTAGTCCTCCTTGGAGACGGTGATCATGTGGGCGATTATACGGGTGGCTCTGCTTCAGATGCAGGCCCATAGGAGCGTTGCCGCTGGCCCCGGGTAGTCTCCGCCAGCGCACAAATAACACGCAAAACAAAAAGGACAGTCCGGAGCCCCCGAGACTGTCCTCCCAAACCCTCCCGGTTAGAAGGGCAACTTGATGACTCGTACGGTAGCGTGACGATGTTGCTAGGCGATTGCAGAATGATGAATATCTGATGAATTCGCGGCGCTGCTATAGTAGACGTGAGTTGTGATCAGCATTGACGCCAGCTGTCTCCGTGTCGAGAGGACCTGATGTCTACCACAACGTTGCGCAAAACCGAACAATCGAAACGGCTGCAGCAGCGGGCTGCAAGCATGATTCCCGGAGGCGTGAATTCTCCGGTGCGCGCATTCAAGTCTGTCGGCGGCGACCCTCCCTTCATCGTGCGCGGCAAAGGCTCGCGCGTCTGGGACGCGGATGAAAATGAGTACATCGACTACATCGGCTCCTGGGGACCACTGATTCTCGGCCATGCGGAAGCGAATGTGCTCGATGCCATCGTAGGAGCGGCCTGCAACGGAACAAGCTTTGGGGCTTCGACACCGGCTGAGGCAGATCTGGCGGAGTTGGTGCTGAGCGCGTTTCCCAGTATGCAGAAGGTGCGCTTCGTGAGTTCGGGAACGGAAGCGACCATGTCGGCGATCCGCCTGGCCCGGGCCTATACCAAGCGGAAATACATCATCAAGTTTGAAGGCTGCTATCACGGGCATGCTGACTGTCTGCTCGTGAAAGCGGGATCGGGAATCGCGACGCTGGGAATTCCCGGATCGGCGGGCGTTCCGGAAGAATTCACCATGTTCACGATCGCGCTGCCGTTTAACAACCTGTCGGCGGTGGAGCACGCTTTTCAGAAGTACAAGCACCAGATTGCTTGCGTGATCGTGGAGCCGGTTGTAGGAAACATGGGATGCGTGCCGGCTGCGGATGATTACCTGGTCGGATTGCGCTTGATTACGCAACGCGAGCATTCGGTGTTGATCTTCGATGAAGTCATGACCGGATTCCGGGTCGCGTTCGGCGGGGCGCAGGAGTTGTACAACATCAAGCCGGACCTGACCACAATGGGGAAGATCATTGGCGGAGGCTTGCCAGTCGGGGCGTACGGTGGGCCGAAGGAGATCATGGACCTGGTCGCGCCGCTCGGGCCAATGTATCAGGCAGGCACATTGTCGGGGAATCCATTGGCAATGGCCGCAGGCTGCGCCATGCTGAAGCAGTTGCGCGATCGCAAGGACGAGATCTATCCGAAAATCGACAGGCTGAGTGGACAGTTAGTCGACGGCGTCTTGGCGGCCGGGCGGGAAGCCGGCGTTGCCTTGTGCGCGAACCGCGTCGGATCGATGTTTACATGGTTCTTCCAGCACGGGCCGGTGACGGATTGGGAGACCGCGTCGAGGTCCGATACCGAGGTGTTTGGAAAATTCTTCGGCGGGATGCTGGAGAACGGAGTTTATCTGCCGCCTTCGCAGTATGAAGCGGCGTTCCTCGGGGCCGCGCATTCGGAGGAAGATGTGCAGCGGACCGTAGAAGCGGCCAAGTTGGCGTTTGCCGGAATGAAGCGCTGAGGCTCATCCCTGAGCCAAAGAGACAAAGAGAAATACTCACTTCTCTAGCTCCAGCATTTGCGGGATCGTCTTGAACTCGTACCCTGCCTGCTTGTAGCGCTCAATCAAGCGATCTGTGGCTTTCACGGTTTGCGAGCGGTCGGCGCCCATCTGTTTGTGGCCTCCGTCGTGGAGAAGAATCACATTGCCGCCGCGGATTCTCGCTGAGACCGTTTTTTCAATTTCGGCGGCCGGCGGAGCGTTCCAGTCGTAGCCGGTGATATTCCACATGACAGGCGCGAGGCCGAGTTCTCGCGCGATGCGCAGGACCGCAGGGCGGCGTCCGCCGAACGGCGGACGGAAGAGCGTCACTTGCATTCCGGTGGCGTCCTGGATCGCTTTGCTGCAGTCGGTGAGCTCCTTGCGGATTTCGGAGACCGGTTTAAAGATCAGCAACGGATGCGTGAAGGTATGGTTGGCGATGACGTGCCCGGCTTTGACGAGGTCGCGGACGATGTCGGGACGTTGCTGAACGTTGCGTCCGATGAGAAAAAAAGTGGCTCGGACATCGTGCTTCGCAAGCACTTCGAGCAAGCGCAGCGTGTGCGGATCGTTGGGCCCATCGTCGTAAGTCAGGGCCAGGTGTTTGCTGGTGCGCGGCAAACCGGTGAAGGTGCGTCCGTACCATTGGCCAGTCGGCGCCATGGACTGGTAGCCGGCGGCAATCGCGGCCAGCGTGGCTGTTCCGGCAAGGACGGGACCGAGCATGCGAGGATTGTAGAAGATTGCCGGCTGGAGATTTCAGATTAAACCAGGCTATCGACATCAGAAATCTAAAATCTGCAATCTGAAATTCGGAGCTGCTGTTAACTCATCGCGCAATTGCCAGTGAGGGGCCTTCGAGATTATCCTGCCTCTTCCGAGTCGAATTCCGAGCCCATGGCCAATCTTTTTGAGCTTCCCCGTTACATTGCAGTTGAAGGTCCGATACGAGTCGGCAAGAGCACGTTGGCGCGAATCCTGGCCGAGCGACTCAATGCACAACGCGTCATGGAGGCGGACGAGAATCCCTTCCTGGGCGCGTTTTACAACGGCGACCGCGGTGCGGCGTTTCAGGCTCAGTTTGCGTTTCTCGTACGGCGGTTCGAACAACTGGCGGCGCTGGACCTGGGGGCAAACTCCAACAGAACCGTAGTGGCCGATTTCATTTTCGAAAAAGACAAGCTGTTCGCCTGCCTGAACCTGAACGATCAGGAACTTGAGATCTACAACCGGTACTACAACCACTTCCGCGACCAGTTGCCCACGCCCGACCTGGTGATCTACCTGCAGGCGACGCCCGAGGTGTTGAAGAAGCGCCTCAAGAAGAAGAACGCGCCGGGCGAGCGGGCCGTGAGCGATGAATATTTGTCGGAAGTCGTCAAGGCCTACGAGCACTTCTTCTTTCACTACACCTCGTCCGACCTGCTGATCGTGAATACCTCGGAGATTGACTTCGTCGACCGCAACGAGGACTTGCAGGAATTGCTGCGCAAAGTCTCGGAGCCGATCAAGGGGACGCAATACTTCCTGCCGCTCGGCGGGCAGGAAGCGATCGGGGCGTAGCCGACAAACTGCGCCCAACGCGAGGGAGCTATGCATTCTCTCGGGATGAAGTTATTGCGAGTTTTGTGGGCGGCCTTTCTGGCGTTTCTGATCCTTGTTGTCGGGCAAGGAATTTGGGGCGCGCTTCTTGTCACCAACCTGAAATCGACCCCCGCGGTGCCATGGGCCGTGCCCATCATGGCCGTAGTGCTTTACCTGTTCTGGCTCTACCTGAGCGGCAGAGGATGGCCGCGCAGCACAGTGGAGGCGCGACGGAGGCTCCTGCGCGCCAATCCGGTGTCGCGCGCGACTCTGGGCTGGGCAACGCTGGCTGGTCTGCTGGCGATCGTGGCTCTGGCCGGATATTGGATCGTGCTGTTCCAGTTGGTGCGCACGCCTCCGAATGCACTCGACGATTTCTCCCGCTATCCGTGGCTGACTGCGATTCTGGCGATCGTCATGGCATCGCTCGTCTCGCCTGTGACCGAAGAGGCTGCTTTCCGCGGGTACTGCCAAGTCATCCTGGAAAAAGAATTCTCGGCCCCGGTTGCGGTTGCCATCTCGTCTTTCGTGTTTATGCTCGCCCATCTCACCCACGGACTCTTCTGGACCAAACTTCTTGTCTATCTGCTCGTGGGAGTTGTGTTCGGAACGATCGCATATCTCTCGCAATCGACGCTGACGGCGATTCCCGTTCACATTGTGGGAGACCTGACATTTTTCCTGTTGGTGTGGCCGCATGATGCCGGCCGGAGACTGGTGTGGGAAGGCGGCGCCGACCGCTGGTTCTGGATTCATGTCGCGCAAGCTGGCGTGTTTACCGTGCTGGCTATCGCTGCCTTTCTCCGGTTCAGGCGAGTTGCCATCAGGTCCATCGCGCCGTCGATAGCGCGAGCCTGATTGCCTGCTTTCGTCAATTCCGCAAACTTTCTTCCGGTCCTTTGTCCCTGCAGCACTTGCTTTCCCGGATCGGTGTTATTACACTTGTAATAACGGAGAAGCGAGATGGTGGAACTCAAGGTCCGGAAGTTCGGAAACTCCCTCGGCGTAGTCCTGCCGAAGGAAGTCATTCAGCGTCTGCAGGCCGGTGATGGCGAGCCTCTCTTTCTGATTGAGGCTGGGGCGGGCGAATACCGGCTGACTCCATATGATCCTGCGTTCGAGAGGAAGATGGAGAAGGCCGAGGACATCATGAAGCGCTACCGGAATACGCTGCACGTTCTCTCGAAGTGACGAAGCAGAAAAAAGAGCCGACCTGGATCGATGAGCGGGACGCGCTTGCGGTCCATGCCCGCGTTGTGGCCGTCCATGGCGGGGCAACTGGGGTTCGGGACCAAGGCCTTCTCGAGTCCGCGTTAGCGCGACCGCGCCAACACTACGCCTATGCGAAAGCTCCGAGGATCCCGGACATGGCAGCCATTTACGCGGCGGGGATTGTGCGGAATCATCCGTTCTTTGACGGGAACAAGCGGACTGGGTTTGTGATCGGGGTGCTGTTTCTGGAACTCAATGGGTTCGAGTTCACCGCAACGGAAGAGCACGCGGCGCAAGCGGTGATGGGTCTGGCGGCGGGCAGGCTTGATGAGGCGGCATTTGCCGCTTGGCTGAAGGCGAATGCGAAGCCGCGATGACAGCCGACGTCAGCTCTGGTGTCGCGGCAATATGTAGGTCGACAGCATCTTCCCCAACTTTGAGAACTCAGGATCGGCCGTTACCAGCCAGGCGTTTCGCTCGATGGCAAGTTCTGCGGCGAAGGAATCCGCGTAGGCCAGGTTGTGTTTCTGCTTGAGAGCGGCGGCCCGGGTCGCACGATCGAAGTCCACCGGAATCACCGTGATTGGCATTTCCTTCACGCGGGCGGCGGCCTCGCGTGCGCCGGCTTCGCCTCGGTACTTCCACTCGATATAAAAGACCTCTCCCCAATTCACGGCGGAGATCAGCAGGGGAATATCTGACGAGAGGGCGGTTTGCAGGAGCTGTTCCACTTTGTCGGCAACGACAGCGCGATCCTCAAAGAAGCCGACCATGGCGTTCGCATCGAGTACGTAACGGCGATGCGGCAAGTGAAGAGAACGCGGCATCTACTTTTCTCTCCGGCGCTCGCGCTCCCTTTCCTCGAACAAACCCTCGAAGGCCGACCGCTCGCCGGGACGCGGTTTGAGGCACCCCCTGATCTGTCTTATTCGTTCGGAGGAAGCAGGGGTCAGAATGAGCTGGCCGCCCCGCTCCGTCCATGTGGCGCGAGTGCCCGTCACCAGCCCGTGTCGCTTGCGGATCTCGGCCGGGATGATGACTTGCCCCTTTGAACTGATTCGAATTGGATAGGTTTCCATGTAAGAAGGATAGTTTAATGTAAGACATAATTCAAGAGTAAGACATGATGAGTGCGTCTTACATATCAGGGTATCCAAACCTCAAGCTCCTCGTCCGGACGGGCGATTCCAGAAATGACTGAAAACAGGGCAGAAACACGAGCGTCGACTCGCAGCCTTTTTGTCGCTAAAATACTCCCAGCATCATCCAATAGCCTGAACGCCAGGGATGCGTGCACAGGCTCTATCCGGCTGGGCCGGAGGGGCACTGGAGGAACATCATGAGCATTACCCCGATCGGGGGTCCACTGGACGGACCCGGCCGGAAAGTGACAACTGCCTCTCTACGGGATCAGAAACTCCGCCACGATCCCATCACCTGCATCACAGCTTACGATTATGCGACCGCTCGTCTTATCGACGACGCGGGCATCGACATGGTGCTGGTGGGAGATTCCCTTGCCCAGACCATGCTGGGGTACGAAAACACGCTCTCGGTCACGATGGACGAGATGCTGCATCACGTAAAAGCGGTGCGGCGCGGCGTGAAGAGCGCGCTGCTCGTCGCCGACATGCCATATGGCTCGTATCAGATGGACGCGAAGGACGCGGTTTTGAACGCGGCGCGATTCGTGAAGGAAGGCGGCGCCGAGGTGGTGAAGCTGGAGGGCGGAGAGCGGCGGGCGGACTTGATTCGCCGGATTATCGACGCCGAGATTCCCGTAGCAGGGCATATCGGGCTGACTCCCCAATCGGTCAACGTGATGGGCGGCTACAAGGTTCAGGGAAAGGACCTGGGCGGGATCGAGCAATTGATGCGGGATGCGGTGGCGTTGGACCGGGCCGGAGTCGCTTGCCTGTATCTGGAAGGGATTCCGCGCGAGGTCGCGGCGATGATCACCGCCGAAGTGAGCACTCCCACGATCGGGATTGGCGCGGGTCCAGAGTGCGATGGGCAAGTGCTGGTGTTTCACGACATCGTCAACCTGACGTTTGGGATGCCGGCGAAGTTTGTGCGGCGGTATGGGGATGCGGCGGCCGTAATCTCGCAGGCTGTGCGCTCCTATGCGGCGGATGTGCGGTCGCGGCAATATCCGTCGGATGAGGAGTCGTATCATCTGCCGAAAGAGACGCGCGCCGCGTTGGACACCGTGTTGGCGCGGAAGCGGGCGATGCGGCGGTAGAGTGGAACCGGACTGTCCTATTCTGCGTATATAACGGTGTGGGGCTGGAAATCCCGTTCACGGGCGCACTAGCGAGTGCTAGGCTAGTGAGGAGGTAGGCAGATGTTTCTCGCACACTTTCTTATTTTTCCGTTTTTCGGCTTCGGCACGTTTCTGTACTTCCTGCCGTCGATCGTGGCGCTGGCCAAGAGCAAGCGCGATATCCTCGCCATCTTCCTGCTCAATCTGTTTCTCGTTTGGAGCGTGATTGGCTGGATCGTAGCCCTGATTTGGGCGGCCAAGAACGACGTTCCGGCATCGGCGGGGTACTACCGATAGTGAGACGGCTCGGTACGATTGGCTCGCTGGCCTTGGCGGCGATGCTGGCGGGCTGCACGAACGAACCTCTGCCCCAAGCGCCCGATCCGCAGACTTTGCTCCAGAAGATCCCTCCGGCTGACACCGCCAAATACGCCCATATGCAAGAAATGAAGAACTGGCGGAATCCGTACCTGATCGTCCGTACGGACGACGTCGCCTTGCTCGACGTGGCCAACAGCAGGGAGATAATTCTCAGAACTGACGAGTTGCTCCCCGCGCTGGCAAAGTTACCAGCGACAAATTGGCCCTACGGGCGGGTGGTAGCGGCGGCGGAAGCGGGCGTGCAGAGCGGTAGCGAGCAAGACAAGGTCGCGCTCCGGCGCAACAAGGGGATTGTCGGTGGCATTCTGCAAGGGGCGCATATCCTGGTGAATTGGGTGCCGTCGGCCTGAATGATCCGGATCACCAAGACGGCACGAATGAAATTCCAACGTGTCACGCAGAACGCGACCCGGATGGGGCATCCTCGAAAGTAGATTCCTTGAAGATCTTTTCGACTATTAACGAGATGCGGGCCGCCTCGCGCGCAGTTGGGGGCGAGGGAAAGACATTGGGCCTAGTCCCTACCATGGGAGCGCTCCACGCCGGCCACCTTTCCTTAGTGCGGGCGGCGCGGGCTTCTTCCGATGTTGTTGCCGCATCCATCTTTGTGAACCCTACACAGTTCGGCCCGAACGAAGATCTCGCGAAATATCCGCGCTCATTCGAGCGCGACTGCGCGATGCTGGAGCGCGAGGGTGTAGAGTTCGTCTTCGCTCCGTCCGTCGAAGAGATGTATCCGGCGGGAGCGGTGACGTGGGTGACGGTCGAAGAGTTAAGCGGAAAACTCGATGGGAAGTCCCGGCCGGGACATTTTCGCGGTGTCACGACCATAGTGTCGAAGTTATTTCACATCGTGGAGCCGGACAAGGCATTCTTTGGGCAAAAAGACGCGGCGCAGGTAGCGATCATCCGGCGGATGGTGCGGGATCTGAATCTGCCGGTCGAGATCGTGGTTTGTCCCATTGTTCGCGAGGCCGACGGCTTGGCAATGAGCTCGCGCAACGCATACTTGACCGTCGAACAGAGGCAGCAGGCGTTGGTGCTGCATCGAGCGCTGGAGCGCATTCAGCAGATGGTGGATTCCGGTGAGCGCGACGCAGCGCAGTTAGGAGCGGCGGGACGCGCGGAATTCGCGCGGGAAAGTTCAGTGCGCCTGGACTATTTCGAGATCGTGGATCCGGACGGGTTGGATCCGGTGTGTAATGTTTCCGCTGGCGCGTTGGTGGCGGTCGCCGCCTACGTCGGAACAACTCGGCTGATCGACAACATCCTGATCCCCAGACGATCCTAAGTTCGCAGCGATGACAATCCGGGCCTAACTATCCCGGATAAGGATTGAGAACGTAGGGAGCCGGGTTAGCGTCGCTATAGAGCCAGTTGGCGTCGAGCCACGGATCGTAGTAGTACGATGGCCAGGCCCAGAACGGGCTGTACGCGCCCCAACCGGGTCCCCACCATCCCCAGCCCCATCCCCAACTTGGGCCCCATCCCCAACCGCAGCAGCCCCAACCCCATCCCCAACCCCAGTTCCAGCCGGGCCATCCCCAGCCCCAGCCGCCGCGCCAACCCCAACCGCCTCGCCAGCCCCAGTTGCCGCGCCACCCGCCCCAGGATGTCCCGCGCCAGTTGCCGGCGCTGAACGAACCGCGCGCGAACGACGCCGAGGCTACAGATCTCGCTGCCTCGCCCCGTCCGGAGGTAAAAGAGTGCCACTGGCCGTCGGCAACCCCAGAACGCAAGCCTCCTCCCGAGAATCTTCCCGACATGGCCCCGGAGCGTGCTGGCCCGCCGGAGGCGGCAGACCGCCCCATGTTTCCCCCTGACGCAAACTGATGCCATCCTGGAGACGCGTCACGGGCGCTGCTGCGGCCCTCCCAAGACCACGGCCGTCCGGCACTCGCACTGCGAGAGCCCGAGAGATCGCCACGCGTGCCCCCGAAGGAGCCGCGGCCGCTGTATCCGCCACCGGAGAAACCGCCGCCCCCACGCTCGCCGCTGAAGCCACCTCCGCCATGGTACCCGCCAAAGGATCCCCCGCCTCCGTGGAAACCTCCACCACCCCCACCGTGCGCACCTCCACCGCCGCCATGACCGCCGCCGTGCTGCGCAAATACGGGGGCTGTGAAACCAACAAGACTCAGGGAGACGAATCCGGCGAGAAGGGTATGGAGCACGGACCTTTTCATGACGCACCTTCCACTGCGGAACCAGGCTGGCAAGCTACCGCGGGGGTTAATCCTAACTAGTTAAGAACCCGCATTCCATTTGAAAGTTGCTCGCGCTTCAGCCGCCGTCAATTCCCGGGAAGAGGACTGGCTGCAAGACTGGCAGGATCGGGTTTCATCCGCTCACGCACCAGAGTTTCCACCTGCGACCAGATATGAGGATCGCATTCGCTCTGCATATGACCGGGAGTGAATACGCGGTCGAGCCAGGAATAACCCTGACACTGGACGGGCGTCTGTTTATAGTCGAAGCGATAGTTACCAAGGATGCGGGTTTTCGATTCGTCAGCGGCTCGAATCAATGGGCGGCCATGTACGAATCCGTGAATCTGATAGAAATTGACTGCGGCAGCCACGTTCTCCGGAATGACACCATCGTTCTCGCCGGGTTTGGCGACGCTATCGACCTGAACCGTAAGCATGACGGGGATCCCCAAGCGGTCCAGCTCACGAGCCAGCATCACGACAGCCGAGGCTCCCCAGCTCTGTCCAAAGAGCATGATGTGCGCCGCGGCTTTTTCCTCGTTGCTGAGCAGACCGTCATGATCGGCGTCGAGTAATCGGATGATCGTCTTGCGAGCACTTCTTCGGTGACGATTCTCAAATACCTCGATGTGGGCATCCGCCGGTGCCGATTCCTGCAGCTTCTGCGCCAGCAGTACCGGGCCATGGTGCGGATTGGTGTGGCGGACGAATCCTCCGACGAATCCGACCACGATGTAGGACTTCGAAGACTTCGAGGGTACAACTCCCCTGCTCTCGGCGCCAACAACCGCCGGCGGCGCGGCTCCGAGCAGGAGAAGCGCCAGTGCGAGACTACCGAATCCGGTGAAGTGAGGCACGCGGAACTCCCGACTTATAAGATGAAGCAGCCCGGGGAAGGGATGCGGGACAATTCTACGGCGGCTCGATCTCCTGCCGGCCATGTCAAAACCCGTGATGGGCGCGGCTTTCGACACTACAGAACCCGGCAACAGTCTACACCCGCCGTCAAGCCAGAGCGAGTTTCGGGCTAGGCTCCGGGCTTCTTGCGAGGGTAGCTCCTCGTAATGGAGACGAACGGATTGTCACGCAAGACAAACCGCAGAGCCTTGTCGGCCGCCTTGGTGATTCCGATTCGCGGAGTGACCGCGATGCCACGAGGATGGCACCCGTCGTCGCCGATCCATAGGCTGGACTGCGCCGAGGTGAGATCGCATCCGTTGTCGCGCTCGCGGGTAATCCCAAAAGCTTGGCCGAGGCGGCCTGGCCCCGAGGTAAGCTTGGGCCAGTCTCTTGGGCCGCGCAGTGTGATGTGACGGGCACGCGCCATCGCTTCGATTCCTGACAGTGGTTCAAGCGCGCGGAACAGAACGCTTCCAGCCTTCCCATCGGTCTCGCAGGAGACATTGAGGCAGTAATGATTGCCGTAGATGAAATAGACGTAGGCGTAGCCGGGAGGGCCGAAGAGAACTGCATTGCGCGCCGTCCGGCCAGCGGCAGCGTGGGCGGCCGGATCGGAGACGCCTAGATACGCTTCGACTTCGACGATGCGGGCGGCGAGTTTCTCCTCGGGCGTCAGGCGGACCAGCACCTTGCCCAGAAGTTGGCGGGCTACACGCCGAGGATCGCGCGCAAAGAAGGCGCGGGGAAGGGGGCGGAGATCCGTGTTCAAGCGCACCATCTCCGTCGAATCTTAACCCAGCGGCTGAGACGAAAACTGAAAACCCCACTTCCGGCAAGCCAGACGTGGGGCGGGCCCTACCGATCCTTGCTAGATAGGCTTCGGATTAGTATTTCGGGCTTCGGTGACGTTGGAGGGCGCCTCGTCGAAGGACTTGCCTGGTTCGAAAGCGACCTTCTCGTGCCGGGAGCCGCGCTTGCGGATCACATCGTGCCAGCCATCGTCCCAGGCGATACGCGCTTCGCCGTCGACTAGCGTCCAGGTGCCGTGCGCCGCGCCGATCGATTTTTTGGCGCTGCCGTCCGCATCCAGCGTGATGAAGAACGTTGCGCCTCCGTTACCCTCGCCGACCTCCCATTTGCCGATATAGTGAGCGCGGCTGGGCGTGCTCACGCCGTGGGACTCAGAGAACTCGATCCGCTCCACTTCTCCGCGCAGCTTCTCGCGGTGCCCGTCCTTATAGACGATTCCGGCCGGGGACTTGAGATCGATCCGCTCGATTTCCCCGGCAGCCAGCGTTTGGCGGTGGCCGTCTTTATAGACCAGAACCACGGGATCGTGTTCGTCGATCGCTGAAGCCAGCGCAGTGACGGTAAAAAGAATGGCCGGAATGATGGCAACTTTGACGAGACTGCGCATTGCGCCCTCCCTGACGGCTGGGTGAACCAATACTGCCCTGCCATGTAATACGCAGGGTCGGTCCGGTTTGTTCCGCAAGCCTTGGGAAACCCTTGAGATTACTAGCTATTTCTTGGATTTCAAGTACTCGAGCACCTCTTCGGCGTGGCCGTCGGGCTTGACCTTTTCGAAGATGTGCTGGATCTTTCCCTCCGGGTCGATGACAAAGGTCGTGCGGGCCACCCCCATGACCTTCTTGCCGTACATGTTCTTCTCCTGGAGGACGCCGTAGGCGATGGCGATCTTCCTCTCGGCGTCGGCCAGCAGGGTAAAGGGCAAATCTTCCTTGTCGGCGAATTTTTTCTGCGCCTTCGACGTATCTGGAGAGATCCCAAGCAGCACGGCGCCCGTCTTTTGAATCTGTCTATATGAGTCGCGGAACCCGCGAGCCTCCACCGTTCAGCCGGGGGTGTTGGCGCGCGGATAGAAGAACAGGATCACGGTCTTGCCGCGCAGCTCTTTCAGTGATACTTCTTTGCCGTTCTCGTCCGGCAGAGTGAAGTCAGGGGCTTTATCATTAACCTTCATGCCAATGCCTAAGATCGCTGTGGAATTAAACGCTCGAGGTGCCAGCTCTGCCTGGCTTGCTATCCGGAAGATTTTACACCTGCGGATTCGCGGTCGCCGTGTCGTTCTCGCTACGGCGGTTGCGGCGCTGCTGTGCGCCGCGGTAAACACGCTCGCGCAGGAGGAGCGGCCGCAAATTATCCCCGGAGAGCGAAAAGCCCAGCGGAAGAAAAGCCAGGGGCCGCGTGCCGTCGGACTGCTGCGGATGGCCCCCGATGGAAAAACATCGCTGGTGCCGATCGCGATTCTCATCAACGGAAAGTTCTGGGATGCGGCCGCGTACAAGGCAGATCCCGTGCCCATGGCGCTGGATTACGGGACGATCTACGAGGCGGAGCGAGCGGGCAATTCGCTGGGACTCTTCACCGTAGCCAGTGCCCTGCGCCGAAACAGTACGGCGAATGGTGCGCAGCCGTTATGGATCGGGACGGGAAAGTATCTTCCGAATGGCTCGGAGCCGGAGAAAAAGGGAGAGAAAGCGGAAGCGGTGCCGGTGGGAATTGACGTCACCAACGGGCCGCCGCGGCTGACACGCGATCCGGCGAAGATGAACGCTCCGCCCGACAGTGCCAGCGGCAAAGGTTCCTCGTCCTCTGGAGGTTCGGCCCCGCCCACTGCGGGATCCACTTCGTCCGACGAACCGCCGCGATTCACCAAGACGGACTCTTCCACGCCGGGCTCAAGCCCCGACTCGACTTCTCCTGCTAAGCCGCCCAGCGACAAAGGAGAAGACAAGGGAGACAAGAAGACAGCCGACACGAAACCCGCGCCGAAGGCGGATGAAGTCAAGATTCCGGCATCAGACAGCGGCGCGAAAGAAGGGAATCGTCCACGGTTGCGGCGCGGCACGCCGGAGGTTGCGTTCGCCGAGGAAGAGGTACCGGGATACAGCAAGCCGGGAACGAAAGCTCCGGCACAAGGCGACTTGAGCAAGGCCGCTGCCGTGGCAACCCAGGGAGACTTGCAATTGGTCCCGGCAATTTCGGACTCAGGCGGTCCGGAAATTCACTCGTTCGTCTTCAACTGGCTGAAGGGCGAGGAGGACGACCGGCGCAAGCAGATGACCGATTTTGCGCGCGATCAGCTTCGCGATTACATTGCCGCGCGAGCCAAGGCCAGTGTCACCGGAACTGGACCTCACTCGACCGCCATCCGCAGCACGGCGAAATCGAAAGACCCCGTGCTCGAAAATGTGAGCATCGTCGCCTACGACGTGTGGCTTTCGAATCAGCCAGTGATGATCCTGAGCGCGGAGGGGCACATGGCTCCGCCGGCGCCAGGAGCGACCCATTCCGAGATCGACACGGAGTTGCAGTACTGGGTGACGGTCGTGGCATATCCCGATATCTACAACAATTTGCACAAGGTGTATGTGGGGATCACCGACAAGTTCCACTTGGACGTGACGCCCCGGCTGGAATTGATTGATGCGCTTGATGCGGATGGCGACAACCGCGGCGAACTCCTGTTCCGCGAGACCACCGATCAAGGGACAGGATGGGTCATCTATCGCCCGACGGCGGACAAATTATGGAAGATGTTTGACAGCTTGCGGCCGGAGTAGAAGACATGAAATTCAAAGGGATCATATTCATCCTTCAACTAGCCGGCGCATTGATGTTGTGTCTGCCTTACGCCGTGGCCAACGACAACGTTACAGAGCAGTTGAAGTCGGAGTACTTGAACAAGGTTCTGACCCTACGGCATTTCTACATGGGCGAACACTTGTCGTTCCAGCCGGACGGCTCTCTGATTGGCTCAGCAGAGGTTGGGCCTTGGACGGCGTTCGGTCAGATTCTGGTCAAGGATATTGAGATGCACGGGCACGTTCTGCACCTGCAAGGCAGGCGCGTGTGCCTGGTCTTTGACTCCAAGGGGAAGCCTTATCGCGATGTACTGGAATTGATCGACGAGTCCGCACGGGATAAGAAAGAGCGGGAGGCACTGGAAAAACATTATCTGGAGAACTCGGTTGAGATCGAAATCGCACTCTACTCTGACCTTCCGGATCTAAGTGAAATAACGCCCTCCATGGACGCAGTCTTCATCAGACCGGACGAGCGACTGACAGATATTATGCCGGACTACTGGCGGGACTACTTCAGCCGGCTTGAGGGCGTGCCCAACACGTCCCCGAAGACGACAGAGACGGTATACAAGGTGCGGGAGGGGGAAGTGTCAGCGCCACAAATAATCTACCAGCCTGAGCCTGAATTCTCCGAGGAAGCGCGGATGTCGAAATTCCAAGGCAAGGTGACTCTGTCAGTGGTGGTGGATGCTTCCGGAAGCACAACAGGTATTCAGATTGCTTCTCCACTGGGCTTGGGGTTGGACGAGAAAGCAGTGCAGGCAATTCGCGGCTGGAAGTTTATGCCGGCAATGAAGGATGCGCGGCCCGTGCCCGTGACAATCATGGTTGAAGTAGAGTTCCATCTCTACTAAGCAATTCACCTCCGCCTCAATTGCTGTGTAGAATAGCTGCCCGTATCCAGAAACGAACGTGAGGACGGGTATGCGCAAACTTTCTCTGCTTCTCGCCGCACTGTTGTTCACCTTCAACTGGGCCGCCGCCCAGGATCAGGATTTCAGCAAAGTTCAGATCAAGGTCACGAAGGTAGCCGGGAACATCTACATGCTCGAAGGCGCGGGCGGGAACATTGGCGCATCGGTGGGCGACGACGGAATTGTCGTCGTAGACGATCAGTATTCCCCGCTGGCCGACAAAATCCAGGCAGCCCTGAAAGGCATCACCGACAAGCCCATTCGCTTCATCATCAATACGCACTATCACGAGGACCATACCGGTGGAAATGCCTACTTCCAGAAGCAGGCCCCGATTATTGCCCATGACAATGTGCGCAAGCGGCTGGAGTCGGGCGGCAAGGCAGGAAACGGCGGATCAATGCACTTCGATGCGAAGCCAGCGCCGAAGGAAGCTCTGCCGATCATCACCTTCGATCACGATGTCACCGTGCACCTGAATGGTGAAGATATTCGGGCCTTGTATTTTCCCGCCGGCCACACCGACGGCGACGCCGTCATTTTCTTCCCGAAGTCGAATGTCGTGCACATGGGCGACGACTTTGTGACCTATGGATTCCCGTTCATCGATGTCGATTCAGGCGGCAGCATCGACGGGATGATCGATGGCGTGGAGAAAGTGATCGCGCAGGTGCCGGCCGACGTGAAAATCATTCCCGGGCATGGACCAATTTCAAACGTGTCGGACGTCAAGGCTTACCTGGAGATGTTGAAGGCTACGCGCGAAGTTGTCGCCAAGGCCATCAAGGACGGCAAGACACTCGATCAGATGAAGCAAGCCAAGCTGCTGGAGCCCTGGAAAAAGTATTCCGGGGACTTCGTCAATGGAGATACCTTTCTCGAGACACTCTACAATTCGCTGACCGGCCAGAAGAACGGGAAATTTATCAAGCACAATTGAGCGACGTCGTCGTCAATCTCGCTCTCCAATTCTTCATTTGTCATCCTGAGGCCCGCGTAGTTCGCGGGCCGAAGGACCTATGCAATTGCCGACAGCAGCAATAGCGCCGGCGAATGTGCATAGGTCCTTCGTCGCAAAGAACGCTCCTCAGGATGACAAACTCAGGCGGAAGCGTATGCACTTGCGGCGGCCGCTTGAAATCCGCGTCCGGTCAATTCTTCATCGTTCAACCAACTTATTGAGTCTTATTGCCCGCCGTTGCTCGGAATCTTCAAACGATCGCGCTCTTCCGCGAGTTTCTTCTGCAACGCAGGATTCACCAGCGAGACCGGCACCTCCGTGTCGCCGACTTTGATTTCCGTGGGCTCGAACGTCGCATATCCATCTTTCTCGCCCATGTGACCAGAGATCGAGACCCAGACGTCCTTTCCCCCGATCTCGGTCAGGAAACGTCCGTGGACGATATCGCCTTCCATCGTCACCTGCTGGTCCTTGATGTTAGGCATGCCGGGGCCGACGTTGGAGTCGGGGCTGAGGTTCGTGCCTCCGCCCATGTTGCCGAGCATCTTGACCAGTGCGGAACTCACCTCGTTCGAGCCGCCTTGCGCCGCCGGCTTTTCACTCGCCGCGCTGGCAGAAGTTGCCGAGAGCGCTGGCGCCGGACCGCTTGCCGCAGACGGGCTGTAGGCCGGCGATGAAATGTTTGCCGACGATGTTTGGCTGTTCGGCTGGCGATCGCCTGCCCTCTGATCCGGAGCCGCCTGCTGCACCATCACCGCGGGCGCCTGCGGTTGGACGGGAGCGGGCTTCTTCAGGACCAGCACGATCGCTACCACGGACGCGACCAGGGTCGCGATGCTGATGATTCGGTCCAGCCTGAGTTTCATGAGTCGCTCCCTTACGCTATCTCTGCTGCATCACCAGTTCGCTGTTTTCCACCTTCAGATTGCCCACGTTCTCCGGGAGCTTCAGTCGCTCATGCTGCTCGGCCAGCTTCTTCTGCAACTGCGGATTCACCAGCGATACAGGGACGTTCAAGTCTCCGACCTTGAATTCCGTGGGATCGAAAGTGGCGTAACCATCCTTCTCGCCGAGGTGACCGGAGATCGTGATCCAAACGTCTTTGCCCGCGATGGCGGTGAGGAACTGGCCGTGAACAATGTCGCCCTCGAGGCTGACGTACTGCTCTTTGATCGCCGGAGGGCCGTCACCGACGTTGGAATTCGGAGTTAATGGCGCGCTCGATGCCCCGAGCGATTGCGCCAGCACCGCGCTGATTTCGTCGGCATTGAGATGGATCTCGGCCTTGTCGAGAGCGCCGGAAGCCATGCCCGCCTGCGTCGCCTGATCGAACTCCGCCATCTTCTGGTCGAACGAGCGGGCGTTCTGCGCTATCAGTGCGGGATTCTGCGGGTGGCCGACGGGCGCCGGTCTTTGCAGGATCATCACCAGCGCAATCAGCGCCGCAAACAGAACGACGAGGCTGATGATGCGGCGTGGCTTGAGCTGCATGTCTCCATGCTACTGGCAGGCGGAACCGGATTGAGGTGACGAAAGTGATATGCCCGGTAACTTTGTCCCAACCTGAATTCGACCCGATCGGAGGCTACTCCAATTTCTTCACCAGAAGTTCGTTCACGATTTGCGGACTGGCTTGGCCCTTGGAAGCCTTCATGACCTGCCCCACGAAGAACCCCAGCATCTGTTTCTTGCCGGCGCGGTATTGCTCGACTTGCTTGGGATTGGCGGCGATGATCTCGTCGATCACCGTTTCCAGGGCCGACGTGTCGGTGGATTGTTGCGGCCGGCCTTCTTCTTCGTAGACCGTTGGAAAATCCTTACCCCTCTCGAAGCAGAGGTCGTACAGATCCTTCAGCATCTTGCCGGAGATCGTACCGGCCTCGACCAGGTCCGCCGACGCCGCTATTCCCTGCATCGAGATCGGAGACTCCTCGATAGTCAGGCCCTTCGCCTTGAGGCGGCCCATCAATTCGCCTTGCACCAGATTCGCCACTCGCTTGGCGTTCTTCGCCGCTCTGGCGGCTTGCTCGAACTGATCAGCCAGTGACTTCGAGAAAGCGAGAACCTGCGCGTCGTATTCGGTGATGCCGTAGTCCTTCACCATGCGGACCCGGCGAGCTTCCGGGAGCTCGGGCAGTGCACCCGCGATCTCCGCCTTCCACTTTTCGTCGACCACCAGCGGCAGCAAATCGGGCTCCGGGAAATAGCGGTAGTCGTGGGCCTGCTCTTTCGAGCGCATGCCGTAGGTCTTGCCTTCGTTGGCGTTGTAAAGGCGGGTCTCCTGCGTAATCTTGCCGCCCGATTCGATCACATCGATCTGGCGCCCGATCTCATACTCAAGAGCTTCGCGAATAAAGCGAAACGAGTTCACGTTCTTGATTTCGGTCTTGGTGCCGAGTTCCTTCTGCCCGCGAGGCCGGACGCTGACGTTGGCGTCGCAGCGGAGAGAGCCTTCCTCCATGTTGCAGTCGCTCACCCCGGTGTAGAGGATGATCTCCTTCAACCGTGTGAGGTATTCGTAAGCTTCGTCGGGCGTCGAGATGTCGGGCTCGCTGACAATCTCGATCAGAGGCACACCTGTCCGGTTCAAATCGATGGCCGTCTTGGTATCGGCATCGGGAAATCCTTCGTGCAGGCTCTTGCCCGCGTCTTCTTCCATGTGGACGCGGGTGATGCCGATTTTCTTCTTGCCACTCTCGGCAGGGACTTCGATGTAGCCGAACTCGGCCAGCGGCTTGTCGTATTGAGAAATCTGATATCCCTTGGGCAGGTCGGGATAGAAGTAGTTCTTGCGGGCGAAAATGGATGTCTCGTTGATGCGGCAGTTGAGCGCCATCGAGGCGAGCGTGGCGAATTCGACGGCCTTTCTGTTGAGGACCGGTAGAGCGCCGGGCATCCCAAGACACACGGGACAGACGTTCGAGTTCGGAGGCGCGCCGAATTTCGTCGAGCAGGAGCAAAAAATCTTGGTCGCCGTCAGCAACTGGACGTGGACTTCCAGTCCAATGACGGGCTCGAACTTCGGGTGAGCGGCGATGGACTTCTCCGCAGTCTTGGGCATGCCAGAGATTATAAAGGGGTTCTGACCCGCGCTTTCTCGGACGGCTTCGGAGACCTCGCCAGAGGCATTCAAGCGCGGCATGCCCGCAGAGAACGCCGCCATGAGCAGGAGTACGACGCATGCGGCTGGTTCTTTCAAAACTCTGAAGCTAGTCGCTGGCATGAATCCCACCCCGCCTTTCCCGCAAGAACAAAAGGCGCGACCCTTTGGGCCGCGCCTCGCAATTTGTTCTCTATATTTCCAGAATAGCAAATTTGCAGGGGTCAACCGGCAAGCTCGGCACATTTATTTCTGGAATGGATTCATCAGCTTGCGGCGAATCGTGTAACTTTTCTCTATTGACAAGATTTTTCCCAAAATGGGAATTGAACAACTTTTGGTGCAATACGGCCGCCTGTGCGACCGAGGGTGAGAGCGCCGCTGTTCCAGCTAGCGCTCCTTCTTCCTTGGGCGCTGCTTCGCGCGCTCCAGCAGGACTGCCACGTGCGCCATCGCTGTGTTCTCGGTCGGCAGGCCCTCGGGGGTTTTGGCCTTGAGTCCAACACGATCACCGGAGATGCCGAGCAATTCGGCCACCTTCGCGCGAATCGTTGCCGAGTGTGGACCAATCTTGGGCGCAGTCAGGATGAGGCTGGAATCGGCATTCGCTACTTGATATCCCGCAGCGTGCACCCGCTTTAGGGCTTCCGCGAGGAAGATCGCCGAGTCGGCGCCTTTCCATTTGGGATCGCTGGGCGGGAAGAGCGTCCCGATGTCAGGCGCGGCGATGGCTCCGAGCAGCGCGTCGGTGACGGCATGCAGCAGGACGTCGCCGTCCGAATGTCCGCCGAGGCCTTTATCGTGCGCCAGAGCAACCCCGCCGATCTTCAGCGGGACGCCAGCGCGGAATTCGTGCGAATCAAAGCCGTAGCCGATGCGGATGGAGGGTTGCTGAGTCTTGGGCATTCGTCTAGTTTTCTTCATCCGCAAGAACTCGCCGCGGATTCACGCTGATTTTCGCGGATCGTCTTTCGTTCATTCTCGAAGACCAGTCGACGGAATTGTGGACGCACACCGAAGTTTAGCAGCAGGCCTACTTCAACGTCCGTTGCCCTCAGGTAATGAAGCAGCTGGGCCTCGTGGGCTTTGTCCAGGTCACGTGCGGCCTTCAATTCGAGTATGACTCTTCCTTCTACCAGAAGATCCGCGAAGTACTGTCCGATCTTCCTATCGCGAAACCAGACTGCAACCGGCACTTCCCGTCCTACCGCGAGTCCTGAAGATTCGAGAGCCATGACCATCGCTGCAGCGTAGACCGACTCGAGAAAGCCGTGGCCGAGTTCATTGTATACGTCATAAAAGACTCCGATGACTTTGTCGGTGAGTTCGGAGTGCTTCAATGAGATCGGTGGTCCCATAACGGCGAGTCTACACTCGCTCGCTTGGGCTATCTGCGAAAATCCGCGAAGATCAGTGGCGTACTTCCCTAAATAGAACTCGGCGAGCAAGGCTTCCCCACACCGAGTCTAAGTTCTTGGTTTTGGGTTATCCGCGAAAATCCGAGAAGATCAGTGGCGTACTTCCCTTAAATAGAACTCGGCGAGCGAGGCTTCCCCACACGAGTCTAAGTTCTTGGTTTTGGGTTATCCGTGAAAATCCGCGAAGATCCGCGGCTATTTCCCCAAATAGAACTCCGCCAGCTCCATATCCCCGGGGCTGGTGATCTTGAGGTTGCGCGGCGAGCCCATGACCACCGCGACTTCGTGCCCGGACCGCTCGGCGAGCGACGCTTCGTCGGTGCCCATGAATCCGTCGGCGGTGGCTTCGTCGAAGGCCTTCTTGATGACGTCGTAGCGGAATCCCTGCGGTGTCTGCGCGAGAACGATCCCGGCGCGCGGGATCGTCGCCTTGATGATCGCGCCATCAGCGGTGCGTTCGACTTGCTTCACGGTGTCGATGGCGGGGAGCCCAGCGATGGCTGCGCCGTATTTGCGAGCGGCATCAATGACGTCATGAATGATTTCAGTCGTAACCAACGGGCGGACCGCATCGTGGACCAAAACGATGTCATCGGGCGCGGCCTCGAGGGCGTTGAGAGCGTGTGCCACCGATTGCTGACGGTGCTCGCCTCCCACGACCAGTTCCAGTTTCTTGTGCGAGAGATTTCCGTTTTCCTGGTGCAGGCGCTCGCGGAATCCTTCCATCTCGTTTTCGCGCAGAGCGATCCAGATTTCATTCACGGCATCGACCCCAGCGAACTTACGTAGGGTGTGAATGAGGATCGGCGTGCCGGCCAGGTCGGTGAACTGCTTAGAGAGATGCGGTTTGGGATCCCTAGCGCTGGAGACCGGAGCCATGCGCGTACCGAGTCCAGCGGCGGGAATGATGGCTACGACCTTCATGGCGGGCTGTAAGTATACGAGCGCGAAGCAACCACTTCAAATCGCCTGCCGCGCGCTACGAGTACTGAGCGTCTCCTTCGCGGGCTAGGATGGGCCCGGCTTGGTATCGACGGCGGCTGCTCCCGGCACCGCCGTGTTGTTGGCGGGCACTGCCGGTACGGAGCCGGGCGTCGGCGGAGCCGCCTGACGCGGATAGGCGCGTTCGTCCCACTTGCCAAAGATCATTTTGCCTGCGGTCGTCTGCAATACCGAGGTGACCGACACGTCAATGGTCTTGCCGATCATCTTGCGGGCATTGTCGACGACCACCATGGTGCCGTCGTCGAGATAAGCGACGCCCTGGTTGTATTCCTTGCCTTCCTTCAGGATGAAGACCCGCATGGTTTCGCCGGGAAGCACGATCGGCTTCAGCGAGTTAGCCAGCTCGTTGATGTTAAGGACCTCAACTCCCTGCAGCTGCGCGACCTTGTTCAGGTTGAAGTCGTTGGTGATGATCTTGCCTTCGTACAGCTTGGCGAGCTCGATGAGCTTGAGGTCGACTTCGCGGATCGCCGGGAAATCGTCCTCGACGATCTGGATCTGGAGATTGGCAACCTTCTGCAGTCGTTGGAGGATGTCGAGGCCGCGGCGTCCGCGGTTGCGTTTGAGCGAGTCGGCCGAGTCGGCGACCAGTTGCAGTTCGCGCAGAACGAACTGCGGCGTCACGATAATGCCGTCCAGGAATCCGGTCTCGGCGATGTCAGCGATACGGCCGTCAATGATGACGCTGGTGTCGAGAATCTTGTAGCTCTTCTTGCCCTGCTTCTCGCCGCCGAAGATTCCCCCCAGGGCAGAAAGATTGAGCAGGTCGCCCTTGTTCGCTCCAACGATCAGGCCGACGTAGGCCATCAGGAGCATGACGAGGATTTGCAGGAAGCTCTGGGTGTGGCCTTCGGGCACACTGCTGCGGATGACCAGAGCGAACAAGTAGGCGCCGCAGATTCCCAGGATGCTTCCGATGGCGGCGCCGATCAGGCGCTTGAGACTGACGGCGCGCAGCTTCCACTCAAACAACACGATGGCCGCGCCGATGGCTGCTCCGATGCCGGCGTCCTTGATCGGTGACTGCCCGAAAGGCCCAATAGCGAAGCACGTAATAGCTACTACGATGACGAATAGCAGGCGTACAAAAATGATATCCACGGCATACCTCCACTCAGATGCAACCTCGCCCTGCGGCTAACGATGCACCCGTGCCAAATCCTCGCTGCTCCATGCGGGGAGTGGCCCAACGTATACGGGGCGTTTGGATAAGGGGAATGAAAACACACCCCGCTCCGGCCGTGATGGAGCCGACCGGATGGTCAGTAGAGCTAACGGAGAAGAGTATATACCTGCCCGTGAGGGTTGGGGGAGGCGGCCGGGCTTCCAGTGACCGGGTGGAGAGGTTCTGGAGAGAGCAGATTCTCCGACTCGGTCGCCTGCTACACTTTGCTCTATGAAAGCCTTGGTGATCACTAGCCTTAACGGTCCAGAAGCACTTGCGGTTCAGGATGTTCCCGAGCCCAGCCTCAAAACGGGGCAGACGATGGTTCGGGTGTCGGCGGGAGGATTGAATTTTGCCGATTTTATGACCTCGAAGGGAGGATATCCGGGGACGCCTCCTCCGCCGCTGGTGGCAGGCAGAGAGTTTGCTGGAGTCGAGGAACCCACGGGGCGGAAGGTGATGGGATACACGCAGTGGGGAGCCTTCGCCGAGAAGACGGCGTCTTACCCGCACCTGCTGTGGCCGGCGCCGGAGCAGTGGAGCTTTGAACAAGCGGCAGCATTTCCGGTGAACTTCTTCACCGCGTACCTGGGGTACTGGCAGGCAGGAATGACCCAGCCGGCGGCAGACGGGCGGACGTATCGCGTGCTGATTCACGCCGTAGCCGGAGGCGTGGGGACCGCAGCAGTGCAGATCGGGAAACTGCTGGGAGTCGAGATGTATGGTACTTCGTCGTCGGACGAGAAGCTGGCGCGGGTGAAGGAGCTGGGACTGCAGTACGGCATTAACTACAAACGCAACGAATACGACGAGGTGGTCAAGAATCTCACGCGGGGAGAAGGCGTCGATGCGGTGTTCGAGATGCTGGGTGGCGAGCACACGGCGCGCAGTCTCGCTTGCCTGCGCGACTTCGGCAAGGTGATCCAGTACGGGACCGCGACGGGGAAACCCCCGAAGCTTGACGTGCGGGCGATGTACGCAAAGTCGGCCAGCGTGCAGGGACTGTGGTTGACGTATTTATCGCAGAAGCGCGAGATCATGGAGCCCGCGTGGAAACAGCTTTCGGAGTGGATCAGTCAGGGAAAGCTGAAGCCGGTGATTGGAAATGTCTTTCCGCTGGAGCGGGCTGTAGAGGCTTACAGGCTGCTCGAAGAGGGGAAGAATTACGGGAAGGTTGTTGTGAGGATCGCGGATTGAAAGATGCAGCTCCGCCGGGGCTGACGGACGCGCTTCCTTCATCCCGATGCCCTTGTGCTCGGATGCGCCCCAGACCATCCGGTGAACTTGACGATCATCGCGTCTACCGGCAGTGGGCGGCGCACGCGGACTTCTCATTCACGCGATGATTCCAAAGCCCCAAAGCCAAGAATCGTATAGATTGGGAGAAGTCTTGCTTCCCAATTCTCGGGCCGGAAATTGCCCGCAGCGTCGATGGTGTGAGGGGTTATGAACTTTCGCAGCCGTTATCTCGTAATTGCTGTCCGGATCTTGCTCGGCCTGATCATGCTCGCAAGCGGCGTCAGCGGGTTGCTGATGGGCAACTCCACGAAAGGCGTCCCGCCGAACATGGTCGCCTTCACGCAAGCATTTTGGGCCTCAGGCATTTTCCAGATGGTGAAGGTTACTGAGATCGTTGCCGGGTTCATGTTGCTGTTCGGCATCTTCCCCGCGTTAGCCGTATTGTTCGTTGCGCCCGATGTGGTAGGAATTGTGATCGTCAATGCCCGGTTGATGCCGTCATTCCTGTGGACTGGCGCGGTTCTCTTTGTGCTGACCGCCTATCTGGGGTACGCCTACTGGGACAGGTACAAATCAATCTTCTCCCGCAATTGATAGGGAAAAAGCAAACCATTCGGAAGTTAACCGTCGAAGCCAGGCGATGGCGCTCAAAACCGCTGGGGATGGGTTTGAGTGAAATCGGGATGTTTCAACAGTCATTGGATATATCCCGCGCACTATGCGTTCCCTAGGACGCGCCAACGTCCCTCTGGTCTCGAAGCGCTGCCTTGGCGCTGTACTGCCGCCTTCCCTTGATGAACCACCACGCGGGTATCAGGATGTTGGCCGCCATATAGAGTCCGAATCCCAGCGCCATCAAGTAGTCCCTCACCGCGTTTCGCGGCGAATCCCAATAAGGGATGGAAAGCAGAAATCCTCCTCCACAAATGATGGAAACTGCGGAAAGAAAGACCAATGGCCGGTGGCGGAATCGCACCGTCTGCCGGATGCCGTAAATCGTGGCATAGAGCACTCCTGCAAGTACTGGAAAGGCGAGAAGCATGCCGGCCAGTTCGGCCAACAATCCCCAACTCTCGAAATTGCGATCCCCGACAAACTTTGATAGTAGGTCCAGAAGGGGGAACGGTAACGTTACGATGCCGAGAAAAGCGAAACAGCCATAAGCCCGGTTCAGCAAAGACGCATCGCTCCTTTTCGCGACGCCCATAGTGCTGCTCCTTCTGGGAATTTCAAGTCTAAAGCTGTTTCCTACAGCGTGCGACTGTCTCTTCCAGTGTTGCGACACTGCATTGCATTCTTACTGGTCATGGCTTGGTTCCAGAGCCAGCAAATCGTCCTATCCATTTGGAAAAGACCTTGCATCCAAACCCGAGAGCGGCCGCCAATAGAACGGTCAATCCATACGCCACTGCTCTGGGAAAGCTCCCCGCATCGGCCAGTTGACAAAATTCGATAAATCCCACTATGAGGACCACTAGACCGACCACCCCCAGAACGGCACTCCCGAGTACGAGCAAGAAGGTTTGCATCGCATCCTCCGGCACAATGAGTCTATAGGCTTCTTCTATCAGTCGCAGACGTAACCAGGAGATCGCACTTATCTCCCTGTGCCGGGGGCGATTTGAGTGTGATGGGATTCTTCACCATGTACGAATCGAAAACATAGAATATCCGTATGAGAGATAGGTGGATTCTTGCAGCTGCGATAGTACTTACTTTTCCAATCTGCGCGCTTGCCGGTGAGAGCAAATTTTCCGCGCACCAAGAACTCATAGAAAAACTCGGGGCGACAAATGAGAAGGTCGAGCTTTACTGGACCGCTCCCTCCAATTTACAGGCCAACAAGAAGTACCCGGCAATCATCTACGTTCACGGTGTTCAGGATGACAGTCATCCAGGTGCGATCAACATGGTCAATGGTGGTCTTTTACAAATGACCTCGGACTTGGGTTACTTTGCTGTCGCGACTTCCATGCCTGGGTATGGACACTCTACGGGAAAGAGAGATTTTTGCGGGAAGGATTCCCAAATTGCGTTGCAATCGGTTGTGCGCTACCTACGGACAAGGCCCGAGGTTAATCCCAGAAACATTGCGGTTTCCGGAATCAGTTGCGGCGCCATTACTTCCGCGATGATTGCCGATAAGGAATCCTTGGCCGCGATGATCCTAATCTCTGGCGTTTACGAATTCAGAGACATGTATTTGAAATGGCACACCCCGGAATGGAAATTAGAGCCGAGCGTGATTAGGTATATCGACGAGAGTGTCGCACAAGATGGCGGTATCGATGCGGCGTCTAAATATCGCTCCGCGATAAGGAATGTCGAAAACTTTAAATTGCCAGTCTTGGTTGTTGCGGGCGCAAGAGACCCGATCGTAGATCACAACCAGAGCGCCACTTTCGCTAAGGCTATCGAGAGTGACGGCTACGCCAATCAATATGTATTGAATGCCGCTGGCGGGCACATGATCTCATATGAGGACTGGTCGAAATATGCGACCGATTTCCTGAAGAAGCACTTGCAATGAAAAGCGCCGCTTCGTCGTCAATTACAGACATTGCGTCGACGGGCGCGGCACGCTTCAAGCGCCGTTTGCCGAAGCGCCTGCAATCGACGTTGCTAACGCCTATACCAAAGCCGTTCTTGTTTGACTCCAATGGACCACGCAGCGCTCCGCCAGTGTCGTCAAAGCACCCAGGCAGTTCCATCCTCCCGTTCCGGAATCAGAATCCAGAGACAATGCACGCCGCAACGTTGAGGCAGGGTAGCAACGCAATCATAGGTTCCTTTTTCTTGAGAAACCCCACGATCCCAACCGCCACGGGGTAAGTCCAGAGCGACCAAACCAGGAGGTTCGCTTTGGGGCCCGGTGCGTCTCCTATTGCCATAAGCGACAGAGGTGCGAGGAAGAAGCAGGGCAGCAGAAGAACCAGCCACAGATAGAACAGGCGTGTTGCGACTTTTGGTGGCACGAGACTCTCCCTACCCGCCGAAGTCGGCAGAATTGTATAAGGCTCTCGAACGGGCGACCGATGATTGACGAAAACAGGAGATTACGCTCATCGACAGATTCACACGATGCCACATCCCGAGAATACGAGCACGAATGGAAGGGACAGAATCAGGGCAACGCCAGCCATGAAGATAACAATCCGCAGCCACACGATTGGAACTTTCATCATGGCCAGCACGACGGCGAAAATATCGACGACGAAAAAGCCGAAAACGCCCAGCCAGATCGTATTGCAGTAAGCCAATTCTTTCATCGCGGGCATTGTACGCCGGGAGGAAACAGGTGCCGTGATGGTTGCAAGCAGGGGCTCTCACTCAAATTTCGAGTTCTTTCGATTGAATTCAAATGTGAGCGTTAAGCCCGAAAGCAAGCGCCGCCACGTCGAAAGAGGCGATCCTGATACAGACTTTCGGCAAGCTCCCAAACACATGGGTTCACCGAGGCTACGATCGCTCTTCGAATACCCATCCTTCACTGACCAGGAAATTTGCAAGCGAGCAGAGGGCGATCGCCAGGGCATTCGCCGGCAGGTAATTCATGTGTCCGTAGCCCACCATCACCCGCATCAGTGCAAGATTTCCGACGATCGAGACGGCGCCCGTCGTCAGGTTGAAGCGCGCGAAGCGAGGCAGTGAGTGGCGCCACGAGGACCGCACGCGATCGGACCAGGTGAATTGTTCGTGCCACACGAAGTTGTGTACGACTGCGGCCTCCACCGCGAACGCGGTCGCGAACAAATACTCGAAGTTCAACAAGCTCTTAAGAACGAACAATGCCGCGAACTGTACGCCAATGCCGATTCCCCCGACGAAATTGAACTTGAGCCAGCGCACCAGCTTCGGCGGCGCCCCTCGCCGGGTTCCTTGCCCGGCGGGTGAAATCGCAGACCTTCGGAATGACGCCGGAGGTATGAGATCTGTCATTGCGAGATCCTCTCTTCGCGATAGAGGCGCGCCGTGTTCTGCACCGTGAAGAAGACCAGCATGAATGCTATGCCGACCAGGCCGATAGATCCGCCGACATCAAACAACCGGTAGACCTTTCCGAAGAAGTGGACGTTCGGTCTCCAGAGGAGCGCGAGATTTCCTACCGCCAGCAGAACGCGCAGTTCCGTGGGCCCGAAGCGCCAGAACGAGATGCGGAATTCTCCGAGGGCGTGAGTGGCAAGATAAGACTGGATCGAGAGCATCAGAAACGCGACGAGCAGGCCAATGGCGATCCACGGATGCATGTAGCCGGAAAGTGCGAGGCCGCCCATGAGAGCGAGAGCGCCGAAACTGTCGACGATGTGGTCGACATAGAATCCGTAGCGCGGGCGCTGGCATTGGCGGACGCGAGCCAGAGTGCCGTCGAGGGAATCCCCTAACCAGTTGAGGGCGAGGCAGGCAATGACGCCGAGCAGAGCGTAGCGGTTGCGCGCAGCGAGGGCATAACAAGCCCCTGCACCGATCTGGGCGGCAAGCCCCATGACAGTGAGATGGTCAGGACCGATGCCTGCCGGAGTGTGCGCAGCCAGCCAGAGCAGGGCGCGCTTTTCCGGCGCCGCCGTCCAGCTTTCCTGTACCCGGAGCATGTCCGGGAACGGACGCTTGCGCCGCATTTCGAGCAGGACGCGGGGATTCACCTGCTCGCAGAATTCCGTCATGGGGTGGGTCGTCGTCGTGGCCATATTTGCCTCCTTGGATCGCCGCTTCATGAGCGAATTTCGCGCGGAATGGGATGAAGGACAATGCAGGCGGGATCAAACGATCCTCAAGAGCTACGTCATTGAAAACAGGATTGTTAAGGCCTGATCTCCCGAAGGGTCAGCGGGCTGGCAGACCTACCCTTGAGCGTCGCGGATCGCTTCGGCAAGGCGATCGGCGGACCAGGAGATTTGCTCCCGGGTCAGGATCGCAGGAGGGGCCAAAAGGATGTGGTCTCCGGCAGTTCCATCAACGCTTCCTTGCATGGGATAGACGAGGAGGCCGCGCTTCGCGGCGGCCGCACCAACCTTTGACGAGAAGCCCTCGGCTGCCGGAAAGGGCCGCTTCGTGGCCTTGTCGGCGACGAACTCGATCCCCCAAAGCAGGCCGATTCCGCGGACATCGCCCACGGATTTCAAATCGCGCAGGGACTCGAGGGCGGTCTTGAAATGTGCGGCAGCGGTTCCGGGGAGAGAAGAATCGGCAGCTTCGACCGGCTTGTTCTTCTGCAGATGCTGGAGCACGGCTCGTCCGGCTGCGACCGAGATGGGGTGCGCGTTGTAGGTGAAGCCGTGGAGGAACGCTCCAGAGCCGTTGGCGATCGAGTCGACTACCTTCTTGCTGGCGATCACCGCACCGAGCGGAGCGTATCCGCTGGAGAGACCCTTGGCGGTAACCAGAATATCGGGCTGCAGGTGCCAGTGCTCGATGGCGAAGTTGCGTCCGGTGCGGCCCATGCCGGTCATGACTTCGTCGGCGATAAGCAGCACACCGTGACGGCGGCCGATGTCCGCGACGGACTCGAGATATCCGGGAGGAGGCACGACCGCACCGAGTGTGGCTCCGCTGACCGGTTCGAAGATGAAGGCGGCGGCAGCGCCGTTTGACGCTTCGATCGCATGCTCGAGTTCGGCGGCATATTGCTGGCCGCAGTTGCGGCATCCGTCGGTGCAATCGAAGGAGCAGCGATAGCAATAGGGCATGCCGATGTGTGGGAACTCGCGGACCATGGGCAGGTAGATTTCGCGGCGGCGCTTGTTGCCGGAGACGGAGAGCGCGCCGAGCGTGGCGCCGTGATAACTCTGCTGGCGGCTGAGGATCTGGTGGCGGGCGGGCTGGCCGATTTCCACCTGATATTGCCGGGCCAGCTTGAGCGCAGTTTCAATGCATTCGGAACCGCCGCAGGTGAAATATACGGCGCCGCCGCGGAAGGAGTCTCCAGCAAAAGCGAGAAGTTCGCTCGCGTATTCCTCGGCGACGGGAGTGGTGAACTGGCTGGTGTGAACGAATTCGAGCTTGGCGGCCTGCTCCGCCATGGCGGCGGAGATTTCGGGAACGCCGTGGCCGATCAGATTGACGGCGGCTGATCCGGCGAGGTCGAGGTAGCGGTTCCCGTCGGCGTCCCAGATATAGGCGCCTTCGCCGCGTACGGCTGAGGGGAAACTCTTGCGGAAGGAGCGGCGGAAAACGGAGGAACGCGTACCCGGAGTGGAATCGGTCACGTAGCGATTATCTCAGAATGGGACCGCAGGGCTGCGAATCGAGCATCGATGCCGACTGGTCAACAGAACTCTGGCAGGCTTCCTATAAGATTGAAATTCCGGCATCGAGCATGAAGAGCCTGCTGCGTTTTTTCCGGCCATCGCACGAGCACACGGCATTTTCCGCGACGTTGCTGCTGATCACCGCGGTGATGCTGTCGCGCGTCATTGGATATGCGCGCGACGCCTATATTGCGTGGGCCTATGGGGCGGGCGGGGCGACCGACGCTTATGTCGCCGCCTTCACGCTACCCGATTTTCTGAATTACATCGTCGCGGGCGGGGCGGCGTCGATCACATTCATCTCGATTTACACGCGCTTCCTGGCAGAGAAGCGGACCGACGAAGCGAAGAAGACCTTCTCCATCATCGTCACGGTGATGACAACTGTGATGATCGTGGGCACGATCGCGACCGAGATCTTTGCGCCGCAGTTTGTACGGTGGTTCGTCAAGGGATTCACGCCCGACAAGATCGATCTGTGCGTGCATCTGACGCGCATTCTGCTGCCGGCACAAATCTTCTTCTATGTAGGCGGGGTCGTTTCGGCGGTGCTGCTTTCGCACCGGCTGTTCCTGTTCCCGGCGTTTGGGCCGCTGATTTACAACGTGTTCATCATTCTGGGCGGAGTGGTGGGCGGCCGACATTTCGGAATTGCGTCACTGGCGTACGGCGCGCTGGCTGGGGCGTTCGCCGGGCCGTTTCTGGCAAGCGTGATCGGCGCAGCGCGGATCGGGACGGGATATCGTCCGTCGTTTGATGTGAAGAATTCGGCCTTCCTGGAGTGGGTGAAGTTGTCGGTACCACTGATGCTGGGCGTATCGCTGGTGACCGCGGATGATTGGATTCTGCGCCACTACGCGGCGAAGGGCGTGGGGGACATCACGCGGCTCACATTTGCGAAGCGGTTGTTCGCCGTGCCCATTGCCGTGTTGGGGCAGGCGACCGGGCAGGCATCGCTGCCATTTTTTGCCCGGCTGTTCAATGAGAAGAAGCTGAAGGAATTTGCCGACACGGTGAACGATTCAGTGTATCGAGTCTCGGCGGCGTCGCTGCTGGCCACCGGATGGATGATGGTGGCGGCGCTTCCGCTGATCGATCTGGTATACCGGCGCGGCCGGTTCCTGTTCACCGACACGCAGACGAGCGCTGTGTATTTCTTCTGGTTCTCGTTGTCGCTGGTGCTCTGGTCGGCGCAAGGGCTGTACGCGCGCGCGTTCTACGCGGCGGGAGACACACTGACGCCGATGGTGGCAGTCAGCTTGATCACGCTTCTTTCGTTGCCAATTTATTCGTTCCTGTTTCACACCTTCGGAGTAGTGGGATTGGCGTGGGCCTCCGATATCGGAATCGGCGTGAACCTGCTGGCGCTGGCGTGGCTGTTGAACTCTCGGAGACTGGTGCCCTTGGGCGAACTGCGATGGAAAGAGTTGGGGAAGGCGGTCGTCGTTGCGGTGGCTGCCGGTGCGATCAGTTTCGAAGTCGCGAAGGCAGTGCCCGTATCGGGTGCGGGACATGGGAGCCGCGTCGCCGACCTGATGCAACTGGGATTGGTCACGATTACGTGGACTGCGGCGACGGCGGCCGGGTTGTGGCTGCTGAAATCGGAATTGCCGCGCGACTTGCGAAGACGGCGGGCGGCGGCCTATCCAGCGGTAGCACAGACGGAGAGCCGGGAGATTCTGGGCGGAGGACGGGAGCCGTGAGGAGATGGGCGTGAGCAAAAAATCTCAAACCAAGGGTAGAACGCGCTCTGGCGCAGAGAGGACCTCGGCGTCAAGGATGAAGGACCTCCGCAAGACGGTGCAAGAGATTCGCGCAGCTCGCGCTGGTATTCGTCTTGGGAAGTTGACAATACGGGAGCTAATCGATCACGGGCGCCGCTCCTGAGTTGCGGAGCAGCCCTCGTGGCATTCGCGACGCGAAACCTGGCGTTGTCTACCACAGAACGCCTGCTACACCGAAGTAACCGCTCCCGTTGTGCAATCACTGACGGTATTCCGTGGCTCCTTCTAACATTTCCCTTTCCTCGGAGGAGTCATGCGCAGTCTTGTCGGACTGGCCACTACCGGCCTGGTTCTTCTAGCAATCGCCTATTTTGCATGGATGCATTTGCGTCACACGGCGGACTCGGTGCAGGTTCAGTCGGCGCCGATCATCCAAGAGGCAAAGAAAGCTCAGCAAACCTACGCCGAAGCCCAGGATGCGCAGGGAGATGTGACCCTTATCGGGCCACTGGCGAATTTCATCAGCAAGAAGGGCCCGGTAGAGACCGTCCAGAGCACTCCCCAACAGATCAATTCCTCAGATCACGTGGGCGATTCGGTCGTCGGCACCAGCATGCATATTCTGAACGACAAGTTCCGGGTTGTGGCGATCACGGATTTCCCGTTTGAGATGCCGCCGCATGCAGCCATGCCACAATTACGCGGAACGTTTCGCTCGTTTGTCGAGGCGGGAAAGCTCACCAGCGACACCGATGCGGAAGTGGACTTCCGGATTGTGAGCGACGCGGAATTCGCGAATTTCCTGGACGAGAAGCCCAGCGAAGCGCTGTTCTCTGCGGACCGGACCCACAACGAAGAAGTGAACTTGAGCTTGCCTCCTACGGCTAGCAAGGCCGCCAAGTACCACCTGGTTTTCCTGAACAACGCACGGGGCAAGAAGAAGGTAGTTGAAGCCAAGTTCCGGATCGATTTCTAGCGGCAATCCTGCTGCTACACTAAGCGGGTTGCCCCCGCGGAAGAAATCATCGAACCCCAAGCCTGACGCGGCTCCTCCTGCGGAGAGCGTGCCGTCTGCGAAGGCGTCAATATCGGGCGAGATCCCCAGCTCCCAGGGCCGCATTTTCCTGATCGATACGATGTCGTTTATCTTTCGCGCCTATCACGCAATGGCGCGGCAGCGGCCGATGTCCACCAAGACCGGACTGCCCACGGCGGCGATTTATGTGTTCGTGAACATGTTGCGCAAGCTGCGTGACGACTTCTCTCCGGAATTTCTGGCGGCAGTGTTCGACGTCGGCGGACCTACGTTCCGCGATGAGCAGGCGGAAGCAGTGACCACGGTCCGGAAATTCGACATCAAGACGCAGACGTTCACCGAGGTTGAATACAAAGGGTACAAAGCGAACCGCAAGGCGATGCCGGAAGATCTGGCGGTGCAGGTGCCCTACATCCGGCGGGCGCTCGAAGCGTATCGCATTCCCATGATCGGCGTGACACGCTTTGAGGCTGATGACGTCATCGGGACCTTGGCGCGGAAGGCCGTGGAGGCGGGGCGTCCTGTGTACATCGTGTCGAGCGACAAGGACATGATGCAGCTGGTGAATGACAAGGTGCACATTCTCAATCCGCCGAAAGACAACCTGATCTGCGACGCGGCGAAGGTGGAGGAGATTCTCGGCGTGCCGCCCGAGCGAGTGATCGACGTGATGGCGCTGCGCGGAGACGCCATCGACAACATTCCTGGCGCGCCGGGGATCGGCGAGAAAGGATCGGTGGAGATCATCAAGCGGTTCGGGACAGTCGAGCAGGCTCTGGAACGCGCGGCTGAGGTCGAGAAGAAGACGTATCGCGAATCGCTGCAGAACAATCGCGACACGATTCTGTTCAGCAAGAGCATGGCGACCATCGACACGAATGTGCCGGTGGAGCTCGAGACCGATGCGATGCGCGCAGGAGAGCCGGACGTCGACGCCTTGCGCGCGCTGTTTACGGAGCTGGAGTTTACATCGCTCCTGAAAGAGCTGCTGCCGGTCGTTGAGGTCAATGAGACGGACTATCGGGAGGCTTCGTCGTCGGCGGATATCGGCGAGGTTCTCAAGCTCGCCGGGCGCGGAAACGTGCTGGCCGTCGCGGTCGAAGGCGAGGGCGCGACGCCAGCGGCGGAAGAGGAGGAGACAGATGAACCGGAGCAGGCGAGCCAGCTTTCGCTGATGGGGGATGCGATGCTGATGGATGCTCCGGAGCCCGCGACAAAACGGATTGCGATTTCCGCGGCAGCCGGGTCGGCGACTGTAGTCAAACTGGACTCCGCAGACGCGGCGGCGCGGGTGCGTGATGTGCTCGCTGATGCGAGCGTGCCGAAGGCGATCCATGACTATAAAGCGGCGATTCATACGCTGGCTCCGCTCGGCGTAACGGTCGCCGGCGTGAAGCACGATCCGATGCTGTATTCCTACCTGCTGGACCCGACGTATTCCTCGCACCAGCTGGCGGACGTGGCTCTGCGGCGATTCAATCTGAAACTCGCCGGGCAGTTGGGCGAAGCGGCCGACATTACGGGCCGCCTGACCACGGCGCTGCGCGACGAGGTGGAGCAGGCGGGGCTGAGCAAGCTGTATGAAGAGATGGACCTGCCCCTGGTTCCTGTCTTGGCTCGCATGGAGCGGGCAGGGGTGAAGATCGATACCGGCGTGCTCGGGCAGATGTCGGCAGAACTTTCGCGCGAGATAATCAGCAAGGAAATCGAGATTCATCAGGCGGCCGGGATGGAATTCAATGTCGGCTCGCCGAAGCAATTGGGAGACGTGCTGTTCAATCGCATGAACCTGCCCAAGCCGGTGAAATACGGCAAGGGACGGACGATATCGACGGCGGTCGATGTGCTGGAAGAGCTGGCAGAGAATCATCCGATTGCGCGGATGGTGCTCGATTACCGGCAACTCACAAAACTAAAATCCACTTATGTCGATGCCTTGCCCGCGCTGATCAATCCTGCGACCGGGCGGCTGCATACGACGTTTGGGCAGACGGGAACGGCGACGGGACGGCTGTCGTCGGCGAATCCGAATCTGCAGAACATCCCCATTCGCACGGAACTCGGGCGCGGGATTCGGGCGGCGTTCATCGCGGAGCCCGGGAACGTTCTGCTGACGGCGGATTATTCGCAGATTGAGTTGCGGTTGCTGGCGCACTTCTCGGGAGATCCGTTGCTGGTTGAGGCTTACCGGCGTGGGGATGACATTCACACGCTGACGGCGTCGCAGGTGTTTGATGTGCCTCCGCTGATGGTGACGCCCGATCATCGGCGGCAGGCGAAGGTGGTGAACTTCGGCATCGTGTACGGGCTGTCGCCATTTGGGTTGTCGCAAAACCTTGGCATCTCGACCAGCGAGGCAAAACGATTCATCGAAAACTATTTCGAGAAGTATGCGGGTGTCCGCAAGTTTATCGACAAGACGCTGGAAGAGGCGCGGCGGGATATGAAGGTGAAGACGCTGTTCGGGCGCGTGCGGCCGATTCCTGACATCAACAGCAAGAATCCGAACCAGCGCGGCTTTGCCGAGCGGACGGCGGTCAATACGCCGCTACAGGGAACAGCCGCGGACCTGATCAAGATCGCGATGATCCGGATAGATGAGGCTTTGCTAAATGAAGGCTACAGAACCAAGATGACGCTGCAGGTTCACGACGAACTCGTACTTGAGCTGCCACCCAAGGAGTTGGACACTATCAAGCCACTCGTGAAGGAGTACATGGAGAAGGTGTACCCTTTGGAAGTGCCGTTGGTGGCGGACATTGGCATAGGGCCCAATTGGAGAGACCTAGTCTACTGAGACATTGAATGATGAAGTGAGATGTGATGAAGGCATATCTGCTAGGCGCAGGCGCTTCAAGAGCATACGACCTTTCCCCGACGGGGCAACGAATGCCGCTTGCGCGCGATGTCTTTGAAATCTATTCAAGGCTGGACATTTCTTCGAATCCATGGGTCCTGGTCGGAGACATCGTCAATCATGTCTCAAAATCCAGGAGTATTCCTCCCGAGGCATTCGATACTTTCAACGAGGATATTGAAGAGTTCTTTTCGGAAATCGAGGAGAGCTTGCTCGCTGCAGTTGCGAAAAAAGATGATATCGAAATCATCTTCGTATCCAGGATATTGAATCAATTGCTCTTCCTTTTTGCGTCAGTAGTTAACGAAATTCAAAATGGGCCAATCTCTATAGCTCACCGGAATCTTGCACGTACCCTATCTCCTCACGATCGAGTGCTGACATTCAACTGGGACACCTTGATGGATCGTGCACTGCGGGAAGAGACTCAATGGGGAACCGACTTCGGATACGTTGTCACTCCTCACCTGATTCATCGAAATGGTTGGGCCAGCCCCAAGTCTCAATTGCCTGAGGCGCCGTTGCTTATAAAATTGCATGGATCAAGCAATTGGCTAACCAGCTACAACACGATGGAGAGTGGAAAGCCCTCTTTAATGCAGACATCGGATCCGAGCACTCTGTATGTCTATGAATCGACCGATCAGCCATATGCCACTTATGCCGGTAGATTTATGGAGGGATACCAGCCTTTTTCTTATGGCTATTACCCGCCAAATCTCCCCGACGACAAAGGCAAGTCCGCGCCAGCGGGCCAAGTTTTCGTTCGAATGCGTCCGAAGTTCCCTTGGGTGCCAGAAGGCGCTGCATCGGATGCTGGTTTGCCCTCAATGCCTTTGATCATCCCTCCTGCAAAGGCCAAGACATATGATTTGTTCGGCGCTTTATTCAAAACGTTGTGGTCGGAAGCAGAAGATGTCCTTAGTCGGGCGGACCACATAATCCTAATCGGATACTCTTTCCCGCGGACCGATCACCAGAGCAATACCTTATTTAAGAGTGCATTCTCCAAGAGAAATGGGATGCCCAAGGTTTCGATTGTTGATCCATATCCGGACAGGGTGGCTGAAAAATTCAAACGAGAGTTTGGAGTTGCAGCTGGGGATTTGTCTGTTTACGCAGAGCCTTTCTCGGAGGAGTTCGATCTTCACAAGATATTGTGACGGACTCGTCCGTGGACGAAGGTGTTGTAGCAACGTGATTTTGTCACCCTAATGGCAACATGAAAATGTCACCCTGGCGGAGCCAGGGTGAGTTGGAGTTTGGTGTCGCCGTAATAGAGCGCGACCCGACCATCGAGAGCCTGGTAGAGGCTGACCTTAGCGCCGGCGAAGCTGAAGCGGCGGCCTTGGGGAGGGATCTGAAAACGGCGGCCGTCCCACTGCACCACGTTGTCGTTGCTGACCACGCGCGGGTGGACGAAGCAGCAGATACGGTCCAGATCGGGGGGCGCGGGGCGCCAGGCGGTGGTCGTTTCCCGCGGACGGCGAGCGAAGCGGCGGTTGTAGTCGGCGACAAAGCGGGCGAGCACAGCGTTAGCCGAGTCCAGATCATTGGCGCCGGCCAGACGAAGTTCACTGCACAAGCGATCCTGCAGCACGCCCCAGAGGCGTTCGACGCGGCCCTTGGCTTGGGGCGAGCGGGCGGCGATGAAGGTGATACCGAGTTGTTCCAGGGCGCGTCCGAACTGTGTGGGATCGCGCTTGCCGGCGAGTTGCTCGGCGACGGACCAGGAGTCGTCGTTGCGCAGGAAGATGGAACTGTGATCGCCGTAGAAGGCCAGCGGCACACCGTGGCGGCGCAACAGTTGACGGAGCAGGACCAGATAACCGAAAGCCGATTCGGTGGGAAAGAACTGGGCGGCGAGGATTTTTCCGCTGGCATCATCTTGCAAGCCCAGAGCGGTGAGATGGGGGCCGCGGCCTTCGAGCCAATCATGCGGAGAACCGTCGAGTTGCACCAGTTCCCCTTCGCGGGCCGAGCGCAGGCGGCGCTGGCGGTGAGCGGGGGCGCGACGTTTGCGGGGAGATCCCAGGCCGGCCTGACGCAACAGGCGGCGAACAGTTTCGCGGCTGAGGGAAAAGCCCTCGATCTCGCAGAGTTTCTCGCAGAGGTGGTGATCGTTAAAGCCGGCGTAGGTGGTGCGGGCCAGACGCAGAATGGAGCGGCGCACCCGGTCCGGCAAGCGCCGGGGACTGGGGCGCCCGCGGTTGGCGTGAGCCAGAGCCGCTTCCCCGTCTTCGCGCAAGCGTTTCTTTAGACGACGAACTTGGCGGATGCTCAGCGAGAGCAGTGCGGCGGCTCTGGCACACGCCATGTCTCCTTTGACGCAAACAGAAATCACACTCACTCGTTGCAGTTCCTTTTGACTCAACGCGAACGTCCTTCCTCTCATGGGGTGACATTTTCACGTTGCCGTTAGGGGGTGACAGAATTATGGAGCTAAGACATCGTCCGTGGACGAAG
>Ga0335080_10000248_pt1 | contig 48625 bp, 53 predicted proteins | sample Lox_Sample_34_FD_206720 | JGI IMG/M metagenome (GOLD analysis project Ga0335080, IMG submission 206720) | Soil microbial communities from Loxahatchee National Wildlife Refuge, Florida, United States - Lox_Sample_3.4 | ecosystem: Environmental > Terrestrial > Soil > Wetlands | place: USA... | reverse complement strand
GCCGCGCGCGCATCCTCGGAGAGCCCGTTCAGCGCCGTGTCGCCCAGCCACACCTCGCCGCTGGTCGGCCGATCGAGCCCCGCGAGAAGGCCCAGCAGCGTCGTCTTGCCGGACCCCGACGGGCCGACGATCGCCACCGTCTCGGCAGCGCCGACTTCGAAGCTCACGCCGTCGAGGATCGTGAGCGGCGTGTCGCCGCTGCGCACGCTCTTGCAGAGGTTCCGGGCGCGGATGACAGGCCGGCGCGCGGCCGGATCCGCTTCGTAGGATCGCTGCGAGGCGGAGCTCGACGCGCTCCGCTCGGGCGCGGAGCGGGAGACGACGGGATCGGGCATGCGGGAGGTGGAGACCTGGGCGACGCGCGTCGATTTCGCTGCGGCGCTGCATTGTAACCCGCGGCCCTGCCCGCAAGCCTCGGCACGCTAGAATGCAGTGTGGACAGACGCCTCGCCGCTTCGTTCCGCGGCCATCCGCGCGCGCACGCGGCCGGCTTCGCGGCGCTGTGCTTCGCGCTGCTCCTGTGCGCGGGCGCCGCGGCGAAGCCTGCGCCGGTGCTCCTGATCGTGGGCGACAGCATCTCGGCGGGCTATGGCTTGCCTTCCGGCGCCGGCTGGGTCGCGCTGCTGCAGAAGAGGCTCGAGGCCGAGCGCCTTCCCGGTCGCGTCGTCAACGCGAGCATCAGCGGCGACACCACCGCCGGCGGCCGCGCACGCCTCGGCGCGCTGCTCGAGCAGCACCGGCCCGCGGTCACCGTGATCGAGCTCGGCGGCAACGACGGCCTGCGCGGCGGCAGCCTCGACGCCATGCGCGAGAACCTCGACGCGATGGTCGCGGCGGCGCAGAAGGCGGGCTCGCGCGTGCTCCTCGTCGGAATCCGTCTGCCGCCCAACTACGGTCCGGCCTACGTGCAGCGCTTCGCCGCCACCTTCGCCGACGTCGCGAAGGCGCGCAAGGCCGCGCTGGTGCCGTTCCTGTTCGAGGGCTTCGCCGAGCGCAACGACATGTTCCAGGCCGACGGCATCCATCCGGTCGCCGCGGCGCAGGACCAGCTCCTCGACAACGTCTGGCGCGAGCTCCGGCCCCTGCTCGCCTCGCCCGCGAAAGCCCGATGAGCGGGAGCTCCGTGCCTTACTCGGGCGTCCGCCGCGTCGCGGCGGCCGATCTCGCGGACTACGCCGAGCGCATCGACGTTCGCAGCCCGGCCGAGTTCGCCCTCGATCACGTTCCACGCGCGGAGAGCCACCCCGTGCTCGACGACGCGGAGCGCTCGCGCATCGGCACGCTCTACGCGAGCTCGCCGTTCGCCGCGCGCAGGCTCGGCGCGGCCGTCGCCGCGCGCAACATCGCCGCGATGCTCGAATCGGCGTTCGTGGACAAGCCGCGCGAATGGTGCCCGGTCGTGTACTGCTGGCGAGGAGGACAGCGCAGCCGGGCGCTCACGCTCGTGCTGCACGAGGTGGGCTGGCGCGCGGTGCAGCTCGAGGGCGGCTATCGCGCCTACCGCCGTCACGTCGCCGCCGAGCTCGCGCGCGTCCCGCAGCGCTTTCGCTATGTCGTGATCTGCGGGCTCACCGGGTCGGGGAAGAGCCGCCTGCTCGCCGCGCTGGCCGCGTCGGGCGCGCAGACGCTCGACCTCGAGGGGCTGGCGCGGCATCGGGGCTCTGTGCTCGGCGGCCTGCCCGGTGGGAACCAGCCGTCGCAGAAAGCGTTCGAGAGCGGGCTGCTCGACGCGCTGTCGCGCCTCGATGCGTCGCGCCCGGTGTTCGTCGAGTCCGAGAGCCGGCGGATCGGCGCGGTGCAGATGCCCGACGCGCTGCTCGACGGCATGCGCCGCGGGGTCGCGCTCACGCTCGTCACTCCGCGCGATCAGCGCGTCGCGCTCCTCAAGGACGAATACGCGCACTTCTTCGCCACGCCCGCCGAGCTCGCGAGCTGTCTCGCGCCGCTCACGGAGCTGCACGGCAAGGCCAGGATCGCGCGCTGGGAGGCGATGGCGATGGGCGGCGACTGGGACGCCCTCATCGGCGAGCTGCTCGAGCAGCACTACGACCCGATCTACGCCCGCTCGCTCGAGCGGCACTTCACGGGACGCGGCTCGAGGGTGATCGACGCGGCTTCGGTCGCGCCCGCGGCGCTCGAGGCGCTCGCCCACGAGCTGCGCGCCTCGATCGAGGACGACGTCATGGTGGAGGGCCGATGAAGAGCTATGCGTTCCGTATCGTCAACGTCTTCGCGGAGGAGCGGCTCGGCGGCAATCCTCTGGCCGTGTTCGAAGATGCCCGCGGTATCGACGACGCCATCATGCAGGCGCTGGCACTGCAGTTCAACCTTTCGGAGACGACGTTCATCCTCCCGTCGACCGCCGCCACGGCGCAGGTGCGCATCTTCACGCCGACCTTCGAGATGCCGTTCGCCGGCCATCCGACGCTCGGCACGGCGCACGTCCTGCGCTCGCTTCGCGGCGGCGACGAGCTCAGCCTCGAGATGCGCGCCGGCGTCATTCCCGTGAGCGCGAGCGCCGATCGCTGGACCCTGCACGCTAACGCGCCCCGCGCGCGCCCGGTCGCGGCGTCGCGCGAGCAGCTCGCGGCGATGCTCGGCCTGGACGCATCCGACATCGGCGCGAAGCCGCTGTGGGTGGACACGGGCAGCGAGCAGCTGGTGATTCCGCTCGCGGGCGCGGCAGCGGTGCGCCGCTGCCGCCCGAAGCCCGAGCTCATGCTCGAGCACGCGACGGCCGGCCCTGCCGGAGATGGATCGAGGTCGATGGCGTACGTGTGGGCCGAGCTCGCCGCGGACGCCGCGCTCGTTCGCTTCTTCTTCATGAAGCAGGGCGCGGTCGTCGAGGATCCGGGCACCGGTTCCGCGTGCGCGAATCTCGGCGGCTGGCTCATCGCCACCGGTGCGGCCCGACCGCGGAGGCTCACGCTTTCGCAGGGCGAGGCGGTGCGCCGGCCCTGCCGGCTCGGCCTCGAAGTCGACGCGCAGGATCGCATCTTCGTCTCCGGCCGCGTGGTCGAGCTCGGCCGGGGGACGATCGAGCTGTAGCGCAGCTGTAGTGTTCCTGACCGAAGCGAGGCGCAACGCGCGGTAACAACTTGAAACCGCGCAGCGGTCAACATCCGGCTAGACTCGCGCGTTAGTACCGTCGCGAGCACCGAGGACCGCGCATGCGTTTCGCGAGCACATTCCCCGTCGCGCTGTGGGCCCTGGCGGCATTCCCGTCGGGAGCCGCCACGCTGTCCTACGACGACGCCCGGCACCTGCTGAACCGCACCGGCTTCGGCGCGACCGATGCGCAGATTCGCCGCTTCACGGGGATGACGCGCGAGCGCGCGGCCGATACGCTGCTCGCCGAGACGCGCACGACCGCCGTGACGCCTGCGCCGGCGTTCACCGCCGCCGCAGGACCGCTGCGCTACCCGCGCGCGGGCGAGGACGCCTCGGCCGACGAGAAGATGCAGTTCCGGCAGGAGCAGGTTCGCGACGGACTCGAGCTGCGCGGGTGGTGGATCGAGGAGATGATCGTCACACCCTCGCCGCTGACCGAGCGGATGACGCTCTTCTGGCACAACCACTTCGTCTCCGCGCAGCAGAAGGTGAAGCTCGCCGTGCTCATGTACCGGCAGAACGTCACGCTGCGCGCCAATGCCCTGGGCAATTTCGGCACGATGCTCCACGCGATCGCCCGCGATCCGGCGATGGTGATCTACCTGGACAACGCCCGGAACCGCAAGGGCACACCGAACGAAAACTTCGCCCGCGAGGCGATGGAGCTCTTCACTCTGGGCGAAGGCCACTACGGCGAGTCGGACATCAAGGAAGCCGCCCGCGCCTTCACCGGTTGGAGCCTCGATCGGGACACGGGACAGTTCAGGTTCCGCCCGTTCCTCCACGACTACGGCCACAAGACCGTGCTCGGCCGCAGCGGCAACCTCGACGGCGACGACGTGCTCGACGTCCTGCTCGCGCAGCCCGCGACCGCCGAGTTCGTCACCCGTAAGCTCTGGCGCGAATTCGTCTCCGCCGATCCCGACGAAGGCGAGGTGAAGCGCATCGCCGCGCGCTTCCGCGAGTCGCGCTACGACATCAAGGTCGCGTTGCGGGCGCTCATCACCTCGGACGCGTTCTACGCCGCGGCGAACCGCGGGACGCTGGTGAAGTCGCCGGTCGACCTGGTCGTCGGCACCATGCGCCAGTTAGGCATGCGTCCCGGCGAGACCATTCCCTTCGCCGTGGCGACAGCCGCGATGGGGCAGAACCTCTTCGGCCCGCCGAACGTCAAGGGCTGGCCCGGTGGCGAGGCGTGGATCAACAGCAACACGCTGCTCGCGCGCAAGACTTTTCTCGACCGCCTGTTCCGCGCCGACGCCGCGACCGGGCGGATGGATTCCGCGCTCGCGCCGCCGATGAGCGCCGGCGCGGCGCAGATGACCGAGGTGCTCGCCGTCGATGCGCCCGCGGCCGACCCGGGGGCGGAGCTCGCGCGCAAGATCAAGTTCATGCGCGCGATGGACCGGGGCCTCAAGAGCGTCCATTTCGACAGCGAAGCCTGGTTCGCCACGCTGAAGACGCCCCCGGAGGCGCGCGCGCCGGCGGCGGAGCGCCTGCTCCTCGCCTATGCGCCGCAGTCGGAGATCGACGCGACCGCCGAGCCGCTCGCGATGGTGCGGCAGATCGTGCTCGACGCCGCTTACCAGTTGAAGTGAGGGAGCCGAAGACCGTGGACCGCCGCCGATTCGTGAAGCTCGCCGCCGCTCTGCCGGCCGCCGCCCTGACGCCGAACGTCGCGTTCGCGCTCGCTCCCGCCGCCGTGCAATACCGCAATCTGCTGATCCTGATCGAGCTCAAGGGCGGCAACGACGGGCTCAATACGCTCGTTCCCTACGCCGATTCGAACTACTACGCGCTGCGTCCGAAGCTCGCGGTCGCCCGTGACCAGGTCGTGCAGCTTTCCGACGCGGTCGGCTTTCACCCGGAGCTCGCGCCGCTGCTGCCGCTGTGGAAGAGCCGCGAGCTCGCGGTGCTGCAGGGCGTGGGCTACCCCGAGCCGAACCTGTCGCACTTTCGCTCGATCGAGATCTGGGACACCGCGTCGAAGAGCGACGAGTACCTGCAGGACGGCTGGCTCACGCGGACCTTCGCCGCCGCTCCGACGCCGAAGGAGTTCGCTGCCGACGGCGTGATCGTCGGCTCGCCCGACCTCGGCCCGCTCGCGGGCGGCGGCACGCGCGCGATCGCGCTCGGCAACACCGCGCAGTTCCTGCGCGAGGCGCGGCTCGCCGTCCCCGAAGGCAGCGCGCAGAACAAGGCTCTCGAGCACATCCTCAAGGTCGAAGGCGACGTCGTGCAGGCCGCATCGCATCTCACAGCCGACCGCGCGTTCTCGACGGTGTTTCCGGACGGCGCGTTCGGCAACGCGATCAGGACCGCTTCGCAGGTCGTGGCCAACAAGGCCGGCGTCGCGGTCGTCCGCGTGACGCTCACCGGCTTCGACACGCACAGCGGCCAGGCCGGGACGCAGGCGCGGCTCTTGGGCGAGCTCGCGCGCGGCGTGACGGCGCTCAGGAGCGCGCTGGTGGAGCTCGGCCGCTGGAACGACACGCTCGTCGTCACCTATGCCGAGTTCGGGCGGCGGCCGAAGGAGAACCTCTCCGGCGGCACCGATCACGGCACGAGCAGCGTCCACCTCGCGTTCGGCGGCCGGGTCGCCGGCGGTCTCTACGGCCAGCAGCCCGCGCTCGACCGGCTTTCCGGCGACGGCAATCCCGCGTACGCGATCGATTTCCGGAGCGTCTACGCGACGGCGCTCGAGCGCTGGTGGGGCGTTCCGTCCGCCGTGACGCTCGGCGAACGCTTCGCCACTTTGCCGATCGTTCGCGCCTGAGCGGTCAACGCGATTTTGCTGCGAGGGACGGTCCCGGCATCCGCGGCCGCTCCTACCGGGCTGCGGCCCTATGGCCCGGTGCGGTTCCCGTCCCAGGCGTCAAGGAACTCGCGCCAGTGCGGTTCCTTCGAGGCGACGAGCTTCTCGCGCACCAGCGCGACCTCGTTCGCGTGCGCTTCGGGCGAGAGCGTTCCGCGCAGCAGCTGGAAGCGCAGGTACAACAGGTAGGTGTTGAGGACGTCGGTCTCGCAGTAGCGCCGGATGTCTTCGATGCGCCCCGCCGCGAAGGCGGCCTGCACCTCCGCGCCGGCGAGACCCAGCTTGCCGGGAAAACCGGCGATGCGAGCCATCGCGTCGAGTCCAGCGTAGTTGCGCGGCTGGTACAGCGCGAGCACGTCCATCAGGTCGAGGTGCCGCGTGTGATACCGGCCCAGGTAGCTGTTGAACTTGAACTCGCGATCGTCGTCGCCCCAGTCCCAGAACCTGGCCGCGGTGAGGCCGTGCGCCAGCGCACGGTGGCAGAGCACCGGCAGGTCGAAGCCGCCGCCGTTCCAGGACACGAGCTGGGGGGTGTGACGGTCGATCAGGTCGAAGAAGCGGCGGATCAGCTCCGCTTCCGGGTCGTCGGGCGTACCGACCGAGGCGATGCGCAGGCTGTCGTCCTCGCGCAGCGCGCATGCGATCGAGACGACGCGCTGCAGGTAGGGCGGCACGAATTCGCCGCCCGTCGCCGCGCGTCGCTGCTGCAGCGCCCAGTCGAGGACGTCGGCATCGCGGAGCTCGGGCGGCAGCGCGTACACGCGCCGCAGGCCCGCGACGTCCGGCACCGTTTCGATGTCGAAGACGAGGGTCGGGCTCAACCCGGAAAGACGCCCGTCGACAGGTAGCGATCGCCGCGATCGCAGACGATGAACACGATGACCGCATTCTCGACCTCGCGGGCGACGCGCAGCGCCACCGCGCAGGCGCCGCCCGAGGAGATGCCGACGAACATGCCCTCCTCGCTCGCAAGCCTGCGCGCCGTGTCCTCGGCGTCCGCCTGCGACACGTAGATCAGCCGATCGACGCGCTTCGGATCGTAGATCTTCGGCAGGTACGCCTCGGGCCACTTGCGGATGCCGGGGATCTGCGAGCCTTCCTCGGGCTGGCAGCCGACGATCTGGATCGCGGGGTTGCGCTCCTTCAAGTACCGGCCGGCGCCCATGATCGTGCCGGTGGTTCCCATGCTCGACACGAAATGAGTGATCTTCCCATCGGTGTCGCGCCAGATCTCCGGCCCCGTGCCCTTGTAGTGGGCAAGCGGATTGTCGGGATTCGCGAACTGATCCAGGATGATGCCCTTGCCCTCCTCGCGCATCCGCTCCGCGACGTCCCGCGCGGTCTCCATGCCGCCGGCCTTCGGCGTGAGCACGATGTCCGCGCCGAACGCCCGCATGGTCTGGCGGCGCTCGAGCGACAGATGTTCGGGCATGACCAGCACCATCTTGTAGCCGCGCATCGCCGCGGCCATCGCCAGCGCGATCCCGGTGTTGCCGGAGGTCGCTTCGATGAGCGTGTCGCCAGGCTCGATCGTTCCCCGCTTCTCGGCCTCCACAACCATCGACAGCGCCGGGCGGTCCTTGACCGAGCCGGCCGGGTTGTTGCCCTCCAGCTTGGCGAGCAGCGTGTTGGACGTCTGCCCCGGCAGCCTCTGGAGTCGGACGAGCGGGGTGTTGCCGACGGTGTCTTCGATCGTTCGATACATGAGTGCTTCGATAGCGCGGCGCTTTCCTATTGTACCGCCGGACAAAAATGCGCCGTGCGGCGTGGTTTCAGACCCCCGGCAGTGTCGAAATGGTTTACAGCAGCCGAGAACCTTCGCAGCCGTATCGTCGTGCTTTCAATGCCTTGACCGCCACGGTATCGTTCTTGCGTTTGCGGCTGGTCGGGTTTCCGGTGGGTAAACACGTAGCCAAGGGGGAGGACTCATGTTCAAGCGTGCAAGTGCGGGAAGGACCGGTGCGTGGCTGGTCGCGGCTGGATCGCTGCTGGCGTTTTGCTTAGTCCCGTCCGCGGGAGCCCAGGCGCAGGTCAAGCCGGCCATGGTGCGCAGCGTCGATGAGCCAGCGCGCGTGCCCTACCTGGCCACGGGGGCGCCCACCTGTGGATTCTCGAACCAGTGTCTGCTGTCCGGTACGGTGGTCCCGGCTGGCAAGCGCCTTCGCGTGACGCGGCTGCAGGGGATTTTCTTCTTCACACAGGCTTTCCCTTTCTTCTTTGCGCTGAATCTGAACAATAGCCCGCTGGTGATATTCCCCGCCGAGTCCTTCGGAGCGGCTTATTATGGGAATGTGGTCAGCTTCTCGCAGGAAGTCGACTACTATTTCGAGGCGGGCCAGACCCCCGTGCTGGAGGTTGGTACGTCTGCCGGCAATTCGATTTTTCAGGACAGCAGAAACAAACTGACGATCGTAGGTTACATCGTCGACACGACCCCCTGATCGCGGCGGAATAAACGGGGCCGACGCGGAAAGTGTAGCGATCGCACGCCCCGGCAGGCCCGTCGATCGCGGGCGTTGCACCCGCGCAGCCCGGCGTCGCGGTCGGCCGAGCCGCGATCGGGCTAGCGCGCGTTGCCGAGCAGCGCCCGCACGGCGCGCGCGACGCCCTCGTCGACGGCGAGCATCGGCGCCTCGTAGCCCGAAGCGCGCAGGCGCGACAAGTCGGCTTCGGTGAAGCTCTGGTACTTGCCGGCGAGATCGGGCGGAAAGGGGATGTACTCCACCGCGCCCGCGCGGTGCAGCTCCGCGAAGCCAAGCGCGGGCTGCCCGTCGGCAACCCTGCAGGCGTTGATCGTCGCCGCCGCCACTTCGTTGAAGCTGCTGGCCTTGCCGGTGCCGAGGTTCCAGATGCCCGAGCGCTGGGGATGGTCGAGAAGATCGAGGTTCACCCTGACGACGTCCTCCACGCTTACGAAGTCGCGCCGCTGCTCTCCGGCGGCGTAGCCTCCCGAGCCTTCGAAGAGACGCACGTTGCCCTTCGCGCGATATTGATTGAAGAAGTGCCACACGACCGACGCCATGCGCCCCTTGTGGCCCTCGCGCGGACCGTAGACGTTGAAGTAGCGCAGTCCCGCGATCTGCGCCGTGCGCTCGGGCAGGAGCCGCCGCACGTACTGGTCGAACAGGAGCTTCGAATAGCCGTAGACGTTGAGCGGCAGCTCGCAGGCGCGCTCCTCGCGGAACGCTGGGCCCGCGCCGTACACCGCGGCGGATGAGGCATAGACGAACGGGATGTCGTTGTCCTGGCAGTGCTCGAGCAGCCGCACCGAATAGCGATAGTTGTTGGCGAGCATCGCCCGGCCGTCGGTGGCGAGCGTGTCCGTGGTCGCGCCCTGGTGCAGCACCGCGGCGATGTCGTCGTCGAAGTCGCCGTCGGCGAGGTCGGTGATGAACTCGTCCCTGTCGAGATAATCCGCGATCTCGCAGTCGGCGAGGTTGCGGAACTTCTCGCCGTTGGTGAGATCGTCGACGGCGATTATTTCCTTCTCGCCGCGCGCATTGAGCGCCTTGACGAGGCTGGAACCGATGAATCCGGCAGCGCCGGTGACGACGGTGTACATGTCGCTAGAGCTCGATGTCGACCGCGCCGATCTCCGTCGTCACGAACGGCACTCGCGCGGAGATCGAGCACAGCAGTTGATAGCCGACGGTGCTCGCCGCAGCGGCGACGTCGTCGACCGGAAGGCCTTCACCCCAGAGCACGACCGGGCTGCCGATCGTCGCCTCGGGCACCTCGGTGAGATCCACCGTCATCAGGTCCATCGACACGCGCCCGGCGGTGCGCGCCTTCCGGCCGCAGACGAGCACCGGCGTTCCGTTGGGCGCGTGTCGCGGATAGCCGTCGGCGTAGCCGCAGGCTACGACGCCAATCCGGTGCGGGCGCGACGCGGTGTACATGCCGCCGTAGCCGACGCTCTGATTGGGCTTGAGCTCCTGGATGCCGACCAGCACGCTCTTGAGCGTCATCACGGGTTTCAGCCCCAGCATCTCCGCCGTGTCGTACGGAAACGGCGATGAGCCATAGAGCATGATGCCGGGCCGCACGTATTCGCCGCCCACCTCGCGATAGCGGATGGTGCCGGCGGAGTTGGCGATCGAGCGCGGATACGGCAATCCGCGGCACGCGTCCTCGAACGCGTCCAGCTGCTCGTGCAGCCCGTCTTCCTCGTCGGCGCGCGCGAGATGCGTCATCAGGCGCAGCACCGCGACGCTGGGCGTCTGCGACAGCCGGTCGACGATCGCGTGGACCTCGCTCGGCCGGAAGCCGAGTCGATTCATCCCGGTGTTGATCTTGACGAACACCTCGATTGGCCGCGAAAGCGCCGGCGCAGCCTCGAGCATCCTGACTTGGTCCACATGGTGCACTACAACGCCGATTCGGCGAGCGGCGATCTCCGGCAGTTCGTTCGCCTCGAAAAATCCCTCGAGCAGCAGGATTCGCCGCGCGTAGTGCCGCTCGCGCAAGCCGATCGCTGCGTCGAGCTCGATCAGTGCCAGGCCGTCGGCTTCTCCGAGCGCGGAAAGCACGCGCTTGAGCCCGTGACCGTAGGCGTTGGCCTTCACGACAGCGAGCAATTGCGCGCCCGGTGTGCGCTCGCGCGCGCTCGCCAGATTCGCACGCAACGCGGAGAGATTCACCTGCGCGATGATCGGGCGGGACATGAGAAACGCGGGCGCGTTGTTGCGTTGCGGCGAGAGATGAACCCGGCCCGCTCGGGTTTGGTGTGGGCAGTAAAACCGTGGTATAAGGCGCGAGCCGCGTGCGCCGGCCGCATTATTATACAACCATACGCGCGAGCGCCGCCCGGCTGTCCCGCGGCACCGGCCGCGAAGCCCGGGCGCACGCGACCGTCGGAGGACAATGCAAGCCGGGTTCTACACCATCATGGCGGCGCAGTTTTTCTCGTCGCTCGCCGACAACGCGCTGCTGGTCGCCGCCATCCAGCTGTTGCGCGACCTGGAATCTCCGGCCTGGATGACGCCGTCGCTGAAGCAAGTGTTCGTCATCTCCTACGTGCTGCTGGCCCCGCTGGTCGGCGCGTTCGCAGACTCGATGCCCAAGGGCCGCGTGATGCTCATCACCAACACGGTGAAGATCCTCGGCTGCGGACTGATGCTCTTCATGGTGCATCCGCTCATCGCCTACGCGCTCGTGGGCCTCGGCGCGGCGGCGTACTCGCCGGCGAAGTACGGCATCCTCACCGAGCTCCTGCCCGCGCGGCAGCTCGTCGTGGCCAACGGCTGGATCGAAGGCACGACGGTCGGCTCGATCATCATCGGCGTGATTCTCGGCGGCGTCCTGATAAGCGGGCCGGTGTCGAGCTGGCTGCTGGCGATCGACATTCCCAAGATCGACACCGGGATCAACACGCCGCCCCAGGCCGCGATCGCGGTGATCATGGGTTGCTACGCGATCGCCGCCGTCTTCAACTGGTACATCCCGGATACCGGCGTCGAGCGGCGCGTCGCTAGCAAGAACCCGATCTTCCTCATGCGCGAGTTCGCCCACTGCAACGCGCTGCTGTGGCGCGACAAGCTCGGCCAGATCTCTCTCGCGACGACGACGCTGTTCTGGGGCGCGGGCGCGACGCTGCAGTTCATCGTCATCGACTGGGCGGCCACGCACCTCTGCTACAACCTCTCGCGGGCTTCGGCTCTGCAGGGCGTGGTCGCGATCGGCATCGCGCTGGGCGCCGGGCTCGCCGCGCGGTTCGTTCCGCTGCGCGGCGCGGTGAGGGTGCTGCCACTCGGCGTGCTGATGGGAATCGTCGTGACCGCGATGGTCGGCGTGAACAAGCTCGAAGCCGCCATCGTCCTGTTGACGATCGTCGGCGGCTTCGCCGGCTTCTTCGTCGTGCCGATGAATGCGCTCCTGCAGCATCGCGGGCACGTGCTGATGGGCGCGGGTCACTCGATCGCGGTGCAGAACTTCAACGAGAACATCGGCGTGCTGGTGATGCTGGCGCTGTACGCCGTGGTTGTCCATGCCGGACTCTCGACCAACGCCGCGATCGTGCTCTTCGGGCTGTTCGTCGCCGCCTCCATGGTGCTCGTGATGTGGAGGCATCGCCACAATCTCGCCACGAGCGACCTGCGGCACTTGATCGCCGTCGAGCGAGCCGAGGCGAAGGCCCCGGCGAAGGTGGTCGGGCGCAGCCCGGGCTAGCTCGTCGGACTCGCCGGCTGCGGCTCCGCCAGCCGCGGCATCATCTACAGCACGACCGGCGTATCGGGCAGCTCGTTGCTGCCCGGGGAGCTGCGCGGAAAGTGCTGCGAGAGCAGCTCGCCGATCGCGTTCACGCCGTCGATCGTCCCGTCTTCGAAGCGCCCTTCGCTGAAGGCGTGCTCCATCGCCCTGCAGATCGCGTCCCATGCCTCCTGCGGGACGCGGCGGTTGATTCCGCGGTCGGCGACGATCTCGACGTCGCGGTCGGCGAGCAGCACGTAGACGAGCACGCCGTTGTTGTGCTCGGTGTCCCACACACCGAGCTGGCCGAAGAGCTGAACGGCCCGCGCGCGCGGCTCGAGGCCGCGGAAGACCTGCGCCAGCGGCAGCGAGGCTTCGACGCAGAAGCGGACCTGTCCCTCGTGCTGCCGTTCGCCGGCGGCGATCGCGTCCTCGACGCGCTTGAGCGTGTAGGCCGAGAATTTGCGCCGGCCGCTCAGGTGATCCGTGAGGAAGTGCCGCCCCAGACGGCGAGGCTTGCTGACGCCGGTTCCGTTCATTGCCAGCCCCCGGAAGCGCCGCCGCCGCCGAAGCCGCCGCCACCGCCGCTGAACCCGCCACCACCACCGCCGAAGCCACCGCCGCCGAAGCCGCCGCCACCGCCAGGGAAGAAGACGCCGGGCCCGCCGCGTCCGCCGAAGGATGCGAAGCTGATCACGATCAGCCCGACGATCGCCGCCACGACCCCGATGAGAATCGATCCCGCGATCAGCCATGCGACGCCGCCGACGATCGCGCCGCCTGCGAGCGAGCCGCCGACGTTACCGAAGATCGAGCGCAGGATCGCGCCGATCGCGGGCACGACGACGAGGGCGATGAGCGCAAGCGTGCCGAAGTCGAAGCCCGGAGCCTGCCGGGCGCGACGAGGCGGAGCCGGCGCGACCGTCTCGGTTCCGCCCACCACCGCGATGATGCGGTCGACCCCCGCGTCGATGCCCGCGGCGAACTGGCCCTTGCTGAAGAGCGGCGCGACGGTGTCGCCGATGATGCGTCTCGAGGCCACGTCGGTGAGCTCGCCCTCCAGGCCGTAGCCCACCTCGATGCGCATCTGCTTGTCGTTCTTGGCGATAAGGAAGATCGCGCCGTTGTCCTTGCCCTTCTGCCCGATCTTCCACGCGTCGGCGACGCGGATCGAATACTCCTCGATCGTCTCCGGCTTGGTGGTCGGCACGATCAGCACAGCGAGCTGATTCGTGGTCTTCGCTTCCCAGTCGGCGAGCTTCGCTTCGAGCGCCTGGCGTTCCTGCGCGGAGAGCGTGTTGGTGAGGTCCGTGACGTGAGCGGACAGTGCGGGGATCGGCTGCTGGCCGTCGCTCTGCGGGTCCCAGGTGACGGCGGACGCGAGGCTCGACAACGCGAGCAGCACCAGCGCGAGGACGACGAGCCGGCCCGGCTCGGCCGGTCGCCGAATGTCCGCCGAGCCGGTCGCGAGTCTTGGCGAAGGGCCCATTGCGAACGCCCTCCTCAAGATGCCGCCCGGTCGCCTACTTGTTCGCCGGCGCGGCCGGCGCTGGCGACGGCGCGGGCTTGCTGAAGTCGACGGTCGGCGGCACGCTGATCGATTTCTCGTTCTCGACCGAGAAGTTCGGCTTGATGTTCATCTTGAACAGCATCGCGGTCAGGTTGGTAGGGAACGAGCGCACCGTCGTGTTGTACTCCTGCACAGACTTGATGTAGCGGTTGCGCGCGACGGTGATGCGGTTCTCGGTGCCTTCCAGCTGCGACTGGAGATCGCGGAAATTCTGGTCCGACTTGAGCTGCGGATAGTTCTCCGAGACCACGAGCAGCCGCGACAGGGCCGACTGCAGCTGGTTCTGCGCCGCGGTGAACTTGGCGAAGGCTTCCGGATCGTTGATCAGCTCGGGCGTCGCCTTGATGCTGCCGACGCTGGCGCGCGCATTGGTGACTTCGGTGAGCACCCGCTCTTCCTGGGCCGCGTAGCCCTTGACGGTATTCACCAGGTTCGGGACCAGGTCGGCGCGACGCTGATACTGGTTCAGGACTTCCGACCACGCCGATTTCACCTGCTCGTCCTGACGCTGCAGATCGTTGTAGCCGCAACCGGAAAGCGCGGCCGCAGCGAGCGCGGCCGCCATGAGAGCCAAGAGCTTGCGCATAGCGTTCTCCCTTCGTAGAGGCCTGCGGGCGACGACCGCCTCCCGGCCCTCAGTTGGGACCGGTGCCGGCGGATTGCAAGCGGGAAGTCTCCTCGCCCCCGTCGCTCAGGCGCCGCATCGTCGCCCGCGCGAGGCACAAATCTTCCCACGCCTTTGCTTTGTCGGGCAAGTTGCGCAGCAGGTACGCAGGGTGATAGGTCACGATGAGCGGCACGCCCTGGTAGCGGTGGACGCGGCCGCGCAGGCTCGCGATCGAAGCTTCCACGTTGAGCAGCGTCGTCGCCGCGCTCTTCCCCAGCGCGACGATGATGCGGGGACCGATCAGCGCGATCTGGCGGTCGAGATACGGGCGGCAGGCCTCTGCCTCGCGCGGCTCGGGCGTACGGTTGCCCGGAGGCCGGCATTTGAGCACGTTCGCGATGTAGACGTTCTCGCCCCGTCGCATGCCCAACGCAGCGAGCATGCTGTCGAGGAGCCTTCCGGCCTGCCCGACGAAGGGCTCGCCTTTCGCGTCTTCCTCGGCGCCCGGCGCCTCGCCGATGAAGAGCCACTGCGCGCTCTCGTCGCCGACGCCCGGCACGGACCGGTTGCGCGTCCGGCACAGCCCGCAGGCGGTGCAGGCATCGACGTCGGCCGCAAAGCTTCGCCAGTCGAGCATCGCGATGCGCCGCCCGCGATCGTCGACGAGCGCGTCGCCACGCTCGAGCGCCGCAGGCGGCTCCGACGCCTTCAACGCGCCAGGCGCAGCCTCGTCGGCCGCGGCGTTCTCCGGCCCGCGGCGAAGGCGCCACAGGGGAAGCAGTCCGAGCTCGCGAAGGATCTCGACGCGGGCCGTCATCTCACGCTTGCTCGAGCGACTTGCGCATCACCAGCGCGTCCTCGCGCGCGTCGCCGCCCGCAGGGTAGTAGCCGATCCGCCGCGCGATCGCCGCGAATCCCTCGCCGGCGTAGAGCGCGATCGCCGGCACGTTCGACTCGCGCACCTCGAGGAAGCATTGCGTCGCTCCCCGGCCGCTCGCTTCGGCGACCAGGCGCCGAAGCAGCGTTCGACCGAGGCGCCGGCGACGCGCCTCGGGCGCGACGGTGAGGTTGAGGATCTGCGCTTCGCCCGGCGCGAACAGCAGCACGCCGTAGGCGACGATCACGTCGCCGGCCACGCCGACCGTCATGCCATAGCCCGCGGCGAGCGCATCGAGAAAGTTGCCTGCGGTCCAGGGCGCGGCGTGCGATTCACGCTCGAGCAACGCGACTTCGCGGATGTCGTCCTCCGCGAGCGGGCGCCAGAGCATCGTCGCGGGATGAACGTCGCGCGCGAGCGTCGCGTTCACAGCCTTTCCCCGGCGTCTCTCTCGGCAGTCGTGAGCGCTACGCGATGACGCACGTACAGGGGCGCGGCGTGGTCCGCGGCGAGCCCTTCGCCGGCGGCGAATCGCGGCAGCGCGAGCCTGCCGACGGCCGAGGCTGCGGGCAGCGTGCACTCGTCGCAGGAGAGCAGCGCGCTCGCGAGACGCTCGCGCAAGGCAGGATACGCGGCGAACCCGTTGCCCGCGCCGTGCCAGCGCCCCTCGAGCGGCGGCGCTTCGTCCGGCGGCAGCACGCAGGGCTCGATGCGGGCGCGCCAATCGCCGTGCTCCAGATCGTAGGCCGCGAGATAGACCTCGCGCATGCGCGCGTCGAGCGCCGCGACAACGCGAGTCCAGCCGTGCTTTGCGCGCGCGGCCTCGGCCATCGCCTCGAGCGAAGCAACGCCGAGCACCGGGAGCCCGGCCCCGAAGGCCAGCCCCTGAGCGACGCCGCAGGCGATCCGCAATCCGGTGAACGACCCCGGGCCCGCGCCGAACGCGATGCCGTCGAGATCGCGAAGCGCGAGCCCGCCCTCGGCGAGCAGATCGCCGATCATCGGCAGCAGCAGCTCGGAGTGACGCGATCCAGCGTGCACCGAGCGCTCCGTCCACTGCGTGCCGTCGCCCAGCGCTGCCGCGCAGGCTTCGGTCGACGTGTCGAACGCCAGGATCCGCATCGGTCGATTCTACACGCGGCGACCTGGTGCCGCGCGATACAATCCGCTCCGGATTCCGTCGCCCGATGCAGGATACCGTCGTCATCAGCGCGCTCGACCAGGAAGGCCGCGGCGTGGCGCGCGTCGGCGGAAAGGCGATGTTCGTCGAAGGCGCGTTGATCGGCGAGCGGGTCGTCGTCGAGGTGCTTCGCAGCAAGCCGAGCTACGCGCTCGCGCGAGCGACCGAGATCGTCGCGGCGAGCCCCGCGCGGACGCAGCCGGCGTGCCCGCACTTCGGCGTGTGCGGCGGCTGCAGCCTGCAGCACCTGCATCCGGCCGCGCAGGTGGCCGTGAAGCAGCGCGTGCTCGAGGACGCGCTGTGGCACATCGGCCGGGTCCGGGCCGACGAGTTGCTGCCGCCGATCCATGGCGTGGCCTGGGGCTACCGGCAGCGGGCGCGGCTCTCCGTACGCCACGTCGAGCGCAAGGGCGGCGTACTGGTCGGCTTCCACGAGCGCAAGTCGAGCTTCGTCGCGGACATGACGAGCTGCCTCGTGCTGCCGCCGAGGATCTCGGCCCTGCTGCCCGCGCTGCGCGCGCTCGTGGGCGCCCTCTCAATCCGCGATCGGCTGCCGCAGATCGAGCTCGCGATCGGCGACGGCTCCGAGGACGGCCAGCCGGTCGACACGCTCGTGCTCCGCAACCTCGCGCCGCTCACCGCCGAGGACGAACGTCTGTTGCACGAATTCGCGGCAACTCACGCAGTCGAGCTGTACCTCCAGCCGGGCGGCCCCGCGAGCGTGCGGCCGCTGCGCGCGCCGGCGCGGCGGCTCGCCTACGTCCTGCCCGAGTTCGCCGTGACGCTCGAGTTCGCGCCGACCGACTTCACTCAGGTGAATGCGAGCATGAACCGGGTGCTGGTGCGGCGGGCGATCGCGCTGCTCGCGCCGCAAGCAGGAGAGACGATCGCCGACTTTTTCTGCGGCGTCGGCAATTTCACGCTGCCGATCGCGCGGCGCGGCGCCCGCGTGGCCGGCGTCGAAGGCAACCGCGACCTCGTCCGGCGCGCCGAAGCCAATGCCGCCGCCAACGGTCTCGCCGACCGCGCGCGCTTCGCGGTCGCCGATCTGTACGCAGCGACGACCGCCAGCATCGACGCACTCGGCCCGCTCGACAGGGCGCTCCTCGACCCCCCGCGCGAGGGCGCCATCGCGCTCGTCAAGGCGCTGCCGGATCGGCTGCAGCGCGTCGTTTATGTCTCGTGCAACCCTGCGACCCTGGCCCGCGACGCCTCCGTGCTCGTCCGCGAGCGGGGATTCGCCCTTGCGGCCGCCGGTGTGGCCAACATGTTCCCGCACACCGCTCACATCGAGTCGATCGCGCTCTTCACGCGCGAGTAACGCGGGTCTGGCACTGGATTCCCCGGGATCCGCGCCGCGAGGCCACGCGAAGCCGCAAAGCAGCCTGGAGTGAGCTCCGGCGGCCCCGAGCGTCGCTCCCAAAGAAAAAGGGCGGCCGAAGCCGCCCTTCGCGCCCACGCGCCGCGCGTCAGTCGCGCTGGCCCGCGAAGATCATGAGCAGGTTCAGAAGGCTCAGGAACAGGTTCAGGAGGTCCAGGAACAGGCTCACCGTCGCCATGATGTAATTGGTCTCGCCGCCGCGGACGATCTCGCTCACGTGGTAGAGCAGATAGAGCGAGAAGATGAAGACCGCGATGGCCGAGATCGTCACCGCGAGCGCGGGCACCTGGAAGAACAGGTTGGCGAGCGAAGCGATGATGATCAGGACGAGCCCGACGAACAGGAACTTGCCGAGGAAGCTGAAGTCCCGCTTGCTCACCGTGGCGATCGTCGCCATGACGAAGAACACCGCCGCCGTCATGCCGGCCGCCAGCGCGATCAGCTGGCCCCCGTTCCTGAGGCCCGCCGCGTAGGCGAGCGTCGGCGCGAGCGAGACGCCGGCGATGAAGGTGAAGCCGAAGACCGCCAGAACGCCCCAGCCGCTGTTGCGCAGCGCGGCCACGATGAACAGCGACCCGATCATCGCGGCCAGCATCAGGAGCGGCGCCATGACCGGCGAGCTGCGGAAGAATCCCGCGAAGTTGATCGCCATGCCGACGTAGGCACCGGCGATCGCCGGCAGCATCGACAGCGCGAGCAGCCAGTAGGTGTTGCGCAATACGGCGTTCGGCACCGCGACGGCGACCTGATCGGTCGATCGCTTGGGCCCGGGCATGGTCCAGCGCGATTGCGGATCGACGCGGACGGGTTCGAGTTCGCTTGCCATGGTTCTTCCTTTACGGACGACAGGGTCCGTCTCTCGGGACCTTTAGACTAGCAGAAATACCCCAGGTTTCAATGGGTCGGCAGGGCCTGCTATGATTTGCGCCGCTTGTACGCCGGGATGGGTGGCCGAGCGGTTGAAGGCACCGGTCTTGAAAACCGGCAGGGGCGCAAGTCCCTCGTGGGTTCGAATCCCACCCCATCCGCCAGTGACCCGCTTTCCGACCCGTTCGTCCGGAATGTGAGCGTTCGCGGCATCGCCGACGCCTGGCTGCCGGTCCTCGCCTAAGAGCGGCCCGCACGATCTCCAGCCGGCACCAGCGCGGCGGCAGGACACACCTGCGTCTCCACGCCGGATCGACGAACCAGCCCCGAAGACCTGCTCGATTCCCTACGACCAAGCCGCGGGGCAGATTCACGCCTTCCGATTCCGCGGAAGCGATGCCGGCGACGATCGACGAGGCGAGGACGGCGAGCAGCGCGGGGCGCATCACGGCATATCCCTCCGGACGGCGAGGCGCCGATCTCAGAGCATTTGCCGAACGATCACGCGGCCGTCCCCATGGCCGATCGGCTGGAGCGCCCGCTGACCGCCCTACCGCCCGACGTTGAAGCGCAGTCGCAGGTGCGCGATAAGCTCGCGCATCTGCGAGTGGCACGGGTCGGTGTTCGCGGGGCGGAACACCGGCCATTCCACCTCCCAGTTGCAGCCCGAGGCGTCAGGCTCGGTGACGATGATCCGCCGGATGTGGATTCCCTCGCACTCGGTGCGCGTCGCGAGCGCGCGGTTGACCAGCGTACGCAAGGCTTCGAGCGTCAAATCGCGGCGTCGGACCGCCGGCTTTTCCTGCAGATGAAGCGTCATCGCCTGCCCTCCCAGGCGCATCGCCGGTCACGCGGAGCTCGTGGCCGGGACGGCCGGTGCGTATGCCGGCTGTGTGGAGACCGGCGGATGCGCATCGAGCATGCCCGTCGTTCGCGTCTGAAAGGCGCCCCAGCCGAAGATGCCGATGAGCCCGATGAGGATCAGGTAGATCGCCACGATGTAGTTCAGCAGCCTGGGGACGATCAGGATCAGTATGCCGGCGAACAGCGAGACCACGGGACCGAGAGCGAGGTTGATGGACATGGTTTTCCTTGTTATCTCCGTTGTCGAGCCGCGGGACGGCCGGGCCGACGCGCGATGCTGCACACGGTGCCTTTATAGCGCGCCGTGGCGGACGCCAGAAGAGGTGCGGCGCTGATTCCGCTGTAAGACTGCGCTCGGCAGGTGTCGGCCGGGCGCCGACGCGGGCTAGACGAGGACGATCTCCTGCGGCCGGCTCTCGCCCCCCGTCATCGACGCGGACCTGGCTCGGCCTTCGTCGCCCCTGGCGCGGTTGCGATATTCGGCGAGCGCGCGTCGCTGCCGCGCCAACGCGGCGCGATCGAGGAAGATGCGACGCGCGCGCAGCCACGGAATGCTCCGATCTCCGGGAACGCTCCACAGCCACGTCCAGACGGGCACTTCGACCAGCGGCGCGAAGAGCGCGGCGCAGACGCGCGCGGCGATGCGCCCTGTCGCTTCGTAGTCGGGATGCCCGTCGTAGCGCCAGCTCGCGACGACGATGTCCGAAGGCAGGATCAGTCCGCGCAGCCGCCACTCGAGGTCGTCTTCGACGACGGGCAGCTCGCCCTCCTGCAATCCGGCGCGCAGGATCGTGGCCCGCGCGCCGCTGAATCCGCGCAGCGCGCGCAACGGCTCGGGCAGCCACTCGGTCGCTTTGTGCTGCGGGCCCCAGCGACTGGGCGTGGCGGCGCTCGGGATCCGATCGGTTGCCGCGACGAGCAGGATCGGCCTACGGATCGTGATCAGGCGCGCGACGAGCCCGGTGAGTCCCAGCGTCTCATCGTCCGCCCGCGGCGTGACGATCACCGCGCGGTAGCCTTCGGGCACGAGGATTTCCGGCGCTATGACGGGCAGGCGATCGAGAGCGTGCCAGCTGCGCGCGCCGCGCTCCATGCGGCCCTGTGCGTGCAGAGGGCGGTTCGTGCTTTGCGTTCGTCCGTGATCGCGCGGAGGCATAGCAATCCAACCTCGATCGGCGAAGGCGTGGGTGGGCCGGGCAGCGTGCCTGGCCCGCCCGTTTGCCTTCCGCCCGTCATTAAGCAGGTTCCATGCCGCACTCCCGGAGCCTTCGCCGCGGCAGGAGAGGGCAGCCTCCGCACGGCGTGACGACGGAGCAGGCCGCGGAACGCGAGCCCGGCCGCTGTAACTGTTGCACGGGTCGGCAAATCCTACCTTCCGGGCCTACAGCCCGGGCCAAGGCTGCGGCTTCTTGTCGCGCGGACCTTCCACCGCGTGTCTTTCAATGCGTTGCGCTCTCGCCGCGCCAAGGCGACAATCGCCCGCGTCGCGCGCCGGGCACAGCTCGCGCCGCGTCACCTCGGAGGAGCCGTCGATGATGCGATCCCACCCCGTCTTGGCTGCGCTGCTGGCGCTGGCTGCCGCGCTTCCGCTCGACCTGGCGGCCGAAGTGAAGGGCGCGGCGGCCGACGGCTTCATCATCGTGCACAGCCGGCGCGTCGACGCCGCGCCCGCCAAGGTCTATGCCGCGTTGCCGGCGATCGACCACTGGTGGAACGCCGAGCACAGCTACTCCGGCAACGCCGCCAACTTAAGCCTCAAAGCGGAAGCCGGAGGGTGCTTCTGCGAACGTTGGCAGGGCGGCGAGGTCGAGCACGGCCGCGTCGTCATGGCGCTGCGCGACCAGGTGCTGCGACTGCAGGCGGCGCTCGGGCCGCTGCAGGGGCGCGGGGTCAACGGCGTGCTCACGTTCCAGCTCAAGCCCGACGATGCGACCGGCAAGGCGACGCAGCTCACCCTCTCCTACGTCGTCAATGGCGCGAGCGCCAGCGCGCTCGATCAGAGCGCGGCGGGGGTCGACCGCGTGCTGGGCGAGCAGTTCGAGCGGCTGGTGCGCTACGTCGAGACGGGCAAACCCGCTGCGCCGTAGCTCGCTGGCGCTGAGGGCGGACGCGCGACGAGTCGCCGCGGCGCATTCACTCGACGTCGATCCAGTAGTCGGTCCACCACACGCTCGGTCGGGCGGGATCGTCCACGCCGGCGCCCACGCGATAGTGTCCGCGCGGGAGGCCCTTGAGCGCGTACACGCCCCACAGGAATCCAGTGCGACGACCGAGCGCGAGCGGCGCAAGTGGCGCGGCCTCGAGCGCGGCGCGATACTTCGTCCCGCCATTGTCGAGCCACACGGCAGCGTCGCTCCCCTGCTCCGGTCCGTTGCCGCTCAGCATCAGCGCGCGCCTGCCGGCGACCGGGCGATCGATGCGCACGACCGGCGAGCTCTCGGCCTGGAGCGCGCGCGGTTCTGCGACGAGCTCGCGCGGCTCGCGCGCGACGCGGCTCGCGTCGTAGACCCCGAGCTCTTTCGCCGCGAGCAGAGAAGGATCGCGGTATGCCGGCGGCGGCGAATCGTTCGGGACGCTGTGGCCCTCCGCGACGTAGTAGTCGAGCTGAGCCTGCCGCGCGATGAACAGTCGCTCGATGCCTGGAAGCTCGTGCCTCCAGCTCAGGAAGAAGCAGGCCAGCGCCGCAAGCAGCGCGACCCATAACCATCGAAGTCGCGTCGGCGTCGGAAGCTGCGACAGCGCCGCCGCGAGCGAAACGAGCAGGGCCATCTCCGAATAGACCCGGTACCGGCTCAGCACGGCGCCGATCGGGCCGAACCCGGCCCTGCCCCAGGCGATGGCCGCGAGCGAGAGCGCCAGGAAAGCGGCCCATGCGATCCAGACCGGCGGCAGCGACGCGATGCGCCGCGTGCCGATCATCCCGGCCCAGAACAGGCACACGACGACACCGACGACGAGAGCAAGCGGCGGCTCGATGCCGATCGCGCCGATCGTCATGAAGAAGAAGCGCAGCAGACCCAGCGGATCGCGAAAGTACGTCGCCAGCGAACCCTGGTACGGCGGCGCTTCGTAGCCGATGAAGTACACGGCGAAGAGCGCCACGCCGACCAGACCCCAGGCGAGCGCGCCACGCCACCGGCGCTCGAGGCACAGCAGCAGCACGGCAGCGGGGAATGCCATCAGCCCGCCCGCGGAGGTCCCGATGGCGGCCAGCGCGAGCGCGAGCGCACCGAGCTGCCGGCCGAGCCCCGGCCGGCTCAGGCAGTACAGGGAAGCGAAGGCGTAGCAGGTCACGCCGAAGTGCTGCAACGCGCCCGTCGCCCACAGGCTTCCCTCGAAGTTGGCGGGCGAGAGCAGCAGCGCCGCGGCGACGGCCGCGAACCGCGGGCGAGAGTCGCGATCGACGGTCGAGACCAGCAGCCAGCCCGCCACGAGCAGCAGCGCGCTGCCGAAGACCATCAGCCCCCGGAAGTCGACGCCGCCGAAGAGGTATGCCTGAGCGAGCGTGGCGAGACGCAGCGTCGCGATGCGATGCTCGACGGCGAGCGCGACCAGATTCGCCGCCTTCGCGCGCAGCGTCGAGGCGTGCGCGAAGTTGAACGGAATGTTGAGAATCTGGGCGTAGTCGTCGGCACCGGGGAAATTGACGCCGTAGCGCGCCAGCGTCAGCGCGTAGGCGAGCAGCACCGCCGCGGCGATGAGCCAGGCCGCGCGGCTCGAGAGCGATGCCGCAGCCGGCCGCCGGTCGCTGCCGGGCAGCGCCGTCGCCCCGGCGAGCGAGTCGGAGATCAATTCTTGGTCGAAGCTTCGCCGACCGCGACGCGGGACCGCCTCAGCTTGACGCTGGGGATCGGCCGGAACCCGAAGGAGCCAGGCGCGGGCTGGTCGCGCAGCCCGATGCGCCCGGGATAGAGCAGCCGATCGACCAGCAGCACGTTGAGCTCGCGGCTGCGGCGGTTGACCGTGTCGAGGATGAATCCCGTCATGGTCGCGAGCAGGCCGACCCCGAAGCAGCCCGCGGCGAACACGGCGCGCGCCGCACCGACGACCCGGCCGTAGGCGAGAAACTCGTCGACCACGGCCACGCCCGCGGCGACGCCGAGCAGCATGGCGAGGGCGCCGATCGAGCCGAAGAAAAGCAGCGGCCGATAGTCCTTGAACAGCCACAGAATCGTCTTGAGCACGCGATAGCCGTCGCAGAACGTGCGCAGCTTGGAATGGCTGCCCTCCTGCCGCGCGCCGTACTGCACCTCGACTTCCCGGATCATCATGTCGTGCGCGAGCGCGTAGGCCGTCATCTCGGTCTCGATCTCGAAGCCGCGGCTCAGGACGGGCATCGATTCCCTGAACTCGCGCGAGAACGAGCGATAGCCCGAGAGGACGTCCGTGAGTCTCGCTCCAAAGGCCCAGTTGACGGCCTCGCGCACCACGCCGTTGCCGAGCCGGTGGAACGACGGGAAGCTCTTTTCGCCGGAGCGCGCGAGGCGAACGCCGACCACCATGTCGGCCTGGCGCATGGCGACGGGAGCCAGCAGCTCCATCGCTCGATCTGCGGGATAGGTGTCGTCGCCGTCGACCATCAACGCCACGTCGGCGTCGATCTCGCGGAACATCGCGCGCACGACATGGCCCTTGCCCGGGCGCGGCACCTCATGCACGATCGCGCCGGCGGCGCGCGAGCGCTCCGCGGTGCGATCGGTGCTCGCGTTGTCGAAAACGTGGATGGAGGCCTGCGGGAGGGCGCGGCGGAAATCGGCGATGACCTTGCCGACCGTCTGCTCTTCGTTGCGGCACGGGATCATGACCGCGATCGTGGACATCGTCGCCCTCCCTTGGGACTGGCGCGTCAGACGCTTGTAAGCTTCCCACTTTCTCGCGCCGCGCGCTACTGTCGTCGCCAAGCGACGTTGCCACTCGACCGCTAGGCCAGCGGGGCCACCTTCACGACCTCGTCGACCGTAGTCGTGCCGGCGGCGACCTTCATCGCGCCCGACACCCGCAACGGTTTCATGCCTTCCTTGAACGCCTGCTCGCGGATCTTGCCGTCCTCCGCCTCGGCGTGGATCAGCTTCCGCAGGTTCGGCGTGAGCGTCATGATCTCGTACAGGCCGATGCGGCCGAAATAGCCGGTCATCCGGCATTCGAGGCAGCCGACCGCCATGTGCGAATGCGCCGGCAGCTCCGCGCGGAACGGCGCGGTGAGCATGCGCCAGGTGTCCTCGTCCGGCGGGTCGCCGGGCTTCCTGCAATGCGGACAGAGCGTACGCACCAGCCGCTGCGCCATGACGCCCAGCACGGTCGAGCTGATGAGATACGACGGGACACCGAGGTCGAGCAGCCGCGTGATAGCGGTCGGCGCGTCGTTGGTATGCAGTGTGGAGAGCACCAGGTGCCCGGTGAGCGCCGCCTGCACCGCCATGTCGGCCGTGTCGCGGTCGCGGATCTCGCCCACCATGATGATGTCGGGATCCTGGCGCATCAGCGTGCGCACGCCGCTCGCGAAATCGACGTTGATCACCGGCTGGACCTGCATCTGGTTGAACTCCGGCGCGATCATCTCGATCGGGTCCTCGATCGAGCAGACGTTGACTTCCGGCGTGGCGAGCTGCTTCATGGTCGAATACAGCGTCGTCGTCTTGCCCGAGCCCGTCGGGCCTGTGACCAGGATGATCCCGTTCGGCTCGTGGATCATCTTGTCCCAGCGCGCGAGATCCTCGCCGGCGAAGCCCAGCTCTCCGAAGTCCCGGATGAGGACCTCGGGCGTGAAGATGCGCATCACGATCTTCTCGCCGAACGCGGTGGGCATCGTGGAGATGCGCAGCTCGATCTCCTGGCCGTTAGGCGACACCGTCTTGATCCGCCCGTCCTGCGGCCGCCGCTTCTCCACGATCTCCATGCGGGCAAGGAGCTTGATGCGGCTGGTCATCGCGAGCAGCACGGGGTTCGGGATCGCGTAGACCTGGTGCAGGACGCCGTCGATGCGGAAGCGCACCATTCCCGCGTCGCGCCGCGGCTCGATGTGGATGTCGGAGGCGCGCTGCTCGAAGGCGTACTGCCACAGCCAGTCGACAATGTGAACGACGTGCTGGTCGTTGGCGTCGAGCGCGCCGTGCCGGCCGAGCTCGACCAGCTGCTCGAAGTTGCGCGCGAGCGAGACTTCGCCCCGGGTCGTCTCCTGGGCTTTCTTGATCGAGCGCGCCAGGGGGAAGAACTCGCCTACGAAGCGCTTGATGTCCTGCGGGTTGGCGAAGACGAGCCTGATCCTCATGTGCAGGATCTTCTCGAGCTCGTCGGCCCAGGCGCGAACGAACGGCTCGCCGGTCGCCACGGTCAGCTCGCCGTTGGCGACCGCGACCGGCAGGATCCGGTAGCGTTCGGCGTAGGCGTTCGACATCGTATTCGTCACGGCCACCAGGTCGATCTTCAGCGGGTCGATGTGGTGGTAGGGAATGTCGAGCTTGCCCGCCAGCCACTCGACCAGCCACTCGAGCGTCATCAGCGGGCGCGTCGCCGTCGGCGAGCGCCACTTCTGGTCGGCGATCAGCTCGAGCGGATGGTCGAAGCGCTGCGTGCGCGACCGGGCGAGCCGCTCCGCGTCCGCCGTGCCGATCAGCCCGTCGGCGACCATCAGCTTGAGCACGTCCTCGAGCCGCAAGCGGCGGTCGGTCGTGCGCGCGGCGCGAGGCTTGCCGTCCGCCGCCGGAGGGGCGGGCGGAGCGTTGATCGGATGCGGCGTAGCCATCGCGCTACTATACGCCACTGCCCTATGCGCTACCCTTCGGCGCTCCACGTTTCGCCGCGCCGGCGTGGCTGTCGATGACAGCCTCGCTCGCGGTCGTGCACGCCGACATCACCACGCTCGCGGTCGATGCGATCGTCAACGCCGCCAACGCGACACTGCTCGGCGGCGGAGGCGTCGACGGTGCGATCCACCGCGCGGCGGGCCCGGAGCTCAGGGCCGAGTGCAGCACGCTGCATGGCTGCGCCACTGGGGAGGCGAAGATCACCCGCGGCTATCGCCTCCGCGCGCGGCATGTCATCCACACCGTAGGTCCCGTCTGGCACGGCGGCCATCGCGGGGAGGCGGAGCTTCTCGCCTCGTGCTACCGGCGATCGCTCGAGCTCGCGGTCGAGCACGGCATCGCATCGATCGCGTTTCCCGCGATCAGCTGCGGCGCGTACGGCTACCCGCTGGAGCGCGCCGTCGGCGTCGCCGTCGGCGCGGTGCGCAGCTTCGAGCGGCTCAACGCGCTCGGGCGCGTGCTGTTCGCCTGCGCGAGCGTCGAGGTCGTCGACGCGTACCATATGGCGCTGCGCGGGGTCTAGTCCGCGCCGACGTCTTCGGCTTCGGCCGCGGCCGGCACGTCCGGGACCTCGAAGACCTCCCGCAGGTACTTCACGTACGACGGATCGTAGTCCATCGACTTCGAGGGCTCGTCGCTGATCTTCGCCACGGGCTGGCCGTTGCAGCGGGTCATCTTGATGACGATCTGCAGCGCGTCGTAGCCGAGGTCGTTGGTGAGGTTCGTGCCGATGCCGAACGCCGTCTGGCTGCGCCCCTTGAAGTGCTCGAACAGCCGTATCGCGAGCGGCACGTTGAGAGAGTCCGAGAACACCATCACCTTGCTCAAGGGGTCGATCCGCATCTTGCGGTAGTGCGCGATCAGCTTCTCGCCCCACTCGAACGGGTCGCCCGAATCGTGGCGCACGCCATCGAACAGCTTGCAGAAGAACAGGTCGAAATCGCGCAGGAAGGCGTCCATCCCGCAGACGTCGGAGAGCGCGATGCCCAGGTCGCCGCGGTACTCGCGCGCCCAGGTGTTGAAGGCGAACACCTGCGAGTCGCGAAGCCGCGGTCCGACGGCCTGGCAGGCCTGGAGATACTCGTGCGCCATCGTTCCCAGCGGCGTGAGCCCGTGCTTCAGCGCGAAGTACACATTGCTCGTGCCGACGAACTTCGGGCCGATGCTCTCCTTGAGCGAGAGGACGATCTCCTCCTGCCAGCGGCCCGAGAAGCGCCGCCGCGTCCCGTAGTCGGCGATGCGGAATGCAGGGTCGGGCACGGCGTTGATGCGCTCGATCTTGGCGCGCAGCCGCCGGCGCCCCTCCTCGAAGGCGGGTTTCGGCCGCGTGTTACGGAAGTAGATCTCGCTCACGATCGCGAGCAGCGGCACCTCGAACAGGATCGTGTGCAGCCAGGGGCCCCTGATCCAGATGTCGATCTCGCCCGGTGCCGCCGGCGACGGCCGCACGGTGACGAAGCGCTGCTCCAGGCGGAACAGGCCGAGCAGGTCGACGAAATCGCTCTTCACGAAGCGCCACGAGCGCAGGTACTCGAGCTCCTCCTGCGTGAACCGAAGCTCGCAGAGCGCCGTGATCTCGCGCTCGATCTGGCCGATGTAGGGCGTCAAGTCGACGCCAGGGGTCCGGCACTTGAAGCGGTACTCGACCTCGGCCGCAGGGAAATGATGCAGCACGACCTGCATCATCGTGAACTTGTAGAGGTCGGTGTCGAGCAGCGACTCGATGATCATGCGGCGCGGAAGCTCCGAATCGTCGGGCCGTCCATGTTACGCGCGGCGCTGCCGCCCGGCCAGTGCGCAGGTGCGGCGCTCCCCCGCGGACGGCGCGCGGATGGGCTCGGGCACGCGGCAGCGGCAATGCGACCGGTCGTCCCCCGGGGGCGCGGGGACGGAGTTGCAGGTTTAACACATCCCGGGGCGACACCGCGCGGGGCGGCTGCGCCGCGCTGGCAGCCGGCTGCGGCCGCGGCTATGATCAGCGCCATGCTCGTCAACTGCGTCGCGTACAGCGAGGGGCGCAAGCTCGCCGACATCCCGAAGGAGGAGATCAGCGAGTACGTCAAGCGCCCGAACTGCTTCGTCTGGGTGGCGATCAAGGATCCCGAGCCCTCCGATCTCGAAGAGATGCAGGAGGAATTCGGCCTGCACGAGCTCGCCGTCGAGGACGCCCGTCACGGGCACCAACGCCCGAAGATCGAGGAATACGGCGATTCGCTGTTCGCGGTCGTGCACACGATCGAGGTCAAGGACGACGAATTCGTGGTGGGCGAGGTCGACATCTTCGTCGGCCCCAACTACATCCTCTCGGCGCGCCGGAAGACCGAGCGCGGCTTCGCCGACGTCCGGGCGCGCTGCGAGCGCGAGCCCGACCTGCTGCGAAACGGCTCGGGCTACGTCCTCTACGCGCTCCTCGACGCGATCGTCGATCGCTACTTCCCCGTTCTCGACGCGCTGGAGACCGAGCTCGAATCGATCGAGGAGAAGATCTTCGGCAAGAACATGGCGCGCTCGAACATCGAGGCGCTGTACTCGATGAAGCAGAAGCTGATGACGCTGAAGCACGCCGTGGATCCGCTGATGGAGAGCGTCGGCAAGCTCTCCGGGGGCCGGGTCCCCCAGCTGTGCACGGGGATGCGCGACTACTTCCGCGACGTGCTCGATCACCTGCTGCGCCTGCACGCGTCGATCGAGGGCATCCGCGACATGCTCACCACGGCGATCCAGGTCAATCTCGGCATGATCAACCTGAACGAGACCGAGGTGACCAAGAAGCTCGCCGGCTGGGCCGCCATCATCGCCATCCCGACGCTCATCGCGGGCATCTACGGTATGAACTTCAAGAACATGCCCGAGTACGATTTCATCTACGGCTATCCGGTCGCCATCGCGGCGATGGTCGGCGTCGACATTCTGCTCTACCTCTGGTTCAGAAGGATCCGCTGGCTCTGACTCGGGGGCCCGCACCCGGGGCTAGTGGAGCCGCGGCTTGTCGGCGGACACCGGGGTAACCGGGATGATCCGCTTGCCCGGAGCACCTCGCCGCCAGGCCGGCTGCAGCGTCACGTGGTCGATGCCGAAGCGCTCGGAGAGCAGCTGCTGCGCGGCTTCGAGCGTGGCGGGCCAGTCGCCGGGATCCCGGATGACCAGATGGGCGGAGAGCGCCGCGCGCTCGCTGGTCATGTGCCAGACGTGAAGATCGTGTACGGCCGACACGCCGGGCAGCCGGGTGAGTGCCCGCCCGATCTCGTCGTACGAAAGGTGCGCCGGAACGCCCTCCATCAGGACTTCGACCGAGCTCCTCAGAAGCCGCCAGGTCGAGCGCAGGATCAGCGCGGCGACCAGCAGCGAGAGCAGCGGGTCGATCGGCAGCCAGCCGGTCGCGGTGATGACGACGCCGGCCAGCAGGGCGGCGAACGAAGCTGCGAGATCGGAGAGCACGTGCAGGAGCGCGGCGCGGCTGTTCAAGCCTCGGCCGCTCGAAAGCATCCACGCGCAGATCAGGTTGACCGCGAGGCCGGCGAGCGCCACCACGATGACGGCGCCGCCCGCGACCGGTCCCGGCGAGAGCAGGCGCCGGACCGCCTCGATCGCGATCCAGATCACGGCGGCGATCATCAGCAAGGCGTTGGTGAACGCCGCCAGCACCTCGGCGCGGGCGTAGCCGTAGCTCGCGCGGCCCGACGGCGGCCGCTGCGCGAGGCGCTGGGCGATGAGCGCAATCGAAAGCGCCGCGACGTCGGTGACCATGTGCCCCGCGTCGGAAAGAAGCGCGAGCGATCCCGACCACCAGCCGCCGACGGCCTCGACGATCGCGAAGATCGCGGTCAGCGCGAGAGCGCCGGCGAGGACGCGGCGCTCGCGCCCGGCAGGCCGCGGGCCGGGATCGTGCGAATGGGAATGGCTGTGCATGGGCGACGCGAGCGAGGCTTTCCAAGCCGCCACATTCTCGGCCATGCCCGGGCCCCTCGCAACGCGCAGGGGTTGGATGCCCCGTGAGCCCCGGGATTCGCCTCCACTCCGCCGGAGGACCGCAGCGTTCCAGTCGGAAAGCCGGGAACTTTTCGGCCCCGATCGCTGAATAAGGCCAGGACGAGAGCGCGATGCCGCCAAACGCCCCCGCTGCCGAGGACGCCAGCGACGCCGACCTGCTGCACCGCGTGCGCGGCGGCGCTCCGGCGGCGCTCCGGCCGCTCTACGAGCGCCACGGCGGGGCGGTCTACCGTTTCGCGCTGCTCTGGTCCGGTTCGCCGGCGATCGCCGCCGACGTCACCCAGGACGTATTCGTGCACCTTCTTGCGCACCCGGGCGATTTCGACCCCGGCCGCGGCCGCCTCGCGGCCTACCTCTGCGGCGTCGCGCGCAACTTCGTGAGGCGGCAGCAAGCGCTGCCCGTGCACGATCCGCTGCCCGACGACGACGACGATGACCGCGCGGTCGACCTCGCCACGCTCGACGATGCGCCGCTCGAGCGGCTGCTGCGCGACCGCGACCTGGACAGCCTGCGGCGCGCCATTGCCGTTCTCCCACCGCCCTACCGCGAGGTGCTGATCCTCGTCGAGCTGCAGGAATGCTCGTACGCCGAAGCCGCCGCGCAGTGCGGCTGCGCGCTGGGGACGATTCGCTCGCGCCTCGCGCGTGCCCGGGCGCTCCTCGCCGGGCAGCTCGGCGCCGAGCGCGACGAGCCGCTCGCTGCAACCGCCCGACGCTGAACCATGGAATCTCGCCCCCTCGATCGCCGCCTCGCCGCGCTCAAGGCCGAGCTCGCGGGCCTTCGCCCGCCCGTTTCGGTCGATCGGGCGCTGGCGGCCGCGATCGCGCGCGCCGAGCGGCGAACCTCTGCGCCGGCGCGCGTGCTCGCGCGCAGACTCTTCAAACTCTCCGACCGCTGGCTGCCCGCCGGGCTCGCGCTCGCCGCGTCGCTCCCGATCATCGTGTGGACCCTGCGCGCGCCGCCCACGCAGCCCACGCGACCCCTCCCGGAGCGTCCGCTCGCCGCGTCGCCGGCCGCCACCGAGTTCATCCCCGTGGTCCCGGTCGCCGACATCGCGCGCACGCGCGGCGCATACGTCGTCTCGACGCAGATGCCGCGCACCATGCTCGCCGACTTCGGCCTGCCAGTGAACCCGGCGCGAGCCGCCGAGCCGGTCGACAGCGAGCTTCTGGTGCGCGCCGACGGCACGGTTCTCGCGGTGCGCTTTCTCGAATGAATGCTCCAGCGACGAAAGGTCCTTCCATGACCCGCGCTCTTCGCGCCTCCCGCCTGCTCGCCGGTCCGCTGCTCGCGAGCGGCCTGCTCGTTGCGCTGCCGGCTCTCGCCCAGGGAGACGCGCGCTCGACTTACGACAAGGCGATCCAGCGCGCCCAGCAGGCCGCCGACCAGGCGCAGCGCGCGGGCGATGCGGCGATGCGCCAGGCCGAGGAGGCGATCGCCCGGATCGACGCCGACATCGCAGCGCAGGGATTCATGGCGCACGAGCTCGGAAGCCCGCGGGAGATCGTCAAGGACGCCCCCTACACCGCGCGAGCCGTGACCGAGACGACGCAGATCCTCATGGACGGCAACCGCATCGTGCACCGCTCGGTCACGCTGCTGGCCCGCGACTCGGCGGGGCGCACGCGCCAGGAGAAGCAGACCGATCGCGGCGCGACGGCCTACATCTTCGATCCGGTCGAGAACCGCAGCTACGTGCTGCACACCGACGGCAAGACCGCAGTGCCTCTGCCGCAGACGTCCTCGGCGCCCGCGCTCCCGGCCGTTCCGCCGCTCAGCGCTCCTACCGCCCCGACGCCGCCGCGTCTCGATGCACCGGCGCTCGCTGTACAGCCCGGGCGCGTGATCGTGCGCAAGGACGAGGCCGGCGGCGGCGACGACATTCACGTCGAGGTGATCCGCGTCGGGAGCGACGAGACTGGAAGCGCGGACTCCCCGGTGGCTCCGATTCCCCCGCTGCCGCCGATGCCCCCGCTCACGCTGCACGGCCACGCGCTCGCGCTCCCCTACGGGCACTCGGACCGCGGCGTCAGCGAATCGCTGGGCAGCCGCGACTTCGATGGAATCCGCGCCGACGGCAGGCGCACGACGCGTACCATTCCGGCAGGCGCGATCGGCAACGAGAAACCGATAGCGATCGTTTCCGAGCGATGGTTCTCGCCGGATCTGGACGTGGTGCTGATGAGCCGCAACCTCGATCCGCGGAGCGGCGAGACGGTCTATCGATTGACGGACATCAAGCGCGGCGAGCCCTCCGCGGAGCTCTTCCGCGTCCCGGCCGACTACCAGCTACGCGGCGACCGGGCGCACAAGCGCTGACGCTCTCGGCGCAAGCCCGGACGATCGGGGGAGCCGCACCGGCGGGCGGCGCCGGTAGAATGGCGGCATGGACCGCGATCCGGTCGAAGGTCTCGTCGTCGCCCGCATCGACGAAGGCGCGTGCATCGGCTGCACGCTGTGCATCGCCGCCTGCCCGGTCGACGCGATCGTCGGCGCCGCCAAGCTCATGCACACCGTGGTCGCGGAGCGCTGCACCGGTTGCGAGCTCTGCGTGCCGCCCTGCCCCGTCGACTGCATTGCGCTGCTCGCGGGCGAGAGGCCATGGACGCCGGCTGACGCGCAGCGCGCGCGGATCCATGCCGGGCTTCGCAGCGCGCGCCTCGCGGCGCGAAGCCGACCGGCCCCATCCGCCGCCGCGCGCGACGAGGAGCAGCGTTCGCAACGGCAGGCAGCAGTGGCGGCCGCCCTCGCGCGGGCGCGCGCCAGGCGCGCCGCGGCAAGACGGCGCGCCTCGCCATCGGCCTGACGGCGCCGGTCCCGTGCGCTGGGGAGTCGCATCGATGATCATGCTCGCGGGCGCCTTTGCGCTGCCGGCCGGCGCGCGCAGCGGCGAGGGCCCGCTCGACACCGCATGGCTCGACCGGGCCTGGGACTTCGATCGGCCCGCCGAGTCCGAGGCGCGCTTCCGCGAAAAACTCGATTCGCTCCAGGGCGCACCCCGGCTCGAGCTGCTGACGCAGATCGCGCGCGCCCAAGGCCTGCAGCGCGAGTTCGCCGCGGCGCAGGCGATGCTCGACGGCGTGGCTCGCGAGCTTGCCGGCACGCCGCCGCGGGTTGCGGTCCGCTGTCTCCTCGAGCGCGGGCGCGTGTTCAACTCTTCGGGTCAGCCCGAGCGCTCGCTGCCGCTGTTTCGCGAGGCGCTCGACCAGGCTCGCGACGCGGGCGAGGACTTCCTCGCGATCGACGCCGCGCACATGCTTGGCATCGCCGCGCCGCCGGAGGAGCGCCTGCAGTGGAATCTCGCGGCCGTGGCGATGACCGAAGCCACGCGCGACGCGCGTGCCAAGCGCTGGCTCGCATCGCTGTACAACAACATCGGCTGGACCTACCACGACCGCGGCGAGTACGCGATCGCGCTCGCCTACTTCGAGAAGGCGCTGCCGGCATGGCAGGCGCGGGCCGACGCGCGCGGCGTGCGAATCGCGTACTGGTCGATCGCGCGCGCCGAGCGCTCGCTCGGCCGCCTCGACGAGGCGCTCGCGATTCAGGAGCGTCTCGAGCGGGAGTGCGCCGCCGCGGGCGAGCCCGACGGCTATGTCTACGAAGAGCTCGGCGAGATCATGCTCGCGAAGGGCGACTCGACCGGTGCCCGGCGCAATTTCGCGCAGGCCCACGTGCTGCTCGGACAGGACAAAGGCCTGCAAGCCGGCGCGCCCGAACGCCTGGCGCGGCTCAAGCGCCTCGGCGGCGTCGAATGAATCCCGCGAAGCGGCGCGAGATCTACCGCCGCCTGCGCGAGCGCATGCCGCATCCGCGCAGCGAGCTCGAATACGGCTCGCCGTTCGAGCTGCTGATCGCGGTAGTGCTTTCGGCGCAGGCGACCGATCGCAGCGTGAACCTCGCCACCGCCCGGCTGTTTCCAGTGGCGCGCACGCCCGCGGCGATGCTCGCGCTGGGCGAAGCCGGGCTGATTCCGTATATCCAGACCATCGGTCTCTTCCGCACCAAGGCGAAGAACGTGATCGCGCTGTGCCGCCTTCTTGTCGACGAGCACCGCGGCAAAGTGCCCGCCGACCGCGAGGCGCTCATGGAGCTGCCCGGCGTCGGGCGGAAGACGGCGAACGTCGTTCTCAATGTCGCGTTCGGGCAGCCCACCATCGCGGTCGACACGCACATCTTCCGCGTCGCGAACCGGACCGGCCTCGCGCCGGGGAAGACTCCCGAGGAAGTCGAGGCCAGGCTCGTGAAGTTCACCCCGGCGGAGTTCGTTCACGACGCCCATCACTGGCTGATCCTGCATGGGCGCTACGTCTGCGTCGCCCGCAAGCCCAGGTGCCCGGAGTGCGTGATCCGCGACCTCTGCGAATACCGCCACAAGACGAAGCCCTGAAATGCGCAAGGGCGCCCAAGGCGCCCTTGCTTCGAGCCGCGGCCGGCCGCTTTCAGTGCTTGACGGCGAGCACCGCGGGCTGCCCCGCGTAGTAGGCCGAGACGTTGTCGATGTCCGCGGCGGAGAGCGAAGCGGCGAATCCCGCCATGATCGGGTTCTTGCGCGCGCCGGACTTGTAGTCGCGCAGCGCCTTGGCGAGATAGTCGCGATGCTGGCCGCCGAGCTTGGGATAGTCCGGTGCCTGGCTGTTGCCGTCCATGCCGTGGCACGCCTGGCACACTTCCTTGACCTTCGCCTCGCCCGCGGTCGGGTCGGCGGCGGCGGCTGCACCCGCCCACAGCGCGGCGGCGAGCGCGGCGCAGGCAAGCACGAGAGTCGGACGCTTCCTCGGCTCGCTCACTTGTTCGCCGTCTTGGGCGCGCTGCCACCATAGTAGGCGGCCAGGTCCGCCATGTCCTGGTCGGACAGGCTGGCCGCGATCGCCCGCATCGACGGATGCGTGCGCTCGCCGGCCTTGTATTCCTGCAGTGCCTTAACGATGTATTCCGGGTGCTGGCCCCCGATCTTGGGCACGCTGTAAACCTCGGGATACGCCGTCCGCCAGCCGTCGATCCCGTGGCAGCCCGTGCACATCCGGTTCTTGAGCGCCCCTGCGGAGGGATCGCCCTTGGGCGCGTTCTGAGCCGCGGCGAGCAGCGGCGCCGCGAGCAGGAGCGCGGCGAGGGCTTGGACGGTTCCGGATCCTGGCATTCGGAGAAGGAGATCGAGCCGTTGGGGCCCGCATCGGGCGGCGGTCGAGCCCGCGCATTCTACGGGCTTGCCTCACCGCGGGTCAACGTTCGAGCAGGTTCAGCTTGGACTTCACCGTCTTCCAGTCGTCGGCATCGGGCGGCGCTGGCTTGCGTTCGATGATCGGCTTCCACAGCTTGGAGAGCTCCGCATTGAGCGCCTTGAACCCCTGCTGATCCGGCGGCACGTCGTCCTCGGCGAAGATCGCCTCCACGGGGCACTCGGCCACGCACAGGGTGCAGTCGATGCACTCGTCGGGATCGATGACCAGGAAATTGGGCCCCTCGCGGAAGCAGTCGACCGGACAGACGTCCACGCAGTCGGTGTACTTGCAGCGAATGCAGCTCTCGGTAACGACGTAAGTCATCGCGGCGAAATCAGGGAAATCAGGCAGTGAAACCCGATGATTCTATCAAATCGCCGCGCGCTGCCCGCCTCGCGCCGTCCGCCGCGGGTCCTGCGGCAGCGCTGGCTTGCGCCGGCGCGAGCTTTTGGGCTAACGTAGAACTTGAATCCGGCGCTGCCGGTCCCAACGTTGACAGAGCTGATTGCGTCCCACCCGAGGCTCGCATGAGCGAACACATCAAGCACGTCACCGACGCCAGTTTCGACAGCGAAGTGCTCAAGGCCGGCACGCCGGTGCTCGTCGACTACTGGGCGGAGTGGTGCGGCCCCTGCAAGATGATCGCACCCATCCTCGACGAGGTCGCCAAGGACTACGCGGGTCGCGTGACGGTCGCCAAGCTCGACGTCGATGCCAACCCCGGGACGCCCGCCAAGTACGGCATCCGGGGCATTCCCACGCTGATCCTCTTCAAGGGCGGACAGGTCGCGGCGCAGAAAGTCGGCGCGCTCTCCAAGTCCCAGCTGACGGCGTTCCTCGACAGCCAGCTCTGAACCGGTTTCGTCTCCCACCGCCGGATTTGACAGCCCGGGCCGAACTCGCTACCCTTTTTGCCTGATTGAGACGCGCCTCGCGGGCGCGAGAACGGCGGCGTCGAAAGCCGCCGTCCGGAACCGCGGGTTGCCATCACCGGCGCCGTCCCGTCTCCGGCGCCAAACCCCGACTCGAATAACGCGGTAGCTGGATAGCCGCCGCGCCCGTTACCTCCACACGTACATCCATGCACCTGTCCGACCTGAAGGCCAAGCCGGTCACCGAGCTGGTCGAGATCGCCAACGCGAACGAGATCGACGGCGCCAACCGCATGCGCAAGCACGACCTGATCTTCGCGCTCTTGAAGAACCAGGCGAAGAAGGGCGAGAGCATTTTCGGCGATGGCACGCTCGAAGTCCTGCCCGACGGCTTCGGCTTCCTGCGCTCGCCGGATACGAGCTACCTCGCCGGCACGGACGACATCTACATCTCGCCCTCGCAGATCCGGCGCTTCAACCTGCACACGGGCGACACGATCGAGGGCGAGATCCGCACGCCCAAGGACGGCGAGCGCTATTTCGCGCTGGTCAAGGTCGACAAGGTCAACAGCGAGCCTCCCGAGAACGCCAAGACCAAGATCCTCTTCGAGAACCTGACGCCGCTCTTTCCCGACGAGCCGCTGATTCTCGAGCGCGACATCAAGGCCGAGGAGAACATCACCGGGCGCGTCATCGACATCATCGCGCCGATCGGCAAGGGCCAGCGCGGGCTTCTCGTCTCCTCGCCCAAGTCCGGCAAGACGGTGATGCTACAGCACATCGCGCACTCGATCGCGGCCAACTACCCCGAGGTGGTCCTGATCGTGCTGCTGATCGACGAGCGGCCCGAGGAAGTCACCGAGATGACGCGCACGGTGCGCGGCGAGGTCGTCGCCAGCACCTTCGACGAGCCCGCGACGCGCCACGTGCAGGTGGCGGAGATGGTGATCGAGAAGGCGAAGCGGCTGGTCGAGCACAAGAAGGACGTCGTGATCCTGCTCGATTCGATCACCCGCCTCGCCCGGGCCTACAACACCGTCGTTCCTGCCTCGGGCAAGGTGCTCACCGGCGGCGTGGACGCCAACGCGCTGCAGCGGCCGAAGCGCTTCTTCGGCGCGGCGCGCAACATCGAGGAAGGCGGCTCGCTCACGATCATCGCCACCGCGCTCATCGATACCGGCTCGCGGATGGACGACGTGATCTACGAGGAATTCAAGGGCACCGGCAACATGGAAATCCATCTCGACCGGCGCATGGCCGAGAAGCGCACCTATCCCGCGATCAACGTCAATCGCTCCGGGACGCGCAAGGAAGAGCTCCTGCTCAAGCAGGAGGTCCTCCAGAAGGTCTGGGTGCTGCGCAAGCTCCTCTACCCGATGGACGACCTGGAGGCCACCGATTTCCTGGTCGACAAGATCAAGCAGACGAAGAACAACGCCGAGTTCTTCGACTCGATGCGCCGCGGCTAGCGTCCCCTTCCGCGCCGCCCGCGAGCGGCGCTCCGCCCCTTGCGCGAAGCCGGTTGATCCAAGGCTTGTGTCAACCGCGCAACGCCCCCAACTCGTTAAACGGTAACGCTGTTGCAATGCAGCGCAAACCGGCGCATAATTTGCCGGCCGCGTGAGTTGGTTCGACGTAACTAATTGAATATGTTTATTAATTTTCAGAACCAGACCGCGCGCTCGGGGGACGATTCAACGTACAGGTGTTCGATGAAAACGGGCATTCATCCGCAATACAGCGAGATCCAAGTGACGTGCAGCTGCGGCAACACGTTCACCACCCGATCGACGGTCAACAAGCCCCTGCATGTCGAAGTCTGCTCCGCTTGCCACCCGTTCTACACGGGCAAGCAGAAGATCGTCGACACGGCCGGCCGGGTCGAGAAGTTCCGCCAGCGCTACGCGACCAAGTCCAAGGCGGCCTGAGCGGCACGCCGCTTTCACGAAAAGGCAGCTTCGGCTGCCTTTTTTGCGTCTCCGGGGGCGGTAAGCGCGGGGTTTGTTGCGTGGGTCCTGTCCATCGGCGGCTCGCGCCCGCGCGAATTGTGTAACCATTGGCCCTAAAGCCGCAGGCGCGCCGGCCGCGCTTCAGCGGCCGGATCGTCGCGATCACCGGCGAAGCCACCCGGATTCGAAGCCCGATGCCACTCTCCGACACGGAACGCCTGGAAGACGCGACGCAGCTCTCGCCTTCGGGGCCGTACCGCGCGCTCAAGCAGGCCGGGCTCGTGCTCCTATGCACGGCGTGGATCGTTCTCGGCCTCTTTGGTCACGATCCCTGGAAGCCGGACGACGCCGTGTCGTTCGGAGTCGCCTACGACATGCTCCGCGACGGCGACTGGGTCTTGGCGCACGTTGCCGAGGTCGCCCAGCCCGAGCGCCCGCCGCTGTTCTACGCCTTCGCCGCGGCCAGCGCCCGCGCCCTGCAGAGCTTCCTTCCGCTGCACGACGGAGCGCGGGCCGCGGTCGGCCTCTGCCTCGGGGCGACGCTCTGGCTCCTGTCGCTCGCGGCGAGGGAGCTCTACGGACGCGCATTCCGATGGCTGCCGGTGCTGGTGTTCATCGGCTGTGTCGGCCTGTGGGACCGAGGACACCAGCTTTCGCCCGACGTCGGAGTGCTGGCCGCCGACGCTCTGGGCCTCTACGCCCTGGCGCTCGTGTCGCGGCGCCCTGGCGCCGGCGGCACCCTGCTAGGACTGGCGACGGGTCTCGCGTTCCTCTGCCGGGGGCCGCTGGGCGCCGCCCTGATCGCGCTCACTGCGCTGCTGTTGCCGCTGTTCGCAGCCTGGCGCAGGGCGAGCTACGCGCAGGCCTGCGGCATCGCCGTGGTCATCGCCTTGCCGCTGGTCGCGGCGTGGCCGCTCGCGCTGTATCTCCGCGCCCCGGAACTCTTCGTCCAGTGGGAACAGGGCCACAGCCTCGCGCGCTTCCTGGGTCTCGCCCCCGGCTCGCCGCCGGCCGAGCCCCTGTACTACGTGAAGAACCTGCTGTGGTTCGCATGGCCGGCGCTGCCGCTCGCGCTGTGGACGCTCTGGCTGCGCGCCCGCGGCTACCACGGCCGCCTCACGCAGGCGGGGACAGCGCTGCCGGCGACGATGCTCGCCGTGGCGCTGATCGTCCTGTCGGCGGCCGCCGAGCCGCGCGCGAACCTCGCGCTGCCCCTGCTGCTCCCGATGTCGCTGCTGGGTGCGGCCGAGGTCGACACGCTCAGGCGAGGCTCCTCGGGCGCTCTCGACTGGTTCGGCATCCTTACCTTCGGCCTGCTCGCGGTGTTGCTCTGGGGCCTGTGGCTGCAATCGCTGCTGCGCGGATTGCCCGAGCCCGTCGCACGGGTCTTTCGCGACACGCAGCCGGGCTTCCAGCCGCCGTGGACCTGGCTGCCCTTTCTCGCATCGGTGTTCCTCACCCTGCTGTGGCTTGCGCTGGTCCGCCCGGCGCGCCGCTCCAATCGCCGCGCAGTGCTCAACTGGGCCGCGGGGATGACGCTCGTCTGGGGCCTGTCCGCGACCATCTGGCTGCCGTATGTGGACTCGCGACGCTCCTACCGGCCCGTGGCGGAGTCGCTTGCGGCCCAGCTTCCCGCCGGCGCCTGCGTCGCCGGGCGCAACCTCGGTGAGCCGCAGCGCGCCTTGCTCGAATACTTCTCGGACACGATCACGATCCACGACGATGCGCCGGCCGCCGCGCGCTGCCCGTTGCTCCTCGTCCAGCTCGGCCAGGACGAGCCGGACGATCCTCCCGACTCGGCCTGGGAGAAGCTCTGGGAGGGCAGGCGGCGCGGGGACGACACCGAGCGCTTCGTGCTGTTTCGGCGGCCGAAATGAAATTCTTCGACGAAGCGCTGATCGAAGTGGTCGCCGGGGACGGCGGGAACGGTGCGGTCTCGTTCCGTCGCGAGAAGTACGTTCCCCGCGGCGGGCCGGACGGCGGCGACGGCGGCCGCGGCGGCAGTGTCTACGCGATCGCCGACCGCAACGTCAACACGCTCATCGACTATCGCTATGCGCGCATCCACCGCGCCGAGCGCGGCGAGAACGGCCGCGGCGCGGACCAGTACGGGCGCGGCGCGGAAGACGTGACGCTGCGCGTGCCCGTGGGCACCGTCGTCACCGACGCGGAAAGCGGCGAGCTCGTCGCCGATCTCGCGAGCGACCGGCAGCGCGCGCTGATCGCGGCCGGCGGCAAGGGCGGGCTGGGCAACCTGCACTTCAAGTCGAGCACCAATCGGGCCCCGCGCCAGTCGACCCCCGGCGAAGCGGGCGAACGGCGGCGGCTCAGGCTCGAGCTCAAGGTGCTCGCGGACGTCGGCCTGCTCGGGCTGCCGAACGCGGGCAAGTCGACGCTGATCCGCGCGATCTCCGCCGCCCGCCCACGCGTCGCCGACTATCCGTTCACCACGCTCGCGCCGCATCTCGGCGTCGTTCGCGCCGACGCGAGCCGGAGCTTCGTCGTCGCCGACATCCCGGGGCTGATCGAGGGTGCGGCGGAGGGGGCCGGGCTGGGTCACCGCTTCCTGCGCCACCTGCAACGCACGCGCCTGCTGCTGCACGTGATCGACGTCGCGCCCACCGACCCCTCGGCCGATCCGGTCGCCGACGCCCGGGCGATCGTGAAGGAGCTCAGGCGCTACGACCCGGCGCTCTACGAGAAGCCTCGCTGGCTGGTGCTCAACAAGATCGACCTGGTCCCGCAGGATGAAAGGAAGGCGCGCGTCGCCGCCTTCGTGCGCGCCTATCGCTGGAAGGGCCCGGTGTTCGCGATCGCCGCCGTCAATGGCGAGGGTTGCCGCCCGCTCGTGCACGCCATGGCGGATTGGCTCGGGAAGCATTCCGCGAGCGATCTCGCGGCGGCGGCGTCATGAGCGAAGGCGCCACGCGGGTCGTCGCGGGCGCCCGCCGCCTGGTCGTGAAGGTCGGATCGAGCCTCGTCACGAACGAGGGGCGAGGAATCGACCACGCCGCGGTCGGTCGCTGGGCGGAAGAGATCGCCGCGCTCAAGCGCGCCGGGCGCGAAGTCGTGCTCGTTTCCTCGGGCGCGATCGCCGAGGGCATGCAGCGCCTCGGCTGGAGCAAGCGCCCGGCGGCGATGCACGCGCTCCAGGCGGCCGCTGCCGTCGGGCAGATGGGACTGGTCCAGGCCTACGAAGCCGCATTCGCACGCTTCGACCTGCACACCGCGCAGATCCTGCTCACGCACGAAGACCTGGCCGACCGCAGGCGCTATCTCAATGCCCGGTCGACGCTGCTGACGCTGCTAGGTCTGAACGTCATTCCCATCATCAACGAGAACGACACGGTCACCACCGAGGAGATCCGACTCGGGGACAACGACACGCTCGGCGCGCTGGTGACCAATCTGATCGAGGCCGACGCGCTCGTGCTGCTCACTGATCGCGACGGCCTTTTCAGCGCGGATCCCCGCAAGCACCCGTCCGCCACGCTGGTCGGGAGCGCAAGCGCGGGCGATCCCGCGCTCGAGGCGATGGCCGGCGGCGCCGGTTCGCTCATCGGCCGCGGCGGGATGCTGACCAAGGTGCTCGCGGCGAAGCGCGCCGCCCGCAGCGGAGCCTCGACCGTGATCGCGAACGGGCGCGAGGAGCGCGTGCTGGAACGGCTCGCCGCGGGCGAGATCCTCGGCACGGAGCTCGTCGCCGACACCAGCTCGCTCGCCGCGCGCAAGCAGTGGCTCGCCGATCACCTGCGGCTCGCGGGCACGCTCACGCTCGACGCGGGCGCGGTGCGGGCGCTGGTTCGCGACGGCAAGAGCCTGTTGCCGATCGGGGTCGTTCGCTGCGACGGAGCGTTCGAGCGCGGCGAGGTCGTCGGCTGCTGCGACCCCGGCGGGCGCGAGATCGCGCGCGGGCTGGCGAACTACAGCGCCGCGGAGACGCTGCGCATCCTGCGCAAACCTTCGTCGGAAATCGAGGCGATCCTCGGCTACGTCGACGAGCCCGAGCTCATCCACCGGGACAACCTGGTTCTGCTCTGAAGCCGGAGAGTGGTGCTGCGGTCCGGCTCTCGCCTCAGGCGTCGCGGGAGGGGTTGGCGTAGGGCGAGGGCATCACGCCGTGCGCCCAGCCGTAGAGTCGCGCGCGGCGCGATTGCGGACGCTGATGCAGGAAGCGCTCGAGCTCGACCAGCGCGCGCCGATACACCTCGCGCTTGAAGTCGATGACCGCCTCGAGCGGGATCCAGTACTCGTGCCAGCGCCAGGCGTCGAACTCCGGATGATCGGTGGCGCGCAGCGAGACGTCGCTGTCGCGGCCCATGAGGCGCAGCAGATACCAGATCTGCTTCTGCCCGCGATAGCTTCCGCGGTATTCGCGTTTGATCCAGTGCGCCGGGACTTCGTAGCGCAACCACTCGCGCGTGCGGCCCAGGATCTTCACGTGCCGCCCGTCGAGGCCGACCTCCTCTTTGAGTTCCCGGAACATAGCCTGCTCGGGCGTCTCGCCGGCCTGGATGCCGCCCTGTGGAAACTGCCACGCGTGCTCGCGGACCCGTTTGCCCCAGAACACCTGGTTCTTCGAGTTGGCGATGACGATGGCGACGTTCGGGCGATAGCCGTCACGGTCCAGCATCGCGACCACCTTCAATTCAGCAAGTTAGCTGAATTCTTCCACAACTCGCCCGCCGCTGCCAAGCGCGGCCCGCCCGCCGGCATCGCGGCACCGACCGGCGAAGCCTCAGCGCGGCGGCTGCTCGCGCGGCGTCACCGAGAGCGCGAGGCGCTGATCGCGGCGCAGCACGACGACTTCGACCGCGTCGCCGATACGGCCCCCGGTCAGCACGCGTTGCAGATCGTCCACGCCTGCCACCGCCGTTCCCCCGACGGCGACGATTACGTCACCCGAGCGCATGCCCGCGAGCGCAGCCGGCGAGTCGCGGGCGACCGACTCGATGCGGGCACCGCTGTCGCGCGGCAGATCGAAGTGGCGCACCACGCGCCGCGGCAGCGGCAGATCCTGTGCGGTCACGCCGAGATAGGCGCGTCGCACGCGGCCTTCGCGAATCAGTGCAATCGCCACGCGCTCGGCTGTGTTCGACGCGATGGCGAAGCAGATCCCCTGCGCGGGCAGGATGATCGCGGTGTTGACGCCGATGATCGCGCCCGTCGAATCGACCAGCGGGCCGCCGGAGTTTCCGGGGTTGAGCGCGGCATCGGTCTGAATGATGTTGTCGAGGAGTCGGCCGCTCGCGCCGCGCATCGAGCGCCCGAGCGCGCTCACGATGCCCGCGGTCACGGTGTGCTGGAAGCCGTACGGACTCCCGATCGCGATCGCTAGCTGCCCGACGCGAACCCGCGTCGAATCGGCAAGCTCGCCGTAAGGCAGCGAATCGGCGCCGATCTTCACGACGGCGAGGTCGGAATCGGGGTCGTCGCCGACGAGCGTGCCTTCGACCGTGCGCCCGTCGGGAAGCGTGGCCTGGAGGGCGCTCGCGCCTCCAGCCACGTGGCTGTTGGTGATGAGGTAGCCGTCGGGGGTGATGACGAAGCCGGATCCGGTACCCTCGCGCGGCTGCCCGCGCCGCGCCGGACGCTGCACCTGGATGTGCACGACCGACGGGCGAATCCGCGCAACCGCCGCGGTGACCGCGCGCGAATACGCGTCGAGCAGCGCGGGGTCGGAGTCGCGCGAAGCTTCGGCCGGGCTCGGGCCGGGCGACCGGGCTCCCGAGCCGTCGAGCACGAGCTTCGGCTGCGCCCCCGGAAGGCGATCGTACGGGGCCATGGGCCGCTAGGTGGCGGCCCCGGGCGCCTGTTTCAAGCGTGCGTCGCGGCGCCTGTGCGCAGCTTCATCCGGCCATGCTCGGCGACGCGCGGCTCGCGCTTCAGCGCCGCCTGCGCCAGCGCGAGCAGGCGGACTCGCCGGCGCGCGCTCTCGTCCCAGTATTCGGCGTGATCGACGTCCACGCGCAGGAGCGCGAGCCGCGGATCGAGCGGGCCTTGCGTGAACCAGGTCTCGATGCGTTCGTCCCAGAGCGAGAAAATCCGGTCCGGGTCGTAGACGAGGCGGGCGTAGCCCGACAGCGAAACGTAGATGCCGCGATGCGCATCGCCGTAGGTCGCGCTCACCCGCGGATTGCAGTCGATGTCGAGGGCGAGGCTGCCGTCGCTCGGCGCGAAGAACCAAAGGACTCCGTCGTCGTCGAGCTGCTGGGTGAGCAGCGGACGGCTCGCGGGCATGAAGCGGCGATCGGTCGCCGTCACCATCGCCACGGAGCCCTTTCCGATCAGGGAACGCAACCGGGCCGCCGCGTCGCGGGGCTCCAGCTCGCGGGAAACGTCATCGGTGTCGCTGCTGGCAATCTCTGTCATTCCTGACCCGCCTTTGACAAGGGACGCGAGCCAAGCTCACGTCGACATTCGTTTGACCGAAGAGCCCGGCGGGAAATTCCGCCGATCGCTCGTCATGTTTGCAACGCTCATGCCAAATGAATGGCCGTCGCTCCGCGAGGGGCACGGCTGCGGCCTGGGCGCGCCGCGGCGGGAAGCGGCGGTAATTTCTGCCGGCGAAGCGTACAACTCGCGTGGCGGCGAGGACGCGGCTACTCCTTAAAAAAGGAACGCGGGCGAAGCTGACCGGAGAAGAAAGCGTGTCGCGAAGCTCCGCCACGCGCTCGAGGGAGGCGCGTGGGAAAGGTGGACTCCCGGGACGATCAGGTCTTGCGCCTGAGCAGTCCCGCGACCAGCGAGACGACGAACAGCACCAGGAAGATGAAGAACAGGACCTGGGCGATGCTCGCCGCGCCGGCGGCGATGCCTCCGAAGCCGAAGAGCGCGGCGATGAGCGCGATCACGAAGAATACGACGGCGTAGTGCAGCATATCGGCTCCCTAGCAGTGGTTCTCGAGGACCAGGCGGATCTGCAGAGTCGATCGGTGCATGACCGCGCCCCGCAGCGGCATGAATTACGCAATCCCTGTGCCAGAGCGCCTGCCGCCTCGCTGGGGCGGGCGGGACCCGTGGGCGCCTTCAGTGCGCGACGTGCTGCAGCGCGTCGAGGAAGCGGTCGTACTCGCCGGACTTGTCGAAGAACGCATCGGCGCCGACGAGCTCGCATTCGCGGCGGTACTCGGCGCTCGCATAGTTGGAAAGCACGTAGATTTTCGGCGGCGAGGCGACTGGCGCCTGGCGCACTTGACGAACGACCTCGATGCCGTTGCCCTCGCGGAGCCGGATGTCGGTGACGATCACGTCGGGCTTGGTCTGCGCGATGGCCGCGACCGCGTCGTCCTCCGATTCGGCGAAGCCCACCACGACGAACCCCCCGATCGAAAGCAGGTTGTCGATGATCCGCCTCCTGATCAGCGGCGAATCCTCGACGAGGAAAACGCGAACGAGCGCCGTGTCGAGCTGCACGCGGATCAACCCATCAGGTTGTGCTTCAAAGCATAGGCGGTGAGGTCGGCGTTGCGCGAGCATTCCATCTTCTGCAGGATGCGTGTCCGGTAGGTGCTGATGGTCTTGACCGACAGGTGCACCTCGTTGGCGATCTGCGTTACCGTCTTGCCGCACGCGAGCTGCACGAATATCTGGAACTCGCGGTTGGAGAGCTTGCGGTGCGGCGGCTCCGGCGCATTCCCCGATGCCTCCAGCGCCAGCGCCTCGGCGAGCGACGGGCTGATGTACTTGCGGCCGGAGGCCACGGTGCGGATCGCCTCGAGCAGGTCCTTCGCTTCGCCGGCCTTGGGAAAGAATCCGCTCGCGCCCGCGCGCAGAAGGTTGACGGCGTACTGCTCCTCCGCGTGCATGCTCACGATGAGGATCGGGAGCTCGGGGCGCCGGCGGCGGAGCGTAGCCACGGTCTCGACGACCGACGCGTCCGGCAGGGAAATGTCGAGCATTACGATGTCGAATCCCTCGCCCATGGCCAGCTCGAGCGCCGTGGCCGCCGTGCCGGCTTCGCCGCCGACCTCGAGATCCTCCGTGCGATCGATGAGCTGCTTGAAGCCGGCGCGGACGAGCGCATGGTCGTCCACGATCAGCACGCGCTTCTTGCGGGTGACGACGGCTTCCACGTGCTGCTCCTGACGCGATGCGCCCAAGGGATTGGTTGTCAGCATTCTAGACCTCCCCAGCGGTTGGACCAAACCTGGCGGCGGCGGAAAGCTATGCCGCAAGCCGCACTTCGTTTCGCACCTCGGCTGCTTCGTCGTGCAATCCGTCGAGCGCCGCTCCGGCACCGTAGGCGTGCAGCCGGTTGTAGAGCGTCTTCAGGCTGATGCCGAGGACGTGCGCTGCCTTCGACTTGCTGCCGTCGAGGGCGCGCAGCGTCGCCATGATCAGCGCGCGCTCGGCGTTGTCGAGCGACGTTCCGACGCGGATACGGACCTCGTTGCCCGAAGCGGCGTCGGCGCGCGGCGTCGAGGCAGCGGAGGCGGCCGGCGCGATGAATTCCGAGCCGGTGTCGACGTCGACGTCCGCATCGGAGAGCACGTACGCCCGATGAATAACGTTCTTGAGCTCGCGCACGTTGCCCGGCCAGCGATAGGTCGCGATCGATTCCCGCGCCTCGGCGGTGAAGGTCTTCGCGCTGCCATGGTCGCCGTTCAGCCGCTCGAGGAACATCTCCGCGAGCAGGATCGCATCGTCGCCGCGCTCCCGCAGCGACGGAACCGAGACCGGAATCACGCACAGCCGGTACATAAGGTCCTCGCGCAGCTTGCCGCCCGCCACGGCCGCGCGCAGGTCGCGGTTACTCGCGGCGATGACCCGCACGTCCGCCGCGATTTCCTGGTCGCCGCCGATGCGCGAGAAGCGGCCCGACTCGAGCACGCGCAGAAGGCGCACCTGCATGTCGACCGGCATCTCGGTGATCTCGTCGAGAAACAGCGTGCCGCCGTTGGCGCGCTCGAAGCAACCGCGGTGCGTCCTCGCGGCGCCGGTGAAGCTGCCGCGCTCGTGGCCGAAGAGCTCGCTCTCGATCAGCGTCTCGGGCAGAGCACCGCAGTTGACCGCGATGAACGGTCGCTGGCGCCGGTCCGAGAGCTGATGGATCGCGTTGGCGACGAGCTCCTTGCCCGAGCCGGACTCGCCGAGAATGATCACTGTAGCGCTCGCCCCGGCCACGCGATCGAGCGTATCGAAGAGCGAGCGCATCGAATCGCAGCCACCGTAGAGGTCGCACAGGCGCTGCAGCCGGCCGTGGAGGCGTCGCTTCGGACGCGGCGCATCCGATCCCGACGCAATGCCCGGCGACAGAGGTTCCGCGCTGAAGGAAGGCGTGGGCTCGAACATGGGTTGGGTCTCCGGGGGTCGTTTTCGACGACGCCATGTTCGCTTGCGCAGCGGGGCCGAGAGTATCGGTGAGCGTCCGTTTCTTCTGTCAGCGGGTCACGCTGATCTGTAGGACGAAATCCTACAAGGAGGCGCTTCGAGAGCTACAGCCGAATCCGTGGCCGGCGACAACGCGGCGCGGTGGGGCAGCGGGGGCCCAGCATTCGGCCCAGCGCGGGCGCGAGAAGGGAAACGCTTCGCTGGAGGCTGGCCCCGCTGCCAGCGGCATCGTGCAAGCGGCGTGCCACCGGAGCCCCAAGGGCGTGAAAGCCGCACGGACAGGTCATCGCAACGGCGATCTTGCAAGATTTTCGCCGCGATTTGTACAAACGGGAGCGAGCGCACTGCCCGGTGCGCGCTCGCTTCTTTCACCCTTGATCCTGCAACGCCATGGCATGGATGTTGCGGATCGCCTGCAGACACTGCCGCGCGTCCGCGGGCATCGCGGCGGACGGAAAGCAGCCAGCGTTTGTCGAATCGCTGGCCGAGTGCGTGACCGTTACGCAACAACCGACCGCCATGCCACCGACGATGCGAGCCTGCGCCGCGTTGCCAGACCGAACCCGCGCCACGGGCCGACGCGGCGCCACGATGATCGACTGTTCGCTTGCCGATTCGAAGCTGCCGCGCGCGATCGCTGCCGGCGCCATGAGGTAAGATGGGGAGCTTCGCCCCTTTCCGCTGCAGATCCCTAGCGTGATCTACCGCCTCGACTGGGTGCGCTCGCTGCCGTGGGCGGCGGGCGTCGTCGTTCTCCTAGGGCTGGTCGTCGCTTTCACGGGCGGCTGGTATCTGGTCTCGTGGCACGAGCTCCTGGCGCCGCCGCAAGGCGTCGAGCGCGTGCAATACGACGCGGCCCTCGCGTTTGTCTTCGGCGGGTTGTCGCTCGCTGCGCAGGCCCTGCGCTGGCGCCTGGTCGGCAGCGTGCTCGGCGCCGTGCCGCTCGCGCTCGGCCTGCTGAGGCTGCTGGCCTATGCCTTGCCGGGCGTGATCG
>Ga0335080_10000247_pt1 | contig 48727 bp, 45 predicted proteins | sample Lox_Sample_34_FD_206720 | JGI IMG/M metagenome (GOLD analysis project Ga0335080, IMG submission 206720) | Soil microbial communities from Loxahatchee National Wildlife Refuge, Florida, United States - Lox_Sample_3.4 | ecosystem: Environmental > Terrestrial > Soil > Wetlands | place: USA... | reverse complement strand
GAAGTAATTCGCCCGTGGGTGTTCGAGAATAGATGGCCCCCATCCCGCGGGCCGCCATGGGTTCGTCCCTATCCAACGGAAAGCGCTCGACGTCGCAGACTAATCGGCTCAAGGGAAAGACCATTCGGCTCGCCTCAACCGCAGTTATCGGAAATAGCTCGTCGGTATATGCGTCCGTCATCCATAACAACTCGCTTTTGAGGTCGACATCATCCAAAAGGATAAATTGGCGCTCCTCCGCCGGTACGCGCCGAGACGAATGCGGGATATGGAGAACAGTTATCCGAGATTTTGTGTTCATTTACTCAGACCCTCAATCATTGCGGTATATGCAAATGTAAGGCGGCAGCCATCCATACGCCTGCGCGTTCTTAATAATTCGGCTGGCTTCTGATTCAGAAACTATTTCTCCGTTGAGATACGTGTTCATCTTTCCTGTTCTCAAATTACTCTCGAGCGCGTGAAACAATAAGCGTTCACAGTATCCGGCATACTGAGGCCCAAACGGAAATGGTAAGCGGCGTACAGGCATGAGGTTTGTTGTCCGCACAATGGCCGGCGCGCACAATAGCGAGGCCGCTGCACCAATGAAGATGCTTCTGCGTGTTATTAGACTATTTTGGCGAATAGAAATTTGCGCCGTCATATGACCCTCTTTTTACAGCGAGGGCTGGCAGCACTCTGCTACGTTTGCCGTAGAAACGGCCACATCCCACTTTCGTGGAAACCACCTTGCCGCAGTGAGGCAGGTTGGTGAAGGTGCCAGCCTTCGTCGAGATGCGTTGTCTACGTAATGCTCAGGCCCGACGGTTGCAAGTCAGCCAGAGTTTTTTCGACCTCGCAATTGAATGCTTGTAGAGTTCAGGGATCGAAAAGCCTCATGGGCAACGAGATAGTGCCCGAAACCGAGTCTGAAGCAAAATAATGAAGAAAATAGCTGTCCTGGCTTGGGGCTCGCTCGTTTGGGATCAACGGGATCTCAAGATCGCCACCAAGTTCGACCCTACAGGCCCGCGCCTTCCGATAGAATTCTGTCGCGTCTCTGCCGATGGGCGGTTAACCCTTGTAATTGACGAGACCAATGGCGCCGAATGCATTTCTTATCAGGCGCGCTCGTGCTTTGATAGTTTAGAGGCCGCCGCTGCCAATCTTGCCGAGCGCGAAGGTATGCCGACCCCCGCGAATGTAGGCTTTATCGATATGGTGGCTGAGAAGGCGAGTACTACTTCGCTCAAACGGCATTCTAAATCCGTGAGTACAATTCGTGCTTGGGCGGCGTCGAATGAGTATAACGCTGTGATTTGGACAGCCCTCGGCATAAAGTTCAAAGACGCAACCGGTCCAAGGCGCTCTTCGACGAGCTGCGGAAAAAGGTGTTGTCGGTTGATAGCAAGATACTAGAACTCGTCGAGCCGAATTCAGTCAGCTATCACGGACCTGCGTTTTTCTGGAAGTGCTGCCACGCAGCCGGCGATTAACTCTCCTGCTCGCGCTTGACTTCAGTGAAGTGGCCGACGATCCCATGGGCTTGGCGAGGTATGCGACCGAGAGGAAGTTCTACATCCATGCGAGCTACGACGGCGGTGTTTCAATAAGCATCAGAGAACCTGACGCGATCGAGGGCGCGCTCCCTCTGATCCGTCAGGCGCTGGCAATCGCCAATGAGTGACGACGCTTCTCAATAGCGCAGCTCGCTCACGGTTTGGCCTCGTACCATTGACCTGACGGATATTTTGGATCCAGGGAATCCCGGTGCCCATGGTGCCCATGACCTTTTTAGTCACCGTCATCGCGCGGTCTGCGATCGCAAAAAATCTTCCTGTTTGTTTGGGACATTTGTGAGTTTATGTGAATAATAGCGAGCCGTAGCGACATCCTCAGGAGCGCACGGCAATGTCCCCACAAAAGCAGCGAGCGCGGCTTCGAAAGCAGCCTCGGAAGCAGCAAGCTCCGGATCTGGCCGGGCGCGTTTGCGTGTCCCCCTATGAAGTCGCTGCAGCGACCGGCCTCAGCCTGCCAACCATCTACAGAATGATGAAGCGAAAACAGTTGCGCTACGTGCAGCTGGGCGGGCGCATGCGCAAGATTCCAGTCTCGGAATACGCGCGTCTCGGTCTGATCTGAAGCCATTGGCGAGTTGGCGTGATGTCGAGCAAGGTTGCCGTGCCGTTGCCGTTCACTTGGGAAGCACCCGATGAAAGCCTGCTCGAGGATCGTCGTGGCGTGCTGCCGCAATTCCCGAGCGACGTCTTTCCGCCTGGGCTATCGGACTGGCTGTCGCGCGCGAGCCGCGGCGCCGGCACGCTGCTCGATCATGTCGCCGTCCCGATGCTTGGCGCCGCAAGCTCTCTGATCGGCAAGGCGCGTTGTATTCAGGCGAGCTCGAGCTGGATTGAGCCGTTGACCCTATGGGCCACCGTGGTCGCACCATCGGGCGACAGGAAAACGCCTGGGTTGCGGGTCACCACCCGCGCGCTCGACCGCATCGAAGCGGAAAACGCGCCCGTCCAGGCCGCTGCCAATATCAAGCATCTGGCACGCGTCGAAAAGGCGAAGGCCGCGATGAAGGCTTGGAAAAAGAAATGCGCGGAAGCGGTCAAGAGGAAACGTGAGCCGCCGCCGATGCCGATCGAGGCGGTCGATCCCGGGGATTTCATTTATCCGGCCTTGCACGTCGCCGACAGCACGATTCCGAGGCTTGCCCGGCTTTGCGAGGTGCGGCCGCGCGGCATGCTGCAGGTTCGCGACGAGCTCAGCGGATTGTTCAGCAGCATGACGTCCCCCGGCGCCAAACAGTTTTACCTCGAAGCTTGGAATGGCGGCCGCTTCGTTGTCGAGCGCGTAGCCGACGACCGCTGCATCGTGGTTGAAAATCTTCTGGTTGGTCTGACGGGCGGCTTCCAGCCCGATAAGCTTTCTCGCGCATTCGCCGGCGATCAGGACGGGATGTATGCAAGGTTGTTGTTCGCTTGGCCGGCGACGCCGCCTTATGCTGCGTTGAGCGACAATATCGCCGAGGTCGATCCGAGGTTCCAGGCCCTGCTCACGAAGTTGATCCGGCTTCCGGCCGAGGACGAGAAGGGAAAATTTAGCCCGCGGATCATTCCGCTTTCGCGCGGCGCGCGCGACGAGTTCGAGAGCTATCGCCAGTTTGTCGATCGGACCAAGCGTAGCATCGAGGGGCGCGAGGCGCAGTGGCTGGCCAAGAGCGAAACGCATCTGCTGCGTCTCGCCGGCGTCCTGGCCTTCTTGAGCTGGGCCGATGCATCTCCGGGCGCCGGACTGGAAGCCATTGCCGCGGCGCTCGAGCCGGGCGAGATCGATCGCCGATTCATGATCGACGCCGTTGAATTGATTCAGGGGTACTTCTGGCCGCACGCATGCGCATGTCTGCGACAGATTGGGCTGACCGACCGCCACCGGCACATTCGCCGCATCCTGCGCTGGGCGCGCGCCAACGACCGGCACGAGAGCTCGTTGAAGGATATTCGCCGCGAGGCGCTTGGCGGCAGCGTCGACGAGCAGGAAACCCGCGACCTGATCGACCGCATGATCACGGCTGGCTGGCTGCGTGCCGAGCCGATCGTCCACACCGGCGGCCGTCCTCGGGAGCGCTGGTCGCTCAATCCGCGGCTTTTCGCCCCTGCCGAAACTGCCGAAAGCGCTGAAAGCCGGATTCCGGCAGTTTCTGCAGTTCCGGCAACCGGCAAAACAGGAAAACGGAGGCCGGTGTGAGCAAGCGACGATGGGATGGCCGGTGGGGAATCGATAATCCAGTCATCAAACGCGTGGGGCTGGACGGAAAGGTTCATGAGGGCTGGTGCCGGATCTTCGAGTGTGAGGATTGCGACTGCGGCCCCCAGGATGATGGCGATGGCAGTGATGACGACAAGCCTCGCAAGGACGACGGCGGGACAAAGCCCAAGGCGCCGCCGAAGTTGGAAATGGCTGAATGAATCTCGAGAGGTTGAACCGATGCCAAGGCAACACCGTCCGCTTTCGACGCGGCAGCCGAAATGGGATGAGCCCTGGTCTAAAGAGTGGGAAGGAGAGCAGATCCTTACCAAGCTGCGCGACGCGGTGCGGACTGGCTGGCTTTGCTCTCTAGAGGACAATCCGCACGAGGCGCCGATCCCTGCGATCAGCCCGAGCAGGTTCGTCCAGCTCACTGAGAATGAGCTCTGGCCGCGGGCGATGCGTGCGATCGCCGAGATCGAGAAGGTGCACCCGCGCGCGCAGCGGCGATTCCATCGCTCTTGGCCCGGCAACGCCTGGATGGTTCGGGCCCTCGTCGGCGATGACGATGTCAACTTCGCAGTGCTGCGGAAGATGTTCCCGCCATACCGCGGCGGCGCGAAGCTGTTGTACCGGGGCCAGCTTCAGGGGATGTGGGTCGGGCCGTCATGGACGACCAATTACATGGTCGCGGAGGAATACGCCTTCGATGGCGTCGATGAGCACTGGCGCGCGGAAGAAGTGAAACACATCGCCGACCACAAATTTCGTATCCCTCGTCACCTCATGCTCAGGCCGTTGCCGAACCGGCGACCGGTGATCTTGCGGGCGACGATGCGCGGCGAGATCATCTCAAGCAGACTTCCTCAGCGAAGGGACGGATTCAAACATGACGAGTTCATTTGCGATCCGCGCGCTGTGACTTACGAAAGCTTCAGCACCCTCGGATTTAGAGCTTTGCTCAAGCGGCGACCCCAAGCCGATGGTGCCAAGCGCAATAGCTCGACGCGTCGTCGCGCGGCACCCCACAGCACACCAAGTCGAAACGATCGCCGGCGACCGGCCAGCGACGTGCTCCGCTGGATAACTCGAGCAGCGGCACCGGCGGATTGGTTGGCGACACCATTGCCGCGGCCGGTGGCGAATTCCTCTTCATCACGATGATCGCCGGTCTCGGCCGCCACGGCTTCTTCGCCGGCTTCGGTCCGGTCGGCGTCTCGAGCCCGGCGCGATAGATCCAGTCCGGCAACCGCGCATCGCGACCGACCGAGCCGGGTGCCGATCTCCAATCTGGAGGCGCCGGCGGCGAGCATGGTCCGCACGAGCTTGGCTTCACCGGCACTCCAGACATCGCGCGGCCGCATCGGATTCCTTCCGAATCAGATCGAAATTGCGCGGGAGGTTGCGCCGGCGGCCCAAGCCCCGGCAAGGGTATCGGCGTCAGAACGCTGTTTCTCCTGATGTGGAGGCAGGCTGCACGCGTTTTCCCTGGGCCGGATGGGCCAATCACCGGGGCCGCGCTCGAGCGCACCCAGAGCTTCCTGGCGGTCTCCCAGCGTGGTTTTGCGGGACCTCGAGCACGGAGCGGGACACCACGACGGACACCGCTCGGATTCGTCGGGAATATGCGGGATGCTCTACACCCTGATAAGGAAGTTCGAAGACGGAAAAGGTCGGTCGCCTCGAGCTGCCAGTGACGGAAGCCCTCGACGCATCGCCGAAAGCCTCGGGCATGAAGGGGCGGGCGTTGCTGTGCGATTTCCGGCTGATGGCGAAATATCTGTGAGACGCATGCCGTCAAAAAGGATGACCCGCCCGGGGGACGGCCGGGCGGGTCAAGGGTGCGACACGGGGTGGATGAAGCGCCCGCGCAGTGCACCTGACGCGGAATCCACAACCTCGAATGTCCAATCAGTAACAGGCGCGAACGGTGCCGATGTAGTTACCGAAGGCGTCGAACTGGCGGACGTAGCCGCAGCGCGCATAGCCGTAATAAGGATAGGGCTGGCTCGCGGCGACCGCGCTGCCGATGACGGCTGCACCGAGGATACCCGCGCCGATCGCCCAGCCGGGGCGGAAGCCATGGGCTTCAGCGGACGTGGTGGTCGAAGCGATGCCGCCGGTTGCAACAAGGGCGGCGACGGCGACAGCGGCGAATTTGGTCTTGATCGACATGGTAGATACTCCATCCGGGTTGGGGCGGTCCGTTGTGGTCCGCGTGTCGATTGGACGGAGGCTTGCCCGCTTCGGTTCGCCGCAAGCGCCGTGAAATTTTGGTAATACGAATTTATATAGTTAATACAGGGTATTACAGAGGCGGCGCAGATTGCCGCAGTGGTCGAGCCGCAAGCCGCTTCACGTCGAATTTATCGACATCTTGAAGCAATTCGATGAAGGAGCGCGCGCCCTGATCGATCAGCCGCTCGCCCTTATCCGCCGATGCGAGCGTCGCATTGCCGGCCGCGCCGCTCGGATGCAGATCCTGCGCCTGCCAGGCGAACGGTGCGGGGCGGCTGGTCGAAAGCCAGCGAAAATCCTGCTCTATCGCCACGCTCGCGGGACGGAAGTCTGCCGCTCTGTCCATGCGCACCTGATCGCTGTAGCGAGCCAGCATGATCGAGGTTTCGACGGCGCCGCCATGGACGCCGTGGCGCACCTCCTCCGCCGGAAACAGGTTTTCCGCTGCCGAAAATCGCGACCAGGACGTTGTGACCGCGAGAAGCCCGCAACGGGCGCGCAGATCCTGCGCCACCAGTTGCATTGCCGCAGCATTGCCGCCATGGCTGGTGACGATGACGAGCTTCCTCAGCCCGGCGCGCGCAACGTCTTCGCCAAGGGCCGACCATTGCCGAAGCGCAGCTTCCGCCGACAGCGTTTGCGTGCCCGGAAAATCGATATGCTCGGTGGAAATGCCGATCCGCTGGATGGGAAGGAACGTTACGGGGAGTGCGGCCGGCAGAAGCTCTCGGACCCGCGCAAGATAGGCCTCGCCGATCAGCACGTCGGTCTCGATCGGCAAATGCGGGCCGTGCTGCTCGGTCGCGGCCAAAGGCAATACCGCGATCCAGCGCGCGACCGACAGGGCGTCGACGCTCGCCCAGTCGATCTCGGTCCAGTCGCGGGGAGGGGCGCTTGGCATTGCGCGGGATGTTTCTTTCGGCGGGTTTGCAAGGTAGTTAGTGGCCTTCTTAACATGGGAATGAACGGCGGAGTCCAATCATGAAGGCAGCTCATTTGCTGCGAGCGTTAACAGCCGGCTGTCTCGCCGTCCTGCTGGCGGCTGCGCCCGCCGCGGCCCAGGACAAACAAGGTGACAAGCCGGCGGACCCGTCGGCCAAGCTCGACAAGGTCTCGTTCGGAACCAATTGGGTGGCCGAGGCCGAGCATGGCGGCTTCTTCCAGGCGGTCGCCGACGGCACCTACAAGCGCTACGGGCTCGACGTCACGATCGTGCCGGGCGGGCCGAACGACAATAACCGCATGCTCCTGATCGCCGGCAAGATCGATTTCTTCATGGCCGCGAACACGCTGATGTCGTTCGACGCGGTGACCAACAACGTACCGGTGGTCTCGGTCGCCGCGATCTTCCAGAAGGACCCGCAGGTCTTCTTGACTCATCCCGAGTCCCGGGTCAGCAAGATCGAGGACTTGAAGCCGCTGATGTTGTTTGTCTCCAAGGAGGGCATGACCGGCTATTTTCAATGGCTGAAGTCCGAATACGGCTTTACCGAAAAGAACGTCAGGCCCTACACCTTCAACGCACAGCCCTTCATTGCGACCGCGCAGAGCGCGATGCAGGGCTATCTCACCTCGGAGCCTTTCGCGGTGGAGAAGGCCGCGGGCTTCAGGCCGAACGTGCTGCTGCTCGCCGACTACGGCTTCAACACCTATTCCACGCTGATCGAGACGCGCGCCGACATGATCATCAAGAAGCCGGATCTGGTGCAGCGCTTCGTCGACGCCTCGATCGTCGGCTGGTACAACTATCTCTACGGCGACAATACGGCTGCCAACGCCATGATCAAGAAGCTCAATCCGGAGATGACTGACGAGCTGCTCGCCTATTCGGTCGCCAAGATGAAGGAGTACGGCATTGTCGACTCCGGCGACACGTCGAAGAGCGGCATCGGCGCCATGACGGACGAGCGGGTGACCAGCTTCTTCGAAAAGATGGTGCGTGCGGGCGTCGTCAAGCCCGACATCGACTACCGCAAATCCTACACGCTCCGCTTCGTCAACAAGGGCGTCGGCCTCGAGCTGCGGCCGAAGAAGTAAAGGGGCGGATTTGTCCGACATCGACATCGCGATTGCCGGGAATGCGGTTAGCCTCGCCGGTGTCACGAAGCTCTATGATAATGGCGTCATGGCAGTGGGGCCATTCGACCTCAGCGTTCGCAGGGGCGAGTTCGTCTCGCTGCTCGGTCCGTCAGGCTGCGGCAAGTCGACCGCGCTCAGGCTGATCGCGGGCCTGGCGCTGCCGTCCTCGGGCCGTGTCGAGGTTGCGCACCGCAGGGGTGAGGCGCGGCCGGGTCATCGAATCGGCTTCGTGTTCCAGGAGCCGACCCTGATGCCCTGGACCAGCGTCGGCGAAAATGTGCGTCTGCCGCTCAAGCTTGCGCATGCGCCGGCCGCTGAAACCGACGCGCGCGTCGCCGAGGCGCTGGCGCGCGTCGGGCTTTCCGAATTTGCCGACAGCTATCCCCGCGAATTGTCCGGCGGCATGAAGATGCGGGTGTCGCTGGCGCGCGCGCTGGTCACCGACCCCGACATCCTGCTGATGGACGAGCCGTTCGCGGCGCTCGACGAGATCACGCGTTTCCGCCTCAACAACGACCTGCTCGCGCTGTGGCGCAAGCTGAAGAAGACCGTCATCTTCGTCACCCATTCGGTGTTCGAATCCGTCTATCTCTCGCAGCGTGTGGTGGTGATGACGGCAAGGCCCGGCCGTCTCAGTGCCGAAATCGCGATCGAAACCAGCGAGCCGCGCGGCGAGGAGTTTCGAACCTCGGCCGAATATGCCGACTATTGTCGCAAGGTATCGGCGGCGCTGGCGCCCTCCTACGCAGGACAGTCCGCCCTATGAGCGCCACAGCAAATGAGCGGACTCCTGCGGCGTCCGGTAGTCCTCACGCCCGTCGCGTCTTGCGTATCCTGCTTCCCGTCATGGTCGCAGCCATCGGCACAGCGGCGTGGGAGTTCGTGGTGCGGGCTTTCGACATTCAGCCTTATGTGCTTCCCGGTCCCGTCGCCGTGATCAGGACGCTGGCCGGCGATTGGGGCGTGCTGTCGCACTCGCTGCTTGTGACGCTTGTAACTACGCTCGAGGGCTTCGTTGCAGCCAGCCTCGGCGGCATTCTGCTGGCGCTGTTGTTCAATGTCTCGCGCGTGCTGGAATATTCGCTGTTTCCCTATGCCGTGATCCTGCAGGTCACGCCGGTGATAGCGATTGCGCCGCTGCTCCTGATCTATCTGCCGCAGCAGACCGCGGTCGTGGTCTGCGCCTGGATCGTGGGGTTCTTTCCCGTGCTCGCCAACACCACGCTCGGCCTCAATTCGGTGGATCGCAACCTGGCGGGACTGTTTCAACTCTACGGCGCGACAAAGCTGCAGACGCTGCGGTTTCTCAAATTGCCCTCGGCCTTGCCCTATATCCTTGGCGGCTTGAGAATTGCGGGCGGTCTGTCTCTGATCGGCGCAGTGGTGGCGGAAATCGCGGCAGGTACCGCGGGCGCCGGTTCCGGACTTGCCTACAGAATCGTCGAATCCGGCTATCGCCTCAACATTCCCAGGATGTTTGCCGCGCTGCTTCTGCTCTCGCTCGCCGGGATTGTCATTTATGCCCTGCTGGCGCTAATTTCCCATCTCGCATTGCGGCGCTGGCACGAAAGCGCGCTTGGAAAGGACAACTGATGTCGGCCGTTTCTTCCGAAAAGATCGATCTTGTGGTGCATGGCCCGATCAAGCCGATTGTCACGAACGGGTTTTCCGATCAGTTCGTGCTGCATCAGTTCGAGACCACCGGCGATCTGGAGCGCTTGACGCCGGAGGTCGCGGCGAAGGTCCGCGGGCTCGCCATCACCTACAACACCGTGCGCGGCGACGCCAAAACTTTGGCGCGGTTTCCCAAACTCGAGATCGTCGCGTCGTTCGGCGTCGGTTACGATCATGTCGACGCAGCCTATGCGCGCGACCACGACATCATGGTCACCAACACACCGGATGTGCTGACCGAGGAGGTCGCCGATATCGCGATGGGTCTCTTGATTGCAACTCTGCGCGAATTCGTCAAGGCCGACAGATATCTGCGCTCCGGCCTCTGGCAGATGCAGCAATATCCATTGAGTGTCGGTTCCTTGCGCGACCGCAAAGTGGGCATGGTTGGCATGGGCCGAATCGGGCAGGCGATCGCGCGGCGGCTCGACGCCTCGAAAGTCCCGGTGGTCTATCACACCCGAAATGCTGTAGCGGGCCTGTCGTACAAGCACTATCCAGACCTCATCGAAATGGCGAAGGCAGTCGACACGCTCGTCGTTATCGTCCCGGGCGGCCCGGGCACGACGAAAATGATCAATGCCGACGTCATGAAGGCGCTCGGGCCGCGCGGGGTGATCATCAATGTCGCGCGCGGCACGGTGGTGGACGAACAAGCGATGATTGCCGCGCTGAAATCGGGCACGATTCTGGCCGCCGGTCTCGACGTGTTCGAGCGCGAGCCGAATGTGCCGGACGAGTTGAAGGCGATGCAGAATGTCGTCTTGCTGCCACATATTGGCTCGGCTTCCGTGGTAACGCGCAACGCGATGGATCAGCTGGTGGTCGACAATCTGAAGGCCTGGTTTGCCGGAAAGCCGCCGCTGACGCCGGTTGCGGAGACGCCCATCAGGGCCAATTCGTAAGGGCCAATTCGCAAAGGCCAGCTCGCAAGGGCCAACTGATGGAATGTCGTTTCTCGCTTGTTGTTGCCGTGCTGCCGGCGCTCGTCGTCATGGGAACGCAGAGCTTTGCGCAGGACGCAACGTCCCTGAAAAAGGACATGATCGGTCAGTGGGAGCTTTCCACCACCGAGCGCAGCAAGACCTGCGTGGTCACGCTGAAGGCCGACGCGACGCCGCAAGGCCTGAAGCTCGAGCTGGAGCCCGGCTGTCCGAAGGCGCTGCCCTTCACCAAGGACATTGCGGGCTGGAGCGTCAAGGGCCTGGACATCGTGCGGCTGCAGGATGCCAAGGGCGAGGCGGTGATCGATTTCACCGAAGTCGAGGCCGGGATCCTCGAGGGGATGCGCGCTGGCGAGGGGGTCTACATTCTGCAGAATCTCGCGGCCGCGCGTTCGCTCGCCAAATCCATGGACCAGATGATCGGCGATTGGGCGATGGTGCGCGGCAACGGCAATGCGATCTGCGGCCTGACGCTGACGAACAACGATGCAGGCAACGACAATTTCCAGGTGTTCCTGAAGCCGAAATGCGATGCGACGATCGCGGCGTTCGCGCCGACCCAGTGGCGGCTCGAGCGCGGCCAGATCATGCTGATGTCAGATCGCGGCGACACCTGGCGCTTCGAGGCCGACGACAACGCGCAATGGCGGCTGGTGCCCGACAGCGCCGATCCCTTGATCATGATGCGTCAGTAGTCGGGAGCTGCGCATGCCGGTGAGGGCGAGCCCGGCGTGTCGGTCGGCCCATCATGATTACGTGTGTTCTTTTATCAATTCATTTAATAGTTGCATCTATGGTGCTACAAGGATATTTCGCCCCGAAGACTTGCCGAAAATCAAAAATTAACCGGCCTGCATTACGTTCGCCGACAACTGCGTGCGATTCTTTCGCTGCCTCGATTCCGGTCAGGTGCGGAGGTCAAACACCGATTGGGGACGATGCATGGGGGACTTCGCGTTCGGTCGATCGATTCTGCTTGGAACGGCGATTGCGGCGACCAGCCTTTGCGTCTTCGGCTTTGCCTCCCTCAGCTTTGGTGCGGCGATTGTCGGCGAAACGCGCAAGGTCGATCTTAGTCCGAAGGCACCGGCCGGCATCGATGCGCTGAAGGCGCAGTATCGTCGCCCGCCAACGATTCCCTTTCCCAAGGACAACCCCTACACGCCCGAGAAGGCTGCACTCGGCAAGAAGCTGTACTTCGACACGCGTCTGTCGGTTGCCTCGGCGCAGGCCTGCGCGAGCTGTCACAGTCCGGGCTTCGGGTGGGGCGATGGACTTGCACTCGGCGTCGGCCACGGCATGGCGAAGCTCGGGCGGCACTCGCCGACCATCATCAATGCCGCCTGGGGCGCGATCTTCATGTGGGACGGACGGCTCGCAAACCTCGAGGAGCAGGCGCTCGGCCCGATCCAGTCGCCCGGCGAGATGAACATGCAGATCGATCAGCTGATGGATCGCCTGGCATCGATTCCCGAATACAGGCCGCTGTTCGACGCGGCGTTTCCGGGCGACGGCATGAAGGTCGCAACCCTCGCAAAGGCGATCGCGACCTACGAGCGCACCGTGGTATCCGAACGAGCGCCCTTCGACGCCTGGATCGAGGGCAACGAGAAGGCAATTTCCGAAGAGGCCAAGCGCGGCTTCGTGGTGTTCAACGGCAAGGCCCAGTGCTCGGCCTGCCATGAAGGCTGGAACTTCACCAATGAGGGATTCCAGGACATCGGTCTTCCCTCCGACGACGTCGGCCGCGGCAAGTTCCTTCCCGACGTCATCAAGATGCAGCATGCGTTCAAGACGCCGAACCTGCGCGAGATTTCGCGCCGCGCTCCCTTTATGCATGACGGATCGATCGCGACGCTGGAAGGCGTCGTCGATCATTACGACAATGGCGGCGTCGACCGGCCGAGCCGGGCGGACCTGATGAGGCCGCTCAACCTCACCGCCCAGGAAAAGGCCGATCTCGTCGCCTTTCTCAAGACGCTTACCAGTGACCTCAGTCCGACCGCGGTGCCGGTCTTGCCCCGCTGACCAACCAACCACATCCAGGCTTTCCATGCGCAAACTCGCTTCTCTTGTCTTCGCCATCGTCATCGGACTGTCGTTCGGCGCGCTCGCCGCCAGGGAGACGATCCACCAGCAGGGACGCATGTTCTCGGTCGAGAGCGTCACCATCAAGAAAGGTGAGGCGCTCACCTTCCTCAACGATGACACCGTGCCGCATAACATCATGTCGGCCAGCAAGGGCAACGAATTCAATCTCGGATCGCAGGCTCCGGGGACGTCGACCGACGTCACCTTCAAGGAAGTCGGCGACGCGCAGGTCATCTGCGCGATCCATCCCCGCATGAAGATGACAGTCAAGGTAGAGGACTAGTTCCCTCGCGCGGGGCCGTTGGAGACTGATGATGTCGATCCGGTACAAGATGTTCAGTGCCTTCAGCGTCGTTATTGTGCTGGCTTGCGGGCTGGCCTTCTACGGCATCCGAGGCATCTCGGCTGCCGGCGATCTGGTGGTCCGCCTTTATGACGGTCCGCTGATCGCTATCAATCACGCCCGCTCGGCGCATGCGGCGCTCAACGATGCCCGCCTGATCGTGCAGCAGAGCCTCGGCGGATCGCCGACATCCGGCGCGGTCGCGAAATTCGAAAAGCTGATCGGGGCCGTGCTTGAAGACCTCAACGTCGTGCGCGATCGGGTCCAGAGCGCGACCGTCGGTGCGGCGCGGGAGACGGCAGAAGGCAAGATTCGCGCCTGGTCGGGCTCGGTCCTGAAGGTTCTGAAGGGATCGCCCGGCGGCACGACGGAAATTCCGACGGCCTTTTCGGTCGCGCAACAAGGCGAGGGCGCGATCACCGCGATCGACGATCTCGTGGAGATGGTCGCGGCCTATGGCTATGACTACCGCACCGAGGCGGAGGCCGCCGTCGCGGCGTCCCGCACCGCCATGCTCGGCATTGCCGTCGGCACGGTGCTGATCGGTCTGTTGATTGCGCTCGCTTTCTCCTACTCGCTGAGCCGACCGATCTTCGCCGCCCTGAACGTCGCCGAGCGCGTTGCCGCCGGAAATTTTGACGACGACATCAAGATCAGGCGGCGCGACGAGCTTGGGCGACTCCTGACATCGCTGGCCGTCATGCAAGCCAACCTGAAGGCGAAGGCGGACGACGACCTCGCGCTGATTTCTGCCAAGGACCAGAGCAATGCCGAGCAGGTCAGCCGGCGCCAGCGCATCGAGGCCGAGATCGAGGCGTTTCGCTCGGCGCTCGCCGCCGTGCTCGCCAATACCGATCGCATGACCGGCGAATTGACCGATACCGCGCAAAGCCTGTCGTCAATTGCGCAGGCTGCCGGCCGGCAATCGACCGAGGCGGCGATGACCGCGGGCGAAACCTCGACCAATGTCCAGACGGTCGCTTCCGCAGCGAACCAGCTCGGCGAGCAGGTGCTGGCGATCAAGTCGCAGGTCAGCGATGCGACCGAGATCGTGCGGCGGGCGACGGGAATGGCGGGCGCCGCCAATCAAACCATCGGCGCGCTGGCGAACGCTGCAAAGCAGATCGACGAGGTCGTGGGTTTCATCCGCACCATCGCGGGTCAAACCAATCTGCTCGCGCTCAACGCCACGATCGAGGCCGCCCGCGCCGGCGAGGCCGGAAAGGGATTTGCAGTGGTTGCCTCGGAGGTCAAGGCGCTGGCGATCCAGACAGCCAAGGCGACGGAAGAGATTTCTGCGCAAATCGCCGAAGTCCAGACGGCGACGCGCCAGGCCGTGGACAATGTCGGCGCGATCACCGCGATCATGGGCGACATCGACAGTTTTACCGCCTCGATCGCTGCCGCGGTCGGTCAGCAAAACGTGGCAGCCAACGAGATTTCCCAGAATATCGGCCAGGCCGCGACTGGTACCGCCACGGTCGCGCGCAGCATCGCAGGGACAGCCCAGGCCACCGAAAATACCAACCGCTCCGCGAACAAGGTGCTCTCAACCGCTCACGATCTGTCCGATCAGGCCGCCCAGTTGCGGGCATCGGTCGATCGCTTCCTCACCAACGTCGCGGCATAAGAATCATTCGAAGGAGCTGCCGGCGCCGCTCGGGTCATTCGGAACGACAGCCAGCCACTGGCGATCTTTGGATTTGACCTTGGCTTCGGCGATCGCGGCAAATCGGCAGTTCTCCAACAGCTCCCGGCTAGGCGCGCCGCCGCCGGTTCGAGAGGACCAGCGGTTCCGATCGCAAGCCTCATTTGGGCCGCTCCTGTGTGCTTTGGACAGGCGGCTGGAACAAATCAGGATCGGCCTTCCGGATGGAACTGGTCCGGGTCAAGTCATTGATTTCCGGGCGAACCAGTGCGAACAAGCCCGTGAACGCGACAAGGAGAATCAGGGAATGATTCGAGAGCTAGGAATTGCGGCCGTGCTCGCGCTTGCCACGGCTATCCCGGCCCATGAGGCGATGGCTCAGGACACCCTGGGCGGCGCCATTTTGGGCGGCGTCGGCGGCGCCATCGTGGGCGGAGCGCTCGGAGGCGGTCGTGGTGCCGCCATCGGCGCAGTCGTCGGCGCCGGTACGGGCGCGGCTATTGCCTCCGAAGGCGAACGGCGGCGGAGCGGCTATTACTATTACCGTAACGGTTGCTACATCCAGCGCGCCTATGACGGGGCGTGGATCCCCGTCGATCCCCGTTATTGCTACTAGGCCAGGTCTTCAGAGTAGAATCTTCTCGCCAAAAAGCTTCGCCACGGCATCACCGCGGCGAAGTTTTTTTGCGTCAGGTGCTGAAAGGATCGGGTCTCCTTCCGCTTCGCACCTCTCGGTACACAAGATCGTCGCATTGAGGCGGCACCAGCGCGCCGCTCAAGTCCTCGATCCAATCCAGGAATTTATCGATTCCGTACCCCGGGTTCAGCATCAACTGCGCCGTTCCCCGTATCTGCTCTATCAACTCAATCATCATCGATCCCCTCCATTCGATGATGAGCTACCCCTCTCACTCGATTGAATCACTGTCTCACGCATTGGTAAAATCGCGAAGCGGAGAGTTAATGTTTGGTAAATGGGCAGGCCGATTGAGCACGCGCGCGCGTCAGTCGAGATTCGGGACCCACCAAAAGAAGACGACGCCGATGAGGCGGGCAATGGGGCCCGTCTCTCGGTGGTACGTGAAGACCTGCTCAACGCGCCCGCCTTGCTCGAAGATTACCTCGACGCGATGACCGTTTATCGTCCAGTTGTAACTGAACGGTCCGCAGTCCGGCACACAGGCGTACTTTTGCTTGTATTCCGACGGCCGCTCGATGATCGCTTCGACATCCGCGGGCGCCATACCTGAATGGATCTTCGCCACCAGATTGCGAGGTTCGGTGACAACATCGACAAGCGCAAATGTGATGCATGAGGCGAGGACGCCAAAAGGATAACAGGCCACGAGGATGACCAGCCACTTTCTGAGGGGCGCAAGCATGCTTTAGCATCTCGTAAGTTCGGCAATCCGCGACTGCGCGCGCCATGTGCCCGACTAATCCCAACGGTTGGTCGTCGGCAACACAGACCAGGTTCGGGCGCGCGGAAGCGGACAGTGAAGAAAATAGCAAGCAGCAGCGATCGCTCTCAGATCAAACGCATCCCCTTCAAGCTCGCGTGTCCGCTCTTGCCGACAATGATGTGGTCGTGCACGGCGATTCCGAGTGGGGTTGCGATCGTGATGATCGCCTTCGTCATCTGGATGTCGGCCTGCGACGGCGACGGATCGCCACTGGGATGGTTGTGCACCAGGATCAGCGCGGTCGCCGACAATTCCAGTGCGCGCTTGATCACCTCGCGCGGATAGACCGGGGTGTGGTCGACGGTGCCGGTCTGCTGCACCTCGTCGGCGATGAGCTGGTTCTTCTTGTCGAGGAAGAGCAGGCGGAACTGCTCCTTGTCGGAAAACGCCATGCTGGTGCGGCAATAGTCGATCACGTCGTTCCATGACGACAATTGCCGCTTCCCCTTCAGTTCGCCCCTGGCAATGCGGCTTGCGGCCGCGGCGATCAGCTTGAGCTGATTGATGGAGGCATCCTTGATGCCATCGACCTCGCGCAGGCGCGCCACCGGCGCATGAACGACCTCGGCGAACGAGCCGAACTTCCTCAGAAGCGCCTTTGCCAGCGGCTTGGTGTCGCGCCGCGGGATCGCCGCGAACAGCGCCATCTCGAGCAGCTCGTAGTCGCTCAAGGCATCGGGGCCCGCGCCATAAAAGCGCTCGCGCAGCCGTTCGCGATGGCCGTGATAGTGCGGCTCGTCTGCGGCCTCATTGTCGGGTGGGCTGGTCCTGGCGGGCATTGGCTGGCCAGCATGCCGAGCGGCAAAACTTTTGCAACCATGAAGTGTCCGCAAGGCCTGGAGTGCTGCGGGATTTTGCCGTTGGCGCCGAAGCAGCTAGCCCGCCACAGGCGGCTTCTCGCCATTGCGCTCCGACAGGGTGAAAATCTCCACGCCCGTGGCGGTGACGCCGACCGAATGTTCGAACTGCGCCGACAGCGAGCGGTCCCGCGTCACCGCGGTCCAGCCGTCGGACAGGATTTTCACATGCGGCTTGCCGAGATTGATCATCGGCTCGATGGTGAAGAACATGCCGGGTTTCAGCGGCACGCCCTCGCCGGGCCGGCCGACATGGATGATGTTGGGCTCATCGTGGAACAGACGGCCCAGCCCATGGCCGCAGAAATCGCGCACCACGCTCATGCCCTGCGGCTCCACAAAACTCTGGATGGCATGGCCGATGTCGCCGGTGGTGGCGCCGGGCTTCACGGCGGCGATGCCGCGCATCATCGCCTCGTAGGTCACTTCGATCAGCCGCTCGGCTTTGCGCGCAACAGGCTGGATCGCGTACATCCGGCTCGAATCGCCGTACCAGCCATCGACGATGAAGGTGACGTCGATATTGACGATGTCGCCTTCCTTCAGCGGGCGGTCGCCGGGCATGCCGTGGCAGACCACATGGTTGACCGACGTGCAGGTCGAGAAACGGTACCCGCGATACATCAACGTCGCGGGGTAGGCGCCATGGGAAAAGGCGAACTCGCGCACGAAGTCGTCGATCCTCGAGGTCGGCACGCCCGCCTTGACGATGTCGGTGAGCTCGTCGAGGCACCTTGCCACAAGCCGGCCGGCCTTGCGCATGCCGGCAAACCCGCCCGCGCCATGCAGCTTGATCTGTCCGGTCTTGCGGAGCGAGGTGTCGGTGGCTTCGATATAGCTCATGCGAGGCTGGTTCCGGGCAGGGCCGTGATTTTGCGGAGTTCAGTTGATTTGAAAGGCCTAATTTAATGATTGGCGCGGTTCGCGCAAGCCGGCCTTGGCAACCGTTGAGCCCTCAATTGGAGGCTTCCGCCGCGGTTTCCACCGGCAGCGCGCCGCCACGGACGCGAATTTCCCGTACCGGGTAGGGGACATTTATGCCCTCGCGCCTGAAGGTATCCCACAACGACAGCATCACGTCGCTCTTTACATTGTCCATGCCATCGGGGTCGGCGATCCAGAAGGTCAGCGAAAATCGCATGCCAGCTTCGGCGAACTCGGTGAGGATGCAGTTCGGCGGCTTGCTCTTCAGCGCGCGCGGAGCGGCCGCCGCGATCTCGATTGCGAGCTTGCAGACGAGCCTTGGATCGGCATCGTAGCTGGTCGCGAAATTCACCTTCACCAGGGTGTTCTTGTCGGTATAGGTCCAGTTGGTGACCTTCTGCGTCACCAGGTCTTCGTTCGGGATCAGGAACTCGCGGCCGTCGCCGGCGGCGACCGAAATGTAGCGCGTCTTCATCGCGCTGATGCGGCCGGAATTGTCGCCGATGGTGACGAGGTCGCCGGGCTTCACCGACTTGTCGACCAGCAGGATGATGCCGCTGATGAAATTGGCGACGATCCTCTGCAGGCCAAAACCGATGCCGACGCCGGCGGCGCCCGAGAAGATCGCAAGCGCCGAGAGGTTGATGCCGACGGCACTGAGCGCGACTGCGATGGCAAAGATGAGCAGACCCATGCGAATCATCTTGACCAGAAGCACTTGCAGCGATGGCGTCAGATCGCTCGATCGCTCGATCCGGCTTTCGATGAAATTGCTGACGATGTTGGTCAGCCACAGCGCGAAGACGAGCAGCACGGCGAGCTCGATCAGCAGCAGCGGCGACAGCCTGAGGCCGCCGAGCGTGATCGCAACCGAGTCGAGCGCTTCGACCACAGGATCGAGCTTGCCCAGGATGCTGAGCGCCGCCACCAGCCAGGCCGAGATCGACACCACGCGGACGACAAATTCGTTGCGGATGCCGGAGGCGACGAGGCGAATGATCAGCCAGGCGAGCGCAAGCTTGGCTGTGACCGACAACAGATAGCTGCGGCTCGGCCAGGTGACACTCACCATGACCAGCCGCGCGATGCCCATGAGAGCCGCAAACGCGGCGGTCGGCGCGCTCTCGACCAGGACGCGCAAAAACAGCCTGAGCGGGATCGGCAAGCCGAGAGCGAGCGCGTTGACCTTGAAACGTGCACGCACGGCCGCGCCCACGGCAAAGGCCAGACCCGCACCGGCCAGGATCAGTCCGAGCTGCAGATAGAACCAGGGCGAGGTGACCTCCGCGCCGACCGAGCGCGCTGCGATGTGCATGTCGTCGAGGATGGTGTTGAGGTCCAGGTCCATGGTCGAGATCTCGGGAGGCGCCGGCGGCACGGAAGAATCGATTCGAGCGTCGTGGGAACTTCCCACAACCGCGGCGGCGCCGCCATCGAGCAAGGCCCGGAAAACCGGGCATATCGCCGCTATCGGAGGAAATGGGTTGGCGAGCAACTATGGCAACGATAAGGATGCAAAGGCGGCGATTCAGGATGTTCTACCCGATCTCATGGCCTCCCTCGACTCCGTCAGCATAGCGATCCTGCTCGGTGCCGCGCTCGTCATGGCCGGGATCCTGTCGAGCCTGCTCGCGCTGCGTTTTGGCGCGCCGCTGCTGTTGGTGTTTCTGGTGATCGGCATGCTGGCCGGCGATTCCGGCCCGGGCCGGATCGAGTTCGACGATGTCCGCACGACCTATCTCGTCGGCTCGGTGGCGCTGGCGCTGATCCTGTTCGACGGCGGCTTGCGCACCAAGTTCCAGAACATCCGCAGCGTGCTGGTACCCTCGATGGTGCTGGCGACGGTCGGCGTCCTGCTCACCGCGCTGATCACCGCGCCCGTCGCCAAATATGCGCTCGACCTGAACTGGGCCGAGGCGCTTCTGGTCGGTGCCGTCGTGGCTTCGACCGATGCCGCGGCGGTGTTCCTTTTGGTGCACGCGCAGGGCCTCAGGCTGCGCCCGCGCGTCGGCGCCACGCTGGAAGCCGAATCCGGCTCCAATGATCCATTCGCGATCTTCTTGACGCTGATGCTGGTCGAGTTCATCTCGGTCGGGCAAAGCTCACCGGCCCATGTGCTGCTCGAACTGTCGCGCGAGGCGCTGCTGGGCGCCGTCGTCGGCGTGATCGGCGGCCGGGTGATCGTGATCGCGCTCAATCGCGTCGCGTTGCCGCAGGGCCTGCATGCACCGTTCGTGTTGACGACGGCGCTGGTGATCTTCGGCGTCGCGCAGCTCTCGCATGCGTCCGGCTTTCTTGCGGTCTATCTCGCCGGGATCATCGTGGGCAACCGCCCGACCCGGGCGCACAATTCGGTGGTGACGTTCCTCGACGCTGCAACCTGGCTCGCGCAGATCGTGATGTTCGTGCTGCTCGGGCTTCTTGTTTCGCCGCAACGACTGGGGTCCAGCATCGTGCCGGCGGTGATTGTCGCGCTGGTGTTGATGCTGGTAGCGCGGCCGGTCGCGGTCCTGCTCTGCCTTGCACCATTCCGCTTCAACCTGAGAGAAAAGATCTTTATCGCCTGGACCGGTTTGCGCGGCGCGGTTGCGATCTTTCTCGCCTCGATCCCGATGCTGGTCGGCCTGTCAAAGGCCTACCTCTATTTCGATGTCGCCTTTGTCGTCGTCATCATCTCGCTTTTGTTGCAGGGCTGGACCTTGGCGTATGCCGCGCGTCGGCTGCATGTGGCGCTGCCGCGTGCCGATCGAGGCCCGCGCCGCGTGGAGCTCGATCTGCCCGGCCAGCTCGAGCAGGAACTGGTCGGCTATCCCGTCCGGCCGAAAAGCTTGTACTTCCGGCGCGGGCTGATCCCGTCATGGTCGAAGCCGACACTCGTGATCCGCAACGAGACCATCCTGTCACCGGCGGAGGCCGATCCGATCGCGCCCGGCGATTACATCTATCTGCTGGCGCCGCCGGAAAAGGCCGAAGTGCTCGACCGCTTTTTCGTCGACATGCAGCCGAGCACCGCGCCCGACCCGCATCTGCTTGGCGACTTCGTGGTCTCCGGCGAGCATACGCTTGGCGAATTGACCGAGGTCTATGGGGTGAAAGTGGATGAGGGGGCCTCGACGTTGACGCTTGCGGATTATTTCGACATCCATCTCGACCATGCGCCGAAGGAGGGCGCGATGCTTGCGCTCGATACCATCGTGCTGGTCGCGCGCTCGATCTCCGGCGGCAGGGTCAACATCGTCGGCTTGCGCCTGCCGGAGGAGGAGGATGACGCGATGCCGCCGACGCGAATGGAGACGTTCAAGAAGAAGCTCGCCGAGCTCTGGACCTCGGTTGCGGGGATTTAGGAGCTGCTGCTGCAGCAGTCACCCGCCACGGAGGCTCTCTCGGCCCGTCGTTCCGGGCTCGCGCTTAAGCGCGCCCCGGAATGACGGGGGTCGGGGGTTCGCTGGAGACGGTAGGCCGGCATGCCTGCTCTGCTGTTGAGGAATTGGCCGACTATCTCTAGTCTGGACTGACAAGGGAAACGCTGGAGAAGCAGAACAATGTCTGTCCCGTCCGATGACGATTTCGGCTTTGCGCCCGATCATGACGCAGCTGTTCCCTACATGCAGCGGACGCGCGACTATTACATCGCGATCGGCTACACCACGCCGTACCGCTGGGCGCACTACATCGATGCGCCGTTTCAGCCGCTCAAGAAGCCGCTTTCGCAATCGCGCATCACCATCGTCACCACGGCTGCGCCCTACGATCCCGCAAAGGGCGATCAGGGCCCTGGAGCCGCCTATAATGGCGGCGCAAAGTTCTACAGGGTCTATGATGGCGACGCCTCGAAGCCGCACGATTTGCGTATCTCGCACATCGGCTATGATCGCAAGCACACCACGGCAACCGACAGCGGCACCTGGTTTCCGCTGCCGCAGCTTCTGAAGGCGAAAGCTTCGGGCCGCATCGGCGAGGTCGCGCCGCGCTTCTTCGGCGCGCCGACCAATCGCAGCCATCGCGTCACCATCGAGGTCGACGCGCCGGATATCCTCGCGCGCTGCCGTCAGGACGAGGTCGATGCCGCCGTGCTGGTTCCGAATTGCCCGGTCTGCCATCAGACCACGGCGCTGGTCGCGCGGCATCTCGAGGCCAACGGCATTCCCACCGTCGTGATGGGCTGTGCCAAGGACATTGTCGAGCACGCCGCCGTGCCGCGCTTTTTGTTCTCCGATTTTCCGCTCGGTAATTCCGCCGGCAAGCCGCATGACGCTCAATCGCAGGCCCTGACGCTGGAATTGGCCTTGCGCGTGCTGGAAAGCGCTGTGGGTCCGCAAACCACGATGCAGTCGCCGCTGCGCTGGAGCGCGGATGCGTCCTGGAAGCTCGATTACAACAACATCGACAAGATGAGCCCGGAGGAACTCGCGCGGCGCCGCGCCGAGTTCGACCGACAGAAGGAGATCGCACGCGGCAACCGCGCCGCGTGAACCGAGCAACGATAGCAATCCGGAGTGTCGCCGCGGCGAAAGCCTGGATTGCTTCGTCGCTTCGCTCCTCGCAATGACGTTCGCGGGAGGATATTTACGTGACCCGTCCGTTCGAAGGCGTGAAGATCCTCGATTTCACGCAGGTGCTTGCCGGCCCCTATGCGAGCTACCAGTTCGCGCTGTTGGGTGCCGACGTCATCAAGGTGGAACGGCGCGAAGGCGAGGACATGCGCCGCACGCCGCTCAGCCGCGAATGGTCCGAGCGCGGGCTCGCGCCGGGCTTTGTCGCGGTCAACGGCAACAAGAAGAGCCTGACGCTCGATCTCTCCAAACCCGAAGCGATCGAGATCGTGAAGAAGCTCGCCATACAGGCCGACGTCGTGATGGAGAATTTTCGTTCTGGCGTGATGGACAAGCTCGGCATCGGCTATGTCGCGCTCTCCGAAATCAACCCGCGGCTGATTTATTGCGCGGTCTCCGGCTTCGGCCAGACCGGCCCGGAGCGCTTGAGCGCAGGCTACGACGGCAAGATGCAGGCGCTGAGCGGCATCATGGCGATCACCGGTCACGAACAGACCGGGCCGACGCGTGCGGGATTTGCGGTGTGCGATGTGCTGTCGGGCTTGACCGCCGCCTTCGGCCTTTCCAGCGCGCTATTCCAGCGCACCCATACCGGCAAGGGACAGCTGGTCGACGTCTCGATGCTGGAAGCGTCGCTCGCGTGCCTGTCGGGGCCGATCGCGGATTTCTCCGTCGCCGGCCATCGCCAGCAACTGTCGGGCAATCAGGCCGTGAGCCGCAAGCCGACCGCAAACCTGTTCAAGGCCGGCGGCGGCTATCTCCTGCTCGCCGTCAACAACGAGAAGCAATATCGCGCGCTGATGGCGGCACTCGACCGCGAGGATAGCTTGCAGGACCCGCGCTTTGCCGACTGGTTCGCGCGCCAGGAGAACGAGCAGGCCCTGCGCGCAGTCATCGAGGAGGCGCTTGCGAAGAAGAGCCCGCGCGAATGGGAAAAAATCCTCGATGCGGCCGGCGCGCCCTGCGCCAGCATCTGGAAAGTCGAGGAGGTGATCGACCATCCGCAGATCCTGGCGCGCGGTGCGATCCAGGAGATCGACACGCCCTTCGGCCGGCTTCGCCTGGCCGGCAGTGGTTTCCGGCTCGCTCATGGCGAGGGCAAGCTCGACACCATGGCGCCCGCGCTCGGAGCGCACACCGATGAGGTGCTAAGCGCGATCGGCTACGATGAAAGCGCGATTGCGGACCTCAGGGCGAAAGAAGTGGTGTGAGCCGGTCCTTTCCGGCTGCATCCAGACTTGACCAGGCTCGGGATCGCCCCGAATTTTGCCCTGAGAACGTGCGCGCAAGCGAGGCGTTGAATTCTTGCCTCTTGGAGCCCAGGCGTTTCTTCGATTTGTTGATGAGCAAGCAACCAACGACGTGATAGGAATGTGCCACCGGAAAGGAAAACGCCATGTCCGACAATGATGTGAAAGCTGAGCTCGAACGTCTCCGCAACGAGAATGCGGCTCTCAAGAAGGGAGCTTCCGAGGGCACCCGGATGAAGGTAAGCGAAAAGGGCGCCGTCTCGGTTTACGGAATGGGACGCTTTCCAGTGACGTTGTACAAAGAGCAATGGCTGAAACTTCTGAACATGTCCGACGAGATTCGCGCGTTCATTGCCGAAAATGAAGCCCGGCTGAAAGCAAAGGATTGATAACGGACCCCGAAACCCGCTCGGAGCCCAAGCGGGCGAACGCAGATTGCGGCAGGTGGCGACCGAAGCGGGCTTCAGGCGGTTCCGGGGGGCGACCGAGACGCCGTTCTGGCTGTCGATCAGCTGTGCCGCCAATCTCACCCGATTGCCGGCCTTGCGGACGCTCCCTTCCAGCACATAGCGGGCGCCGATCATTCGTCCGATCTCACGGATGTCGCGCGCCTGCCCCTTGAACGCAAAACTCGCATTGCGCGCGATCAAGAGCAATTCCTGGATATTGGAGAGTGTGGTCAGCACGTCTTCTGGACCGCGAGGGGCTTACCATCAATCGGATGTAAAGCCCCGCGGGATGGATTGCGCGAGCGAAGCCTATCCCGCCAGCACCTTGACTCCGCCGAATGACGTCACCCGTCCGCGCTGCAGAAGCACAATCTGCGTCGCGAGCTGGCGCATCTCGGCGGCGTCGTGGCTGACATAGACCATGGGCACGCGTGCCTCGTCGCGCAGCCGCACGAGATAGGGCAGGATTTCCGCGCGCCGGTCCTCGTCGAGCGAGCCGAGCGGCTCGTCGAGCAACAGCAGTCGCGGTTTTGACAACAGCGCGCGACCAAGCGCCACGCGCTGTCGCTCGCCGCCGGACAACTTGCCGGGACGGCGATTGAGCAAGTGGCCGATGTCGAGCAAATCGGTGACACGCTTGCGCTGCGCGCCATCGTCGGGCAGGCCGTTCATGCGCCGGCCGTAGTCGAGGTTCTGCACGACATCGAGGTGCGGAAACAGCCGTGCATCCTGGAACACATAGCCGATGCGCCGGCACCAGGGCGGCACGTGAATGCTCTTCTCCGTATCGTCGAGAATCTCGTCGTCGATTGAAATGGTGCCGCGGTCCGGCCGCAGGAGCCCGGCGATCATGTTGACCAGCGAGGTTTTTCCCGAGCCGGAGGCGCCGAACAGGCCGGTGACCCGCCCCTCGCTTGCAAACGCGGCGGACAGCGAAAACTCGCCAAGCTGCTTTTGCACGTCGACCCGGAGCATTGTCAGTTCCCGTGCAGACGTTGCGTCGCGCGCCGCGCAAACCATTCCGAGCCGATCAGAGCGGCGACCGCCATGACGATGGACACTACGACCAGCCGCAACGCCGCGGTATCGCCGTCGGGAGTCTGGATCAGCGAATAGATCGCCGACGAAATCGTCTGCGTTTCGCCGGGGATGTTGGAAACAAAGGTGATGGTCGCGCCGAACTCGCCAATCGCCTTGGCGAAGCCGAGCACCATGCCGGCGAGCACGCCCGGCAGCGACAGCGGAAGCGTGACGTTCAAGAACACCCGCCAGGGCGGCGCACCCAGCGTCTCGGCCGCCTGCTCGAGCCTGCGATCGACGGCTTCGATTGAAAGGCGGATCGGCCGCACCAGCAGCGGAAACGCCATCACGCCGCAGGCCAGCGCCGCGCCTGTCCAGCGGAAGGCGAAGACGATACCGAACTCGGCGAGCCATGCGCCGATGAAACCGCGCCGGCCGAAGGCGAGCAGCAGGAGATAGCCGGTCACGACGGGCGGCAGCACCAGCGGCAGATGCACCGCCGCGTCGACGAACGACTTTCCCCAGAAATTTCCGCGGGCGAGCAACAGCGCGAACGCGATGCCGAGCGGCGTCGCGACGATCGTCGCGACGGTTGCGACCCTGAGCGAAAGCAGGATCGCAGTCCATTCCGTAGGTGTAATGTCGAACACGTCGTTCGCTGGGTGATCAGGATGTCGGTTTGACCAGATAGACAAAGCCGTATTTTTCCAGCACGGCCTTCGCGGGTTGCGAGTGGAGATAGTCGAGATAGTCCTTGGCCTCGGGCTTTGACGTGGCGGTCGCCGCCACCGGATAGATGATCGGCGGATGGGAGTCGGCCGGGAAAGTTCCGATGATCTTCACGCCGGGCTCGACCCTGGCGTCGGTCGAATAGACGATACCGAGCGCGGCTTCGCCGCGTGCGACCAGCGTCAGCGCTGCGCGTACGCTCTCGGCCATTGCGAATTTCGGCTCGGCCGCGGCCCAGGCGCCGAGCTTCTCCAGCGCGGCCTTGGCGTATTTGCCGACTGGCACGGATTTGATGTCGCCGGTTGCGATCTTGCCGTCGCCGGCAAGCTTCGCGAGATCAAAGCCGTCGCCGATCGACACGTTCTCGATCCTGGAGTCCTTCGGTGCGATCAGCACGATCGAGTTGCCGAGCAGGTTGACGCGTGTTGCCTCATTGATGGTCTTCTTGCCGACGGCATAGTCCATCCAGTCGGTATCGGCGGAGACGAAAATATCGGCCGGCGCGCCTTGCTCGATCTGCTTTGCAAGCGTCGAGCTCGCAGCATAGCTGGCGTTGACCTTGACGCCGGTCTTGGCCGCGAACGCTGCGTCGATGTCGTCGAGTGCGTTCTTCATTGAAGCTGCGGCGAATACGGTCAGGGTCTTGTCTTCCGCTGCGGCGGGCGAAAGCGCCGCGCCGCACAGGATTACGAAGCTCAGCAACATTCCGGTAAGTCGATGCATCAGGGCGCTCCATGCCCGTTTGCACGCGGCCAGCCGGCTCGCGCGCAAGTTCAGGCGTCGGTTCAATTCGGATTGCGATGTTTGCGGAAGCGCCGTTCCGCCTTTTTCCCTCTGGGCTTACGGCCAAACAGGGATTTCGCCGAACCGACCATAACAGGCTGCCCGATCGGGCAAAAGGGGGGCGATCACGTCGTTCCATGACTGCGCGTCTTGCCGATTCCGGCATGACGAGCCTATTCGGACGGCAGGATCGCGATCGAGATCGACTTTTCCGGGGTGCCCGAGACCTGCAGCACGAAAGGGCTTGCCGCGAGCTCGTACTTCATCGTCTTGCGGATGCCCTCGCAGTCGGTGGCACCGCTGAACGCCTTGGGCTTCAGGAAATGCCCATCCTGCACGACATCGACCCAGGCACCGGCCGAGAGGCTGATCGTGTAGAGGCCGGCTTTCGGGGCGGTCTTGAAGGCGGCGAAGCCTGCCAGCGTGCCGTCCTTGGGCGCGCGCTCGGGCGGAGAGGGGAGTTTCGCGTCGGCAGGCGCAAGGAGAGCGAGCGTGAAGCCGGTTGCAGGCATTGCGGCAAGCTCGCCGCCGGACGAAAGCTGCGCGCGGTCAGGCGCAGTCAGCGCCGCGCGTTCGTGCTCGATTCCCCATTTGAACTTGTCGCAACCGCTCGGCTCTTCGGCCGCAAATGCAGGCCCGGCGAACAGGAGAAGGGCGATCGACAGTGGCGCGCGCATTGTCAGTCCACCGCAATCATGACGTCGGAGGACTTGATCACCACGGTGACCGCGCCCTTGGCCTTGATGCCCAGATCGTCGACGGCCTCATTCGTAATCGAGGACATCAGGATGTTGCCGCCGCCGATATCGACGCGGACATGCGAGGTGGTCGCGCCCTTTTTCACTTCCACCACCGTACCCTTGATCTGATTGCGTGCACTGATGCGCATTTTGCTTCTCATAGGTTGAGCCGCGCGCGGATTGCCACCCGCATGCGGCGTTTTGAATGACAATGAGAGAGTGGGGGACCGTCGTCCGTTTTAGGCAGGCGGGCGCTTACGGCGCTCCTCGGAGTGCCGCATCCGGGTAGCGAAGAAAGCCTATCGCCTGGCGTCCGATTGTTTTGCGTCCGGCTGTTTTGCATCAGGCGCATTGAGCACGGCTCGGCAGGCCTTCGGCAGTTGCGCCAGCGTCGGCCCAACCCTTGGCTTCGGCGGCCCCTTCTCCGGCTCCGGTTTGGGATGGATGATCGAATCCTTGAACCAGTACGCGAGATCGGATGGCTTGCAGCCCTCACCGCCGTCCTGGTCGTGCTGGCCCTCGCATTCGCTGTTGCCGGGCGGGCATCGCATGCGGATGTGAAAGTGGTAGTCGTGGCCAAACCACGGCCGGATCTTCGACAGCCAGCTGCGGTCGCCCCTGGCCTCGCGGCACAGCGCCTTCTTGATCGCGGCGTTGACGAAGATGCGCTGCACGGCCGGTTCCTGCGCCGCGTCGCGCAAGAGCATCCAATGCTGCGGCGTCCAGACCTTGGGATCGACGTCGAGCCGGTCCTCGCGCACCATCATGGTCGCGGACGTCTCCTCGCGCTCCTCGCGCGACAACAGGTGGTCCGGCATCGGCGTGAGCCAAATATCGGCATCAAGACCGATCTGATGGCTGGCATGGCCGGTCAGAGCAGGTCCGCCCCGCGGCTGGCCGATGTCGCCGACCAGGATGCCCGGCCAGCCCGTGTCCTTGTGGACATTGGCGGCGAGCCGTTTCAACAGCGCGATCGTGCCCGGATACCCCCAATAGCGGTTCCGTGAAAGCCGCATGACCTGCCAGGTGTCGCCGGAGATCGGCATCTGCTCGCCGCCGGCGAGGCACCCTTTGGTGTAGGAACCGATCGCCTTCGCTGGCAGTGCCGCAGGCAGCAGCTTTCGCGCGAAGAGTTGCTTGGCGCCGATCCTGGGATCGTTGGGGTTTTCCAGTGGCGGCAACGGTTTCGGGTCGACGCTGCCTCTGTCCTGCGCCGGCGCCGGGCAGGCATAAACAAGCAGCGCGACCACGAGCGGAATCCGAATCAGGCGGGTATCCATGGGCTCACTCTATGCGCCGAATGTGGTGTCGGGAAGGAGGAGCACGCGGGCTTCGCAATGGGTTGATCATACTGACCGATCCCCGTGGCCGATGCGGCAGGTCGCGCTTTGCAAGCCGCGCCGCCCGCGCGACGCCATTGGGCGAGAGATCGACAAGTCGGCGCGGCGGATCGGTCAGCTCCGATGTCATGACGCGCAACGGGGCGTGCATCAGGGCCGTCGATCATCTCGCATCGGGCGATCGCGATCTCGTATCCGGCGGCTGAAAACTTGCCGATCTTAACCAGGTGGTAACTCTATCGCGCACTGATCAAATTTGATGCGCGCCGCACTTGCTTGCATGCAGTGATGGAGCAATCGACTGACGCTCCGGACGTCTCTTGCGACGGTTGTGCTCATTTTGCCGCGCCTTGCTACTTGACCGCGCCGCCCCGCGCGCCACTGCAACCTTTGATTTAGCAGTATGCAAAGTGTCGCCTGCAAAACAGGCAAACTGACGACCGAACAAAACCGAAACAGCACAATCGCAAAGCTCCGCTCCGCGAAGGTCGCCGGAATAAGATACCATTTTTTCAGAGACTTGGCCGACAACTGACGTTGCGCAGAACGCGAATGGGACGTGCAATGCCGAGGATTCGGCCGACAAGACGGAAAAAGCTGAAGCGTGCGGGAATGCGGCGGACTCCGGTCCGGCCTCTGAGGCCAAGCCCCAAGCTCAAATGCAACATCGTCGCGAACGTCCCGGTTGAAATCGCCGAGGTCGAACGCCAGCGCGCGCAGGCTGAAGCTGCGATTGCGGAAGCGAAGATTTCGCACGACCGGCTGCGCGAAGCGATCGACATCCTGCCGCAGGGCATCGTCTTCCTCGACGCGGAAGGCCGCTACATCCTGTGGAACAAGAAATACGCCGACATCTACAAGGGCAGCGCCGACCTGTTCGAGCCGGGCGCGCGGCTTGCCGACACCATCCGTATTGGCGTCGCGCGCGGAGACTATCCGGAAGCCGTCGGCCGCGAGGAGGAATGGATCGCCGAGCGGCTGGCAAGGATGTACCAACCCGGCGGGCGCCACGAGCAGAAACTGGCTGACGGACGCGTCATCCTGATCGAGGAGCGGCTGACGGGAGATGGCGGCGTTATAGGCTTGCGCGTCGACATTACCGAGTTGAAGCAGCGCGAAGCCTCGTTCCGGCTGTTGTTCGACGTCAATCCCGTTCCGATGATTGTCTGTTCGCTGGAAGGCGAACGCGTCATGTCCGTCAACGACGCGGCGGTCGCGCATTACGGCTACAGCCGCGCCGAATTCGAAAGGCTCACCATCCGCAACCTGCAGGCCTTTGAAAGCGACCCGCCCTGGTCCGGCGACCGGTCGAGCGACGAGCAGGCGGCGCGGACCTGGAAGCATGTCAGAGCCGACGGCTCGCTGATCGATCTTGCGATCTATTCGCGCGAGCTGATCTACAACGACAGGCCGTCGATGCTGCTGGCGCTGATCGACATCACCGAACGCAAGCGCGCCGAGGCACGGCTTGCGTTCATGGCCCAGCATGACGGGCTGACCGGTTTGCCCAACCGCAGCCTGCTGCGCCAGCAATTGGACGATATCCTGCTGCACACCCGCCGTAGCACGGAGAAGGTCGCAGTCATGGTGCTTGGGCTCGATAATTTCAAGGCGGTCAACGATACCCTCGGCCACGGCATCGGCGACAAGCTGCTCAGAGGCGTGGCCAAGCGCCTGCGCTCATCGCTGCGCGACGAAGACATCCTCGCCCGGCTCAACTCCGACGAATTCGCGGTCGTCCAGACCGGGCTGACGCGGCCCGAGGATGGAGCACTGCTGTCCCGGCGGCTGCTGGAAGCGATCGCCGATCCCTATCTGCTTGACGGTCACTCGGTGGTGATCGGCGCCACCATCGGCATTGCCATGGCGCCCGGCGACGGCGACGATTCGGAAAAGCTGCTCAAGAACGCGGACATGACACTGTCGCGCGCCAAGAACGAATCGCGCGGCACCTTCTCATTCTTCGAAGCCGGTATGGATGCACGCGCGCAGAGCCGCCGCAAGACCGAGATCGATCTGCGCGACGCGATCCAGAACGAGGTGTTGCAGCCGTACTACCAGCCGCTGGTCGACCTGTCGTCCGGGCGCATCACCGGCCTTGAGGCGCTGGTGCGCTGGCCGCACCCCGAGCGCGGCATGGTCTCGCCAGCGGAGTTCATCCCCGTCGCCGAGGAGACTGGCCTGATCAACGGGCTCGGCGGGCTGATGCTGCGGCGCGCCTGCACGGACGCGGCCCAATGGCCGGACAACGTGCGCGTCGCGGTCAACCTGTCCCCGGCGCAGTTCCGCACCGGCAACCTTTTGTCGATCGTGATGGATGCGCTCAAGCAATCCGGCCTGCAGCCGACGCGGCTGGAAGTCGAGATCACCGAGACGCTGCTGCTTGAAAAGAGCAGCCAGGTGCTGGCGACATTGCATGCGCTGCGCGCACTCGGTGTGCGCATATCCATGGACGATTTCGGCACCGGATATTCGAGCCTGAGCTATCTGCGCAGCTTTCCGTTCGATAAGATCAAGATCGATCAGTCGTTCGTGCGCGGGCTCGATACCAACCGCGATGCGCAGGCGATCATCCGCTCGATCGCAAGCCTCGGCATGGGGCTGGGCGTCACCGTCACGGCCGAGGGCGTCGAGACCGAACAGGAATTGAGGTGCCTGCGCGCCGAAGGCTGCCACGAAGGACAAGGCTTCCTGTTCAGCCGCGCGCGGCCCAATGAAGAGATCGTCGGATTGTTGCGTGCGCAAAGCGGCGCGGATGCTGCCTTGGCACAGGCGCGCGTCGCTTGACGCGCAGTCCCGTCCGGATTCAGCCGGATTCGACGAGACCATCGAACCTCAGCGTATTACTCGGCGTCTAACCGGCATGAAAAGCCGTCATGATGCGACGGCAAGGCTTTGGTTGCGCGCATGAGCCATGATCCTGAACTTCCTATAGAGGGCGCGCCGCTCTATGCGCGTTTCTCGCGGCGCGTTAGCGCCATTCCGGCTGACTGGATGATCGCGATCGCCATCGTGTTCGGCGCGCTGGGGTGGCCATCACAGTGCAGAACGATAATTTTTCGCGCGTCTTAGGGTTTTCGGGGATCGCGGCACTGCTGCTTTACGAGCCGGTGCTGGTGTCAACGACCGGCAGCACGCTTGGTCATCACTTCACCAATCTGCGCGTTGTGGATGACCGCGGGGGCAATGTAAGTTTCCTGAAGGCTTGCGCTCGGGTCATCATCAAGGGAACGCTTGGCTGGTTCTCTTTTGTCATTCTGGCGGCCACGCGCCGCAATCAGGCAATCCATGACCTTTTGACGCGATCGACCGTGCAAATCCGCAACTCGTCGAAGGCAAGACCCGGCCAGTATATCCTCAAGCGCGTCGAGCCTCTCGCTTCAAATATGCCGTCACCACTGCGCCGCCTGCTGATAACCGCCGTCTATCTGGTGGTTGCCGTCATCATCTACCTAATCGCTTTTGTTGCCATTGTGGAGAGAGGCGTTTTGTCCATGGGTTGTCTCAACAACGACTACCGCTGTTCCATCGGCGAGGTAATCATCGAGTATGCTATCGCGTTTGCATTGCCCCTGATCGCGGCAGCAATCGTCACGCTCGGCTTGAGAGGCAAGCTGTTCGGTGCAAGGAAGACCTAGCACCGTCGCGCCGACAGGCTGCGAGCACGAATGCTTTGTTTATGAAATTGTCGCGCGCCGCGCTCTAGGCCGCGTCGCGCAAGCCGGCGAGGAAGCTGTCGACGCTTTCGAACAGCGCATCCGCGTGGCGGCCGAGCTCTGTGGACGCGGCCATGACGCTCTCGGCCATCCTGCGCGATTGCTCCGCGGCCTGGCTTGCACCGGCAATGTTCTTGGAGACCTCGCCGGTGCCGGTGGCGGCCTGCTGAACACTGCGCGCGATTTCCCGCGTTGCCGAATCCTGCTGTTCGACCGCCGCTGCGATCGCCGTGGCAATGCCGCTGATGTCGCGGATGGTCTGGCTGATACTGCCGGTCGCGCTCACGCACTCGGTGGTGGCTGACTGGATCGCCGTGACCTGGCCCGCGATCTCCTCGGTCGCCTTCGCGGTCTGGCTCGCGAGCTGCTTCACTTCGGCGGCGACGACGGCGAAGCCGCGTCCGGCGTCGCCGGCGCGCGCCGCCTCGATCGTGGCGTTGAGCGCGAGCAGATTGGTCTGGCTCGCGATGGCGTCGATCAGGCGGAGCACATCGCCGATCTTCTCCGCGGTGGCGGCAAGGCTTGCGATCATTTCCGTGGTCCGGCCGGCCTTGGTGACGGCCTCTTCGGCCACGTTGCTTGAATGAGTGACTTGACGGCCGATCTCGGCAACGCAGGAGGCAAGCTCCTCGGTTGCGGAGGCGACGGTGTTGACGCTGACAGAGGCCTGCTCCGAGGCGGCGGCCGCGGCGGTAGCTCGCTGCGACGTGCCGTTGACGCTGGCGGCGATTTCGCTTGCCACGCGCTGCATTTGTTCGGTTGCCTGCGCGACGGTGCCGACCACGCCTTTGACCTCGGCCTCGAAACGATCGGCCATTTGTCGCTGCAATAGCAGCTTCTCGCGATCGGCCTCGCGCTTGGCGGCCTCCTGCTGCTCGCGTAGAGAGCGGGCCTCCACCATGTTGCGTCGGAACACGTCGACCGCCAGCGCCATGGTGCCGAGCTCGTCGCGACGCTCGCGCCCCGGAATCGCCACGTCGAGGTCGCCGCTTGAGAGGCGGTTCATGACCGCCGTGATGGCCTTCAGTGGCCGTGACAGGCCGCGCCCGAGCAGGAACGCCAGGAGCGCCGCGCCAGCCAGGATGGCCAGCGTGCCGAGAATGAGGTGGGCTTGCGAGCGCGCCGCTGCAGCCTCGTAGTCGGTGGTGTCCCTGAGGAGCTCCAGCACCGCGATCGGCTCGCCGGCGTAATTCCTGATCTGGCCGACATAGAGGGCGGCTGGATGGCCGCTGAAAGTCGCGTCGCGATGCAGGGTCTGACCGTCGAACGCGTGCTTCAGCTCGTCGGGCGTCGCCACCGCCTCGTCGCCGAAGGTGGATGACAGCTTCTTGAAGCTTCCGCCGTCGAACCAGTGCACGGCGAGGTCGATGTCAAAGCGTTTCTTGGCCCGGTCGACGAATTCCTTGCCGAAGGCAGCGCCAACGTCGACATTCGCCAGGCTCTTGCCATCACGCATGATCGGCGTCATGCCGAAAATGCCGAGCGATTCCCGGCCGCGCTCGACGCCAACGATCGGCTTGCCGGTCTTGATCGCTTCGACCACCGTCGTCCGTCGTCCCGAGACGTCGTCGCCAAAGACTTTTGGCGCGTGAACCCGGTAGAACGACAGCGCGGGGGGCACCTGGAAGGTGATGAGCGGGATGCCCTGGGCCTCTAACGCCTCCATGGCGCTGCCCAGCAGCGTCGCCAGCGCCTCGCGGTCGCCCTTGGCGATGGCGTCGGCGACCGGCGGGAGTGCGGCGACGGTCGAGCTCACCGCAAGGGCTGCGCGCCCCTCATAGTCGACCGCGGCGATCACGCTGTCATATTGCAGTTTGAGCTGTTGTTCGAGCGCGAGTCGCATCAATGCGCGCTGCTGCAGGATCGAAAATGTCCCGAGGATCGCGCAGGCCGCCGCGACCGTCAGGCAAATTGCGAGAATCAGGCGTGCCGAGATCGATCGAAGCTTGAGCATGTCGAGTACCGAAACCTTGGCGAGAGGAAGCGGTCGGACAATCCCAGAGATTGATTAATAAATTCGGGTTGCAATGCGGGTCGCAGCAACTTCGGATATGCGCCCTTGGAATTACGTATATGCGCTGAGTTAAGTGCCGCTTTTTTAGCCTCAGCGCGCCGTCGGCGGCGTGTGCAATTTCGAAGACAGGATGGCCTTGCCGGCATCTTCATAATGCGTGTCGCGGGCCTGAATCTGCTGCGCGATCGCATGGATGTCGCGGAAGCGGCGTTCGAACGGATTTCTGGCGAACACGGCGGTTGCGCCGGCCATGTGATAGGCGATGTCGACCACGGATGCCGCCTGATGGATGGTCCAGGTCGTTGCGATACGCATCGCGATGCGATGCGCTTCGGTCACGGGATCGCCGCGCTCGAGGTCGCGCCAGACCTCGTTGGCGGTTGCGTAGAGATAGGCGCGCGCGGCGCGGAGTGTCGCCTCCGTGCGCCCGATCAATCCCTGCACGGCGTTGTTGTCGCGCATTGCGCCCAGGCCCTGCGGAATTTTGCCGCGCGACAGATCGATTGCCGCATCGAGCGTGGCGCGGGCGACGCCAAGCGACGTCGCGGCAAAGCCCATGCCGAACACCGCGTTGGTGGTGAGCTTGTAGAGGGGGCCCTTCTCGCGCACCGCGTGGGGATCGTCGCGCAACGCTGCGAATTTCTCGGGGATGAAGAGGTTATCGGCCGAATAGGAATCGGTGCCGGTGCCCTTCAGCCCGATCACGTCCCAGACGTCGTACATGGTGGCTGAAGTCACCGGGAACAGGATGGTGCGGATTTCGGGGGATCCATCCTTTTTCTTGCGTGGCGTGCCGTCCGCCTCGATCACGCGGACATGCGCGCCGAGCCAGCTCGCCTGCCGCATGCCGGAGGCGAAATCCCAGCGCGCATTTGCCATGTAGCCGCCCGGCACCGCCTTCACCTCATGCGCGATGGCACCCCAGGCCAGGATGCCGGGCGGCGTGTTGAAAATCTCGTTGGCCGCATCCGGCTCGAGATAAGCCGCCGTCATGGCGCAGACCGAGCATTGGCCAAGGCACCAGGCGGTCGAGGCATCGGCCTTCGCCACTTCCTCCTGCATCTGCATGAAGATCTCGAGCGGCGCCTCCGCTCCGCCAAAGCTTTGCGGCAACAGCGCCCGGTAAAGCCCGTTTTCGATCAGCGCTTGCGTGACCGCCGGCGTCAGGCGCCGCGTCCGCTCCGTCTCGTCGGCCTCGCGCGCGATCAGAGGTTGCAGCGCGTGGGCGCGCTCGACAAGGCCAAAGGCGCCAGACTTGTTCATGGAGCGGTTCCTCGCTCTTTTTATCGAGTGATCAATTAGGGAGCATGGTGGCGCATCCAACCCCTGCGATCAAGCCATCCCGGCGGATCAGGCGATGGCCCGGGACAGATCGAGGGGCTGGTGGCGCTTCGATGGGAAGCTGAGCGCGACTGCGACCGCGGCAAGTCCGATGGCGAAGGAACCGGCGTGCAGCCACGTGTAGCCGTGGAACGTGTCGTAGATGTAGCCGCCGGCCCAGGGGCCGAGTGCCATGCCGAGGCTCGCAAAGGCCGACACCGCCCCGAACACGGTGCCCATGATGCGCGCGCCGAAGAACTCGCGCACCAGCACGGCATAGAGCGGCATCACCCCGCCATAGGCGAGGCCGAACACCACCGACAGCGCGTAGAACTCGCCGAGGCGCGCGACGGCAAGATAGGTCGCGATGCAAAGCGCCTGCACGAACAGGCCGCCGACCAAGACCGGCTTGGCGCCGAGCCGGTCGGCCGTCGCGCCGAGCAACAGGCGCCCGCCAAGGCCGGAGAAGCCGGCGAGGCTATAGACCGAGACGGCGGTGAGCGGCGCGATACCACAGACCATGGCGTAGGACACCATGTGGAAGATCGGCCCGGAATGCGCCGCACAGCAGGCGAAATGCGCGCCTGCAAGGGCGGCGAACTGCGGCGTGCGCAGCGCCTGCGCCACAGTCCATTCCGTCGCCGGCATATCGGCAGTCGCAGTGGTCGCGCCATCGGCGCGCTGCGGCGCGGGCCGCACCAGGAAGCATGCCGGGATCAAGAGCGCCCATGCGGCGATGCCGATGACGAGCATCGCGGTGCGCCAGTCATAGGTCGTGATCAAGAAGCTCGCGCTTGGCGCAACCGTCAGCGGCGCCACGCCCATGCCGGCCGAGACCAGCGCCACCGCGAGGCTGCGATGCTTCTCGATCCAGGCGCTCGCGAGAGCGACCATCGGGGCGTAGAAGCTGCCGGCGGCGATGCCGATCAGCCCGCCAAACAGGAGCTGGAATTGCCACAGGCTTTGCGCCCGGCTGGCGCCGACGAGGCCAAGGCCAAGGATGACGCTACCGGCCAGCACCACGATCCGCGTGCCGACGCGATCGGACAGCGCGCCCCAGAAGAACGCCGCAAAGCCCATGAACAGGAAATCGAGAGTCGCCGCAGCAGAGACGCCCGCGCGCGACCAGCCCATCACTTCCGAGATCGGCTGCAGAAAGACGGCGAGCGACAGCATCGAGCCGAAGCCCACGCAAGTCATCAGCGCGCCCGCGCCGACGACAACCCAGCCATAGTCGAACCGGGAGACCTTGGTCATGCGCTTCCTCTGTTGTCTTTATTTTAGCGCGCCGGGCGACGGTCGTCTATTTGGCCGGGAAGAGCAAGGCTGTCCGACGCGTGGCAGTCATTCCGCCGCGCCTCAGCGCGAACGGCTCCGCATGTCCTTATTCGGGAGCGTCAGGGGCCTCAATGCCCTGTCGGGCCTCAGCTATCCACCTTCAGCGCGGCGATAAAGGCTTCCTGCGGAATGTCGACCTTGCCGAACTGCCGCATCTTCTTCTTGCCTTCCTTCTGCTTCTCCAGAAGTTTGCGCTTGCGCGTAACGTCGCCGCCATAGCATTTGGCGGTGACGTCCTTGCGCAGCGCGCGCACGGTTTCGCGCGCGATCACCTTGCCGCCGATCGCCGCCTGGATCGGGATCTGGAACATGTGCGGCGGGATCAGCTCCTTCATCTTCTCGACCATGGCGCGGCCTCTTCCCTCGGCGCGGGTGCGATGCACCAGCATCGACAGCGCGTCCACCGGCTCGCCATTGACCAGGATCTGCATCTTGACCAGATCGGCGGGCTTGTAGTCGGTCAGGTGATAGTCGAACGAGGCATAGCCCTTGGAGACCGATTTCAGGCGATCGTAGAAATCGAACACCACCTCGTTCAGCGGCAGGTCGTATTTCACCATCGCGCGGCTGCCGACGTAAGTCAGCTCCTTCTGCGAACCGCGCCGGTCCTGGCAGAGTTTCAGCACGCTGCCGAGATATTCGTCGGGGGTCAGGATCGTCGCCTCGATCCAGGGCTCCTCCATCTCGGCGATCTTCACGACGTCGGGCATGTCGACGGGATTGTGAATTTCGATCTGGGAGCCGTCGGTCAGCTTCATCTTGTAGATGACGCTCGGCGCGGTCGCGATGAGATTGAGGTCGAACTCGCGCGACAGCCGCTCCTGGATGATCTCCAGATGCAACAGGCCGAGGAAGCCGCAACGAAAGCCGAAGCCGAGCGCGGCCGAGGTCTCCATCTCGAAGGAAAAACTCGCATCGTTCAGCCGGAGCTTCCCCATCGCCGCGCGAAGCGATTCGAAATCGTCGGCATCGACCGGGAACAGGCCGCAGAACACCACCGGGATTGCCGGCTTGAAGCCCGGCAGCATCTCGCTGACCGGCTTCCTGTCGTCGGTGATGGTGTCGCCGACGCGCGTGTCGGCGACTTCCTTGATCGCAGCGGTGATGAATCCGATCTCGCCCGGACCGAGTTCGTCGACCTGCTGCATCTTCGGTGTAAAGAAGCCGACACGCTCGACGTCGTAGGCAGCATTCGTGCCCATCATGCGGATGCGGCTTCCCTTCTTCATCACGCCGTCGACCACGCGAATGAGCACGACCACGCCGAGATAGACGTCGTACCAGCTGTCGACCAGCAGCGCCTTCAATGTCGCGTCGCGGTCGCCCTTTGGCGGCGGCAGCCGGGTGACGATCGCCTCCAGCACGCCGCCTACGCCCTGACCGGTCTTGGCGGAAATCTCGATAGCATCCGATGCATCGATGCCGATCACGTCCTCGATCTGCTGCTTCACTTTCGCAGGTTCTGCCGCCGGCAGGTCGACCTTGTTCAGGACCGGCACGATCTCGAGATTGTTGTCGATCGCCTGGTAGACATTGGCGAGCGTCTGCGCCTCCACGCCCTGGCTCGCGTCAACCACGAGCAGCGCCCCTTCGCAGGCCGCAAGCGAGCGCGAGACTTCGTAGGCGAAGTCGACATGGCCCGGCGTGTCCATCAGGTTGAAGACGTAGTCCTTGCCGTCGCTCGCGCGGTAGTTCAGCCGGACGGTCTGCGCCTTGATGGTGATGCCGCGCTCGCGCTCGATATCCATGGAATCGAGCACCTGTTCCTTGCCCGCCATTTCGCGATCGGTAAGCCCGCCCGTCATCTGGATCAGGCGGTCGGCCAGCGTCGATTTGCCATGGTCGATATGGGCAACGATCGAGAAGTTTCGGATGTTGGAGATGGGGGCAGTCGTCATGGGGCGCGGGATAGCATTCGCCTCCCCGTGCGGCAACCATATTGCGTTGTTTTGGCGGCACTTCTTCACGGCAAGCTGATTCCACTCGCGCGCAAAACGCGCTACCGGTGAAGCGATGTCGACTGCTTCCATCTTGCCCGATGCTGTGCGCTGGCGCCGAATGTTGAGCCTGAGGCGGCCGGCGGCGTGGCTTGCCGCGCGCGCGCGCAATCCCGAGACCGGTCTCTGGCTCGTGATCAGCTTCGCGCTTCTGCACGGCCTGATCTGGACGTTCGCCCTGATCAAGCTCAAGGCAGCGCAGGACGTCCACATGGATGTTGCCGAGGGGTTTGCCTGGGGCCAGAAATTCCAGCTCGGCTATGGCAAGCATCCGCCGCTGTCGGGCTGGATCGCCGGCCTCTGGTTCCGTTATTTCCCGGTCGCGGATTGGGCTGCCTACGCGCTCGCGATGACCACGCTCGGAATCGGCCTCGTCGTTTGCTGGTTGATCAGCCTGCGCGTGGTCGATCGCCGCCGCGCCTTCTTTGTCGTGGTGATGCTCGCGCTCTATCCGATCTTCAATTTCAAGGGCTTCAAATACAACCCGGACCTGTTGCAACTCGTCACGCTGCCGCTCGTCGTGCTCGCCTATCTCAGCGCCTTCGAGAAGCGCACATGGTCGTCCGGCGTCTGGCTGGGGCTTGCCGGCGCGCTCGCGCTGATGACCAAATACTGGGCCCTGACCATGATCGGCGCGGTCGGGCTTGCGGCGCTGATCCATCCCGCGCGGCTGAAATTCCTGGGCTCGCCCGCCCCGTGGGTGGCAATCGCAACGCTCCTCGTTGCGATGATCCCGCATCTGATCTGGCTCTATGACGTCGACTTCGTGCCGCTCACCTATGCAGGCGATGTCTATGGTCTTGCGGATCGCGCCTGGAGCGCGCGACTGGCGCTGGGCTATGTCGAGCACAATGTCGCGCTCCTCGCCCTGCCGGTCGCGCTCGCCATTCTGACCTTGCTGTGGCCGCCGCGATGGCTGTCGCGTGCATGGGCGCGTGGCGAGAACCGAAGCGTCGACATCGCGCAGGCGAAGAATGTCTGGCTCATCCAGACCATCGTCGCGATCGGCCCGCCGCTCGGTGGGCTTGCCTTCGAAGTCTATATGAAGACGGACTGGGGCATCTCGCTGTTCTTCCTGGTGCCGCTGGCGCTCGTTGCCATCCCGTCCCTGCGCATCCCGCTGGTTGCACTGTTCCGGATCGCCGCGATCTGGCTCGTTCTGTCGCTGGCGACGCTGATCGCAGCGCCCCGCATCGCCGCGTTCGAAATAGCGGAGAATCCGAACAGCGCCAGCAGCTATGGCGCGCGCTCCCAGCTCGCGCGCGAGCTGACGGAAGCCTGGCACATGCGCTTTCCCACGCGGTGGGCGGTCGTTGCCGGCACCACCGAAGTCGGCGAACCCATGACCTTCTACAGCCCCGATCACCCCGCGCCACTCACGCCGGGCGAAGTGTGGTCGTCGGGCCTCACCTCGCTGGAGGAGGCGAAGCGGCTCGGCTTCATCGGCATCTGCGATACGACCGACGGTCGGCTTCCTGTCTGCGAAGCCTGGATGAAGGAGAATGCGCCGGATGCCGAGCAGGTCGTGATGACGACGCAGCGCTTCTTCGGAGGGCACCCCGGTCCGGCGATCGCCTGGAAAATCTATATTCAGCCGCCGGCGAAATAGGTCGTCGCGCGCAGCGTCAATCAAGGAAGAGGGGCATGGATCTCGATCTCAGCGGAAAACTCGCACTCGTCACCGGCTCGACCCGCGGCATCGGACTTGCTGCGGCCAGGGGGCTTGCCGAGATGGGAGCCGACGTCATCGTCAGCGGCCGCGAAAAGGGTGCTGTCGACGAAGTCATTGGCAGGCTGAAGCCAGCGGCGAAGGGCAAGCTGTACGCAGCCGCGTTCGATCTTGGATCGGCCGACGGCTGCAGCGCGCTGACAAGGCAATTCCCCGAGGTCGATATTCTCGTCAACAATCTCGGCTTCTACGAGCCGAAGGCCTTCTTCGAGATCGAGGATGTCGACTGGGAGAGGATGTTCGAGGTCAACGTGATGAGCGGCGTCCGTCTGACGCGGCATTATCTGAAGCGCATGCTGGACCAAAAGGACTGGGGCCGCATCGTCTTTGTGTCGAGCGAATCCGGCATCTATGTGCCGAAGGAGATGGTGCATTACGGCTTCTCGAAAGCGGCCCAGCTCTTCATCGCGCGCGGCGCGGCCGAGCACACCAAGGGCACCAATATCACGGTCAATTCGGTGCTGCCCGGTCCGACCTGGGTCGAGCAGACGCCGGTGCGCCTGTCGGCACGCGCCAAGGCCGCAGGCACCACCGTCGACGATCTCGCCTCGCGCATGTTCAGCGAGCGGCGACCGGCATCGTTGCTGCAGCGTTATGCCAAGCCGGAGGAGATCGCGAATTTGATCTGCTATCTCTGCTCAAAGGCATCCAGCGCCACCAATGGCGCCGCGCTTCGCGTCGACGGCGGCATCGTGACAAATCCGTTCTAATGCATCCTCGGCTTACCTCTCCCTGCCTGCGGGGAGAGGTCGCATCGCGTTAGCGATGCGGGTGAGGGGGTGCAGGTCCATCAACTTGCATGGAATTGGCGGAAGAAGCCCCTCACCCCAACCCTCTCCCCGCAAGGGCGGGGGGAGCTCACTGCGGTCGCGGCGAAACCGAGTCCCGGCGGACTAAGTCCCTTCCTCGTTGAACTTGCTTTCGACGAGCCTCGTGATCGCTTCGATCGCTTGTTCCGCCTCGGGGCCGACAGCGGAGACTTTTATGGTGGTGCCCGGTCCTGCAGCCAGCATCATCAGACCCATGATGGAGGTGCCGCCCACGGTCTCGCTGCCTCGTGTCACCCACACTTCGGCACTGAATTTCTCGACTGTCTGGACGAATTTCGCCGACGCGCGCGCGTGCAGGCCGCGCTTGTTGATGATCAGAAGCTCCTTTGAAACGGCGCCGGCGGGCACGCTGGCCCCCGGGATATTCTCCGGCGGCGCGTCGTCGTCGGTCATTTGCCGGCAAGAACCCGGCTGGCGATGGTGACGTATTTGCGACCGGCTTCCTGGGCCATGGCGATGGCATCGGGAAGCGAGCGCTCTTCGCGCACCTTTGCAAGCTTGACCAGCATGGGAAGATTGATGCCCGCGAGCACTTCGACCTTGGGGCGGCTCATGCAGGAGATTGCGAGGTTGGACGGCGTGCCGCCGAACATGTCGGTCAGGATGGCGACGCCGTCGCCGGAATCGACGCGGTTGACCGCTTCGATGATGTCGCTGCGACACAGATCGGAATCGTCCTCGGCCCCGATCGTGACGGCTTCGATTTGCTTTTGAGGACCCATGACATGTTCAAGCGCCGCCCTGAACTCGTCGGCGAGGCGCCCATGGGTCACCAGTACTAGGCCAATCATCGGAAACTCCTCGCGGGTGCTTTCTTGGGTGCACCGCACGAACGCGCCACTTTGACCATCCAGAGCCCCCGCGCAAGAGGGGATGTTTGCGGGCCTCCCGGATCGGAGTGCAGGGAAGGGGGCAGCCGCGCCGGTCTACTCCGTCGCGATAGTGGGCCTGATATGGTTACCAATTCCCTTCCGGCAATGGGCCGAAAGGTTAACGGAGGGTGAACTCTCGGTTGTCGTCAGCGCAGCAACAACCAGCGGCAGGGGTGAAAAGCCGCTCCCGACCGGGATTCTCGGTATTTTGACACCAAAAATGCTGGTCTGAAGCGCGCTATCGGGAGGCAGCCGCTCCGCATCGTCAGCCGCGAGGTCGACGACCAAACCGACGATTGCCTCGGCGACAAAGCCGAGCTTTCGGATTCCAAGCCCTCGAATCTCGATCAAACCGGCTAGCTGCGGGGCTGGCCGGACCAATAATTCTCCGCCAGCTGTGTCGAGATGGACACGGTCATCCCCCACCAGAATGGCCTCTGGAAGTTGCCAGGAGGGCCCGCTGGCGATCAATTCAAAGGCGAGTCGCGACTTGCCCGCACCCGACGGGCCGCGGATCAGGACCGCGCGCTCCCCGACCTTGACCGCGGAGGCGTGCACGGTGGTGTCGGGCCCTTGCGTCACAGCGCCGGCAACCTGACAACGAAGCGCGCGCCGGCGACCTTCGGTTCGCCGTCCTCGCCCTTCCCGCCCAGGCGGTTCTCGGCCCAGATGCGTCCGCCATGCGCTTCGATGATCTGCTTGGAGATCGAGAGGCCAAGGCCTGAGTTCTGACCAAAGCCCTGATGCGGACGGTCGGTGTAGAAGCGCTCGAACACGCGCTCGAGCGCGTCGGGCCGGATGCCGGGCCCGTCATCATCGACAATGATCTCGATGTCGGTGCGCATGCGACGGCAAAGGATGCGCACCTTGCCGCCGGCTTCGGAGAAGGATTGGGCGTTGGACAGCAGGTTGGAAATCACCTGCCCGAGGCGCGAATCATGGCCGGGGACCGAGAACGAGTCGTTGGCGCCGCGGCCCTCGAAACGGACCTCGACCGCGACGTCATGGCCAAGCCGGGTCTCGTTGGCAACCGACGTCAACGTCGTCAGCAGTCGGCGCAGGTCAACGGGCGCTGCGTCCTGGCGCTGCAACTCCGCGTCGAGGCGGCTCGCGTCGGAGATGTCGGAGATCAGCCGGTCGAGCCGCTTGACATCGTGCTCGATCACCTCGAGCAGCCGAGCGCGGCTGGAATCCGAACGCGCCAGCGGCAGCGTCTCCACCGCGGAGCGCATCGAGGTCAGCGGATTCTTCAACTCATGGGCGACGTCGGCCGCGAACATCTCGATCGCCTCGATGCGATTGTAGAGCGCGCCGGTCATGTCGCGCAGCGCGCCGGAGAGATGGCCGATCTCGTCGCGGCGCATGGTGAAGTCCGGAATCTCGACGCGCGTCTTGATGCGGCGGCGGACACGCTCGGCCGAGTCGGCAAGCCTGCGGACCGGACCCGCAATGGTGCTCGCGAGCAGGAGCGACAGCACGATCATGACGGCGGAGGCGACCCCGCCGACCTTCAAAATCGCAAGCCGCTCGGCTGTCACCATCTGGTCGATGTCGTCGCCTTGCGTCGACAGCATCAATGCGCCATGGATCGCTCGCGACCGCAAGACCGGGACGGCGACCGAGACAATGACTTCGCCGCGGGAGTTGACCCGCACCATGCTGCGCTTCTGGCCTTTCAGCGAGTCGGCGACCTCTTCGTAGCCGGTGCCGGCGGCTTCGGTCCCAAGCTCCTTGTAGAGCGGCAGGTCGCCGCGGTTAAGCCAGGTGCGAATCGCAATCAGCGCCCGCTCTGCGATTCCCGGCTGCCCCGCCAGCGGCGGCAGGTCGAAGCGCAGCACGTTCTCCAGCGTCCGGCTGTCGAGCAGCAAGGCGCCGTTCGGGTCATAGATCCTGGCGCGCGTCTTGGTCGGCGAGATCAGCGTGCGCAACACCGGCGCGACGCGCTCCGGATTGATCGGAAAGTCGAGCGGCGAATACTCCTCCGGCCCGGCATAACTCTCGCCCGCCTTGAGGTCGAGCAGCCGGTCCGGATCGATGGTGATGGTGTTGGTCTGCACGGTCGCAGAGGCCGCAATCGCCCCCGCAATGATCTCGGCCTGCACCAGAAGGCTCTGCGCGCGGGCATCGATCAGGCCGGCGCGAAATTGCGACAGATAAAGGATGCTCGCCACCAGTGCGAGCAGGCCGGCAATGTTGAGCGAGACGATGCGGCGCGTCAGGCTCGAAAAGGACAGCGTGAAAAGAAACTGTCCAGCGCGGCTCAGCCAGCTCAGGGGCCGCTGCCAGCCCCTGATCGGAGGACTCCCGAGGTCAGCGCCGTCCATGACCAAGGACGACGCGGCGTCCTCGGCACTCACACTGGCATCAGGCGGTGTTCGATCAAGCAATGGCTGGCACTTTTATCGACTGACAGGTGCAAATCCTACCCCACACGGACGGCGGCGCCAGTACGTTAACCGCGCAGCGCCCCGATCATGCTTCCTTGAAACGGTAGCCGACGCCGTAGAGCGTCTCGATCATCTCGAAATCGTCATCGACCACCTTGAACTTCTTGCGCAGCCGCTTGATGTGGCTGTCGATGGTGCGGTCGTCGACATAAACCTGGTCGTCATAGGCCGCATCCATCAACGCGTTGCGGCTCTTCACTACGCCGGGCCGGGTCGCGAGCGCCTGCAGGATCAGGAATTCGGTGACGGTCAGCGTTACCGGCTCGTTCTTCCAGGTGCAGGTGTGGCGCTCCGGATCCATCCTGAGCAGGCCGCGGTCGAGCGCCTTGGCGTCGTTCTCCTTCGGAACGGCGGTCGGATCCTTTGGCTGCGAGCGCCGCAGCACGGCTTTCACGCGCTCGACCAGAAGCCGCTGCGAGAACGGCTTGCGGATGAAATCGTCGGCGCCCATTTTGAGGCCGAACAATTCGTCGATCTCCTCGTCCTTGGAGGTCAGGAAGATCACCGGCAGATCGGATTTCTGCCGCAGCCGCCTCAGCGTCTCCATGCCGTCCATGCGCGGCATCTTGATATCGAGGATGGCAAGATCGGGCTGGCTGGTGCGGAAGCCGTCGAGTGCGGAAGCACCATCCGTGTAGGTCATGATGCGGTAGCCTTCGGCTTCCAGCGCGATTGAAACGGAGGTGAGAATGTTGCGGTCGTCGTCGACCAGGGCGATTGTGGGCATGAGCCTGCTTTCAGAATATGAGTTAGCTGAAACGGCGAGCATCCCGTTGATGCGCCGCATATTTGGGCCGGAAGCGGTCACCGAGCAATGCAAGCTGGGCTGAAGTGTGACCGAGCTTCCGTAAAACGCTCCAATTCGGGCGAAGCACTTTGGCCCTTCTGAGGCGGTTTAGCCGAAAAAAGGTCCTCATTGCAACAGGATGGGGAGGAAATTGAGATGCAATTGACGGCCGATTTTAGCCCTTCCGGGCTTGCCAAATCCCTGCTCCGGCGCAGCCGGCAGGGGGCTCTTGCCACCCTTATGCCGTCCTCAGGCGACCCCTATTGCTCGCTGGTGAACCATGCAAGCCATTCCGACGGCTCGCCGATTCTGCTGATTTCCCGGCTTGCGATCCACACGCGGAACCTGCTTGCCGACCCCCGCGTCTCGCTGATGCTGGACGAGCGCACCGAGGGCGACCCGCTCGAGGGTGCGCGAATCATGCTTTCGGGACGGGCCGACGAGGTGAGCGGGGACGACCTCAAGATCGTCCGCCGCCGCTATCTCAACGCCCACCCCTCGGCGGAGGCCTTTGTCGATTTCAAGGATTTTTCCTTCTTCCTGATTCGCCCCTCTGCAACGCATCTGGTGGCGGGCTTTGGCCGTATCGTCGATCTCAAGCCGGAGCAATTCCTCACCGAGATCGGCGACGCCTCAACGCTGATCGAAGCCGAGCAGGGCGCGATCGATCACATGAATGAAGACCATCGCGACACGATGAACCTCTATGCGACAAGGCTGCTCGGAGCCGAAAGCGCAGATTGGCGCTGTAGCGGTTGCGACCCCGACGGCATCGACATGCAGGCCGGCAAAACGACCTTGCGGCTCGACTTCCCCGAGCGCGTCAAAACGCCTTCCGAGTTGCGCAAGATGCTGGTGCAGCTTGCCGAACGGGCGCGGGCAAAGGGTTAGGCGGTTTGAACGCGTCAGCGTCTTGGCGCGACCCACGACATCGTCTTTGGCAAATCTTGCGCGAGAGCCGTCATGAAAAACCGCAAGCGATGGGCGCCGATGATCTGCGTGGCGTTGGCCGCTTATCTTGGCGTCGGCGTGCTGTCGTCGGCGGAAGGCCTGGGCGCGCGGAGCGCCAGGATCAATGCGCTCGGGGCTGCCGGAAAATATTCTGAGGCCATCCCGCTTGGGGAAGCCATGGTGGCCGACCTGGAGAAGGGCCCGCCGACGATGGATCTTGCCGGCGCGCTGAACAACCTCGCGCAGCTCTATGGCGAGGCCGGCCGCGACGCCGAGGCCGAGCCGATGTTCAGGCGCGCGATCGCGATCATGGAGAAGGCCGTCGGTCTCGACTCCGTCAAGATCGCGCCCGAACTGAACAATCTGGCCGCGCTTTATCAGCGTCAGAAGCGCTATGACGAAGCCGAGCCGCTGTTCAAGCGGGCGCTTGCGCTCTCCGAGCGACAGCTTCCGTCGAATCATCCTGACATCGGCCGCGCCCTGAACGACCTTGCCGCCAACTATGAGCGACAGGATCGTCATTCCGATTCCGAACCGCTGTTCAGACAATCGCTTGCGCTCTACGAAAAGGTGGCGGGTCCGGAGAGTCCCGCGGTCGCGACGCTGCTCAGCAATCTGGGCCAGGTCGTCAAAGCCGAGGGGCGCTATAACGACGCCGAGCCCATGATCAAGCGATCGCTTGCGATCCACGAGAAAGTGCAGGGCGCGAACCATCCGGACGTCGCGCGGTCCTTGAACAATCTCGCCGACCTCTATCAGCGCCAAAACCGCTTTGCCGACGCCGAGCCGCTGTTCAAACGTGCGCTGGCGATCCGCGAAGCCGCCGTCGGTCCCGATCATCCCGACACCGCGGCGTCCGTGAACAATCTCGCCTCGCTCTACCAGGCCGAATCCCGCACCGCCGATGCCGTGCCGCTGATCGAGCGGATGATTGCGGGCGGACGCGCGCAACTGCGCATTGCGCTTCCCGTGCTGTTCGACGCGCAGCAGCTCAAGGTCATGCCAGCCGAGAAGGCGCTCGACGAGGCTCTCGACGTGATCCAGCACGGCACGCAATCCTCCGCTGCGGCCGCGGTCAACAAGCTTGCGGTGAGGCTTGCCGCCGGCAGCGACCGCCTCGCCGAACTGGTGCGGAAGGATCAGGATCTTGCGAGCGAGGCGGAGCAGCTCGACAAGGCGATCGTCGCCGGGCTCTCCAGGCAGGCGGGGCGCGATCCGGCGGCGGCCCAGCGTGCCCGGCAGCGGCTTGCGGCGATTTCCAGCGAGCGCGCCGTCCTGCAAAAAGCCCTCGCCATCGAGTTTCCCGATTATGCCGCCTTGTCGAATCCGCTGCCGCTGAAGTCGAAGGAAATCCAGGCGCTGTTGTCCGGCGATGAGGCGATGGTCGTGTTCGCGCTCGCCGACAAGGAGAGCTTTGTCTTCGCGCTGACCCGCGACAATTTCGACTGGAAGAGGATTCCGCTTGGTGCGGATGGCGTCACGCAGAAGGTCGCGGCGTTCCGCAGGGGCCTCGATCTCGGTCAGGCGAGCGACGCGTCGGGCAAATCGCATCTGTTCGATCTTGCCCTTGCCAACGAGCTTTATGCCGCGCTGCTCGGTCCGGTCGAGACGCTGGTTGCCGGCAAGCGCAGCGTGTTGATTGCGCCGTCCGGCGCGCTCACGGCGTTGCCGTTCCATCTGCTGGTGACGGAAAAGCCACCGGCCGCCATTCCCGACAAGATCGAAGGCTATCGCGAGGCGGCCTGGCTTCTGAAGCGGCAGGCCGTGTCGGTGCTGCCTTCGGTTGGGAGCCTGAAGGCGCTGCGCGGTTTCGTGCAGCGGGATCAGGCCGTCAAGCCGATGACCGGCTTTGGCGACCCCTTGTTC
>Ga0335080_10000246_pt1 | contig 48750 bp, 36 predicted proteins | sample Lox_Sample_34_FD_206720 | JGI IMG/M metagenome (GOLD analysis project Ga0335080, IMG submission 206720) | Soil microbial communities from Loxahatchee National Wildlife Refuge, Florida, United States - Lox_Sample_3.4 | ecosystem: Environmental > Terrestrial > Soil > Wetlands | place: USA... | reverse complement strand
ACGCGTTGAATGAAAAGTTCGACGAGCTCGGGGCGAACATGTACGTGACGGGCCTCGGATCGATTATGAATGTGCACGTCCGCGCGGATCGACGCTACGCTCGTGCAGCGCGCGAGCTCCTGTTCTTCAGCCTTCTCGAGCGCGGCTTCTACATGGCCTCTCGAGGCTTGATCACTTTATCTCTCCCGGTGACCGATACGACAATCAGTTTGTTCGTGTCCGCCGTCGGGGAAGTCATCGAGAAGCACCGCGACGTCTTCTGTCCTCGACCGGGGACAATGTGAAACGAGGCAACCTCGCCTCGCCAGTCCGCGCGTTAGTAGTAGCCAAACGATGTCCGTGAAATGAGACTGACGCCTTTGGGGCTATTCGATGACCTGCGACACTCATTCTGGGCAGCCCTGGCTGCAGGTCTGATCTTCATTGCGTGCGCGGCGTTTGCCAGAGATGCAATCGCAGCGGGCCCGTCGGATGTTGACGCAAAGACCGCACAGAATCTCCAGTTGCTCCTGGATCAGGGACGTGATGATGGGCTGCCCGGCGGGATCATTCTTCGGATCGAATCGTTGCGCGATGGCCGTACTTGGCAGGGAACGAGCGGACCCTTTGAAGAAGCCCGAGAAGATGTACCGATTAGGGCTACCGACTCGTTTCGGGTTGCGAGCATCACGAAGTCCTTCACGGCGGCAGTCATCTGGAGATTAGCGGAGGACGGAAAGATCGGCATCGATGACCGGATCTCGAGGTACCTACCTGCTGATCTCGTCGGTCGCATCCACGTGCTGAATGGGACGTCCTCCGGCAACCGGATCACCATCCGACAACTTCTGTGCCATTGCAGCGGTGTCTATGACTACGCGACCGATAAGGTCGTCTTGCGGTACATGTTCGCCCATCCGGAGAAGCATTGGACGCCGCTCGAGCTCATTGATTTTGCGCTGCGGAGCGGTAAGCCGTACTTTCCTCCGGGCCAAGGCCAGCACTACAGCGATACGGGTTACTTGCTGCTAGGGCTAGTCATTGAACACGTCACTCACGAGGCGCTTGCGCAAGTCTATCGTCAATTCATCTATATCCCGCTCGGATTGCATGAAACCTATCTGGAAGCGCGAGAACCCGCTGTCGGCCCGCCGTTGTCTCACAACTATGTCGGCTATCTAGATGAACACAACTACGATCCTACACTCGACGCTTATGCCAGCGGGGGACAGGTCTCGACCGCAACGGATCTGGCCAAATTCATCGGCGCTGTGATGAAGGGGCAGTTTTTCAAGCATCCGAAGACCTTGCAAGCCGCAATGGCAGCGCCGGAGTTGCCGAATAAGTCTGCGGCCGACAAAGCCAGGTATCTGGGTCATTACCTCTACTACTCGAGCGAACATGACGGTGTGAGACTCATCGGTCACGAGGGCTTCTGGGGTGCAGTAATGCTTTACGATCCAGATGGGGACCTCGTGGTCACCGGTACGAGCAATCAGGTGGACCGCAATTTGCCCGTTCGACAGCTGATCAAGGCATTCGAAACCAAGTGATTCGGTTGCGGATCGCCCGCCCCGATCCAGAAGATTGAACTCGAAGCCAAGTGCTTGTCGTGCGCGATCGCTCGACAGCTGCTACGCTTGTCCGCCTCTGAGCAAGAGCGCCATCCTGGTGTGGAGATACCGTCTATGCCGCGCGTTGCCACCGGACGCCGTGCCCGGAAGCGATCGAACACTCGAGCGAAGGATTCGAAGCTGAGCAAGGAGCTGATCTGTGCTACTGCGCTCAAGCTCATTGACCGAAAGGGCCTCACGCAGTTCAGTCTCCGCGATGTCGCACGTTCCCTGGGGGTCTATCCACGTGCGGTGTATTGGTACGTTGCCAACCGCAATGAATTGCTCTCCGAGGTTGTGGGTTTCGCCTTGAGGGAGGTGTACCTGCCTCCTTCGAACCAAAGTTGGCAAGAATGGCTGCGCAATCTCTTTCACCACTATCGGGACGTAGTGCGCCTTCACCCAAACATTGCACCTCTGATCGGCGCTTCGATGCTTTCGCCCGGTGCACTAGTGCCGGAAACCATCGAACGCATCCTGACCGTTCTTTCCGAAGCCGGCTTCCCGGACGATCAGCTAGCGGATGTCTACAATGTCGTCATTGCGGCGCAGGTAGGATTCGTAACGCTCGAATTGGCAACGCTTCCCTCCGATGACACGGAGACTTGGAGCAAAGACCAGAAGACGCGAATCGGGACTATCGATGTGTTGCGCTATCCGATGCTGGGCCGCCATCTGCCGGCTCTCGCCAACCGCGCGTTCATCTTGCGATGGACCAACGGGACGGAGGTACCCCTCGACAGTAGCTTCGGAAAGTTCGTGGACGTGATCATCAGGGGTCTGGAGCAGCTTCTCCCAGCTAACCGCGGAAAGCGCTAACTCGCCTTAACCCCTATCGCGGCGACTCGACTCTATCGAAGACGAGCATTCCCGCCGGATGCTCCTGCCCCTGCTCATCGACATCAATGACCTGCGACGTCAATGTCTGACCGTCTTGGGAGATCGCACGTCGCAATATCCGAATAAGGCGCCCTTCCCGCTTCCAGTGACGCTCTCGTGTACGCTCGTCGATCTTCCGGAGAATGACCGTATCGTCGCGTCGCTCTGTCGAGCCGTCGGCTTTTGTGACTAGCGTACGGCTCGGATGCTCCTTTCCGTCGTACGCCGCTGTGTAGTTGGTCACTTGCCGGGTACCGTTGCTCAGAACAAGGTCTGAACGGTACGTCTCCACATCGGTGCTCACACTGATGGTGAGCACCTGAGAACGGGTATCGCCCCCGGACTTCGCGAGATTCAGCTTCCAGACTCCGGTATACAGGTCGGGGGCCCCGGCTAGAGCCACCGTCATCAGCGCAATTCCACCCAGTGCTGCAAGAAGCCTCATGGGCGAGCCCTCTGATGGAGATAGACCGACATCACGAGCACCAGGGATCATCGAACGTGCCTGCTCCTGGGGCGTCGTCACAGCCCGAGTGCCACCCACTGCGCCTCGTGCTTGCTGTCGCCGATCGCAACGACGATGTACTGATTTCCATCCACCTCGTAGGTGATTGGCGCGCCCGTAGCGCCCGCCGGCATGGTGACCTCCTTGAGGACCTTTCCATCTGCCTTGTCGTAGGCCCTGAACTTGTTGCCGCCACCCTCATACATGTCCGTCAAGAGCACCGCATCACTGCCTTCGGGCGCGAATACGAGCTCCGGGGTCACCGCCACTGCAACGCGACCGGGGGAGCCCAGAGGAGGCAGGTTGAGCTGCTTGATGGCGGGATTATTACGAGGACCGTCGCCGTTGGCGACGGCCCACAGGATCTCACCGCGATTCATGTCGACCGCTGTGATCCGGCCGTAGGGTGGCTTCAGCAAAGGCAGTCCGTTTGCCCCCTTGACGTACCACGTTGCATCGTTGTCACGGATTGAGTAAACGACGTCCGCCGGTGGCGGTGCTTTCACAAGTGCGTAGCTTGCGACGGCGGTAATCGTCATGCCGTAGTAGACACCGTCGACCGGATCAAATGCCCCAGTGTTCCACCCGGCAGAACCGTCACTCGCCGGGCTCGTCAGAGATCCCAAATTGCCGCCTTCGACGTAGATTGAAGGTGGCACAAACATTGGACCGTACCGATGCTTCTTCATCTCCGCGAGGGCGGCCGCGCGCAATTCCGGCGTAAAATCTATGAGTTCCGACTCCGTGACGCCCACCCGATCGAGCGCAGGCGGCTTGGTTGGAATGGGCTGCGTCGGTGAGGTGGATTCACCGGGGACGTCGGAAGCGGGAACGGGACGTTCGATGATGGGCCAGACGGGTTTGCCCGTCGCACGATCAAGCGTATAGAGAAACGGCACCTTGCCGGTCTGCATCACCGCATCGATACGGCGCCCGTCTACCGTAATCGTCCCCAACACCGGTGGAGCGGAGAGGTCCCAGTCCCAAAGGTCGTGGTGGACCGCCTGGAAGTGCCAGATCTTCTTCCCCGTCTTCGCATCAAGTGCCACCAGAGAGGATCCATAGAGATTGTCACCGGGTCGCCAACCACCAAATCCAGGTGGCCCAGGTCCAGAGAGCGGTAGATAGACGTAGTCAAGCTTCTCGTCTGCACTCAATTCACCCCAAGTCGCGATATAACCTGCGATCTCGGCAGAACCGGCCCCCCAGCTTGAACGTGCGGGATCGTTTGCTTGCGGAATCGGACTGAACTCCCAAAGAACCTTACCGCTGCGGACATCGAACCCCCGAACAATGGATGGGATACCCTTCCTCTTGGTCGCCATGTCTCCACCGGCGCCGCCAGTCCCCTGGACGATGACACCTCCGACGACCAGCGGCCCGCCACTCGTACCACCCCGTCGCGACCCACCTGCAGTGTTGGGATTGATTACCACCCGTCCATTCTCACCAAATGTCGGAATGGCTTTCCCAGATGCTGCATCAAGCTCATAGAGGTAGTTGCCGCGGGCATTGATGATCCGTCGATCACTGCCGTCGCGCCAGTATGCAAGGCCGCGCGTGGGCCAGCCGGCGAGGTCGCTTCGAGAAGTACCTGGCGGTTCTTGAACCCACTTTGTTTTGCCAGTCTTGGCGTCAAACGCCTCGGCCAGGCCGACCCCGTTGGGCGCGTAGAGCACCCCATCGATCATGATCGGCGTGGACTTGAAGTACCGTCCCGAATGCATATCCGGAAACTTATGCGCCGTCGCTTCATCCACGGCGGGACGTGTCCAGAGAACACGCAACCGCTCCACAGACTTTCTATTGATCAGTGAAGCCGACGAGTATCGGTTGAAACCGAGACTGCCCCCATAAAACGGCCATTCCACGTCCGTTCCCCCTGCGCTTGCCGCGGTCGACGCACAGAGAGCCAATACAAGGATCACTGCTCTGATCGCGCTCATTAACAGGCACTCCTGGGCATCACGACTTGCGGCAAGGCCGCAGGGTAATCACACCTTCTGGCAATCAGATGGTGCGCGATCATATGTACCCTCCGTGTGCAACTGGACCGGAAACGCGCGCCTGGCGCCGCCGGCGCACGAGAGTCACCACACAAGCCACGGAAACGGCGGCCACCGTCAGCAGACTGCTGTAGAGCTGACTTGCCAGCCTTGGGCTGATCGCCATGGCGCCGAGGACCGCGATGATGGCCGCAATGGTAGCGATGCTGAGCCAGGGAAAGAGCCACACCTTAACCTCCAGTGCAGCCTGCTCAGCCGGGCGCATGCGCCATCTCAGACGAAGGTGTGCACAACAAATCAGGCCATAGATGATCAGGACAAGCACTCCCGAAGCATTCACGAGAAACGCGAACAGTCCGTCAGGGGAAAGCACCGCCAGGATCACAGCGAAGAAGCCGAATGAACTGCTAATCAGGATAGCGCGTGCGGGCACCCGCCTGCTATTAATGACTACCGCCGCCTGCGGAGCATCACCCTTCGCTGCAAGGGTGAAGAGGACACGAGACGCCACGTACAACCCCGAGTTGAGGCAGGACAGGACCGCAGTAAGCACGATGACGTTCATGATGGTGTCCGCGTGCGGCACGTGGGTATAGGCGAGTGCAGTCGCAAACGGTGAGCTGCCTGACTGGATCACGGTCCACGGAACGACACTGACGACGAGGAACACCGAGAGCACATAAAAGAGGACGATTCTCGTGATAATCATCGTCGTCATCCGAGCGATGACGTTCTTCGACTCGCGCGATTCGGCGGCCGCGACCGTCGCGATCTCGGCTCCGGTCAGCGAGAAAACGACTGTCGTGACGCCAGCAAGTATTGCGGCCTTCCCCAACGGTGCAAACCCATGATGGATTACCAAGTTACGGAATGTGGGCCCAGAGCCTGAAGTGAGCCCAAAGGCGAACAAGCCGGCTATCACAGTGAACGCGATGATCGCGGCGACTTTGATCGAGGAAAACCAGAACTCGAATTCGCCATAGGTGCGGGTCGAGCAGAGGTTCACCGCGGTAAGAAGCAGCATCACAACGAGCACCAGTTCCCACATTTGGAGGGATACCCAGTGCGACAACAAAGTTGCACCGGCAATAGCCTCGATGGCCACCACCACAACCCAGGTGTACCAGTACAGCCAGCCGCTTATGAAACCGGCCGCTGGACCCAGCCCGACACGGATGTACTCGGTAAACGAGCCTAAGCCCGGTTGCGCCGCCGCCATCTCGCTCAAGGCTCGCATAACGACCAGCACCAGCAAGCCCGCGAGCAAGTAGCTGATCGTGACGGCCGGCCCCACGGAGGCAATCGCGGCGCTACTGCCGACGAAAAGACCCGCACCGATGATTCCACCGATCGAAATCATAGACACGTGGCGTGAGCGTAGGGTCTGGGAAAGGCCCGCAGCCCCCGTAACTTCGGCGCTCGCGTCCAGTGCCTTCCCGCTCATCCGGTGGCTCCTCCCAGCTTGTCCAGAGCGAAACCTGAACAGGCATCAGACATTGGAGATCGACTCCTCGGCGGGTATCAGCATTGGCCTTCTAATTCTTGCCCGAGCAGATGTCCCTCGTCGCACAGACGGCTGCTGATGCCTGCTGCAAGTCCCGCAAGTCCACCAATTGCGCTATCCAGAACATAATAATATCTTGTTCATTGTATAATAGTCGAGCGCCTGGGCTTTGGAGGACCCCACTCGGAACGCCCGCCGCACTGATTTCACCCTCGGCGGGGCGCGAAGCGGAGGGCATCGAGCCGCTACGCTGGCTTCTAGCTATTCTCAACGTGAGGATGCCGTCGTGAGACATTCCACTCCCCTTCTTGGGATCGCCCTGCTGGTTCTGACGGTGTGCCCAGTACATGCCGCTGACGTCCCGCAGCACGTACTTGAACTTCCCGTTACGAAGGGCGGTGACGGAAAGCCGTTTGTGGAAACCTATGACGACGGCAGCATCGTCGTTTGGACCAGCTTCTTTCATAGTCCCGCAAGCTCTGTGGGCGTCGGACGCGCTAACGTCAGCGGGCGTCTGATTCGGGAGAAGATCAAATACACGGACATGATTTACGTGGTCAGTGGTTCAGGGACGATTGTCGATGCTGAGAAAGGAACGAACTACCCGGTAAAACGCGGCGATTTCGTGCTTCTCCCCCGGGGACTGGACATGGAAGGGCGCGATTTTCGGGACTACATCCATTTCTCAGCGGCCTTCGAGACCCAGCCGAACGCTCAGGCTCACGGCATTCCAACGGTTCAGATTCTGCACCCGGAACAACTTGAGGCCACTCAATTCGAGAAGCAGGGCGAGAGCTTGCGTCACCTCTACTACACCGGCGAAGGCAACGTACAGGTCCGGGTCTGGAAGTCAGTAAACCCGAATTGGTCAACGGACTTCTTTGTTTCACCCTGGTCCGAACTTGCGTTTGTGATATCCGGGACGGGGACTACGACGACTCGCAACGGGGAAGTAATTCAGTGGACGCCCGGGCACGCTTATCTCATCCCAAAGGGACTTGAGCTTAAGGTACAGTCCCACGAATTGCGGAAGCTGGCAGTGGTCTTTGACCAGGAATCAAGCGCAACGACTCCTAAGTAAGCGTTCTGCAAGCGGAAGAAGGAGTGGTATAGAGGACCGGCAGCGAGCGCATTTCGACTCACGTTATCGCTAAGGAGTTCTGCTTGCGCGCAGCAGATCTCTGAGTCTTTCTCCCCGCCGAAGTCAGTTGTGCGCCGAGGTAAGACCATGCTCTACCAACTGAATATCAATGGCACGACCCACGAAGTCGATGTCCCGAAGGACATGCCGCTGCTCTGGGTGCTGCGGGACGAGCTGGGTCTTGTAGGGACCAAGTATGGATGCGGCATGGGACTGTGCGGAGCCTGCACAGTACACGTCGACGGCGCTGCGCAGCGCTCCTGTCAATTGCCGGTCGAAGTCGTCGGCAATGCCAAGATCCATACTATCGAGCACATCGGCACGACCGCGACCGGTGCTCGCCTCCAGCAAGCGTGGCTCGAGATCGATGTAATGCAGTGTGGCTACTGCCAGGCGGGCCAGATCATGAGCGCAAGTGCCTTGCTCGGGCAGACTCCGCATCCCAGCCCCGAACAGATTACCGGGGCAATGGCGGGCAATATCTGTCGCTGCGGGTGCTATCACCGTATTCGTGCCGCGATTCAGCTCGCCGCCACCGACGGCCCGGAGAGCAGCCATGTCGGATAGCCAGGACGCAACCATGGGTATCGATCGCCGTACTGTACTCAAGGCCTCTTTGTTCGCGGGCGGAGGCCTCGCATTGGATATCCTGATTCCCATCAGCCTCGCAAAGGAGGCCACGCTCTCGGGAAACCGTAGCTCGGCCCGAGTTGCTCAGCTTTCGGCCTTCATCTCAGTCGCTCCCGATGGAGCAGTTACGATCGTTGCGAAAAATCCAGAAATCGGACAAGGCGTAAAGACCTCGCTGCCCATGATGGTGGCAGACGAGCTCGACTGCGAGTGGGCGCAGGTGCGAGTGGTACAAGCAGACCTGGATTCCGAACGCTTTGGTGAGCAAGTCGCTGGTGGAAGCACGGCAACTCCGGACAACTGGCTGCCGATGCGACAGGCCGGTGCAGCGGCCCGCGCGATGCTGATCCAGGCGGCCGCGTTGAAGTGGCATTTGCCAGCGGCAGAACTGACGACGTCGAAGGGGCGAATATTTCAACGGGGATCGGGGACCTCTATTGGCTATGGCGAAGTCGCTTCTCTGGCGGCCACGTTAAGTGCGCCGGATCTGAAGACGATCCGGCTAAAGGAACCCCGGCAGTTCACGATTATTGGTCAACCGACGGTTGGGGTGGACAGCGCGAAAATCGTGCGGGGTGAACCCGCCTTTGGCGGTGACACGCGCCTGCCCGGTATGTTGTACGCGGTGTACGAGACCGCGCCCGCTAGCGGTGGCCGCCTCGTCAAAGCTGAGGTCGAGGATGCGAAAAGCGCCCCCGGGGTCAAGCATGTGATACCCCTGGTCGGCAACGGCGACCCCGATCTGGGGCTCGCCGATGGAGTGGCGATCTTGGCAACCAACTGGTGGCTGGCCAACCAAGCCCGGACAAAGCTCACCATCGACTGGAACGTGAGCGCTGCGAAGGGCCACAGTACTAAGAACTATGAGAGCGAGGCGAATGCCGCGATGGCGGCTGGCTCTGGGGCTGTTCTGCGTCTGGACGGTGATCCAACCGCAAAGCTCGCTTCAGCTTCCAAGCGAGTCGCGGCCCGGTACGCCTACCCGTTCATTGCGCATGCGCCAATGGAACCGCAGAACTGCACGGCGCACTACCAAGACGGGAAAATCGAGATCTGGGCGCCGAGCCAAGATCCGGCGGACGGGCTCGAGGCCTTGGAAAAGGCGCTCGCGATCTCGCCGAGCACGGTGACCCTGCATCTGATGCGCGCCGGCGGCGGGTTTGGTCGCCGCCTCATGAATGACTACATGGTGCAAGTGGCCGCGATCGCGAAGTCGGTTCCAGGTGTGCCCATCCAACTGCGATGGTCGCGCGAGGATGACCTCCGTCGCGACTATTACCGCCCTGGAGGTTGGCACAGTTTCGAGGCTGGAATTGGAGTGCACGGCGAACTCATCGCGTTCACAGACCATTTTGTGACATTTGGCGATGGCAAGAAGCCAATGCGAGCTGCCGGATTCAACTCGGCGATGCCCCCTGCAGGTCTCATCAAGGACCTCCGATACAGCCAGTCGATGCTGCCCACGATCGTGAACACGGGTTGGCTCCGTGCACCCGCCTCCAATGCTCTTTGCTTCGTCTCGCAATCGTTTCTAGACGAGGTCGCCATAGCTGCGAGCACAGATTTGCCAAAGCTAATGCTCACCCTACTCGGAGAGCGGCGTGAGATCCCGACGCCCGACCATCGACTCTCGTTCGACACCGGACGCGCCCGAGATGTGATCGAGAAGGTCGTACAGACCTCGCGTTGGGCCGATAAGCCAACGCAACCCGGACGAGCCAAGGGCTTCGCGTTCTATTTCTCGCATCGTGGCTACTTTGCCGAGGCAGTCGACGCAAGCGTTGCGGGTCCCGATGCAACGGTCCACAAAGTTTGGGTCGTAGGGGATGTCGGCAGCCAGATCGTCAATCCAATGCATGCTGAAAACCAAGTGCGCGGGGCGGTGATCGAGGGATTAGCGCAGGCGCTTACGCGACAGGAAATCGAATTCATCGATGGCGTACCGCAACAAAGCAACTTTCATGACTATCCCCTCGCGCGCATGCACTTGACACCTGAGATCGAAATCGCATGGGTGAAATCGGACAAACCTCCGACGGGACTCGGTGAACCCGCGCTGCCACCGGTGATTCCGGCCCTGACCAACGCCATTTTTGCAGCCACTGGCACGCGGATCCGTTCCTTGCCATTCAGACTGAAAACCTAGAGATGGCGCGGGGACATTTCGCAGGGGGATTTAGGTCGTGAGCTCAAGAGAATCGAAGAAGGACTCCAATCTAGGTGAGGAACGCGCAATTCCTCGACGCGATTTCCTACAAGGCGCACTGCTCGCCGCGGCGACATCACTCACGGGAGTGTTATCAGCCAGTCCTGCAGCAACGGCGCTTGAGTTCCCTGGCGCACAGGATCGCTCAGGATACTATCCGCCGCGATTGACTGGCATGCGCGGGAGTCACGATGGCTCCTACGAAGCGGCTCATGCGATGCGCAGTGGAGCCGCTCCTGCAAATGCGCAAGACACCGGCCAGACCTATGATCTGATTGTGGTTGGAGCGGGCATCAGCGGGTTATCTGCCGCACACTTTTACCGCTCGCGAAGCCGGCAGTCCGCCAAGATATTGATTCTGGACAATCATGATGACTTCGGGGGACACGCGAAGAGAAACGAATTCGAACTCAATGGACGCCTGCACCTCCTGAATGGAGGAACACTTGCCATCGATAGTCCGCGTCCCTATAGCGCGGTGGCTAACGGACTGCTTCGCGACCTGGGCATTCAAGATGTCGAAGCCATGAGTCGGAGGATTGAAGATCGCCAGCTCTATCGTTCAATCGGGCTCGAAGCGGGAATCTTCCTCGACCGGGAGACCTTCGGCGCGGATTTTCTTGCAGTCGGCGCCGGAAGTGTTCGGATTGCCAAGCTGTTCGAGAACAGTCCATTGCCAGTGGAGGTGCGCGCAGACATCGAGCGCGTCGAAGAGGGAGCAATAGACTACTTCCCGCAGTTGAGCAGTGCGCAGAAGAAGCTGGCTCTCTCAAAGATGAGTTATCGTGACTTCCTGGTTCAGGTGGTCAAAGTCAATAAACTCGCGGCGCGCTACTACGAATCGCGGACGAGTGGGTTTTGGGGCGTCGGATTCGATGCCATCAACGCCCTGGACTGCTGGGCGCTCGGGCTTTCGGGATTCAAAGGCCTTAACTTGGAGCCGGGCTCGATTCCGAACATGGGCTATTCGGCACGCGGAATAGCCGACACCGGGGGCTCCAAGAGGCTGCACTTCCCGGACGGCAATGCCAGCATCGCACGCCTGTTAGTCCGTAAGCTTGTGCCTGGGGCCGTTCCGGGACACAGCGCCGAGGATATCGTCACGTCGAAGGTGTTCTACAATCGACTCGACGTCCCCGGAAGTGATGTCAGATTGAGACTGAGCTGCACTGCGGTACGCGTGCAGAACGTCGGCGGCCTCACCAACCCCTCCGCTGTTGAGGTGACCTATGTCCGGGATGGCACTGCCTACACGGTGAGGGCTAAGCAGTGCGTGCTCGCGTGTTACAACATGATGATTCCGTTCTTGTGCCCTGAAATGTCGGACAAGCAGAAGGCTGCCTTACACAGTCTTGTGAAGGCCCCTCTTGTCTACACGAGCGTGGCACTGAGGAACTGGGAGGCATTCGCCAGACTCAAAATTGCACATGTTTTCGCCCCATGTAGTTATCACACTTCCCTCGGCTTAAATGCCAGCGTTAACGTGGGGGCGTACCGAAGCACCGCCTCACCAAAGGATCCGATCCTGCTGCACATGACTCGTGTGCCTTGCCGCCTTGGATTGCCGGAACATGAACAAAACAAGGCCGGCCGCGCGGAACTCCTTAGCACGCCGTTTGCCACGTTTGAGCGCAACATCCGTGATCAATTGAGCCGTATCCTCGGTCCTGCAGGATTTGATCCGGGAGCAGATATCGAGGCGATCACCGTAAATCGGTGGCCACACGGTTACGCCCCGGAGTACAACCCGCTGTGGGACCCGGACCTCCCGCCGAATGAACAGCCGAATGTCGTGGGACGGGCCCGCTTCGGTAACATTACCATTGCAAATTCAGACTCGGGAAAGGCCGCCTACACCGATTCAGCTATCGATCAGGCGGACCGCGCAGTCAACGAGCTTCTCCACACATGACGAGCTGATGTTGGTTTCCGTCACACTAAGTCTGTGTCTCGGCATGGAGCGCCTGTGACCCGACAATGTCCTGTCAATCCTCAGTGTCACGCATACACTACGGCGCCACGAAGCAAAGTCATCTCGCACTTGGTGTCGTTCAGGTCTGAGACTGGGACTGTGTACATGTTGCGGTCACAGACCACGATGTTGGCTTCTTTGCCGACCTCGAGTGAGCCGGTCCGGCCTTCCAGGAACGGCTGGGGCGCCGCAGGAGCCTAAAGGCACGCAGCGCGGCGTGCGGCGGTGACATTCCGCTGGGATCAAGAATCCGTCACGATGCATTAAATAGCGCCACTACTGACATAGCTAGAAAGGCGTGTCCGTAACTCTGAGCCCTCTGTTGCCGCTCTTCGAGCGCGAACGCCGCGCCGGGCGCTCGTTTGTGCTTGGGGTTTTGGTGCACACGAGCGGCTCGACGTACCAGAAGCCTGGCGCACTCATCCTGATTACAGCTCCCGGGGACTACGCGGGACTCATCTCGGGCGGCTGTCTGGAAGCCGATCTGCGTGAACGCGCTGGCAGAGTGCTCCAGGATGGGCATCCGCAACTGGTGTGCTACGAGCTACGGGGTCCCGAGGACCTGCTGTGGGGCTTGGGACTCGGTTGCGAGGGCGCGATGCGCATTCTGCTGCTGCGCGTAGGCGAGGACAACGACTGGCAACCGCTAAGGTGCCTCGTGGCAGCCTTGGAGGCGCGTCGGCCGGTCGCCGTTGGCCTGGTGTGCGAGAGCGGATGCACCGACGTCGCCCTCGGCTCACTAGTGCTGCCCACGCGAGACGCGGCACGACCGGGAGCACTCGCATGTGCGCGCTTGCAGAGCGCGCTCGAAGAAGCGGCGCAGCGCGCGCGCAGCACTTGGTACGTGAGCGAAACGCGCGACCTTTCCGTGTTCCTTCTACCGTTGTTGCTACCGCCACGCCTGCTGGTGCTCGGGGCGGGACCGGATGTTGCACCGGTGGTGGAGTTCGCGACGCGCCTCGACTGGAGGGTCACGCTAGTCGATCACCGCCCCGCGTACACGGATTCCAAGCATTTCGCGCAGGCCGAGCAGGTATTGCATCTGGACGCGGACAAGCTCGGTGCGGCGCTAGAACTGAACCTGTTCCGCGCCGCCGTCATCATGAGCCATCACTTGGCGACGGATTTGGCCTACCTGCGGGCGCTGGCGCAGAGCGACGTGCCATACGTGGGGCTGCTTGGCCCGGCGAAGCGGCGCGACCGACTCCTCGCCGATCTCGGCCTCGAGGCCGTGCGTTTGAACCGGCGGCTGCGCGCGCCGGTGGGGCTGCCACTCGGAGGTCGTACGCCGGAAGCGGTCGCGCTCGCGATCGTGGCGGAGCTGCAGGCCTTCTGTCACGAGAACCAAGGCATGTGTTAGCGATGACGTTGAGGTCACGCTTTTTTGGACAGGTGCGCCTGGGGATCACAGCGCCTCGGAGCGTGCCGATCCGCCGCCCCAACCCACGGCCAAGCCTCAGCAATCCGCCACTACGCTAAGGGCCACTGGCTCCGCCGGACGGACGTGGATTGTGAATCAGTGCGGTGCGCGCGCGATTCCTCGACATTCCTTCTGCGTGGCGGCAATATCTCAAGGTTGCGTGCCTCCTCGTGAGTGGCCATTCGGATCCGCTCAACCTCACCCCCGTTATGCCGGAATCCTTCAATGAGTCGCGCTTCGGATACATCGCCTTTGACGATGGGCGGCATGCGGCACGGACTCAGGCCGAGCACATCGCTGCGACCTGAGTTGCCGAGCACTAACAGCGATCTTACTGGGCTTCGTAAACCACCTTGCCGTGAAAAAAAGTCATCTCGCACCTGATGTCTTTCAGCTCTGAGGCTGGGACTGTGTACATGTTGCGGTCCCAGACCGCGATGTCGGCTTCCTTACCAGGCTCGAGTGAGCCGATGCGGCCTTCCAGGAACAGCTGGCGCGCAGCAGCAACCGTAAAGGCACGCAGCGCGGCGTGCACGTCCACGCCCTCGGCCGTACCAAACGGATGCGTGCCGTACTGGCTCTTGAATGCCTCGCGCTCCACTGCCGCCCAAATTCCGTAGCGCGCCGCAACCGGCGTGACCGAAAAGTCCGAGCCGCCGCTCCACTGCACGCCTCGCGCGAGCAGAGTCTTCAACGGCTCCAGGTGGGCCGCGCGCTCCGCGCCTAGGTTGCCGGCATAGCTATTACCTAGCCACCACATGAACGACGGCTGCATTTCGGGATAGCCGGCGTCGTACTGGTTCTGCAGCATGGCCATGATATCGATCGCGTGCTCAGTAGGCAGATTCGTATGGATGATGGCGTGCCGCAGTCCGCGCAGCGGCTTCTCGTGCTCCACTTCGGCATAGGTGTCCACCACCCAATCGATCGCGCGATCGCCGATCGCATGCGTGCCGACATGGATGCCTGCCTGGTGGAATAGCCGCACCATTTCACGGTAAACCGCGGGATCCTCATACGGATACCCACGGTTGCCGTGATCGATCTCGTTTCCATTCTTGTGCCATTCCTGATACATCCAGGCGGTGCGACCTCCGCCACTGCCGTCCATGACAAGCTTGACGCCACATGACACCAGACGCCCATCACCGAGGGAGTGGGGCGGGCGCGGCAGCGATTGCACCTTCTTCAGTACCTGCTCCGCAGACTCCAGCGTGGTCCCACCGTACCAGAGCACGCACACGTGCATGGTCAGCTGACCCGCATCGAGCAATGACCGATAGGCATCCCACATCGGCTGCGTGTCGTACGGGTCTTTGTACCCTGTCATCCCCTCCCGGTGCAGAAGATCGAAAATCTTCAGCACTCCCTGCCGCCACTGTTTCGGCGTCGGTGGCGGGATCAGTGCAGTGACCAACTCTGTTGCGGCATTCTCTTTCAGCACACCAGTGACGTGTCCCGTACCGTCTCGGTCGATGGTTCCCGCGGGTGGATCGGGCGTGCTATCGCTCACTTTCGCAAGCCGCAGCGCGTAGGTGTTCGCCACTCCATAGTGACTCGTGACCTGCTCGAGCCATACTGGATTATTGGGTGTCGCAGGATCCAGATCTGCGGCGGTCACGTAGCGGTGCTCCTGCAGCTTGCCCTCGTCCCAGCCGTGCCCATGGATCCATTCCCCCGGCTTCATTTGCGCAGTCTTCGCCCGGACGCGCTCAACGATCTCAGGGATGTTGCTCGTGTCACTGAGATCGATCTGAGTAATCGACGCCACGCCGTCCGCCGCGATGTGGGCGTGGTTGTCAATCAACCCAGGCGTCGCAGTCCGGCCGCGCAAATCGATGACGCGCGTGCGCGGTCCCCCCAAGGCCAAAACAACCGCGTCACTACCGGTCGTGAGCACCTTGCCGTCACGAACAGCGACTGCTTGAACCACCGAGTCATCGCGGTCGACCGTCAGGACGGTGCCGTGCGCCAATATGAGATCAGGTGCGCGAGCGGATGGGCTTGCCGCGGTCGCGGTGCACAGCACGCCATAAAGCATACCCGATACCGTAATCCGACAAGGAACTCTGAGCATGAGTCTCTCAACCCGCTGGCCTGTGATTCTCCAAGTCTTACTCACGCTGCTACAACTCTGCTTCTTATGAAACTATCTGGGCGTGGCGCTGACTCACACGTCTCGACTGTCACGATCGGTTGGCTCGAGTTCCATCGCCTACCAGTGGGGGTAAGCCGACCTCGTGAAAGTAAGTTGGAATCTGACGCAAAACGCTATTTCTGAAAATTCTGGCGGGCTTGCTCGAGGGTCTGGTACTGACCAACGTTGCGGACCATAGGCCCAAGCGGCATCTGTGCCACGATGCCATCGGGACCCTTGCGAATTTCGTTCAGATAAACGTTGAAAACCAGACTGTGATCCTTGTCAAAGTGCAATGGACCGGCCGGCGACTCGATCTTAATCTCCTCCAATGCCTCCCTGAGCGCGTTGCCGTTGGACAGGTCGCCACCGACCTTTGTCACCGCGGCGTCAAAGAACTGCATGGCCGCGTACGCGTGCACCGAGAACTCCCCTGGAAGACGATGGTAAGTCTTAAGGAATGCTGCGCGAAACGCGTTGTTCACCGGATTGTCCAGATAGGGGCTGTACGCCCAATAGGTTCTAGTACCCACCGCAGCGGCGCCTACCTGATCGAGAACCGTCGTTTGTTCAGTGACGTCGCCAAAGGCGTAGAGCGGCACTTTGATGCCGAACTCACGGTACTGGTTGAAGAAGCGCACGCTGTCGGCTCCGAACATCACCGGCGTCACGGCCTGCACTTGGTTGGCCACCACCTTGAGCTCCGTCAGATAGGGACCGAAGTCCGCTGTTCCAAGCGGATGCCAGAGCGTCTTGACAACCTTTCCGCCAAGTAACTCAAAGTCCTTGAGCAGGGGTTCTAGGATTGCGCGCCCGCCGGCATAGTCCGCCCCAATGGCGGCCATGGTCTTGATCCCTGCTTGCTGGGCGAGCAGCGCCCCAGCTGCCTCGGTTTGGCCGCTGGCAAAGGAGACGCGGAAGATCGAGGCGCTCTTGCGACTCTGGGTCAACTCCTTAGCGCCGGCTACCGTAACAATCGTTAGCATCTTCCTCTCATCCAGATAATCGCGCACGGCAAGCGCACCTGCCGAATTCACGATCCCGACGATGACATCGACTTTGTCGTTTTCCGCCAGCTGCTTGGCCTTCTCGAGCTCGACGTCCGGCCTACTCTGGTCGTCCGCCGTCACGACGACGATCGGTCGCCCGGCGATGTTGCCACCGTGTTCTTTGATGTAGAGACGGATGGGATCCTCAACTACCTTGGGCCCGAAGACCGCGTATACGCCACTGTATGGGGCGAGAATGCCGACCTTGATCGGCTTCTGCTGGGCCTCTACACGGCCAACCATGAGGCACGCGAGGACGGTAACTACGGCCCCTGTTTCATGCAGCAAGGTTTTCGTTCTCATCGTGCGCACTCTTTCAGTTTGTTAGCGTGGAGTGTTCATGCCGCATCGCCGTTACCCGATGAGCCGGTCCTCTCTGCGGCTGATCCACCGACGGTCGAGTCATACGCAGGCAGATCGCGCGGCGAACCCATGAACGTGAATGCCCCCCGGCTTGTCATGAGAATTGCGGTATCGGCCAATCGCAAAGCGATTTCGACGCGTTGCTCGAGAAGCAAGAGAGACACACCCGCGTGTCTCAACTCCCCGATAGCCCTCACAAGCTCATTGACTACAATCGGGGCCAGACCCTCCGTCGGCTCATCCAGAATGAGAAGCAAGGGATTGATCATCAGAGCACGGCCGATCGAGAGCATTTGTTGCTCGCCGCCGCTCAAGGTATTAGCCCACTGCTTGGACCGTTCGGCCAACCGCGGAAAAAGCTCGTAAATGCGCCCCAACGTCCATTCTGGAGAGGCTTCGGTCGGTTTGCGCGCCGCGACACGCAGATTCTCCTCAACGGTCAGCGACGCGAATATCCTCCGGCCTTGCGGCACAATCGTCAGGCCGCGCCTGACAATCTCCCGGCTCGGCCGTCGTGATATCCGGATACCGTTGAAAATTACATCTCCGCGAGCAGGCGGCGTGAACCCGACTAGTGAGCGTGCGAGTGTTGTCTTGCCAACCCCGTTGCGTCCCAGAATCGCGACAGACGAACCACGAGGGACGTCGAAACTCACGCCGTGAAGAATATGGGCATTGTCGTAATACGTGTGGATATTCCGGACCTGGAGCATCCCAGCACTCACAACGACACCCCCAGGTACGCGTCAGTGACTCTCTTATCGTGACGCACGGTCTCCCCCGTTCCCTCAGACAGCACGCGCCCGTTTGCAATGACCGTGATGCTGTCACAGACCGAAAACACGAGGTCCATGTCGTGTTCCACGATGAGCAGCGATAACTGAGGATCGAGCGCGGCGACGGTATGAATTATGTCCTTAGTCTCCCTGCCGGAGAGGCCCGCCGCCGGTTCGTCAAGGAGGAGCACCTTCGGACGTTGCGCAACCGCCAGCACGATTTCGACCAGCCGCCTTCGTCCATAGGCCAATAGCCCTACCGGGACATCTTGCCACTCGCGCAAGCCCCACTCGTGTAACAGACGGCTCACTTCGTCCTGCACGCTGTCATATGCATCAACCGCGCGGGCCACACGCAAGCTCTGGCCGTCGCGCGCTAGCAGGCCGACGAGAATATTCTCGCGCACCGTGTTCTTGTCGAACAGATTCGCGATTTGGAATGTGCGTCCAATCCCGCGCCGCGCGCGCTCAAAAGGGGTTAGCGTCGTGATATCCCGTGCGTCCAGATGCACGCGGCCGCTATCGGGTCGGATGATGCCGGAGAGAATATTGAGGAGGGTTGTCTTGCCTGCGCCGTTCGGACCGATCAGACCGCGCCGCTCGCCCGCGGCGATGCTCAATGAGATGTCGGTCAGCACCCTAAGGCTATCGAAGCGCTTGCACACACCGCGCGCCTCGAGCACCACAATTCGGCTGGCGCTGGGAGCGCGCGCAGCCGTGGTTGCGAGCGGGATGGAAACGGGCAATGGCACCCCGATGGCGCCCGCTGCAGTCTCTTCCGATTTTGCCATGTGGGACGATCGACGCAGATAACGCAACGGATCGAGTGCGACGAGACATGCAAGTATCCCCAGGATCGTCAGCCAGTGCTCCGTGTAGATGCTGCCGATACCGCGAACTACCTGGACCACGACGGCCCCGGCGATCGGCCCCAACAACGTTGCCGGGCCACCGAGGACGACCATTAAAACGGCATCAGTGGATACTCCGAGCGAGAATACATCCGGTGAAACGAACGCTTTGGCATACGCAAACATCGCACCCGCAAGGCCAGCAATCGCGGCGCTGAATGCGAACGCCGCCATTTCCACCGCGAGTGGATCGACTCCGAGGACCGAAGTCCGGCTGCGGTTGTCGCGAACTGCACGCAGAGAATACCCGAACGGGGAGCGCATCAGGACTGCCACGGCAGCGACGATAACGATCAGTGCAATCAAGAATGACCAGTAAAGATTTCGGCCGTCGGCGAGCCAACCGGGAAGCTTGATACCGTAAAGCCCATCGCCGCCATTCGTAACGGACCGCCAGCTCTCGGCAACATTCCGCATGATCTCGCCCACGGCAAGAGTCGCCATCAAGAAGTAGAGGCCGCGCGTGCGCAGCAGGATACGGCACAGCACCAAACTCAGAAGCAGGGTCGTGCCGACTGCAGCGCTGATCCCGAGAGCGAAGCTGACCGCTCCTTTCTGGGACAGAAGCGCCACGACATAGGCACCGGTGCCAAAGAACGCGGCATGACCGAGGCTCGGCAGCCCGCCATAACCCAGCACCAGGTTCAAACTGACCGCGAACATTGCGGAAACCAGCACGTTCGTCGCGATCGTCAGAGCGTATGCAGAACTGAAGTACGGAACCACGACCGCCACGGCCACCGCGACGATGACGCCTGAGAGCGTCGATGCACGGCGGGTCATTCCGTGCGTCCGAAAAGCCCCTGGGGTCGTAGGATCAGCGTCAACAACATCAGCAAAAACATGAAGGAGGCGCCCATTTGCGGCAAGAGCACACGACCGAGAGTATCGACGACGCCAACCGACAGGGCGCCGACGAAAGACCCGGCCAAACTCCCCATGCCGCCGACGATGACGATGATCAATGCCAAAAGCAGCACCTGGATGTCCGCTCCAGGATAGACGCCGATCACTGCACCACCGACGGCGCCGCTGACGCCGGCAAGCGCTGCTCCGATGACAAATGTTGTCATGGCGATTGCGGGTGCGTGCAAACCGATGCCGCCTGCCATCTCGATATCGTCCGCCACCGCACGGACCGCAGCGCCGAAGATCGTGTAACGCTGAAGCAGGCCGAGCGTCATCGCAAGAAGCAGACCCAGGCCAATAATGAAGAGGCGATAGCTCGGATAGGCAAATCCGCCAATTTCGACTAGCCCGCTCAGGAAGCTCGGCTTCGGGACCGACATGGGACTTCCGCCCCACCGTGCGAGGGCAAGGTCGTCCACGATTAGCACCAACCCCAGCGTGAGTAGCGTCTGGCGCAGCGGATCACCGCCGACCAGCCGCAACAGGCCGAAGACCACCGCACCGAGCGCCGCCATCGCCGCCGCAGCGCCGAGAGATGCGACAAGTAGACTCGAACCCTGACCGATGACTTCGAGCGCCGCGTAGGCGCCGAGCAGATAGAACGAGCCGTGAGTCAGGTTGACGACGCGCATAACGCCAAGAGTCAGCGTTAGACCAGCCGCGAGGAAGAACAGGAGCATCCCGAAAGACAGTCCATTGAGTAGCTGGGATGTCCAATAATCCAGCACCGCAACCCCCGATTACTTAAGGTCTGCCGATATTTAAGGTTTCAACGAATATCGCAAGTCAGGTCGCTGCTCTCACACCGCTCCAGACCGCCGCAATGTCATCCAGGCGTCGTTCGCGACCCCCAGATTGCAGACTTAGTGTGATTCGGTCCGCGCCAAGCGCGCTCAGGCCCCGTAGCCGCTCTATACATTCCTCCCGGTTACCGACCACGGTGAGGACCCGGGCAAACTCGTCGCTGATGCTGCTTGCATGGTCCGCAGAAAGCGATAAGTGGGTCTGGAAGTCGTAGCTCGCAGCCGCATGTTCCATCTCTCCTCGAAATCGCTCGAGAGACTGCGGCACGGTCTTCCATTTGGAAAGCCAGCGCGCCTGGCCCGACGCCCAGGACTTAACGTCGTTAACAGCTTCGGGGCCGCCAATGGCGATGGTCACCCACAAGTCGCGGAAAACCGAGGACGGATCGCGCCCGGCACGGCGCGCGCCGGCGTCGACCAATTCCATCTGACTCTGGACGGTATCTGGATCGGAGGGCCCCATGACAATGACCCCGTCCGCAACGGCGCCCGCAAGTTCCAGGGTGCGCGGTTGGCTACCGGCCAGAAGGATCGGTGGAACCGGATCGACTTGGAATGAAAGCGCGACATCGCCCGCGCCATAATCCCGACTCTCACCGCGCAATAACGCACGCAACTCTCCTACACCTTGTTCGCAATCGGCGATCAGCATTGGTTTCTTGCCGATCGGAAATACCGCGCTGTCTCCCAAACCGACCCCCACCTGCACACGACCGGGCGCTAGGAAGGCAAGCGTATTCATCGCATTCGCCACAACCGTCGGATGGCGTGTCACGAGGTTTGTAACGCCGGGCCCGAACTTGACCTTGCGTGTTTCGCGGCCAAGAAGTGCCATCGCTACATAGGCGTCCTTCATGGCCATTTGCGAGTCAACCACCCACAGCATGTCCACGCCGATTTCCTCGGCCCGCTTGGCGATTGAGAGCCAGCGGTCGAAGGATTCCCTCGGACTGAGGCCCAACGATAACCCGAGTTCTAAAGCCACGCTTCGCGCTCCTCCACTCTCATGACTGGTGGTCTTCGTAAACGGCGCGATACCAGATGCGGCTTAGAACATCCGCCGCATGTTCCAGTTTCGGCACTGTCTTGCGATTCCTCTCCCCCTCCACATACCAGTAGTAGGCGAACTGCTCGAACATCGAGCCAAGCGCAGTCGCCGCAAGATCGGGATCGATCTGCCGCGCGATCTTGGACGACACAAGGTAGTGTTTGATCCGGTCATAACTGCGCCTGCGCAATGTCCACCACAACGCGGCACAGGCCGGTACCGCCCCGGACATTTGCAGCATTGCCGCGATGAGCTTCCGGTTCTTGTGGTACGCGGTAAGATAGCGTAGTGACGATCGGCGAAGATTTTCCATCGTGTCGTCCTTGGCCCACGAGCCGCTGGTTGAGGCTTCGATTTCACTGATCAGCAGCTCAAGGAGCTGTAGACACAACATATCCTTGTTCTCGAAATATCGATAAAAGTTGCCGAGCGCGATGCCGCTGCGCCGGGTGATCTCGCCGACCGAAGTCTCGAAGTAACCGCGCTCCTCGAGCGTCACTCGTCCTGCCTCCAGAATGACCGCCTTCGTATTGCGACCTTTCGGGGTCGGTGGCTCCTTGCGCTTTTGCTTGACCGCGCGGGTCACGGCAGGCATGGGGCTCATGGCGTTCTCTCGGCACGTACGCGCCCAAAGTTGCTGCGGGATGCCACCAGATTGCCGTAAGCATCGGGTCTGCGATCACGCAGGACCGGGAAAATATTCGCGGCACCCGCCAGTGCCTCGTCTGTTAGAACGCCCGCCACCATCTCTTCATCGCTACCGCCACGCACGATGACCTGCCCCATGGCACTGACCAGCGTGCTGCCTCCGTAGAGCTTCCAAGTGCGACCGCGTGCTTCGACCGTTCCGACGCCGTTCGCGAAAACCACGTGCATCTGTTCTTCGAGCGCACGTGCGACTGACAGGGCGGAACCCAGGCGCTCGAGTTCATCCCGTGCGATCCAGTTCGACGGGATACACAGCATTTCAGCGCCCTCTAGCGCAGCCAGCCGTGCGGCTTCTGGGAAGACAATGTCGTAGCAGATGATCAAACCCACACGCCCCGCCCGACAATCGACCACAGTCGCGCTATCACCGGGAATGAAGTAGTGGTTTTCCTCCGTCGGTAGATGCATCTTTCGATACACTCCAAGCACAGCCCCATCCTCGATGAGCGCAACGGAGTTGTAGAATTCGTGGCGCATCATGGAGGGCTCCATGAACCCGACCACCAGCGCTGCGCGCTTGCCGCGTGTCGCCGCCACTATTCTCGGCAGCTCCTCGTCTGCCACGCGGCGCGCAACCTCGGCAAGAACGAGCTTCGCCTTCTGGTTGTAGCCGGTCACCGGAATATAGCCGGTAAGGACGAGTTCCGGGAATACAACAAGGTCCGCCGTATCCGCGACCCGTTCGTACCACTGCAGCGTTTTTGCCGCATTGCGCCCGAGCGCGCTGGGATCCGCCCAGCAATGCTCAGCCGAAATCTGCGCGACTCGGATTTCCCGTTGGGGCTGGCCGCTTGACTCAGCTGTAAGCATCGAGTCGCTCGTCCTTGGGGTAATCGAATCGAGGCATGATGACGCAGGCGTGAAGGTACGGGCCTTCCGGTGTCACCTCGAATCGAACACGTGCGCCATTCGGAATGAGATAGACATCGCCCTTGCGGAAGGTCTTGGTGACCTGTTTGCGGTGATTTGGAGCGAGCGTGTAGGTAACCTTGGCCTCGCCGCCCATGATGATGTGGGTCTCGTCGTGCCAGAAGGCCCAATTAACTGTCGAGCCTGCAGCGAACGATTCGTAACCGATCAGCCCTCGAGGGTCGTTAATTAGGAATTGCGTCTTCATGCGCTCTTGCGTACCGACGACCGATCCGCCAAAGACATGTTCCTCGGAAGCCAACAGGCTCTCGTCGTCAAGTCGGGCAGCGAACATGATCTCTCCTGCTAGTTGGTGGGTTTTACCTAAGTATTGGGGACACTGCTCTCGGCAGAGCGCAGATCGTTCCAGCGCCGGATTTTTGCGAAGGCTTCCGGCATGCCCCGGGTAAGCTCGCCGGGTGCAACGGCTGTTACGCGAACTCCCAAGCCGAGATCCCTGCGGACAGTCGCGACGACTTGTTCCGCCAGTTGACTGCCATCTTCGGGAGCGCATTCGATGACAAGCTCGACCGCTTCGCGGCCATCGGGGAGTCGCGTGACTTGTCCGCGATAGTCGAGAACGCCGGCTGCACTGAAGACGGTCTCATCGAACGCGGCTGCCCAGACATTCACGCCCCTGATTTTAATCATGTCGTCGTAACGGCGTACGCTACCGCCTCGAATGCCGTGAAGGGGACGGCCGCATGGGCACCGACCGGCCTCCACCAGTTCGATCCGATCTTGAGTTGCAAAGCGCAGCAACGGCGAAGCTTTCGCCTGCAGCGGGGTGACTATGATCTCGCCCGACTCGCCGTGGCGTGTTGGCTCCTTTGTCTTCGGGTCAATGACTTCGCAATAGGCGAGCTCGGCGACGAAGTGAAGCGTTCCGAGTTGGCCGTTCTGCAGAATGCCACCCGGGCAGGTCCACGCGATAGCACGTTGGCTGCAGCCGTATTGTTCGTAGAGTGTCGCGCCCCATTGAGCTTGAATGGCTGCAGCCCACCTGGCCGTGTAAGCCTCGCCGGCGACGATGAGCGACTTAACACCCAGTGCCGCCGGATTTACCCCGGCATCGTCGCAAGCTGTGGCAAGCCGCTGGGCGTAGCTCGGGGTCGCGAGCACCACGTCAGCGCCATAACGGCGAAGAGCCTCCACTTTGCGCTCGGTCGGGTAGCCACCCACGCACATGACATTTGCGCCGAGCAAGCGCAACCCGCCGTAATACCAGATGCCACCGGCGCCCATGCCGACCGGAACCGTCAGCAGGACTCGGGAGCCGCGCCGTACACCGGCCCAGTAAAACCCGATGGCTTCGGCACGAAAGATATTGAGTTCGTCGTTCGCATCTAGCGCATACACCTCCCGGCCTTTCCCGCTTGTGCCACTCGTCTCTACAAGGTGACTGACTGCGTCCGATGTTGTACGACTGCCGTAAGGCGGATGCGCGGCCGTGTCATCGCAGACGTCCTTCTTCACGGTCACCGGAAGCGAACGAAAATCTGCTGCCGTGCGGCCGACGGGAAGCTCCTCGATCCGCTTGGCGTAAAACGGATTGGCTTTTACGAGGTGCTCTGCGACCGCCCAGGCCCGTGCGAGCTGCCAGTTCGATAGCCCCTCGCCGGCGAGGTTGGGATCCCAGCAGGACGTATCACTGTCGAAGGAGTGGCAGCCGAGATCCACAAGCGGCATCGCGTCTCCTATTAGACTTAACGGACATGACAATCTCCGAACAACTCTGCCGCCTATTGTTCAGAAGGCGTACACGAGAGCGCTGCTGCATTGACCTATGCCATCCTCAGTAGCGGTAGTTGACCGTCAGCCCGATGTTTCGGGGCTGGGACGTGATCCCGTAAAATAGAGGCGATCCGATTGTGTCGTGGCTGTACTGCGTGTATCCATGGAAGTTCAAGGCGTTCTTCACAAACAACGAGACATCGAACCTCTCCATAGCCAAGCCTAGGCGTGCATTCACGTTGCTTGTCGAATGGAGCTGCGGAATGTCTGGATCATAGCCGTTGATCGTCGGATCCGGAGCAGGCCCCGCACTGGCGAATTGATAGTCAATCCGACCATAGCCCTTGTGCCCAAAAGCCGGGAATCTGTATTCGCCCGAGACGCTCGCGTGCCAAGGGCGCTGATTTGGAGCGAGCGGAGAACCCTCTGCTGCGATCACACTGCTGCCCAGAACAAAGGCGTCCTTGAAGTAGGCATCGGTATAACCCGCAGCACCGTAAACCCACAGACGATCGGTTAGCTGCACTTGGGCGGATAAATCAAACCCTTTGCTTCTCACCACTCCCGGAGCATTCGTGAGAAAGAATTGAGCGCACGTCGGCATGTAGACTGAAGTCTGACGCTGGTTCCAATCGATCAGAAACAAGCTTGCATCGATCTCCACGCGGTTGTTGGCGAACTTGTTCTTCGAGCCGACCTCATAACTCCAGACAGTGTCCGGCTCGTATGTCTTCGGTACGCTGGTCAAGCCAAACGCCGGAAGGTCCGGGTCGCAGATGGAGGGTTTTTCCTGAGCACCACCGGGACGGAAACCCTTTGCAGCGCTCGCGTAGATCATGCTGCCGTTGTTGATCTCATAAGAGAGGCCGACTCTCGGCGTAATCGGGGTACTCTGCTGCGAGCCGCTGGTTCCGCCGCCCGAGCCGAATGGGCCGGCTTGTGTATCGACAAAACTGAATTTCACCGAGGACACGCGGACGCCGGCCGTCAAACGCAGCCGATCGAAGATCCGGTAATCAGCCTGGAGATACCCTGCAAGCTGCTGATCGACCGTGTCAATGTTCTCGGTGGAGATAGAATCGTTGGCGGCCAGCGGGGCGCCGAAAACCGTAATATAGTCCACCCCGTAGGCATTGTAGAAATAGGTCGGGAAATTCGGCGTCTGCACCTGCTCGCCGGAGAACTGCTTCATGTGTTGGAAGAAACCGCCCGCAACCAGCCGAAACCGTGAATCTGCGCTGCCATACTGCCAACGCAATTCTGCGGTCCAAGTGTCCTGCTTGTTATCGAAGAGCCCTCGTGAATAGTCCACCGGGCTTGCGGCGTAAGGGCTGCCAAGGATGAGATCCAGAACGAATTGAGTGAAGTCAGGTTCGACATGAGTTCGCCGCGAGAGATAGGACGACGTGAAGTAGAGGGTACTCCCATCGAAGTTATACTGAGCGCTTACTGCGGGCAGGACGAATTTGTCCTCACCCGGGGAGTTGAGAATGTTTCCGGTCGTGAACTGCGACTTTGCCGGATCCGACAACGAGGTCCAAAAAACATCGCTGCTTCCGTTTTCCAGTTTCTGCGCAAAGAGCGATGCCCCGAGAGCGAGGCGTTCGTTCGGTTCAAACCTCAAGGCCAGCCGACCGGCATATGCGTCGCTGGTATTTGCATTTGGGTCCAGCACGATGCCGGTATTAGGATCGACCCGGTCAATCCAGCCGCCGGTGTGGCGGTAGTAAAGACTCCCGCGCAAGCCGATACCGTCGGCGATCGGCCCACCGCCAGCAACCCCGGCTTCATAACTGGAGTCACCGCTTTGGGTAAAAGAGAGCTCGCTGCGGGCTGTGAGCGAGTACGTCGTCAGGCTGGGTTGAGCGCTGATGAAGCGAACCGTGCCGCCTTCCGAGCCGGCGCCGAACAGAGTTCCCTGGGGTCCCCGCAGAACTTCGACACGCTCCAGGTCAAATATTTCGGGATATACGTTGGTACTGGTGAGCCCTGAGTTTCGCACCTGTATCGGCGTATCGTCGATATAGACACCGGTTGTCGCGGCACCCACGTCGGAGAAGATGCCTCTTATATCGATAAACGAGCGGCTGGGGCCGGTGACATCGGCAGTTGTATCGAAGGTAAGACCCGGCGTAAGAGGAGCGATGTCCTCAAAAGACTTGACGCCCCGTGCTTCCAATTCCGGTTGCGTGAACGCGGCCACGCTGATTGGAACTTTGGATAAAGGCTCCGCCTGGCGCTCAGCGGTTACAACGACTTCTTCGAGCGTTGGCCCACCCGCGGTCGCGCTGTTGCTTTGAGCGAGTGCATCTGTCATCGACATCAAACACAAGGTCGCTGTTCCCGATGACAGTCCTATATGCACAAACTGACGAAATCGAATGGAACGTAACCTCATCGGACTCCCCCTTCTTTTTCCCCTTGAACCGGATGAAGATTCGCGGCCTAGGCTCCGAAGACAACCTTGCTGCACAGGATGGTCTGCCCCCACGCGGTTCCCCGAAGAATGAACGCTGCGCTCAGCACCGCGGCGCCTAGAAAACTACGTCTCTTCATCGCGCCCACGCCCACCCAAGGACCGCATTTGTATTTGTACTCCAAAAAAAGGGAAAGTGATATCATTTTTCTTTCAATAGACTCGATTGAAGGCTCTCGAGTCAGATCTCACGATCTGGCAACTGCGAGGACTCCGGCACTATGGATGCTCTCGATCTTGTGGTGGTGGCACTGGCGCGCACCCCGTTCGGTCGCTTCCAGGGAGCGCTGAAGGGCATCGACGCGCCGCGACTCGGCGCGGCTGCAATCAACGAGACACTAGCGCGCTCCCATATCGCAGCTGCCGAGATCGACGTGCTTTACGGCGGAATCGCGATGATCGGCTGCCATATAACGCCCATCCGCCAGGCCGTGTTGCTATCGAAACTTCCGGAGACGATGCCATCGGCCTTGATTGATCGCGCCTGCTGCTCGGGAATCACCGCGATCGGGATGGCCATGAAGGATATTCGGGTTGGCGAGGCGCGAGCGGTCATGTGCGGTGGCTTCGAGTCATTAAGCACAACGCCAAACCTTCTGCCCAGGGAGCGCGCGCGACGCCCCGGCGACGTTACGCTGAGCGATCCTTTATTGATGCGCAGCCTTGTCGTCGACCGTCCCGTGCCCGTCTACAGCGGGGACGAGGCGCTGAAACATGGCGTCGACCGACGGCAGCAAGACGAATGGGCGCTCTCCAGTCATCAACGATATTTTGCCGCGAAGAAAGTGGGCTATTTCGATTTTGAGCTTTTCCCGGTTACTCAAGAAAACGAGCAGGGATCATTTCGGCTCGAAGCCGACGAGTCCCCGCGCGCCGATACAAACCTCGAACGGCTCTCATTGCTTAAGCCGGTCTACAATGGCAGGACCGTTACCGCCGGCAATGCACCTGGGCTGAATGATGGCGCAGCCTTTCTGGTCGTTACCCGGCGCGACTTCGCGCTCGAACGTGGTCTCGAGCCGCTCGCGCGCCTTGTAGACTATGTCCAGGTGTGCGGAGGTCCGACGACAGGCACCGTGACGCCCGCCATCGCAATCAAGAAGATTGCCGAAAGAAACGCTCGCGCGCCCATTGACTGGGACCTGATCGAAATCAATGAGGCCTATGCGGCGACCCCGCTGGTGAGCACATTGGCTCTCGCGGGCGGCGATGAATCCACGGCTTCGCAGTTGCGTCAGCGCACCAATGTTCACGGGGGTGCGGTTGCGATTGGCCATCCGCCCGGCGCCAGCGGCGCACGCATCGTCATGACATTGATCAATGGCCTGCGCCGGCGCGGCGGCGGCCGCGGTGTCGCGGCGATTTGCGGCGGCTTCGGTCAGGGCGACGCGCTGATGGTGGAAGTAACCTAGGCGGGAGGGCTCACGCCAGGAGCTCGAAGGTCTCCCAGATCCACTAAAGTGAACTGTCTGAAAGTCTGAGGCACAGCATGTTGGTTAAACCGCGGAAGTCACGAATCGAAGACCTGTCCCTTATGGACAAATCGCGCCTATTAGGCTCCCTTCGTTTGGGGGGAATCCTGCGAGTTATCGGGTCTTGCGCCATTCTTACGGCTCTATTCGTTATTCCCAGGGTGGTGCATGGACAAGTCACCCCACCGGCGACTCCCTCTGCCACAGGGTCCCAGGGTGAAACGGACCAGCCGGACGGTCCCTTCAAGCCCTTCTGGGCCAAGCGGATAACTGGATACCTGAAGTCAAGGGATGGCGTGCCGCTGAAATACGTGGTGCTGCTGCCGGCAAAGACGGGGCGCTTTCCGGTACTGCTCTTCTCCACTGGCTATGCCACCGGATCGGTTGGCGGTTTCTCCATGAAGCTCGATCGAATGCTGCTCGAGCATGGCTATGCCGTGATGGGCCTGAACGTAAGTGGGACCGGATGCTCTGGAGGCAATTACTTCTCGGTATACGGCTCAAACTGGGGCAAGGACAGTTATGATGCGGTGGAATTTGCGGCCACGCAGCCTTGGTCCGATGGAAATGTTGGAATGTACGGGTGGTCCTGGGGGGGCGTGAACCAACTGGCAGCAGCTATCAATCGCCCGCCCCACCTCAAAGCCATTGCCCCTGGGATGGTCATCACCGATTTGCGGCTCGACGAAACTTCACCCGGCGGCGTTAACGGGAATTTCCTTTACTGGGCGTGGGGCTACTTTAGCCAACCCTGCAGCGCTGGGCAGCAGCATTGCGTAAAAGGGGAATCCGAGTACGCGGGCCTACTTCAACAGACATGGGAACAGGTTCGAAAAACCGCGGAGGCCGACCACGACGCTGAATGTCTCCAGAATCTCAAGCGCAACATACAGCTGGAACAAGAGAACTCGTTCGAGCGTGCGCTGTTTCAGCATCCGTTGCGTGATGCTTGGATGAATAGCGAGATGCGCCAGTCGAACTTGCAAACTCACCTTATTTCGGTACCTGTTCTCTCCATCGTGGCCTTGACGGACGAGGCTATGACCTCACGCGAGGGATATTTTCAGGAGACGTTGGACCCCGATCGGACTTGGATGCTGCAGTCAAACGGCCCACATGATCTTTACGGGTCATTGGAGGTGGGCAAGGTCCTGGTCGCGTTCTTCGATCACTTTTTGAAGGGTGTGCCAAACGGGTTTGATCGGAGCCCACACCTGACCGTGTGGATGGATACACACACGAACGGCACCGGCTTTGAAGGCTACATGTGGTCTACGACACCCGGATGGCAGTTCACTTCTCAGAAATTGCTTCCTGCCGTGCAGCCGGTATCGTTCACCCTGACAGAGGGGGGGCAGCTGCTGACACGTGGGCCGGGCAAGGGTGAGCCGGACTCGTACACGTATCCCATGCCGGGGGCGGCAGTTAACGTCGATGTGGAGCATCCGGCTTGGGGGCCGATGCCAGCTGACTGGCGCAAGGGCTCACTGGCATACACGAGCGCACCGTTCGAGCACCACCTGTTGGCGTACGGCCCGGCAAGTGCGGACCTTTGGGTGTCATCGAATTCGCCTGATTCAGACCTTCAGGTGACTCTCACCGAGGTGCGCCCGGATGGCCAGGAAATGTTCCTGCAGCGCGGGTGGTTGCGCCTTTCGAATCGAGCCGTGGACGAAGCCCACTCCACTGCCGTGCGCCCCGTACTCTTGGATAGACCGGATACGATTCAGGTGCTGAATCCGGGTATTCCGGTGCTTGCGCGAGTTGAGATACCCCCGTTCGCGGCGCTGCTGCGCCAAGGGTCCCGAATTCGAGTGTGGATTGATACCCCAAGTCCCAGGGGCGACTTTCGATTCGACTATATCTCATGGCCGGCCACCAACGAGATTTGGCACGACGAGGCGCAGCCATCGCGGCTCGTGCTCGGCAAGCTCGAACTTCCGGACCTGAAAATACCGCCAGTGGCAGCTGCGTGTGGCACGAACATGACGGAGCCTTGTCGGCGAGACCCCTTCTTGGAATGAGAATAGGCGGCCGTCGTGTCGCGCGATTTACGGCGGCTTCGGTCGGGGCGCCGCGCTGATGGCGGAACCTAGTAATCGGCCGAGGCCAGATGCGCTAGCGGCGGCTTAGGAAATAAGTGACCAGAAGCAGGACCACGATCGCAAGCGCAACGAACCCGATGATCCGGCGTACGCGGCCGGCGGCCCGAGCAGACGTGCCGGGAGCGCTCATCGGCGGAACAGCCGTCGGCGGTTGCGCGCCTTGTGGTCCGTCGACCGCTTTGGCCAAATTTCGAAAGAAATCATCCGCAAACTTCTTGGCCGTTCCATCGATCAACCGTGCGCCGACCTGCGCAAGCTTGCCCCCAACGCTGGCTTCCACGTCGTAGAGGAGCTTGGTGCCCGCCCCATCCGGCACGAGTTTAAGACTCGCGCCACCCTTGGCGAACCCGGCGGCGCCACCGCTCCCCTGCCCGCTGATCCGGTAGGAATTCGGTGGATCGAGATCGCTCAAACGCACACTGCACCCGAACGTCGCAGAGATCGGACCCACCTTGGACTTAATAGTGGCTTTCAGTTCGGTGTCGGAGACCTTCTCGATGTTCTCGCATCCAGGAATGCATTTTTGCAACGTCACGGGATCATTAAGTGCATCCCATACCTTGGCCTGGCAAGCATTCAGGCGAAATTCACCAGACTCTTTCATAGCTTATGAGGATCCTTCAGATCGATGGTTGGCCACAAATTCACGCATTCTCAGTCGCTTCTTCGCTGACGGTTTCCAGAATCCTGCGGTCGGTTCGGCGAGTCCGGCGATGTAATGATCTAGCGCGCAGGAGCTTTTGCCTCTCCGCCCGCCGGCGCAGAATTCTCCATCAATGCGACGATGCTATGCGGAAGCAGAGGCAAACGGTTGATCTTGGCGCCAAACGGTGCCAAGGCGTCAGCAACGGCATTGGCAATTGCAGGGAGTGCTCCGATTACACCACCTTCGCCGACCCCCTTGAAGCCGCCGCCCGCGGTGTCAGTCGACCAGCTTTCCTCATGCAGCACGGTGATGTCAGGAGCATCCGCCGCAGTTCCAACTAGATAATCCAGCAGCGATACCGTGATGGGTTGGCCGGTCTCGTCGTAACGCATCGCTTCAGAGAGCACGCTGCTGATCCCCTGCACGACACCCCCGTGAATTTGGCCCTCCACAATCAGGGGATTGATGACCCGACCGCAGTCATGCGCGACCACATATTTGACGACAGTGACAAGCCCGGTGCCCGGATCAATTGAAACCTGCGCGACATGGGTAGCGTTGCTGGTCGGCGCAACCGCTGGGTCATAGTACTCAGTCGCCTCGAGTCCAAACGAATCGCCCTCCGGCAGCGCGTGTACATGCATGGAATGCGCAATGGCTGCCACTTCGCGGATGCTGATGCTCGCCTCACTCACACCGGAGACATAAGCCCTCCCGTCGGCAAGCTTGATATCGCGCGCGTTGACCTTGAGGACGTGTCCGGCGATGCGGCGTATTTTGTCCGCAACCCGATTCGAGGCTCGTAGGGTCGCGCCACCGGCGATGACTGCTCCGCGGCTCGCGAATGTACCGGTCCCGTAGGTGCCGAACGCCGTGTCACCTTCGACTACCGTCACATCATCGAAGCCGATGCCCAGCTCGTGGGCCACGATCTGAGCGAACGCAGTCAGGTGACCCTGCCCCTGAGTACATTGGCTGACCCAAGCGATGGCTCGACCGTTTGGCTCAACCTTAACCTGTGCTCCGTCGAATCCGGGTACGTACACAATGCCGCGCTGGCGGTAGCGCAGGGTTCCCTGGCCGGTGTGCTCGATCACGTTCGCGATACCGATTCCGTGCAGCTTCCCATCTCGAAGCCGGTCGGCCGTCTGCGCTTGCCTAAACCCAGCGTAGTCAGCCGCCGCTAGCGCCCGCTCCAGGCAAGTGTCAAAGGACCCCGAGCCGTATCGCATTCCCACAGCATTGGTGTAGGGCAGATTGGACGGGACCAATACGTTCTTACGCCGGATCTCTGCCGGATCGAGGCCGAGATCTCGAGCGGCTCGATCCATGAGTACTTCGGTCGCCCAGGCTGCTACTGGTGCGCCCACGCCACGGTACACACAACTTGGGCAGGTCGTCGTGGTGATTGCGCGGGTTTCATAGGCGTACTCCGGCATCCGGTAGGAGCCAGGCAGGTAGATGGCTGCGCCCCCGGCTTCGACAGAAGCGCCCAATGGATAAGTAGGATAGGCCCCGATATTGCAGTCGATCCTCGCCTTTGCCCCAAGCAGCGTGCCATCGCTCCGGAAGGCCAGCGCCACATCAAACCGATACTCGCGTCCCTGGGTGGTCGTCATCAGGTCCTCGCGCCGGTCGCAGATCCATTTGACGGGCGCATCGAGCTCGCGCGCGAGGAAGCTCGTGATCAGCTCTTCGGGATAAACAGAGGCCTTGCAGCCGAAGCCGCCGCCGACGTCGGGCGCGACAACCCGCAATCGCGTTTCGTCCCAATCCAACAGGTTCGCGATCGCTGTGCGCACGATGTGAGGAATCTGTGTGCTGGTCCACAGGGTCAGGCTATCGTTGCGACGCTGATAGACCGCCAAGCAGCCACGTGATTCCAGCGCCAAGACAGCAAGTCGATGGCTCTGAAAGGTGTCTCGAACGATGTGATCGGCGGATACAAACACCCCCTCTGCGTTCTCGGTCTTGTAGGATGCGTGAAAGAGCACATTGCTGCTGGTTTCGTCGTGCAGTTTTGGCGCATCGGACCGCGTGGCCTGATCAACGGTGATGACTGAGGGCAGCTCCTCGTAGTCGACGCCCACGAGCTCAGCTGCGTCCTCGGCGAGATATCGATTCTCGGCAATCACGACCGCGACCGCTTCGCCAACAAACCGGACGCGATCGATCGCAAGCACCGTGCGGTTTACTGGCTGATACCCTGGCTGAGGTATATCGGAGGTGACAGGCCTGATGCGGCCAAGAAAGTCCTTCCCAGTGTAGACGGCGACTACGCCTTCGGCCTGCGCCGCATCGGCGACGTTGACCCCGACAATCCGGGCATGCGCGCGCGTGCTCATCACGAAGACAGCATGAAGCGTGCCGGGCGGCTCTGGGATGTCGTCGGTGAAGACGCCGAGGCCGCGCAGTAGTGGATCGTCCTCCTTCCGGGGAAGGGGACGGCCAATAATTCCGTCATCGCTCGAATTAGGGTTCGCTGTCACGACCGAGGCCCTCCTCCCTCAGCTTGCGCGCGGCGGCGCGGACCGCACGCACGATGTTGACGTAGCCCGTACAGCGGCAGATGTGACCTCGCAGCGCCATGCGAACAGTCTCTTCGGAAGGATCAGGATGGTGCGTCAATAACTCGCGCGTGCTCATCAGAAAGCCAGGCGTGCAGAAGCCGCACTGCAGGGCGTGGTGCTCATAAAACGCCCTTTGAATGGGAGACAACGGCCCGCGCGCCGCGAGGGACTCCACGGTCTCGATTACGGCACCGTCCGCTTGGACCGCAAACGTGAGGCAGCTCCGCGCGGTGCTGCCGTTGAACAAGACCGTACAGGCCCCACAAACCCCGTGAGCGCAGCCGACGTGGGTTCCGGTGAGGCGTAGCTCGTAGCGAAGAAAGTCGCACAACAGGAGGCGCGGCTCTACGTGGCGTTGTAGCTTCTTGCCGTTTACGGTGAGCTCAATCTTATGTCTCTGGGGCATCAGCGTCCGCTTTCCTCGCTACTCGATCCAGCCTCCATCAGCGCACGCTCAACCAGCGTAGGCAAGACGTGCCGGCGGTAACCGGCGGGCGTGTGAGGTTCGCTCTCGAACTCGATGCCTTCGATGCTCAGCGCTGCGGCAGTGCGAACCGCGGCAGCATCCAACTTGTTGCCGACGAGGCAGCGTTCCGAAGCCAGAAGCCGTGTAGGCTTTGGCCCAATACCAACCGCGGCTATCGCAACGTACTCGCATCGGCTGGCCTTCAGGACAAGTTTCAACGCCACCCCCACGAGGGCCAGATCGTGGTGTCGATTGGTTGCCTCTACAAATGCGAAGCGCTGGCCTTCGGAACAGACCGGAAATCTGACCTCGCGGAGCATCTCATCCGCCGTGAGGGAAGTCGTGAGATCACCGACAAAAAACTCGTCGGCCGAGATCTCTCTTCGGCCGTTCGGTCCTTCGGCGACCATGATAGCGCCAAGCGCGACGGCGACGGCCGGCAGCTCGGCGACACGATCGGCATGAGCGAGCGACCCACCTATGGTGCCGCGGTTGCGGACGGTGCTTGGACCAAGAAACGGCATGGCCGTCGTGATCAGCGGGCAACAAGTGCGCACGATTTCCGAGGTCTCGGCAGCACTTTGGCGAACCATAGTCCCAAGCACGAGCGAGGCGCCATCACGGCGAATCCCATCGAGGCTATGACAGCGATTCAGATCGATCAGCGCTGCCGGAGTTATCACCCGGAAATTCAGGAGCGGAACAAGGCTCTGACCACCCGCCAATAACCGGGCGGCGCCTTGGTACTTAACCAGAATCTCGACCGCTTCGGTGGCGCTCGTGGGGCTGAAATATTCGAAACGGCTCGGCTTCATTCGCTTCCCATCACCTCAGAATCAAGTTCTGGCAAGCACTGATAACACGATCGCTACGTTAGAGAATACCAAATATGAAAGTGAAATCACTTTCGTCGTTTGCTATATTACCGCGGCGGTTTTCAAGCGAAAAGCTGTTTTGATGGCCACGTGGCTCAAGGCTCACCCCAAAATTCATTCGCGCCTGAGCGTCCAAGTCTTGCGAGGCGTCGGACTGTTCGGTGTCGTATTTGATCCGCGGGCAATATACGACGGCGTCGTTAGAGAAGGGACCCGTACTGAGCTCAGGTTCGGAAGGCTTAAAGCATGATTTCAGGACCTGTCGCGGTGGTCGGGGGAACAGGCAAGCTGGGGAACGCCCTTGCGCGTCGCCTGGCGAAAGCTGGACAGGCTGTGATTATCGGTTCACGGTCGGTGCAAAGCGCGTCCCAAGCCGCCGCACAACTCGGATGCGGGCTTACCGGTCTCAGCAACGCAGAAGCCGCAGCAAAAGCAGGCCAGTTCGTGATCGTGACCGTGCCCTTCACTGCACAGGAATCGACGCTCGCCGAGATCAAGGCCGGCGCGACGGGCAAGATTGTGGTCGACACGACAGTGCCGCTCATGCCACCCAAGGTGATGCGCGTTCAGCTGCCCCCCGAGGGCAGTGCCGCGCAGAGGGCACAGAAGCTTATCGGCGCGAGCGCGAGCGTGGTATCTGCGTTCCACAGTGTTGCCGCCGACAAACTCGCGACTGACCAGGAAATCGATTGCGACGTGCTCGTGTTCGGCGACGACAAGCATGCTCGCGCCAAGGTGGTGGCACTTACAAACCTTATCGGGCTGCGTGGCCTGCACGGGGGCCCCCTGGCCAACTCCGCGGCAGCTGAGGCCCTCACGTCCGTTCTGATCTTTATCAACAAGACGTACCAGGTCGCCGGCGCGGGACTGCGGATCACGGGAAAGCTAGGCGAACCCAACGGCTGAAGCGCGGTGTTTGAATACCACTATCCTTCGGACGCTGGCAACGCCGTACAGGGCATGTCTGGTTCGATTGCTGGGGTCCGCAGATGCGGGTGAAACGCCTGCTATTTGTGACTAACAGATGAAGGTCTGGGCAGTTATTCCTGTCAAGCAGCTTGCTTTGGCCAAGCAACGGCTTGCGTATGCGCTCCGAGCGCGGCGCGAAGGCTTTGCTCGCGCTCTATTGGCCCAAACACTGTTTGCGCTCGCCGATGCACGTCGCGTGGCCCGAATCCTCATTGTGACCGCTGATCCCGAAGCTGCCGACGAGGCCCGGCGTGCGGGTGCAGATGTCCTGCACCAGGACACGGAACTCAATGCGGCTTGCGCGTATGGTCTCGCTGTAAGCCGCGAGCGCGGCGCCGAGGCCTGCGGCATTTTCCCCACGGATCTTGCGTTCATATCACCCCGCAGCGTGGATGCGCTAATTTCGAGCTATCTCGAATGCCGCCGTATGCAAGGTGACTCCGTCATTGGCTTCGTCCGGTCCCACGACGGTACCGGCACTAATGTTGTGTTGCTCGACCCGCGACTGCCTTTTACTCCGGTTTTTGGCCCCGAAAGCTTTGCCGCTCATCAGCTTGCCGCTGGTTCCAGAGGCAAGGAGCTGCATTCCACCGAAGCAGCATTCGACGTCGATACCGCAGCAGACTTGAAGAAGCTGGCGCGGCGTGGACTTGCGATGCCCGCGCGATTGCAGCCGTTAGTGCCTGCAAGGGTGCCGCTCCCAGACGTTGACACGGCGTCGCTCGTCGAGGCGCCACTCAAAACGCTCATCGCCCGAGCGTCCCATCTGAGGGATGAGGGCCACGGCGACCTCGTCACTTACTCACGCAAAGTATTCCTGCCGTTGACGCAACTGTGCCGCGACAGCTGTCATTACTGCACCTTCGCCAAAGCACCGCGCCGCGTCACCCAAGCATTCATGTCACTGGACGAAGCGGTGGCGATGTCGACGGAGGGAGCAAGGCGTGGCTGCAAGGAGGCCCTGTTTACTCTAGGTGAAAGGCCCGAGACGCGTTACAAGGCCGCAAAGACTTGGCTCGCACAAGCTGGTTTCGAGACTACTCTGCAGTACGTTGCGCATGTTGCGGCCGCGGTGCGCGACCGGACAGGCCTGCTGCCCCACATCAACGCCGGCTGCATGACCCCCGATGAGATTGCGATGCTGAGGCCAGTATCGGTCTCTATGGGCCTGATGTTGGAAAGCGCTTCACACCGTTTGTGCATGAAGGGTGGACCGCACTACGGTTCACCTGACAAGGATCCTGCGGTTCGTGTGGCCACCATTGCCGAAGCGGGACGTCAGAGAGTCCCGTTCACGACCGGCCTCCTGATCGGTATCGGGGAGACGCGGTCTGAGCGTCTCGATTCGCTGCTGACGATCCGTGACCTTCACGAGCGCCACGGTCACATCCAGGAAATCATCATCCAGAACTTCCTGCCAAAACCCGGCACGCGGATGGCCAATGCCGTTGCCGCACCGCTGGAGGAGTTAGTCTGGACGGTATCGATTGCGCGGATTCTGTTCGGTCCGCTGATGAACATCCAGGCTCCACCCAACCTGAACTCCGGGGTGCTGAGACGGCTCGTCGAGGCTGGCATCAATGACTGGGGTGGTATTTCGCCGCTGACACCCGACTTCGTCAACCCGGAGGCACCATGGCCGGAAATCGAGCGACTGCACCAGGAGACAGCACTCGCCGGCAAGGTTCTGGCTGAGCGCCTTGCGATCTACCCAGCGTATGCTCGCGCACCCGAGATGTGGATCGACCCTGGCGTACGACCCGCCGTGCTGGAACTCAGCGACGGGAATGGTCGTGGGCGGGAGGATTATTGGCGCGCCGGACGATCGGCAGAATTGCCCTCGTCCTGCATGCCTTACCGGCGTGCGGCATCCATCGAGCTCTCCAGGTTGCTGGACGACTTGGTCGGTGAAGGCGGCCGGGAGGTCGGAGCAGTTGAGGTCGAACGACTCTTCGATACACGCGACAACGACTTCGCGGCGGTTTGTGAGGCAGCCGACCACCTCCGCATTTCAGTCGTGGGTAATGTGGCCACCTACGTGGTGAACCGGAATATCAATTACACAAACATCTGCAGTTACGGTTGTGGGTTCTGTGCCTTCTCGAAGGGAAAACTCAACCAAGAAGGAAGGGAAAAGCCGTATCTCCTGGACTTGAACGAAATAGGAGCAAGAGCCAGGGAAGCCTGGAACCGTGGCAGTACCGAAGTGTGCCTTCAGGGTGGCATTCACCCGAAGTTCACCGGTGAGACCTACCTCGCCATTCTCCGGGCGGTAAAGAAGGCCGTCCCGGGCATCCATGTCCATGCATTCTCGCCGCTGGAGGTACTGCACGGCGCGACAACAGTTGGACTCAGCGTGGCCTCGTACCTCGGTCTCCTTCGGAATGAAGGTCTGGACAGTCTACCCGGCACCGCCGCCGAGGTCCTGGATGATAGCGTTCGGCAAGTTCTCTGCCCAGACAAACTCAACAGTAATCAGTGGTTGAATGTCATCCAAGCTGCCCACGAGGTAGGCCTGCGCACGACGGCGACCATCATGTTCGGACACGTCGACGACTACCGCACGTGGGCACAACACTTACTGTCGCTGCGCGAGCTACAAAAGCGCACCGGTGGCTTTACCGAGTTCGTGCCCCTGCCGTTTGTGGCTCACGAAGCCCCTCTGTACAAGCGCGGTCGCGCGCGGCCCGGTCCGACCTTCCGGGAGGCGGTCCTCATGCACGCCGTGGCACGGCTCGTGCTTCATCCGCACTTCCCGCACATTCAGGCTTCGTGGGTCAAGATGGGTCAAAAGGGCATGCGTGCAGCTCTTCAGGCAGGCGCAGACGATCTCGGTGGGACTCTCATGAATGAGAGCATTACGCGTGCCGCCGGTGCTATTCATGGGCAGGAGATGACCGCTGAAGACATGAGCGCTGTTGTACAACCACTTGGGCGCGTGTTGGTTCAGCGAACGACACTTTACGCCGTGAAGGACTCCGATGGGATTACACCCGTACGCGGCAGCGCGACATCCGGTTCTAATCGGAGCGGCGAGCGGCGAATGCCTCCGGTTCAAGCTCGTTCAGCTATTTAAGAGTGCCTTAGACAAAGAAAAGGGGCGGTTGTGAAGAGCTCGACATCGCCGTTGGATTGTACCGATTCAAATCTCGGAGAGGATCGGCCTATTCCCCGCCGTGATTTTCTGCAGGGCGCCCTGCTTGCCGCTGCAAGCACGTTATCGGGTCCGCTCTGGGCGTCCCCCGCTGAACGGGCACTCGAATTTGCGGAGAGGCAGAACCTTAACGGGTACTATCCCCCAACGCTGACAGGCCTCCGCGGAAGTCACGAAGGATCCTTCGAGGCTGCACACGCCGTACGTGACGGCGTGTATCCGCGCGACCCCATCGATACCAAACAGGAGTTCGATCTCGTAGTAGTCGGAGCGGGCATTAGTGGCCTGTCTGCTGCGCACTTCTTTCGTGAGACCTATGGGAAGCGCTCGCGGATTTTGATTTTGGACAATCACGACGATTTCGGAGGCCACGCGAAGAGAAACGAATTTCACCTCCAGGGGCAGCTCCTTTTATCGAACGGCGGTACCTTCGAGATCGACAGTCCCCGTCCGTACAGCGCCGTCGCCGCCGGCCTCATCGAGCAGCTCGGAATCGATGTGGAAGGCCTGAGCCGCCGTATTGAGCACCATAAGTTCTACGAGTCGCTTGGATTGAAGGCTGGTGCCTTTCTGGACCGAGACACCTTCGGTGGTGACTACCTGGCTGTGGGCGTTGACGATGCGCCAATCGCCCAGGTCCTGGCTCAAAGCCCATTGCCGGAGCGCGTGCGGCGCGACATCGAGCGTGTCGAGGAGGGTCGCGCCGATTACTTTCCAGATCTCACCTCTGCGCAGAAAAAAATAAACCTTTCAAAGCTAAGTTATCGAGACTTTCTGCAGCAGATCGTCAAGGTCGATCCTCTGACGGTAGCCTACTACCAGCCGCGAACTCATGGTTTCTGGGGAGTCGGCATCGACGCTGTCTCAGCGCTTGACTGCTGGGGGATGGGGTTCCCCGGCTTCAAGGGGTTAAAGCTCGAGAAGGGCGCGATTGCACAGATGGGTTATTCTCCTGCCGGATACGCGGAAACGGGAGGTTCGAAGACACTTCACTTTCCCGATGGCAACGCAACCATCGCGAGACTTTTGGTGCGAAACCTGATTCCCAGTGCGGTACCCGGGAGCGGCGTCGACGATGTCATCACTGCGCGCGTTCGGTATGACCGACTTGATTCCCCCGCAAGTCAAGTCCGACTGCGTTTGAACAGCGCAGCGGTTCGCGTTCAGCACTACGGTGCAGACCCCGCGCCCTCAGGCGTGCAGGCGACCTACATACAGGACGGGAAGGCTTATCTCGTGCGCGCCGACAGATGCGTCCTCGCGTGTTGGAACGCGATGATTCCGTTCTTGTGTCCGGAGTTGCCCGAGCGGCAGAAGAACGCGTTGCATAGCCTTGTCAAATGTCCACTCGTCTACACAAGCGTTGGTTTACGGAACTGGAAGGCCTTCGCGAAACTTGGCGTTTCGCGCATCTCGACACCCGGCGGATACCATTCGTACATGCTGCTGAACGAGAGGGTAGACATCGGTAAGTACCATAGCAGCACCTCTCCAGAACAGCCGATCCTGCTCCAGATGCTTCGGGTTCCATGTAGCCCAGGACTCCCGGAGCACGAACAGAACAAGGCAGGGCGGGCGGAGCTGATGAACACGCCATTCGCAACGTTCGAGCGCAACATCCGCGCTCAGCTGGCGCAGATTCTGGGTCCCGGGGGATTCGACCCCGCAAAGGACATACAGGCGCTGACCGTAAATCGATGGCCGCACGGGTATGCGCCAGAGTACAACCCGCTTTTTGATCCGGACGGACCGGAGTCAGAGCGTCCGAACGTCATCGGTCGAGCCCGTTTCGGCCGTATCGCAATTGCGAATTCGGATTCTGGGGGAGCGGCTTATACCGATTCGGCGATCGATCAAGCTAATCGTGCGATCAACGAACTCAAGCAGATCTAGATGGCCTATGGACCTCGTCGCATGCAGGTATGAATCGATTGAGGATGCACGTACTCAACACGCCTCGAGGCCAATTGCATGACTCTCACCAGACGTACGGCGCTGATCGCAGGAGGCAGCTTCATGCTGTCCGGCTGGCGGGGAGTGCTCGCCGCCAACCGAAAGGTAGTCGCTGAGCTTATCCTCCACAACGCGAACGTGTGGACCGTCGATCCGCTCTCCCCCACCGCGCAGGCGATCGCGATTGCCGACGGGCGCATCCTCGCCGTCGGGTCCGATGACTTCGTTCTCGGACTTGCCGGTCCCGGTACACGCAGAATCGATATCGGGGCCCACCGGATCACGCCTGGATTCATTGACGCTCATGCCCATCCGGCGTCGAGTGGCCTCGCCTACCTGCGTGAGGTCGACTGTGGCCTCACGTCCATCGAGGCCATCAAGGCGGCACTGCGCGCGAGGGCACAGAAGAAGTCCCCCGAGACCTGGATCAAAGGCTTCTTGTACGACGATGGCAAGACACCACGCCCGCTCACCCTCGCCGACCTAGACGATGCCGTGCCGGATCATCCAGTCATTGTCGAGCACCGCGGCGGCCACTCGCTCTTCGTGAACTCACTTGCGATGAAGGCTGTCGGCTACAATCGCGACACGCCGAGCCCTCCGGGGGGGCTCATCGAAAAGGACGCCGCGGGGAATCTGACTGGCAAGGTGGCCGATGAGGCACGCCTGCCCTTCCAGAGGTTGTCAGCGACCCCGCCCACGCGCTCGGAGTGGCGCGATGCAGCGATGCTCATTTCCAGGCGCGCGGTGGCGCGCGGCATCACTTCGGTGTGCGATGCCATGGGGGATGCCGATTCACTGCAGGGCTACCGCGACGCCGCGACTGCGGGGCCGCCTCAGACCCGTACCTACTGCTGCATCAACTACCAGCGGATTCAGCCCTTCCTCGACGCCGGCATCTGTACCGGGTTCGGTGATGAGACCGTACGCGTAGGGGCGGTGAAGTTCTGGGTCGACGGCTCGATCTCCGAGCGCACTGCATGGGTGTCCGAGCCGTACGTCGGCACGAGTTTTCGCGGCGTGCCGGTAGGCAAACGCGAGGATCTGTATCAGCTCGCATCGAAGCTGCACCAGGCCGGTTGGCAGCTCGCGACGCACGCCAACGGGGACCTCGCAATCGATGAGGTGCTCGGCGTCTACGAGCAGATCCAGCGCGAAACACCGCGGCGAGATCCGCGTTACCGGCTCGAGCACTGTACAGTGGTCACGCCACAGCTCATTGCACGCATCCAAGCGCTCGGCGCGATCCCCATCCCCTTCTCGGCCTATGTATCGTTCCACGGCGATGTGATGCACTTCTATGGCGAAGAGCGCACCCGACACATGTTCGCCATGCGCGATTTCCTCGACGCTGGGATCCCGGCACCGGACTCATCCGACTTCACCGCTAGTCCTATGGACCCGCCACTGTGGCTGCAGGCGCAGGTGACGCGCACCGATCCGCAGGGCCGGGTGTGGGGCGCCAATCAGAAGATCTCTATAGCCGAAGCCCTGCGGTGCGGAACCCTCAATGGCGCCTACTCGATGTTCGCGGAGCACGAGAAGGGCTCGCTGCAGCCGGGGCGTCTCGCCGACCTGGTCGTGTGGGACCGAGACATGTTTACGGTGGATTCATCCGGGCTCGCACAGATCAGCCCCCAGCGCACGATGATCGGCGGCAAATGGGCTCATGAGACTTAAGGTACTCATACAAGTTGGCTCTCTAACGGGTGCCAGTTCCGGACCGGCAGGACTGAGCGCCGTGGCTCTCGGAGGACGATGCATGTGTGGCGCACTTATATTTCTGGTGAACATATCGATTTGCGCCGCTGTCACCTCATCCGCGCTCGCGCAAGACAGCGATGCAGTTGTCAAGGCGGTGCAAATGGAGCGCGGCGTTAGCCTCCCGCGCACCAAATTTTATGAGGTGAGTCCGAGCGAACTTCACGGAAAGCCCGGAACCCTGATTCGCTCAGAACACTTCGGCGGCTACGCCCTTGGCAGCGACGTCGATGCGGTTCGGATCCTGTATCGCTCCCGCTCGCAACTCGATCGCGAAACGGTCGCATCGGCAGTCATTATCGTGCCGAAGCAGACTTCGCCGCAGGGCGGATGGCCGGTCTTGGTATGGGCGCACGGTACCACGGGCGTGGCAACCCAATGTGCACCATCTCTCACGACGGAGGTCGGCTACTACACGACGCAGCTAGTTAAGGAGGGATTGCAACGCAAGTTTGCGGTGGTCGCCGTCGACTACTCAGGGCTTGGGACGGACGGTCATCACGAATACCTCTGGAAGGTTGCAAATGCAAATGATATCGCGTATGTCGCCGCGCCCGCCCGGGAGGCAGTGCCATCCCTTGCTCCGAAGTGGGTCGCGATCGGGCATTCGCAAGGTGGACAGGCTGTGTGGGGCCTTGCTGAAAAGATGGTAACTCTCAGGGACAGCACCTACAGAGGCGCGGTTGCATTGGCGCCAGGGGTCGACTCTCAACCACTTGTCGAACATGCCGCGAACACACCTGATGCGATTTTCTATTTGGTCTACGTTGCCTTCGGGATCAAAGCGGTTTACCCAACATACCAGCCCCAGGACATGTTGCAGCCAACAGGCTTGGATAACTATCAGCGGCTAACGACACAGGGATGCTGGGACCTCGCAGAGGCCCTGTTTCAGCCGGTCAAGCCGGGCACTGTCCTCCGGAAGGATTGGGCCAAGAATCCAGACGTTCAGAAGTTCTTTGCCAGCAACGAAGTAGGCCAGAAGCCCGTCGCCGGACCCCTATTCATTGCAAGCGGAGACACGGATACCGCGGTGCCTGCGACGATCGTACAGAACCGCGCCAGGGCTGCTTGCAAGTTGGGCGGCACCATCAAGTACAAGATGTATCCGGGCGACCACGACTCGATGGTGAAGAATTCCTACCCTGATCAGATGCAATGGATCACGGATCGGTTCCAAGATCGCCCCGCGCCGCGAGAGTGCCCGTAGTCCTGCTCGGCTGCCGATTCGTGGTACGCCCTCGTGGACCAATGACGGGCGCTCAGGGTAAGCGGTTAAAGAAGCACGTTCTTCCATCCTGAACTCGCCACGAGCAGTGTATCTGCGGGAAGGAGGTGCACGATGGACGAGACGCTGACGCAGAAGCAACGAGAAGCGGTGGAGGCACTGGAGGGAGCACGCCGAGCCGGCGTGTCGCTGAGTGACTACGCCAAGGCGAAGGGTCTTGAGCTGCGGCCGGTGTATGACTCGATTGCGGCGCTGCGCCGGCGCGGAGCTCTGCCACCGGCGAGCCAACCACGCAAGCGCAAGAGTCGTTTCGTCGCCGTGCGAGTGACGAGCGCGCCGGCCCCGATGGCCGCCGCACCCAGCGGTCTGGTGTGTCGACTGCTTCGCAGCGATGGCTGCGCCGTCGAGTGTGGCGAGTGGCCGGAGCCGAAGTGGGTCGCGGCGGTGCTGGCAGGGCGGAAGGATGCTGCGGCCTGATCGCGGCATCGAGCGCGTATATCTCCATCGTGCCCCGGTGGACATGCGCCGACAGATCGACGGGTTGGCGATCTTGGCGCGCGATGTGATCAAGGAGGATCCGCTGTCGGGTGCGATGTTTGCCTTCATCAACGCGCGACGCAACAAGCTCAAGATCCTGGTGTGGGAGCGCAACGGTTTCATCCTTTGGTACAAGCGCCTCGAGCGACATCGCTTTCACTGGCCGCGTGTTGAAGATGCGGTGTTGACACTCTCGGGCGCTGAGCTCAACCGTTTGATCGATGGCTACGATGTGTGGATGAAGCCGCACGAGGCGCTACATTTTTCGGTGTTAGGATGAGTCATGGTGTTCACGGCGCGGTATAATCTTGCGCCGTGACGTCCAACGCTTCGAGCGCGCCGACACCGATCGATGTAGAAGCGATCACAGTGCGGCTCGCGGCGCTGGAAGCGAACCGTGAGGCACGCGAGGAGCGCATCAGGCTCCTTGAGGAAGAGAACCGGTGGCTGAAGGCGCAGCTCTTTGGCCGCTCTTCCGAGAAGATCCCCGCGGCAGAGATCTCTCCCGACCAGCGCTGGCTCTTTAACGAGATCGAGGCGCTGTCTGATGCTATGCCCGCTGCTCTTGAGACGATCAGCGTCCCCGCGCACGAGCGCGGCAAGCGCGGTCGCAAGAAGCTCAGCGCGCAGCTGCCGCGCGTGGAGATCGTCCACGACATTCCCGAACAAGAGAAGGTCTGCGCGCGCGACGGCACGACGCTTGAGCGCATTGGCGAGGAGGTCTGCGAGCAACTCGAGGTGATCCCGGCCAAGGTTCGGGTCCTGAGGCATATCCGCCCGAAGTACGCCTGCCCCTGCTGCCGGCAAGGCGTGTGGATCGCTGCGGCACCGGTGGCGATCTTTCCCAAGAGCATCGCCACGCCTTCGCTCCTGGCACAGATCATCACTGCCAAGTTCGTCGACGGTATCCCGCTATACCGGCAGGAGCCGCAATTTAGCCGCATGGGCATCCCCCTGGGTCGCGGCACGATGGCGTTGTGGGCCATCCGCCTCGGCGGCACCTTTGTCGTGCCGCTGATCAACCTGCTGAACGAACTGTTGCTCGCCGAGACGCTGATCCACTGTGACGAGACGCGGCTGCAGGTCCTAAAGAGCGACAAGGCTCCGACCGCCGATCATTGGATCTGGGTGCGAGCTGCCGGTCCCCCAGGCAGGCGCATCGTGCTTTTTGACTACGATGCCTCGCGCAGGGGTACCGTGCCGATGCGATTGCTGGCAGGGTTCAAGGGCATACTGCTCACCGATGGCTACGGGGTCTACGATGACGCGGCTGAAGTTCTGGGGTTCACTCACGCTGGATGCATGGCTCATGCGAGACGCTATTTCGATGAAGCCCGCAAGGCGGGCGACTCGACGCATGCCAAAACGGCGCTCGAGTTCATCGGCAAGCTGTCGCTGATCGAGCGAGTGCTTTGGGATCACGATCACCCGTGCACGCCGGCCCAGCGGCGCGCCATCCGTCAACGGCAGTCTGCGCCGATCATGGCTGAGTTCCACACGTGGCTCGAGGCGCTGGCGCCGAAGGTTCTGCCCGAGGGGCGGCTCGGCAAGGCCGTCCACTATGCACTCGGCCAGTGGCCGAAGCTCTCGATGTTCCTCACTCACGGCGAGGTGCCCCTGACCAACAACCGCTGCGAGAATGCGATCCGGCCGTTTGTCCTCGGCCGCAAAGGATGGCTCTTTGCCGATACCGTCAAGGGCGCTCTCGCAAGCGCCAACCTGTACTCTCTGGTCGAGACCGCCAAGGCCAATGGCGTAGAGCCCTTCGCTTACTTCTCGTTCCTCTTCGAGCGACTGCCTCACCTCAAGAGTGTCGAGGACTTCGAGGCCGTGTTGCCATGGGCCGTGGATCTCCCGGCACGCCACTGACTTCCGGCGGGCGCATCTCCGTCGAGCACGTTGCTGCGGCTGTGCGCAAACTCGGAACTCTGACTCTGGCGCAGAAGACGAGCCTCATTGACGAGATCCATATCAAGCAGCCGAACCTGCTCGCTTCCTGTGTGGTGCAGGCCAAACTCGGAGCGGACGAGCAAACCGTGGAGTTCCTGCTCAATATCTTGCTCAGCTGCTACCTTGCCATGACCGAGTCGGGCTACGAGTGGCCGCTGATCACTGAAGTAGAGCAAGAGCGCCAGCTCGGGCGCATGGTCGGTTCAGTGCGCTTCTCCGAAGAACTCCTCGATCCAGCCGCCGCAGACGCTGCCCGAGCACAGTACGTCGGCAACTACCCAGAGCCTGCTCTCCTTGCACTGGTTCTCAATGAGTGCAACGCCTGGCTTCGCGATCTGGCCCGCCAACGCACCGAAAGGGAGTCCGATAAGTTCGTCTTGATGGCCTCGGTCAACCTGGTCAACTGCATAGCACATGCGCGCGCTGAGCGCCGACGGGGTTCATAGCGCGCTTACGACACGTCGGTGGACGAGTCGACGAGTCGGCGTGGGATCGCTCGTCGACCGGACCCAGAGATCGCCTAGAGTCGCATCGAAAGCTTAGATCGAGTGGTGACCACCCTCCCTGAGCTCCTTGGATTGCCGAGCCGCACTGTCAACGAGAACTGCTGCCACAGGTAGAACGGAACGCAGTGAACACGGCCGACTCGAATCGCACAGATGCATACAATGGAGAGAGGCCCTCGACCAGAGAGCTGAAGCGCATTCTTAAGACTCCCGGGCTGGTGGCCTTCGGCCTTGCGTACCTCGTCCCTCTCACGGTTTTTACGACTTTCGGGGTGGCGAGCCGGCTGACGGAAGGCCATGTACCAACGGCGTATGTCATAACAACGATGGCCATGCTGTTCACGGCACTGAGCTATGCCATGCTCGTTCGGGAGCTTCCATCGGCGGGTTCGGCATTTGAATATGCTAAGCAGGCATTTGGATATCGGATCGGCGTCGTAACCGGCTGGACCTTGCTACTGGACTACATGTTGTTGCCCGCGATCAACTATCTCGTAATCGGCATATACCTCCACGTCCAGTTTCCGCATATTCCAGCGCCGCTTTTTGTGCTTACTGCGATTGCCCTCGTTACTATTGCAAACATCGTCGGCATTGGTACCGTGCGCAATGTGAGCCTCGTGCTCGTCGCCGCGCAGCTCGCATTCGCGGTGATATTTGTGGCTCTGGCCTTCGCTAGAACGGACGGCGTAGGCTCGCTGTTGACGATTTTCTATGTGAAGGGTATGGATTGGCGGGGAGTGTTCTCCGGTGCAGCCGTTCTCTGCTTGTCCTTCCTTGGATTCGATGCAATCTCCACGCTTTCCGAGGAGGCCCGCGATCCCAGAGAAAGCATCCCTAAGGCCATTCTAATGACAACCGTGATAGGCGGATTCATTTT
>Ga0335080_10000245_pt1 | contig 48757 bp, 35 predicted proteins | sample Lox_Sample_34_FD_206720 | JGI IMG/M metagenome (GOLD analysis project Ga0335080, IMG submission 206720) | Soil microbial communities from Loxahatchee National Wildlife Refuge, Florida, United States - Lox_Sample_3.4 | ecosystem: Environmental > Terrestrial > Soil > Wetlands | place: USA... | reverse complement strand
TCATCGAACCGGCGATCCGCCCACTCGGATTCAACTGGAAGATCGGAGTCGGACTTTTGACCTCAGTCGTGGCCCGCGAGGTTATTGTCGGAACTCTCGGAACGCTCTATGGACGGGATCCACAAACAGAGTCGGTCTCGCTTCAGACAGCCCTTCAGCATGACCTGACATTCTCGGGAGCGATGGCACTCTTGGTGTTTTTCGCCTTCGCGATGCAGTGCACTTCGACGCTGGCCGTCGTGCACCGCGAAACCAATGGCTGGAAGTGGCCGGTCATACAGTTCATCTACATGACCGGAATCGCATTCCTTGCCGCATACATGGTGAATCAATCGATGGCTCTATTGCATTAGCTGTCCAAAAGCGAGCCTTTCGCGTCCATCCTCGATCCAGGGCGCGGAACTACAGCGAGATCTGCTGAGTTTCGAATGCTATGGTCCAACATGGTCCATTTATCATTTCTGACTGCTCCAAAAGCGTCTAAAACTGGCCAACGGCTCACGTTGAGCGGAGTGCGGAACCAAGCGAGTGTTCGAGTAGCTAAGATACAGTAGCCTGACCCGTTCCCCCTGAGGGCGATGCCAAAAAGGCAAGTATTCTGAAATCAGCAAAAGGTTGATGATTGATAATTGTTTTGATTCTCTGCATCGGGCGCTTGTGGAAAAACAACTGAATGAAAACTGAATGACGAACTTGCTGTTTTCGCCTTTTTCGGCTTTCACGCCTGTCGTGAAATCAATAAGTTACGTGGAATGAGTCCCCCACTGGGGAACAAATCCACCCCCGCAACCAACCTTTAGCTCCACAACATCTCATAAAAGCCTTGCATTGATTGGAGTTCTGAGCGTTCTATTTCCGGTGGTGCGCGCAGTTTACGCTTGTGACGACGGTTCCAGTTGGATTAGAGTGATGCGGCTGTGAGGCTGTCGCGCGCGCGGTGGAAGCGAGTAAATTTCGGCACGGAATCTTTGTGCCTGCCTGGGGGTTGTCGTGTATCGCAGTGATGTCGTCGGGAGTCTCTTACGGCCGTCCTATCTGAAGGAAGCGCGGGACCGGTTCGCGTCGGGAAAACTGGCCGATGCCGAGTTCAAAGAGATCGAAGACCGCGCGGTGGACGAGTGTGTCGAACTGCAAATCCGCGCCGGGATTGAAATGATCACCGACGGCGAAATGCGGCGCTACGCGTTCTTCGGCCACCTGATCGAAGCTGTGGAAGGCTTCGACAAGTACGGCGGCTGGGCAATTCCCTTCAAGAACGATAAAGGCGAGAAGATGGTGTTGCCGCGCCCGGTGGTGATCGGGAAACTGCGCCGGAAGCGCCCGCTCTGCGCCGAGGAGTTCACCTACCTGCGCGCGCGCACCAAGCATCCTTCCAAGACGACGATCATCAGCGCGCAGCAGGCGGCGGCCTATTACGACAACAAGAAATCGGCGGGAGCGTATGCGACTGTGGATGCTTACCTTGCGGATCTGGTGGACATTCTGCGCGACGAAGTTGAGGAACTGATTCGGCTGGGTTGCACTTATATCCAAATCGACTCGCCACAATATACCGCTCTGCTCGATCCCGACTTGCGCGAAGGGTACCGCCAGCGCGGCAACGATCCCGACCGGCTGCTCGAGCTTTCGATCGAGATGGACAACGCGGTGATCGGCGACCATCCCGGCATTATTTTTGGATTGCATCTCTGCCGGGGAAACAATCAAAGCCGGTTCTACGCGGCCGGCGATTATGGGCCGATCACGCGGGTGTTTCGCAAAACAAAGTTTCATCGGTTTCTGCTCGAATACGATGACGAGCGTTCGGGCGGTTTTGAGCCGCTCGGGCAGGTGCCGGAAGATCGCACCGTCGTGCTCGGACTGGTAAGTTCCAAGAAGGGGCAACTGGAAAGCAAGGACGAGTTGAAGCAGCGGATCGAGGAGGCGTCGGCGCACATTCCCCTGGAGCGGCTGGCGCTCAGTTCGCAGTGTGGCTTCGCATCGACGATCGAAGGAAACCTGGTGACCACCGCCGACCAGGAAGGCAAGTTGCGGCTGGTAGCCGAAACAGCGCGGGAAGTGTGGGGAAAGCCATCTCCAGTAGCGAAGACCGCCTTGCGCTAATGGGCGGCGGGTGATCGACAGGCAGCGCAATCCTCCGTCCGCCCGGGATGCGGCATCCATTCGGCAGGAGGCGACCGTTTTGTCGAAAACGTCCTACAGTTGCGCGCAGACCGCCTTGGTTTCCGTGTAGAGCTCAAGCGCCTGATGGCCCGATTCGCGGCCCCAGCCGGATTGCCGGTAGCCTCCAAATGGGAGCGCCGCATCGAACACGTTGTAGCAATTGAGCCAGACCGTGCCGGCGCGGATCTTGGCGGCCACTTTGTGTGCGGTGCTTACGTCACGAGTCCATACCGCCGAAGCCAAGCCATAGCGGGTGTCATTGGCGGACTTGACGATTTCAGCCGGATCGCTGAACGGAATAGCAGTCACGACCGGACCAAAGATTTCTTCGCGTACGACTTTCATTTCAGGGCGCACATCGACGAGGATGGTGGGCTCGACGAAATACCCGGGGCCGGGGATCTTGCTTCCACCGACTGCCGCTTTGGCGCCATCCTTCATTCCGGAATCGAGGTAGCCGCACACCCGTTCGAGTTGTTCCTGGGAGACGAGAGGACCGAGCCGGGTGGCCGGGTCGAGGCCCGGACCGATGCTCATCTTTTTTGCGATGTCCGCGACGCCACCGACCACTTTGTCAAAAATGCTCTTGTGCACGAATAGTCGCGAGCCGGCGGCGCAAATTTCACCCTGATTAAAGAAGATCGCATTGGCGCTACCGGGAATGGCGCAGTTAAGATCGGCGTCGCCAAAGACGATATTCGGACTCTTGCCCCCGAGTTCAAGAGAAACTTTTTTCAAATTACCGGCGGCGGCGGTGACAATCAGGCGACCCACGTCGGTCGAACCGGTGAAAGCGATCTTGTCGACATCGGGATGGGCGGCCAGGGCAGCGCCGGCCGTTTCGCCATAGCCGGGGACAATGTTGACGACCCCCTCGGGAATGCCGGCTTGCTGGATCAGCTCTCCAAGAAACAAGGCAGTAAGGGGCGTCTGCTCGGCGGGCTTGAGGACCACGGTGCATCCCGCAGCCAACGCCGGCGCCAGTTTCAGGGCGGCCATGATGAGCGGGAAATTCCAAGGAATAATCTGGCCCACGACGCCAATCGGTTCGCGCAGGGTGTAGGCGAAATATTTCGCGCCGGGCATCGAGATCGGGATGGTGGTGCCTTCGATCTTGGTGGCGCATCCCGCCATGTAGCGGAAATGGCCCGCGCAGGTGGGTACATCAACGATGCGGGAGAACAGAAGCGGCTTGCCGTTATCGAGCGTCTCGAGTTCAGCCAACTGTTCGTGATGCTCATCGATGAGATCGGCAATCTTCCAGAGCAGACGCGCGCGCTCGGCGGGAAGCATGTCGGGCCAGGGACCTTCATCGAAAGCCTTGCGGGCGGCTCTGACCGCTCGCTCAATGTCTTCGCGGTCACCTTCGGCAACTCTTGCCAGAACTTCTCCGGTTGCTGGATTGAAGGTATCGAAAGTCCTGCCAGAGGCGGCTTCGACCCACTCTCCACCAATGAGCATCTTCCTGGGCTGATTGAGAAACCGGGTAACGTTGCCGTGAATTTCAATTGAAGGAGCAATGGTTGCCATGAGTTTGACCCCCTAAATCGCGTGGTAGAGCAGGCTGGAAGTGCACTGTGGCTCATTCTAGCCGAAATCTTCTGTTGCCCCCATGGGCACTTTGCGGTAACCGATTTCAGTCCGATCGAGTCCACTCGACGAGCGCGGTGACGGCCCTCGCCTGTTTCAGCGCCTTCGATTTTTCCACTCTGACGCGGACTCGAGTGACGCGGGGTTCGCTTCTAACGGCGTCGAGGATGGCTCTTGCCATCGTCTCAACGAGACTGAATCGCCGGTTTTCGACGGCCTCCAAAACCCGATCGCGCACATCGCGATAATCGAGTGCCAGCGCCAGCGAATCGGCGCCGGGCTGCTCGTAGTCGAACTCCAAATAGACGGGAATTCTCCTGCGCTTCTTCTGTTCGCGAGCATGCGCGCCCAGGTAAGCATGCACCCACAACTCCTCGATGCGCACGCACACCTGGCTCGAATTGCGCACCCCGGATGTTTTCTTCAAGCGAATTCCAGATGTCTCCCAAGCGCGCTAACGAACCGACGGTTGGGTACGCCAACCCTCAGCATAGGAGGTGCGCGCGACTTCAGAATACGGAACCGGACTTACGGTAGCGCGAATTTCGGACTGCACATGGCGTTCAACAGTCGGCTTCAAAGAACCGCCTGCTTTCTCTCCCCATACGAACGTGACTTCGGTCCCCGGTTCGCTGTGGGCCTCGTCGAGCATGGCCAGGGTAAGCATCTTGCCCTCATTGGCGCTATAGCCGCACCATGTCGAGATTCCGGCCAGTTTGCCGTTGCGAAGAACTTTGTCGTAGGGCAGTGTCGAATACACGGCAGATGGAAAATCGAAATACTTTGCCCGCTCACTTTTTTGGAACATAGTGCCGATTGCGTTGGTGACATCCTCGCTATGCAAGGCAAGCGTCACTTTCTTTCGGTGCGGCTGCCCGGCAATTCTCTCGAGAGCTTCCCGGCCGATGAAATCGTGATCGAACTTCACGATCGGGCCATAGCCGAGATCGTACGGGGTCAGATAGTAATCTTCGATGTTTTCGGAATCGAAGCTGCCGCCCAGCGACGCGATCGCTTCATAACTATTGGCAGGCAGCCACTGCCGGTATGCCTTCATTTTTTCGCCGGAATAGACAGCCGGCATGGGCGATGGAATCCATCCCGATTCGAGGGTGTTGGAGGAGTAGGCTCGCGCGCCGACTTGCCGAAGACCGAACTCCGAGCCAGCCTCGACGAGGGCGGCTTTCACCGCTTCGCCGTCCTCCCAAGGGCCAAATAATTCCAGTCCCGGTTGTCCAGCCATGCCATGACGCAGGGCGCGCACATCGCGGCGGGCAATTGTGAGGGTGGTCATGTTGAAGAACTTGAGTTCTGGCGCGGGCTTACCGGTCACCTTTTCGATGACCTTCATGGCATTGGGACCCTGAACCTGGTAGCGGTAAGCTTTGCGAAGGATTGGGCCTGGCCGGGCAACGGATCGCTCATCGCGTTCGAGTTTCACATCGTAGCGGCCGGTCTCGCAATGGAATTGAACCCAATTGTGGACCGAGGGACGGCCCACGATATTGAAAAAATCCTTGTCGAGATAAAAAAGAATCACATCGCCGATGACGTAGCCATCGTAGTTGCAGGGCACAAACTGCTTGGCCTTGTTCGGTTCGAAACCCCGGAAGCTGTTGACGCCGAGATCCGACAAAAGACGGAGAGCGTCGGGCCCGTGCAAGTACATATCGGTCATGTGATAGGACTGGTTGTACAGCACACAGCTGTGCTGCCAGGCGCGCTGCTCGTCTCTCCAGTTCGAGAACTCAGGGGGAACTACCGGGTAGACATAGGGACCGGTCTGCGAGTTGCGCAGCAGCTTCACGGGACTGCCGACAGCTTTTAAGAGGTCTTCCAGGTTCTTGTAGCCCACTTATTTTCCTCTGACGGATCGTTCTGGTGATGCTACCCGGAGACAGCGGGGCAAAAGGGCAGTGGGATTGTATACACTGAGCTCCGCGCCGTCAACAAGTTGCAGGCGTGATGGCGGATGATTGTATACAGTTGGTGGATAAGGATTGCTTGCGGCCGGAGGAGTGAGTAAGATTCCAGCGCCATTCGGCACGCTGCGGCAGCAGAGACGTGTCTTCAGCTTTGCATACAAATTATGGCTGGCAAGAACTCACGAGTGATCGTAAAAATTCGGGAAATGATCCTGCAAGGCGAGCTGCGCCCCGGCCAGCGTGTCAGAGAAGTGGAACTAGCAAGCAAACTGGGGGTCTCCCGAACCCCGGTGCGTGAATCGCTGCCTCTCCTGGCGCGCGAAGGAGTGCTGACCCAACTGGACACGCGCGGCTTCGTGGTGCGCGCGTTCACTCCGCGGGACATTATGGATGCGATCGATGTCCGCGGGGTACTCGAGGGACTGGCGGCCCGAAAGCTTGCTGAACAGGGCCCGCCGCGCCGGCTCATCAGTTCGCTGCATGACTGCCTGCACGAAGGGGACGAAATTTTTTCCAAGGGTCACCTGCTGGGATCCGATGAAGCGCGCTACGGCGACATGAACAAACAATTTCACGGGCTCATTGTGGAAGGAGCGGGGAGCAAGGTGGTCGGGGAGGCGATTGCATACAACACCCGAATACCCTTTGCTTCCGCCCATGCAATTGCCTTCGACAAAGTGGACCTTCCACACATGTATGAGTTATTGCACTACACCCACCGCCAACATCACGCCATCGTGCAAGCCATTGAGAACGGGGAGGGCGCCAGAGTATTCGGGCTGATGTACGAGCACGCCTACGCCACCAGGGAAAGCATCAATCTCTCGCGCGCGGCATTACGGTTCGGAGCGGAGACGCAAGAAGCGGACACATTCGAACCGAGGGGCAAAACGACTCGATAGCCGAATTTCAGCGGGCGTGAACACTTTCAGCGCGAAGACGGCTTCCTTCCGGCAGGATTCGTTCCGCGATTGGCGCGGGACACCGCATCCGAGCCGGCGCCGATTGCCTCAGCCAGCAAGCGCCACGAAGACAAATTCTTCTCCTCGAAAGGGAGGTTCTTCTGTTCCATCTGAATGACTAGATCTTCCTGCCGCTTGGCGGTCGCCAAAGCCATGGTGGGTTCGATGCCGACGGCTTGGAGAGCCTGGGCGACTTCACGCATCTCCGCGGCCCGCCGGCGGCCATGTTGCGCGACGCGGCTGATCAAGTAATCCGGGAACTGGCCGGTCCAGCCCAGGCTGGGATATGTGGCCGCCAGGGATTGCAGGACGGCGTCTTCGGCGCCATAGCGGCGCGCGGCAAACAGGCACTCGACAGCCAGGGATTCCAAACCCTTCATGATCACGCTGCGGCACATTTTTACGGCAGAGGCCACGCCGATCTGATCGCTCAGTGCAGTCGCATTCATCCCAATGGATTGAAGGCTTGCGGCCAGCTCCCTAGCGTGCGGGCCGCCCAGCAGCATGGGCACTTTCAGTCGGGGAGTTGAAACTGCTGCCATCACTGCGGCTTCTATAAACTGCGCTCCGCTGTGCCCGGCGCGGGCCGCCACCTCGCACTTCGTGCCGGGCGAGACCGAGTTGAGGTCAAGAAAGGCCTGGCCCGAGCTGAGCATCGGTCCCGCCTCGGTTGCAACTGCGATCGCTGAAGAGGCGGTCACGGCAGAAATTACCAGGTCGGCATGGTGCAGACAGTCGCGCAAGGTCGCTGCGGGGGTCACTCCGCAACGCTTCGCCTTGGCAAACATGTGCTTGCGGTGACCCGGCGAAGCAAAGAGAATGTCAAAAACAGAAACTTTGATCGAGTGACTGGCGAGATCCTCAGCGAAAATGCCGCCGACTTCGCCGAAACCGACAATTGCAATCTGGTGAATTGAACGGATTGCCATCCTATTCATGCCCCAGCGTGGCCATGTCGGTTGCGGGATGCCTGGAGATCACGCCATCCCAAATTCTTGCGGGCACAAGAACGTCGCCGCGGAACAGAGCGCGCGCCGTCCGAATCAGGCTGGAGCGGACGACCTTCAGTCCGTTGGGGGTGGCGGAGTCGACTTCAATTTCGAGGGAAAATTCGCCGCTGGGGTGCTCGACGGACAATGGCTTCACGGCGCCTTGAGGCAGGGAGACGATGCCGGCGGCGACCGAACCGGGCAACACACATGCGGTTCCGACCGTGACCGCGCCCAGGACTCCGATGGCGGCGTGACATTTGTGCGGGATGAAAGTGCGGGTTGCCAGATCGCCACCATGCTGAGGCGGCGCAATCAATGTCATCTTTGGAACGACCTTCGCCCGCACATCGCCTAATCCCATACGCTCGCCCGCCAGTAGTCGAATCTGTTCGAGACGCCGTTTGAATTCCTGATCGCTATCGAGCTGGGCGGGGGATTCGTAACCGGATTTTCCGAAATCAGCAGCGCGCAACACGACCACCGGCATGCCGTTATCGATTAGCGTGGCCTGGATATTGTCGAGTTCATCGAGCGCATGGCCTGTCGGCAATAACGCGCCGCACACCGAGCCGGCGGTATTGAGAAAGTCGATGCGAATCGGCGCCGCCGTTCCGGGGACGCCGGCAATGGCAACTTCTCCGTCATAAGTGACCTGGCAGCCAGGTGTCGGCACGTGGGCAACCGCAGTGTTTCCTGTGTTGACCATATATATCCGGACAGGAGTGGTTGGATCGTGGGACGGCACAAGGCCACGCTCAATCGCAAACGGGCCGACGCCGGCCAACATATTGCCGCAGTTCGGGGTGACATCGACGAGCGGCCGATCGATGGCCACCTGCCCGAACAGATAGTCGACATCGATGCCGAGCCGCGAGGACCTGGAAACGATGGCCACCTTGCTGGTGAGGGGATCGGCGCCGCCGATGCCATCGATCTGGCGCGCATCGGGAGATCCCATGACGGCGAGCAGGACGCGGTCACGGAGTTCGGTCTGGCCGGGTAAATCACTCGCCAGGAAGAAGGGCCCCTTCGACGTGCCACCTCGCATGAGGGTGCATGGAATGCGGGTTTGCGAGGGGCCGAGCAAAGCGATTTCCTTACAGATATTTGAGGCCCAGTTCGGCTACTTTCGCGCGCAGGCCATAGATGTCGAGTCCCAGATCGCCCCGCGCGAGGCGTTCGCGGGTTGCCTCTTCTTTGCGAACCCGCTGTTCACAAGCAGCAACCACGTCGCGCGCATCGGCCCGCTGAACGACGACAACTCCGTCGTCATCGGCGACGATGATATCGCAGGCTTCAACCTTTGCGCCGGCGCACACCACACTCACGTTCACCGATCCGAGCGACGCCTTCACTGTGCCCTGGGAACTGATGGCACGACTCCACACCGGAAACTTCATCTCTGTCAAAGAGCGGACGTCGCGGCAACCTGCATCGATCACGAGCCCTTTTACGCCATGGGCACGCAAAGAAGTCGCCAGCAATTCGCCGAAGTAGCCGTCGGTACACGGTGAGGTCGGAGCCACAACGAGAACGCTTCCAGGCTGGCATACTTCGACGGCGACGTGAATCATCAGGTTGTCACCGGGCGGAAGAGAAACCGTGACTGCGGGGCCGGCCATGGAAGCTCCGGGATAAATTGGCCGCATGTAGGAGGCGAGCAAGCCGCAACGGCCCTGAGCTTCGTGGACGGTTGAGACGCCGAATTTTTCCAGTGCCGCCACCGCGTCGGCCGGTGGCTGCTCGACGTGGCGGATCACCACCGATTTGTTCATGCAAGTTCCTCCGTCACCTGGGGGAAGACGCGCTGGTATGCCTCTCCATATTTAATGTGCTTGTTGGAATTGCGCGAAGCCTGCACGCCGCGCTGTAACGCGACTCGCTCGTAATATTGCCAGAGGTGTTCCTGCGCCCTCATTTCCTTGAAGGCCGCGTATTTCTTCGGCCACACAGAAGAGATATCGAGCAGCACTTGCGGCTTGAATTCGCACTGCTCGGGCTGATGCGGCTCGAAGAGAAAAACCGGCGGCGCTCCGATTACCGGCGTTCCCGGCTCGTGTCCGTGGGCTTGCGCGACAATGCGAGCTTCCTGCGCAAGATGCGAGGCGAGGGGATGATCGAAGTTATATGGGTCCTTGAGCGAATGGGTGAGAACGAATTCGGGGCGAATTTTCCGGCATATTCCGGCGAGCTCGTAAAGGACCTTATCGTCGATGCGCATCGGATAGTCGCCCACGTCGAAGAAGATGGTTTGCGCGCCGAGAATCTCCGCTGCGCGGATTGCCTCATCCTTTCGGTTCGCCTTTACCTTATCGATCGTCATTCCGGGCTCGCGCCAGAGCTTCGCCGATTCCCCGCGTTCGCCAAATGAGAGGCAGACTACAGTTACTTCCCAGCCGCGCTCGGTATAGAGTGCGATCGCGCCGCCGGCTCGCCACACAAAGTCGGCAGAGTGAGCGCTGACCACCAACGCGGTTTTCCTATCAGGCACGGTCCCACCTTTGAGTCGGCATCTTGAGAGCAGCCGCTCGTTCATTTCTTCGCGACATTCGCAACTTCAACCGGGGGCGTGCCATAGGTGTGGAAGGATTCAATCGTCTTCAGGCCCCACGCCTGACCTTTCTTACGCTCGGCCTCGCACCAGCGAATTGGTTTCCAATCGGGAGCGAGGATCAGTCGCGCTCCGGCATTACAAACTTCCACACGATTGCCGCCCGGCTCATACACGTACAAGAAGAAGGTCTGCTGGATGGCGTGCTTGTGCGGGCCGGTTTCGATATAGACCCCATTCTCCAGACAGATATCGGCCGCCAGCAGGACTTCTTCCCGGCTATTGACGGCATAAGTAATGTGGTGAAAGCGGCCGGGAGTTCCGGTGTGGTCACGAGTGTAGGCGAAATCGTAGCTCTTGTTGGTGCAGGTCATCCACATGGCGGCTTCCGAGCCGTCGTCGAGCACGATTTGTTCGGTCAGGCGAAAACCGAGATATTGTTCAAAGAACCTGCGATTGGCCGCGATGTCGACCGCCAGGCCGTTCCAGTGATCGAGGCGCCGGACATTGATGCCCCGTGCTGGAAATCGCTGCGCCTGGTTTTTCAGGGCGGGCCGCAACTCCGGCGGCGCTTTGTACCACTGCGTTTCGTAATAGAGTTCGATCTTGTGGCCGTCGGGGTCTTTGCAAAGAAAAGCGGGACCGTGGGCCAGATCGCCCTTCGTCCAACCGATTTCAAACCCGGACCCGTGGAGTGCGGCCACGCGGCGCTCCAGCGCTTGCGGACTGCGAGCGCGATAGGCGACGTGGCCCAAACCGGGCAACTTCGAAGCGGTGAGCTTCAAGGAATGGAGTTCGTAATCGTCATAGGCATGAAGGAAGACCGAGTCGCCTTCCCTGCCGCTCTCGGTCATTCCCATCACATCGACGAAAAAGCGCAGACTCTCGTCCGGTTTTGGGGTGAGCAGCTCCAAATGTCCCAGATGCGCCACATCCATCAGCGGCTCGTTTTGCGGCTCGTCTTTCATGGGTCACCTCGGCAGCGCATGCCGATCCTGATTCTTGCCCTCAACAATACCTCCCACTTGTGGTTCGCTGTCAAGCAAACGCTTTCATCGTCCCGCAGTTGAAGATAGTGCCGTTCTGAACATCGCTCTTGACAATCGCGCATCTAAATGACGAGAATGCGCTACGTTCAGTGTACTGAAGATCGAGTGCCCATGACAGGAATCGCTACCGACCGGCTCAGTGTAGCCAGTATGCTGCGGGGTTATTCGATCGAAATAAATCCCCGCCAGCCGAAGGTCCTGGACGCAGCGGTGGAGCGGCTCGACCGCGGCACGGAGGTCTTTCTCGCGTGGATTCCGGGCGCCAACCCGATGGATGCAGTTGCGCCGGCCGCCAGGCTGAAAGGGGCGGGCCTCACCCCGGTTCCGCACGTTGGGGCGCGCCATGTGGAGAGTGCGGCCCAACTTCAGCACTTCGCGGCACGCCTTGCGGGCGAGGCGGGAGTGGATCGAATTCTGGTCATTGGTGGAGACCGGGCCAAACCGGCTGGTCCTTATGACTCAAGCCTGGGAGTCATGCAGACGGGCGTGTTTCAAAAGGCCGGCATCAGCCGCATGGCAGTGGCGGGATTTCCGGAAGGGAATCCGAACATCCCGGAAGCCACGCTGGACCAATCGCTCGCGGCGAAGGTGAAGTTTGCACGCGAAAGCGGACTTGAGCTTTCCGTCGTCACGCAATTTTGCTTCAAAGCCGACCCGATCGTTGAATGGCTGCGGCGCGTCCACGACCGAGGCATCGAACTTCCAGTCCGCGTGGGGCTTGCCGGGCCTGCGGGCCTTATGACCCTAGCACGCTATGCGGTCCGATGCGGGATCGGCAACTCGCTGCATGTGCTGACCGAGCACCCGTCCTTCGCGAGGCTTTTAACCGAAAAGGGACCTGAGCCCATCATCCGGGGGTTGGCCACATCGCTCCGGGAAGATGAAACTCACGCTCTCTCCATCGCCGGCCTCCACCTTTATGTCTTTGGAGGATTTGACAAAACGATCGACTGGATCCGGGTAGAGCGGGCTCAATAGTTCGCGGTCCCGTTACGACTGAGCCGTGCGCCAGCCTTTGGCATACGTCTCACGCGCGACCTTCGAGTACGGTACCGGGCTGACGGTGGCACGGATTTCGAGCTGCCGGTGGCGTTCAACGGTGGTTTTCGTTGTGCCGCCCCCGGGCTCGCCCCACACAATTGCGACTTCCGCGCCCACCTCGATGTCCGGGTCGACGACACCCAGCGACAGCATCGAGCGTTCGTTGTAGCTATAGCCGCTAAACATCGAGCAGCCGACCGTTTTCCGGCCGCTTATGACCTTGTCGTAGGAGGAAGAGGCATAGTTTGACAACGGCAGGTCGACGTACTTATACATGTTTCCCATTTCGAACATGGAAGCGAAGACCTTCAGCACGTCATCGGAGTGCCAGGCGAAAGTCACCTTCTTTCGTTGAGGCCTGGCTTGCATCTTTTCGAGCGCTTCCCTTCCGATGAAATCATGGTCGAATTTGACGAACGGACCGTATCCGAGGTCGTAGGGCGACATGTAATAGTCTTCGATGTTGTCGGACTCGAAGCTTCCGCCAATCGAACCGGTGGCCTCGTAGCTGGCGGCGGGGAGCCACTGTCTGTATGCCTTCATCTTTTCGCCTGTATACACTGCCGGCAGCGGAGACGGGATCCATCCCGACTCGAGGGTGTTTGTGGCATACGCGCGGGCCCCGACTTCGCAAAGACCAAAATCCTTGCCAGCGGCGACAATGGCCGCGCGGATCTCTTCGCGCTCTTCGTATGGTCCCCAGATTTCGAGGCCGGGAGCGCCGGCCATACCATGGCGAAGGGCGCGGATCTTGCGCCCGGCGATATGAATCACATCCATGCTGAAGAACCTGATCTCGGGAAGGGGGCCGCCATTCAGCTTTTCCAGAACTTGCGGAGCGTTGGGACCCTGGATTTGATATCGGTAGCAGCTGCGAACAACCGCTTTCCCCCTGGGGTTGGAGGGCGACCGGTCATCCTTTTGGATTTTGACGTCGTAGCCGCCGGTCTCGGCATGAAATTGAAGCCAGTTGGCGACCGGGGCGCGGCCGACGAAAACCAGCCGGTTCTCCTCCAGATGGAAGAGAATGCCGTCGCCAATCACGTATCCGTCATAGCTGCAGGGAGAAAACTGTTTGGCGCGATTGACGGGGAACTTGGCAAAGCTGTTGGTCCCGAGATAGGAGAGCATTTTGAGGGCATCCGGACCTTCCACGTATACATTCGCCATGTGGTGAGACTGGTCGAAGAGAACCGCGGTCTCGCGCCAGGCCCGCTGCTCGTCGCGCCAGTTGGTATATTCGGTGGGAACAACCGGATAGACATAAGCACCGATTTGGGAGTTGCGCAGCATTTTCACCGCATTCCCGGCGGATTGCAGCAGATCCTCTAAACTTTTGTCTTTCATTCCGGCTCTCCTGAAACTTCTCGGCGATGCGTCGTTCAGTATACGGAACCTCGCAAACTTTGCAATACCGGAGCCACAGCCGGATGGCCGGACTTGGGGCATAAAGTATGCAATTATTCACGCTGGCGAAGCGGAATGCATACCCTCGCGGCCCGGAGAAATCGCCTTGCGGCCTTCTCAATGAGACTGGGTGTTTCTCGTCCCGGCCAACTTGCGGTCCAGCGGGGCACGGCTTTCTTCGTTGTTCACGTGCACAAACTTCTTAAGGAGACGAAGAAAAACCTTCTGCTCTTTCTTGTCCAAGGCATGGAGAAGGCGGCGGCTCACGCTACGGCCGGAGGGGTGGAGTTGCTTCACCAGCGCCAGGCCTCGCGGCGTGAGCTGAAGCAGGCGAAAGCGCTTGCTCTTGCTCGGCACCGTCCGCTTGACGAGGCCGCGCCGTTCGAGGCGCACAGCCAGATTTGCGGCAGTGGAAGTGTCGATGGCGCAGAATCGAGCCATGGTTACCTGGTCGATTCCCGGGTTGTCCTGAAGGACTCGCAGTGCGGCATATTGAACGGGAGTCACCTTGTAGCCGAATGTGGAATGGAAAATCGACACGGCGATCTGTTGGGCGCGGCGGATCAAATGGCCCGGCTGGTCGTATAAATCGTTGGAGAATTCGTCCTCGCGCCGGGCCGAGCCCAGGCGGGACGATTGAACACGTCGCTTCATGCTGAGATCGGTGAGATTCGGCGTGGGCAAGCCGTTCTCAGGTTCCGGTTCGAAGTCTAGCACAGCCCTTGCACTCGCCAACTGCATCCATTAAGCTGCGGGCATTCAGTGTGCTCAACGTCCAGTTTGGTTAACGCCTCCCAATCCGTGCTAAGCGCGCCGTTTCGGCCGGTGCGGTTCTTCGCTCCCGACGTAGAGTTGACCCGGAATCGCGATGGCAGCTACCTCATGCGATCGGCGGAACCGCTATCGGACTATGACCATCGGATCGGCAGCTGGCTGGATCGCTGGGCCTTCGAGGCTCCCAATCGCGCGTTCCTAATCGAGCAAGGCGCAGCGGGAGAGAGAACGATCTCGTACGGGGAGGCGCGGCAGTCGGCGCGGAGCATCGCGGAGGGCCTGCTGAGTTTCAATCTCGGACCGGAGCGGCCGCTCGCCATTCTTGGCGGGAACAGCATCGATTACGCGTTGATCAAGCTGGCTGCGCTTTACGTGGGTGTTCCTCTGGCCCCGATCGCGCCCGCATATGCGCTGCAGAGCATCGACTATCTGAAACTGGCACATGCTTTTCGCGTGCTGACACCTGGAATGATCGTGGTGGAAGATGGAGGGGTGTATCAGACCGCTCTCGAACACGCACTGCAGGAAGATATTCCGGTTCTCGCGCTGCGGAATCCATCGCCGAACATGGCCGGGCTCGCCTCGCTCCGCGGCAAGGGCAGCGGCCAGGAGGCCGTGAGCGCGGCAGCGGCCCGCGTCGGCCGGGAAACAGTCGCGAAGTACATGTTTACTTCGGGCTCGACCGGCATGCCCAAGGCGGTGATCAACACGCATGGCATGCTATGCGCGAACGCGCAGATGAAGCGGCAGGTTGCGCCGGTGCTCGCCGAAGCGCCACCGGTGATGGTGGACTGGGCGCCCTGGAACCACACGGCCGGAGGCAACAGCAATTTCAATATCATCCTGCACAATGGCGGCACACTCTACATCGATCCGGGAAAGCCGCTTCCCGGGCGCTTCGAGGCGAGCCTCAAACTGCTGCGCCGGATCGCGCCGACGATTTACTTCAACGTGCCGCGTGGTTATGAAATGCTGATCCCGCACCTCGAAGCCGACCGGGAATTCAGCGCGCACTTCTTCCGGAACATCAAGTTTCTGTGGTATGCCGCGGCCTCGATGCAGCCGTCGACGTGGTTCACGCTCGAGCGGCTGGCGGTTGAGGCGGTCGGAGAAAAAATTCTCACGGTAACGGGTCTGGGAATGACCGAAACCAGTCCCATCGCGCTGTTCGGCAACTTGTACGCGACCGGCCCGGGCGTGGTCGGCATCCCGGTAGCGGGATTGGAACTCAAGCTTGTGCCGCACGACGCGAGTTACGAAGTCCGTTATCGCGGCCCCAACGTGACGCCGGGTTATTGGCGCGACCCAACCGCGACGGGGGCCGCTTTCGATGACGAAGGCTTCTTCGCTTCCGGCGACTTGCTGAGCTTCATCGATCCGGCACAGCCAAAAGCGGGACTTCGTTTCGATGGCCGCATCAGTGAAGATTTCAAACTGACGTCCGGCACCAAGGTCAGCGCGGGGAAACTGCGGCTCGATGCGCTGGATGCTCTCCGCCCGCTCGCCAATGAAGTGGTGGTTGTGGGAGCCGATCGTGAGGATGTGCGCATTCTGGTTTTTCCCGACTGGGAGATCTGCGCCGCCACGGCCGGCCTGGATGGAGACGCGACACCGGCGGAGGTCGCCTCGAATCCTCAGCTACGGGCTAGCTTGCGGGAGCGTCTGGAAAAGCTCGCGGCTACCGGGACCGGGAGTTCCAACCGCATCGTTGCTGCCGTACTGGTTGAAATTCCACCTTCGGCCGCGTCCGGGGAGTTGACGGAAAAGGGCACCGTGAACAGCCGCGGCCTGCAACGCAACCGTCCCGAACTTCTCGACATGCTTTTCGGGGATACGGACGATAGGGTGTTGCGCATCACCTAGACTTACAGCCTCCTTGGCTCAACCAAAGAGGAACCGAACAGGAGATCGAATGGCGAGGTTTGTCCTCGTGCACGGCGCTTTCTGCGGAGCATGGATCTGGGCGCCGCTAATCGAACGTCTCGAGGCCGCGGGGCATTCCGTCGAGGCGTTCGATCTTCCTGGGATGGGCAATGACAGGACTCCCGTGAGCGAAATCACTCTGGATGCCTGTGCAGCACGACTCTGCGCGGTCCTCGCGGGCCAAGGCGCGCCCGCGATTGTGGTTGGGCACAGCATGGGAGGTATCATCGCAACGCAGGGAGCTGCACGCTGTCCGAATCGCGTCGCGGCACTTGTCTATCTAGCTGCGTTCTTGCCTAAAGACGGTCAGAGTCTTCTTGATTTGACGCGGCTTCCCGAGGGGGCCGGCGATCAGGTCCAGGCCAATGTCGTCATTGAGGGAGAGCCTCCAGTTGCTGTCATGCCAGACAATGCTTCCGGTCCCGCATTGTATGGCTGTTGCACCGACGAGGTGGCTGAGTGGGCGATCCGGCAACATCGCCCACAACCGGTCGCGCCCTTTGCGACGCCGGTATCGATATCGCGAGGAGCCCTCGACGGCATCAACCGGTACTATGTGATCTGCACCAATGATCGAGCGATACCGCAAGCGCTGCAGCGGCGGATGATCGCCGAAAATTCGTGCGTGGAGGTGGTTGAACTCGCCACCGATCACACAGCGCAGTTGTCGATGACCGAGGAGCTGGCGGCTGCTCTTCATCATTTCGCGATGCTTTTGTCCGCCGATCGGGGCAAACTCGCTGCCAGCTAGCAGGGTTCTGGCCGCCTGAAAGATTTGCCGGGGCAACGGAAACCCGGAGGGTGTAGATTGTAACGGCCTTGTGGGGAGGCCACGAATGAGCACAGCGGTCCATGCCAAGCGCTTTCCACTTCCGAGTTCGCTGGAGGTCGTGTCGGGAACTGAGCGCGCGCAGGCAGCCTATCCCTACTACATGCAGTTCAGCAAAGAGGATGACGAGCGCTTCTGGTTCTACAACTCCATGCATTTTCCCGAACCGATGTGCCTGTTCGACACCATCACGGCGGAGGCCGCGTATTGCGGGTTGGGAGCGAACAACACGCGGGTGCATTGCTTGCCGACAACGCTCGGCATCGATTACCGGATCATCAACGGACGCATCTACATTGGCGGAAATGCCGTCACCGATCCCACGGAGATCGCGCGGCGCACCGAAGAGTTCAAACAGCGCGCCTTTTATTACTACGGCAATTGGGAGCGGCTCTACGACCAGTGGAAAGACAAGATGATGACACTAATCCGGGATGCCGAAAAGCTACCGAAAGTTGAAATCCCGGAGTTCGAGCCGCTGGAGCACGTTCATGCCGGCCGCGGCATTGCCTCCAATCACTATCTTCTCGACACCTATCAAAAAACGCTTGAAGGGTATTTCCGGATGTGGCAATACCATTTCGAGTTTCTGCTGCTCGGGTATGGCGCATACTTAACTTTCTTCGATTTCTGCAAAAAGGCCTTTCCGGAAATCAGCGATCAGACGGTAGCGCGCATGGTGGCGGGCATGCAAGCTGAGATCTTCCGTCCGGACGACGAACTGCGGCGACTCGCTCTGCGGGCGATCGAACTGGGGGTCGACGACGAGCTTTGCAGCGGCTCCTCGCCGAACGACATCATGCGATCGCTGGAGCGGCTTGGCGAGCCGGGGAAACTCTGGCTGAAGGAGCTCGCGGTGTCGCGCGACCCCTGGTTCAATATCAACGTGGGCGACGGCTTCTACCACTACCACCGTTCGTGGAACGACGACCTCTCCATGCCGTTCGCTGCCCTTCCGGGATACATCGCAAATGTGAAAGCGGGCCAGCGCATCGAGCGGCCCATCGAGAGACTGATGACGGAGCGCACCCAATTAATTGCGGACTATCGCGAGCTGCTGAATTCCGAGGCGGAGCGCGCCGCCTACGACCAGATGATTGGGCTGGCGCACCGCGTCTTTCCTTACGTCGAAGGTCATAAGTTTTATTGCGAACACTGGTACACGAATCTGTTCTTCAACAAGATCAGAGAGTATGGAGCGTTGCTGGCGGAGCACGGTTTCTTCAGGGACGCCGAAGACGTCTTCCATCTCACGCATTACGAGGTGGAAGCGGCGATCATCGACATGATGACTTCCTGGTCCAACGGTTCGCCGCCGCGCGGCTCGGCGCGCTGGCCCGCCATCGTGGAAGAGCGGAAGTCGGCCATCGCGGCATGGGCAAAGCATGACACACCGCCCGCGCTCGGGCCCGTGCCGGACATCATTGATGATCCGGCTATCGTCATGCTGTGGGGTATTACGCGAGAAAGCCTGGATGCATGGCTGAGAGCGGGGGAAGAGCCCGATTCCAACGAAATCAAAGGCTTCGCGGCATCGAGCGGCGTCGCTGAAGGCGTGGCCCGGGTGGTGAAATCGGTCGATGAAATCGGCCGGCTGAGGCAGGGCGACATCCTGGTTTGCCAAGTGACCAATCCTACCTGGGCGCCGATATTTCAGAAAATCTCGGCGGCGGTTTCAGACATCGGCGGTTCGATGAGCCACGCCGCCATCGTGGCGCGGGAATTCGGCTTGCCAGCGGTGGTTGGCACGGGCACGGCGACGCAGAAGATCCGAGACGGCCAACGCATCCGTGTCGATGGTGGCCGGGGTGTGGTAACAATTCTGCAATCGCACAGTTAGTTGCGCGCGGCAAATCAGGTGGGCGTTATGCTGATAAACCGGACTTATGCCTGAACTGAAACAGACGGACTCAATTGGTCAGCGCAGCAAAATGTCGGCGCCGCCCTCGACTGCGTACCGGATCGTTGACGTGCCCGAGGCTTATGCGGACGTCATTCAGCGGCACGGAGTAGCGGGAGCTTTTGTCGGCCCGTCTGAGCAGGAAAGCCCATGGGTGCCCTTCGGCGCGAATGCCGCCATCCGTCATCTGCACTTCGATACCTGCCACAATATCTTCTCCAACATTCTCTGGATCAAATCGCCCGGTGTAATCGGGACGCATAAACACCGGGGGACGGTCGTAATGGTTTGCCTGGAAGGCGGAGCGCGCTATCTCGAATACGACTGGGTCGCGGGCCCTGGCGACTTCATCTATGAGACGCCCGGGCTGATCCACACGCTGGTGACCGATCACGCCCAGGGCGTCAAGCTGTTTGGCTGGATGCAAGGCCCGATCGAGTTTTATGACGAACAGGGTAAGCTTGTGGAGACGGCTGACGTCTGGTGGTACATCCATCATTACGAGAGCTACTGCCAGGAGCACAGTATTCCAATCAACAAGCAACTCTACCTCTGAACAGGGCCCAGCATGCGCTCGTCCGAAAACATCAACTGGTTCGCCGACGTCGGCCTTGGTGATCGCGCTATGGTCGGAGGCAAAGGTGGGTCTTTGGGCGAATTGACTCGAGCCGGCATCCCCGTGCCGCCCGGATTCGTCGTGGGTACTTCCGCGTTCGAGCGTTTTCTTAGTCTGCTGGAGAATGAAGAGCCCATCCGCCGCAGAGTTGAAGTTCTTGGCGCGCAGGAGCTTGAACAAATCACGGCTCTCTCTGAAAGTACTCGCGCTCGGCTGGAAAATGCTCTACTACCGGAAAATTTGCAAACAGAAATTCTCGACGCGTATGCCGAGCTCTGCGGCGACAAACTCACATGGCCGCTCGCGGTTCGATCATCGGCCACAACGGAAGATGCGGAGGATGCCAGCTTCGCCGGCTTGCAGGACACTTACTTGTGGGTCATCGGAGCGCAAGCGACATTGCACTATGTGCGCTCGTGTTGGGCCAGTCTCTATTCGGTTCCGTCGATTGCGTATCGCCGCAAACATCAAATGCCGGAACACGGAGTCGCCATGGCGGTTGTCGTGCAACGCATGGTCGATGCGCGCGCGGCGGGCGTGATGTTCACGCGCAGCCCTTTGACTGGCGACCGCTCCGTGATCACGATTGAAGGGACATGGGGCCTGGGTTCGGCGGTGGTTAGCGGCGAGGTTACGCCCGACCGCTTCGTGATCGGTAAAATCACGGGCGAAATCACGGTGCGGGATATCTCCGACAAACATGTTCAGCACGTCCCGGCGGAAGGCGGCGGAACCAGGGAAATAGAAACGCCGGAGCAGCTTCGGAGAGCGCCTTGCCTCTCCGACGAAGAGCTGGCTGCTCTGAAGGAAGTCGCACGCAAGGTCGAGAGCCATTACGGCCGCCCGCAAGATATCGAATGGGCGATCGATCGCTCAGGCAAAATCTTCCTTCTGCAAAGCCGGCCCGAAACGGTGTGGTCCGCCAAAAGCGCCGCGCCCGTTGCCCGGCCCGCGGAGAATCCGCTGCACCACGTGATGAACATCTTTGGAGGGCGCCGGTGAGTCTGACCGCCAAAGACGTGGCCGAGATTATGCGCCTGCTCGAAGACTCGACCTTTGACAGCCTGTCGCTCGAGGTCGATGGCATGAAGCTGAACCTGCAGCGCAAATCGGCCAAGCCGGCGTCGCAAGCTTCGCAGGATGCCTTGGCGCCACCGCCGAAACCGGCTCCCGGTCCCCAGCGGCCCGCCCACAAGAACTCGGCGCCTTCCGAGCCCGGGCTATTCGAGGTCCCCGCTCCGCTGCTCGGAGTTTTCTATCGCGCGCCGAAGCCCGGCGAGCCGCCGTTCGTCGAAGTCGGATCCAAAGTCGCAGAGGACACCGTCATCGGCATCATCGAAGTAATGAAGTTGATGAACTCTGTCTCCGCCGGAGTGAAGGGCGAGGTGGTCCAGATGGTGGCCGACAATGGCGCGGCGGTGGAGTACGGCGAAGTTCTGCTTCGCATACGGCCGGAGCCCTGAGTCATGGCGAACATTCAACTCGTCGAGACTTCGCTGCGCGATGGCAATCAGAGCCTGTGGGCCGCGCTCGGCATTGACACAGCCAAAACTCTGAGCGTCGCGCCGGCGATGGACCGTGTCGGGTTCAAGGCGATCGATTTCACGACCTCGACTCACATGGGCGTCGCGGTGCGTTACAAACAGGAAGATCCCTGGGAACGCATCCGGCTCATGGCACAGGCGACGCCAAGGACGCCGCTGCAGTTCCTCTCCACCGGTTTTCGTTTCATTTCCTGGGAGACAGCGAGCCGCGAGTTCATGAGCCTGGCGTTCCGGACTCTAGTGAACAATGGAATGCGCCGCTTCGCGCTCGCCGATCCGATGAACAACGCGGATTCAAACGTCGCCTGTGCGCGCATGGCCAAGGCCGCGGGTGCCGAATCCGTGGTGGCGGCACTGGTCTTTACGATCAGCCCCATCGATGACGACGCACGCTACGTCGAAAGCGCCCGCCAACTGGCCGCGAGTCCAGACATCGACGCGCTGTACATCAAAGATCCCGGTGGTCTTCTGAGCCCACTGCGCGCGCGTACGCTGATCCCGGCGGTGATTGCGGCAATCGGTGATAAGCCGCTGGAACTGCATTCGCACTGCACCATCGGTCTCGGCGAGTTGGTCTACATGGACGCACCCGCATGGGGCGTCAGCGCAGTGCAATGCGCGTCCGGCGCCGCTGCGGACGGTATTTCCAATCCGCCCTCCGAACGCGTCGTATCTAATCTGCGCGCGCTCGGTCATCAGGTTGAGATCGACGACCAGGCTCTGGCTGAGGTCTCGCGTTACTTCACACGCCTCGCCGACGCCGAGGACCTGCCCGCCGGACAGCCGCAGCCATTCGACGCCCGCTATCTTCGACATCAGCTCCCCGGCGGGATGATTGGCACCATGCGCCGCCACCTCGCCGAACAAAACCTCACCCACATGGAGCGAGCCGTCATCGACGAGATCGGCCGCGTTCGCGAGGAGCTTGGCTGGCCCATCGTCATGACTCCCTTCTCGCAGATCGTGTTGACGCAGGCCGTGATGAACGTTACCGGCAGAGAACGCTATGGCGTCATTCCCGATGAAGTCATCCGCTACGCGATCGGAAAGTTCGGCCGGCCCAACGTGCCGATCACGCCCGAGGTGATGGACCGGATCGATTCTCTGCCGCGCACGCGCGAACTCCGCCAGGAACCCGGGATGCCGCCACTCCCGGAACTGCGCAAGCGAGTTGGACGGGAGCTCTGCGACGAAGAATTTCTTTTGCGCGCTACCATGCCAGCCGGTCAGGTTGATGCCATGAAACCGGCCGGCACCGCGGCACGCGCGTACGATCCCGACATGATCCCGGTGAAGAACCTGATCCGCCAACTCGTTGGGCGGCGCGACATCGCGCATATTGCCGTTCAGAAATCAAACTTCAAGCTTGAACTGAGCACGAGCGCGGCGGGAGAAGCGGGCGCATGAATCCTTCCCGCAAGGCGAAGCGCGAAGCGATTGGGCCCGTCGAAGGTCTGATGCTCGACCTCGACGGGACGCTCATCCTGAGCAACAGTTCTCTCAGCGGTTCCACGTTGCTGCCGGGAGCCGTCGAGGTGCTCAACGAGCTGAAAGCCCGCGACATTCCTTTCGTCGTACTAACGAACGGCACGGCATATCCCGCGGTGGAACACGCGCCGAAGCTGCGGGCGCTCGGATTGCCCATCGCGGATGATGCGTTACTCACTCCTTCAAGCGTGGCGGCGGATTTGATGCCCCGCCGTGGCGTGAAGCGGGCACTCGTCCTGGGCACCGACGGCGTCGGACATCCGCTGCGCGAGGCTGGAGTTCAAACGCTATTCCCCGGTCAGGACGGAGCGGAACACGTACAGGCTGTCTATATCGGCTGGCATCCGGACTGCCGCATGAAAGATATCGAGACCGCGGTAAAGGCGATCTGGAACGGGGCCGAACTCTACGTTGCGTCTGACGTGCCGTTTTTCGCGACGGCGGCCGGCAAGACCATGGGGCATTCCCACGCAATCGCCGCCGCGGTGCGCAAGCTAACCCGGGCGCCCATGATACTGACGGGCAAGCCTTCGCTTCACGCGCTGAGATTGGTGGGCAAGAAACTCGGCGTCCCGATGCGCAGGATTGGGGTAGTGGGCGATGACCCGCTGGTGGAGATGATTATGGCCCGCCGGGGCCGGGCGATCGGTTTTGGTGTGACCACCGGGATGAGCGATGCGCGGAACTGGGCGCGACAACCCCTGAGTCGCCGCCCGCAGCGGGTACTTCGAAACCTGAAGCAATTGCTCAAGTTTGTTCCGGGGGCGTGAGCCTGCAGGAGCCAGCGTTTCTCCGATCATTCATCTCATCACTCTTCGCTATCTCCATAAAAGCTGCTTTCGGCCGGCCATTGTCATGCTTGGCTGGGTGCAGGCGAGCGGCCCGGGTACGACAGTGCATACATTCCAGCTACGCTGGTTACAAAAATGTGCCCTGTTTTGCATGAAACGTATACATTTTTTACGTTGACATCGAACATTTGAAGGTGGTAAACACCTTGCCGGGCTTGGTGGGGTTTTTACAACACAAAACACGGTCGGGAACGTTGTGACGCATTTTCCGCGTTGTGGCTCGTATTGCCTCAGGAGGCGCAGATGAAAGGGCATTCCACACTGCAGGTTCTGTTCGCTATCGCCATGGTCTGCAGCAGCGCAAGCCTGCTGTTCGCGCAAGGTGGCATCGGCAATGCGCAGCTGAATGGCACCGTCACGGATCCAAGCGGAAGTGCCATTGTCGGCGCGTCGATTACCCTGAAGAACACAGCGACAGGGATCACCTACAACGCGACATCCAATGATCGCGGATTCTACGCGGTCGCCAATGTCCCGCCGGGCACATATGAGCTGACAGCGGCTTCCTCGGGTTTCGCCAACTACAAGCAGACGGGAGTGGTGCTGACCGTCGGTCAGACGGCGACCATCAACATCGGGGTGAAGATCGCATCGCAGGGAGAGACGGTTGTCGTCACCACGGAAGCGCCGATCATCGAGCCGACGCGAAGCGAGATCAGCCAGGTGGTCAGCACCGAGCAAGTCGAATCCCTGCCGATCAGCAATCGCGTTTTCACTGACTTCGCGCTTCTGACTCCCGGTGTGGCGACAAGCCGCACGAGCCTTGGCACAACCTTCACCGAGTTCGAGGTCACGCAGATTTCCTTCGGCGGCATGCGCTCCTTCAGCAACGAGATCACGGTGGACGGCGCCGACTTCGTCAATGCGGCCAGCGGAATTCAACGCTCGACCCCTCCGCAGGAATCGGTCCAGGAATTCCGCGTGGTGAACAATAGTTTCGGCGCGGAATATGGCCGAGCCATGGGCGGGATCGTGAACATCGTCACCAAGTCCGGCACCAATACACTCCACGGCTCGCTCTACGAATATTTCCAAAACAGCGGCATGGATGCGCGGTCACTCCTTCAGCCGGCACCTTTACCGCACGAATTTCGTCAGAATCAGTTCGGGGCATCCCTTGGCGGGCCTATCGTTAAGAATAAGACTTTCTTTTTCATGAATTACGAGGCCAAACGCAGCGCCCAGTCGCCGGTTTACCCGCCCGATCTGGTCAACAACATTTTGCTGATCGACCAGGCCAAGGCGCTCATGGGACTCGCGCCCGAAGGCTGCGTCGGGAGCGTGCCGCAATGCTTGCCCGGCTTCAACAGCAATCCCGCCAACATCACACAGGACCAGGCCTTCGGTTTTCTGAACGGCTTCCTTAAGACAGGCGATGACGACTCCGGCTTCTTGCGGATCGATCATCAACTCACCACCAACAACCGTTTGGCGTTCCGCTACAGCGTGGAAGACGTGCGCGCTCTCGGCGAACTGGTTGGGAGCACCCTCGACGGCGGCGGCATTGGCGTTCCAAGCGGCGGCCGTAATCTCTACACGCGAGACCAGGCGGTGGTCGCGACCGTCAACTCCGTGCTCTCGCCGAGCATAGTCAACACCGTACTCGTGCAATACGCGCGGCGTCACTACAACTTTCTCGGCGCGACCGGACAGCCGGATTTCAGCATCCTCAACGACCTCGAGTTGGGCCACAACTTCGGGACCAACGATCGGCTCTATGAGAGCCGCGCCCAATTGTCCGAGTCTGTGTCGTGGATCAAAGGGAATCACATTTTCCGGTTTGGAGCTGACGGAAACTGGTTGACGAGCCTGGAGAACTTCCCCGGCTTCACGCCGGTGCGCCTGCTTGTGCCGGGTGTCACCTGCTTCGCAAATTTCGCGGAGTACTTCAACACCAACAACGGCGCAGACTATCCAACCGGCGGGACCGAGCTCGATGCATTCGCGGCAGGTTGCCCGGTTCCTCAGGACCACGGCGTAGTTTTTATGTACGCTGGTACGCCGCTCCCGACCGATCCAACCGCGTGCGGCTTTCCGGGGTGCACACCAACGGTCACTGTCGCGAATCCGCTTAATGGCGGCGGCTTCCCCAACTCGACTTGGGCCAATGCCTATCCGCCGGAGTTTTTTGACCGCTACAGCCGAGTGATTGACCACGGATACTGGGGTGGCTTCGCGCAAGACCAATGGCGAGTGAATCCCAACCTAACGCTGAATCTGGGCCTGCGCTGGGATTTTGAGACAGGATTAGCGGCGTTCGTCAAGAAAGACTACAACGGTTTCCAGCCCCGTGTGGGCGTTGCCTATTCGCCCGACTCCAAGACGGTGGTTCGCGCCGGGTTCGGTTTGTTCTTTGACCGCCAGAACCTGACGTTCTTCTTCGTACCCAATACGCAGAAGATTGTGGCGGGGTATCAGTGCGGCAATCATGCTCCCGCGAACGTCGCCGCGATTTGCTCTGGAGCCGGAATACAGGCGCAGGAATTTCCCAACATCATGTCCAATCTGGGGCAGGCCAGCCAGGGCTATCAGCTATTGGCGTTCCCAGGCACTCAGAATGCCGCAGGCGCGGCCGCCAGCATCATCCAGACAGCCGCCTACGATACGGCGTTCCCCACCGTTTCCATGGCCGGCACCTGCTTCACCACTGGAGCCTGCGGCATCGGCGAGGGCGGCATGGAGCACAACGCCAGAACGCCCTATGCCGAGCAAGCCAGCTTTGAGATTGACCGTCAATTCGGCAGAGGCCTCGCGATCAACCTTAGCTATCTGTTTGTAGGGGCTCATAAGCAGGTTCGTGGAAACAACATCAACATACCGTGCCCGGTAGGAACAACAAAACCGGGACCGCAAGCCGACCCTTTGCCGGAAGCGGTACCGGGGCTGGTCAACGCGGACGGTACGCTCTCGCCATGCTCCAATACTCCGACTCTCGGGACGGGCGCGCTCGCCGGCCTGGGCCCGTTCTTTCAGGGCGCCCTGGGCTCGGGTTTGCAGACTCTAAGCGGCGGCCTCGAAGACTATAACAACAACGTCGCCAACGCCGTGTACCACGGCGGGACCTTGACCGTAATTGAGCGGGTCAAGAACTTCCACATGACGGCGAACTACACCTATTCCCACACCATCGATAACGGCAACTTCACGACCTTCATCAACCTGCCGGTGAATCAGTTTGACTTCACGGCGGAGCGGGCGAACTCGAACCAGGACGCGCGCCACCGCCTCGTCGCCAACCTTACCGCCACCGCACCCAACCGCGGACTATGGCGCAATTTTGAGCTCAGCAGCATCGTTACGCTGCAATCGGGCAGACCCTTTACCCTTTTCTACGGGAACAACACCTTCAACGACGTGGCTGGCGGGGCAACCGATCGCGTCGGAGGCACCCCGGCCGGCAGCTCTTGTCCCGACGTCGCGCACTGCCAGACCATGATTGCGCGGAATACCTATATCGGCGACCCGTTGTATTCCTGGGACTTCCGGCTTTCGCGAGATGTCCATCTCTCGGACCGGATGAAGCTGAATCTGGCATTCGACGCCTTCAATCTTCTCAATCGCCCGAACGTGGATGAGGTAACTTCGGTTTACGGCTCGCCGGTATTCTGTGGGACCACGCCGACGATTCCGCGGCATTATAACGACGCCACGACGCGCGCTATTCAGCGGCAGGATCCTTCCACCGCTTGCCCCTTTGGTGGCATCCCAGTCCCCGGCGGGAGCGTCGCAACCACGCCAATTCAGAACTTTAACCCGGATGACCCGTGCTTCCCGACCGGGTTTACGTGTCTGTTTATCCCGACGAATCCGAATCCAAACTTCGGCCTGCCCCGCACCATGCTGAACGCGCGGCAGCTTCAGATTTCGATGAAGTTCACGTTTTGACGTCCCTTCCCCACCCGGCTGACTCATGGAGCAGAAGAGTCGGCCGGGCAGTTGTTGCTTGGCAGTATCGGTCATATTCTTGGGGTAATGCGTGGCACGCTTGATCTCAATCGGCCAGGAGGGCTCCATGACAGTTCGACACTCGATTCGCCTGCTCGCCATTGTGTTGGCAACCGGATTGATTTGTTTAGGTCAGCAATCAAAACCCGCCGTCAAGCATGAAACTGCCGCACCGACTTCGCCCAGCTCAGGCAAAGACATGTTTCTTAATTACTGCTCTTCCTGCCATGGCAAGGACGCCAAGGGCGACGGCCCGGCGGCCGCCGCGCTCAAGCAGCTTCCCGCCAATCTTACGCAGCTGGCCAAACTGAATGGAGGGAAATATCCCTCCGACAAAGTAACCAGCGTCCTGCGTGGCGAAGCCAACTTGATGGCGCATGGAGACCAGGAAATGCCGGTGTGGGGGCGCGTCTTCTGGCGCATGAGCCAGGGCCATGAGGAGATCGTGCAGATGCGAATTGCGAATCTCAACAAATACATCGAATCGCTTCAGGAAAAGTAGCGCCTCGCCGCAGCAAGACCGGTTGTGACCGGGCGCGATGCCTCGACCATGAGGCGCGCCTTCACTGAATCCAAACGGTTTTTATATTCATGAACTCGCGGATCCCATTCGCCGCAAGCTCGCGGCCGTGTCCGGAGTGCTTCACGCCTCCAAAGGGCAAGCGGGGATCGGACGCCACCATCTTGTTCACAAAAACCATGCCGGCTTCGAGTTCGTTGATGAACCGTTCCGTTTCGGCGGGATCGTTGGTCCACGCGCTGGCGCCAAGGCCGAAGCGGCTGTCGTTGGCGAGCTGGATGGCCTCGTCAATGGATTCCACGCGAAACAGCGAGGCCACCGGGCCAAAGAACTCTTCGTTATAGGCCGGGGAATTTTTGGGAATGTCCGTGAGAACGGTTGGCGCGTAGAAGGAGCCGGGGCGATCCAGGGGATGGCCGCCGGTCAAGAGGCGCGCGCCCGCGGCCACCGTCTTACTTACATCGGCATCAAGAGACGTCACCGCGTCGGCGTTGGCTAATGGACCAAGCTGCGTGCTTTCGTCGAACGGATCGCCCACCCGGAGTTCTTCCATGCGCTTGACGAACTTGCGCTCGAAGTCGTCGGCAATCTTCTCCGCGACAATAAAGCGCTTGGCTGCGATGCAGGACTGACCGTTGTTCTGAACGCGCGCGTCGACGGCAGTTGCCACAGCCGCATCCAGATCGGCGCTCGGCATTACGATGAACGGATCGCTCCCGCCCAATTCGAGCACGACCTTCTTGATACGCCGGGCCGCGGATACCCCAACCTGAACTCCGGCTTGCTCGCTGCCGGTTAAGGTTGCGGCGGCTACGCGCGGGTCGTTCAGAATGCCGTCCACCGGCCCAGAACCGATCAGCAGAGTTTGAAAAACGCCTTCCGCGAAGCCTGCGCGCCGCATAATTTCCTCAATCTTCAAGGCACACTGCGGAACGTTCGAAGCGTGTTTGAGTAGACCGACGTTACCCGCCATAAGAGCGGGTGCGGCAAACCGAAATACCTGCCAGAAGGGAAAATTCCACGGCATGATGGCCAGGATGGGACCAATGGGCCGGTAACGGATGAAACTGCGCCTGGCCCCGGCCTCAACGATTTCATCGGCCAGAAGCCTCTCGGCATTTTGCGCATAATAGCGGCAACCGATAGCACACTTCTGCGCCTCGGCCACGGCGGCCTTCAGAGGCTTGCCCATTTCAAGGGTCATTAGGCGGGCGCACTTGTCTTTTTCAGAATCCAGAATCTCGGCCACGCGACTCATCTTGCCGGCGCGGTCGGCGAATGAGGTTCCGCGGTGGCTTATGAAGGCTCGCGCGGCCAGTTGCAGCTTTTGCTCGATCTGGTCGGCGCTTAGCGTTTCGAATTTCTTAAGAACTTCACCTGTGGCTGGATTGACGGTCGCGATTGCCATTTCTTTCCCTTTGCGCCCCGGAGAGGGCTGAAGTGTGTACCTGAGAACTGGACCTTCGCTCCGGGCCTCGCGTTCTCCTTCGACTCTTCCCCCCGCCGGAAGCGGGGGGCTAGGCTAGTTTGTCCCTCCGGGACCCGAGAGTATTGCGGTGCTCGACCGCATTCCCCAAGAACCAGTTCTCAGGCACGCACCTAAGTCCAGACCTTGTCTCCGTCCGCTTGCCTGCCGGTCGCGTGGTTGGACCACGATACTACTTGACGGGTAGGCCCGGTCAAGGCTATACGTTTCAATCGTCCACTCTTCCTTTATGCGCTTGTTTCAAAAGACACTCATCGCGGCAGTACTCTCGTTTGGAGCGGCATCCTCCGTACAGAATTATCACGTGGCGGAACACTGGAAGATCGGCGGGCAGGGGGGATGGGACTACCTGGTAAGTGACGATGAGGCGCATCGGCTCTACATCGCGCACAACTCGCGAGTCGAGGTGGTGGACAGCGCTACTGGCAAGATCCTGGGCGCGATTACAGGCCTCAAAAGTACCCACGGAATCGCCTTCAACCCCGACGGAAAGACCGGCTACATCACCGACGGCGCGGGCAACACCATTGTCGTTTTCAACCGGGCGGATTTTTCCGTCAAAGCCACAATCGCAGCCGGCATCAATCCCGATGGCGTCGCATTCGAACCGTCCACAAAGACGGTCTGGGCTTTTAACGGCCGGAGCAGCAACGTCTCGGTGCTGGACACCTCTTCCAACACAGTGGTCGCGACTGTACCGCTTCCCGGGAAGCCGGAGTTCCCGCAGGCCGACGGACACGGATCTATGTTCGTGAACATAGAAGACAAGAATGCGATCGTGAAACTGGATGCAGCTACGAGAAAAGCCGTCGCCACGTGGCCGCTCACGGGTTGTGAATCACCTTCCGGTATGGCGATCGACCGCGACAAGCATCGGCTCTTTTCGGTATGCGATGGAGGAAAGATGGCAATCGTCGATTATGAGTCCGGCAAGGTACTCGGCCTAGCCGCGATCGGCGACTCTCCGGATGCGGCCGGCTTCGATCCGCGTCACGAGCTGGCATTCTCGTCGAATGGGGGCGATGGCACACTCACTATCGTGGACGCGGGTAAACCTGGATTTCCCGTGCTGCAGACGGTGAAGACGGAAAAGGGCGCGCGGACCATGGCGCTCGACGCATCGACCGGACGCGTTTATCTGGTAACCGCCGAGTTTGGGCCCCCGCCCCCAGCCACCGAGACCATGCCGCATCCGCGCCGGAGTGTGCTGCCGGACACCCTTCAGATCATCGTGGTGGAACGGCAATAACGAGGAAACAGGCTTGCGGTTTGATCTCGCGCTGTACTTATGCGGCGTAGATTCGGATGGCGTGAGCCGGCACTGGATCGTCTACCAGCAATTCATTCTAAAGAGCCGTCCATCGCGCGCGTCCGGCCCGCTTTTCATCCAAGAATGGTTTTGACAAACGAAAGTAAACGTTATAAAAAGAAACAGAAACCAAAAGGGCGCTATTGGCCCACGTTGCCTGTCGAGGCGGCGCTGAAACTGAATGACCGTACTAAACCCTCGTAGCTAAACCATGATCGTGCTCAACGAAGAACGCCGGCGGGCCATTCTCGAACTTGTGAACCGTGACGGCCGGGTGCTGGTGCCGGACCTGGCGCGGCGCTTTGCCACCTCTCAGGTAACCATCCGGAAGGATCTGGAAGCCTTGCACAATTTGCGGCAGCTGCACCGCACCCATGGCGGGGCGTTGCCGGCGCGCTCGGTGGACGATCCTAGTTTGCGCGAGAAAGAACAACTCCATCAGAACGAAAAGCGGCTGATTGCCGAGGCTGCCGCTCGCATGGTCAGCAACGGACAAGTGGTGATCCTGGATTCAGGCACTACCACGACAGCGATCGCGCGCGCTCTAAGAAATTTCAATGAACTGACCGTTGTCACCAATGCCGTGAACATCGCGGCTGAACTGGCGGGAACTTCCATCGAGGTGATTCTTACGGGAGGCACGCTGCGCAAGAACTCATTTTCGCTGGTTGGGCCGATGGCCGAGGATACGTTGCGCCACTTGAGCGCCGATCTTCTCTTCCTGGCAGTCGATGGCTTCGATGTGGACTACGGTCTTACAACTCCCAACCTGCTGGAGGCTCGAGTCAACCGTGTGATGGTCGAAGTAGCGAAGCGTACCGTCACCGTATGCGACTCGACCAAGTTTGGGCGGAGGAGTTTGTCTCTTATCGCGCCGACGTCTGCCATGCACGAGGTAATTACAGATCGTGCGATTGGGAAAACAGACTTGCGGGCATTAAAGAAAGCCGGGATCGAGGTGACGGTTGTCTGATTCGAAAACAAACTCACGCGACGGTAGAGGCTCCCTAAGCTCGGTCGCAGGTAATGCCTCCGAAGATCGCTCCTCCGAATCTGGCGCCCACAGTCTGGCCGAGATTCTTTCGCAGGTACAGTACTGGGAAGCGTGCCTTGCGGAATTGAAAGACAGCCAGAGTCTGAAAGAGGTGGAAGGCCGGTTCGGGTATAACCAGGAGTGGCTGTTCATCGGCTGCGGTTCCAGCTACTACGTGGCACTGGCTGCGGCCGCCACCATGAAGTCCGTGACGGGCAGGCGAGCGCGGGCAATTCCCGCTTCCGAAATGCTGCTCTATCCCGAGTTAGTATTTTCCGCCGATCCAATCGTTCCCGTGCTCATCTCCCGCTCGGGGCAAACGTCGGAAGTGCTCAAGGCGGCGGAGGCGCTCCGGAGCCGCGGCGTCCCCAGTATTGCGATCTCTTGCGCGGAGGGGCAACTCCTGGAAAAGTTAGCAACCGTGACGGTTACAGTTGCCGCCGACGAGCAGAGCACGGTGATGACAAGATCATTCACGTCCATGCTGTTAGCTCTACAGTTTCTGGCCGGCCGGCTGTCTGAGAATCTTTCCTATTGCGAAGAGCTCTTGGCCATGCCTGCGTTTGCGGGCCAAGCGCTCATGAGTGTCGAGGAGCGAATTCGAGAGTTTGTGGCCAATCGCACCTTCACTGACTACGTTTGTCTGGGCCAGGGACCTTTTTATGGACTGGCTTGCGAGTACGGTCTGAAAGTCATGGAGATGTCGCTTTCCTTCTCACAAGTCTTCCACTCCCTGGAATTTCGCCACGGCCCTAAGTCGGTAGTAACTCCCGAAACGTTGCTGATCTTTCTTCTATCGGAGAAGGGCAACGATGCGGAATGCGACCTGCTGGAGGAGATGAAAGCACTGGGCGGAACAACCATGGTGATCGCCAATCGAGCAAGCGCGCGCGTACGAGCGGCCACGGACCTGCTGGTGGAGTTACAAATCCCCGGCCGTGAACTTGCACGCCTTGCCCCTTCCGTGGTTCCCGGACAGCTTCTAGCTCTGCAAACGGGCCTGAAGAAGGGGTTGAATCCCGATTCGCCGCGTTTTCTGAGCCGCGCCGTGATTCTGGGAGACGGTAGCGCCCCTCAACGCTCCCATAAGCCGGAACCAGTCGCGTGAGTCCCAGCTTTGACGTGACGATTGCCGGAGAGCTGAATCTCGACCTCATTCTTTATGGCCTGCCAACCGAGCTTTCACCGGAGCGCGAGCTGCTGGCCGATCAGATGGCACTTACCTTAGGCTCATCGTCGGCCATTGTTGCCCACAATCTCGCCAGCCTCGGCACGAAGGTAGGGTTCCAATCCCTTGTGGGCGATGATGCGCTGGGCCGGATCGCACTGGAACGTTTGGCCGCAAGTGGAGTCGAGACCTCCAGAGTGCGTGCGGTGAAGTCGGTGGGCACGGGACTGAGCGTGATCTTACAGCGTGATGGCTGGCGTAACATACTGACTTACTCCGGTGCTATCAGCGAGCTTACCTGGGGCGATCTTGAGTATGATTCTCTTTGCAACGCTCGCCACTTTCATTTGTCTTCTTACTATCTGCAATCTGGTCTGCGACCGAAGGTACCGGAGCTATTCCGCCGTCTCAAGGCGGCTGGGCTGACCGTCTCGCTCGATACCAACGACGATCCCGATGGCCGCTTTGAAGGTGACGTCTTTCAAGCGCTCAAGCTGGTTGACATTTTTCTACCCAATCGTCGGGAGGCCTGCCGGATTGCGGGTACTGAGAATCTCGAGGAGGCGATCCAGAAACTTTCAGTGATCGTTCCTCTCCTGGTGGTCAAGCTGGGAACCAAGGGCGCCATCGCCGTTCGCCAGAAGGAGAGAATCGAGAGTGCGGCTTTGAACGTGGAGATGGTCGATCCGGTGGGCGCAGGAGATAGCTTTGACGCGGGATTTCTACATGCTTATTTAAGAGGGCTGTCCTTAGATGATTGTATGACTGCCGGCAACGCAGCCGGCGCTCTGTGCGCTACGCGAGCGGGCGGAACGGAGGCCTTTCTCGACCGTGAATACCGCGACGCATTTCTCCGGGAACACGCGCCATTATTGGTCTCCCGCATCCGTTGATGTCGCGAGATTTGCGCCGGTCTATTGCCGGCTCACCTCCAGCAGTAAATGCTGCTTGAATTCGGTCTTCAGCTTTGGCGTCTCGCCCGCGGCGACCTGGATCGTTCCGAGGTCCTTGTTCTCCGCGTAATTGAGAATGTGGTAGGTTCCCGGATTCAGTCCACGCAGCTCCACATCCCCGCGCCAAGAGGCATCCGACTGCGGCGCGAAGAACGCATAGTAAGTTTTTCCGTCTTTTTCAATCGCATACGCTTCCGGAACGTCATACCCGTAGTTATACAGGGGAAGATAAGTCCCCTTGGATAGCATCTTATCGTTGTAAATCGCCATCCACTTCCTCCAGTGTGCTTCCTTCTCCGGGGTCAGGTTGACCCTGTTGAATTTCGGGCCGGGATCGGGCCAGACGAACTTTGTTCCCACGACGCCGCCCGCTCCAATGGTCGAGGCAAAATCGTCTCCATGCTCGATCCAGTCCTTGCCGGCGCGCGTCATGGCAGAGAGTTCGACATGATCGCCATAAACGGCCGCTTCCGGCCCCAATAGCGCCTTGTACATTTTTATGCGCCGGCGAACCTGTACGGCGCCCACGGGATCGGCGGTCACGGCCTGATCCATATATGGCAGCCATGCCAGGGAAGGCGGCGTTCCGCACGGGCAGCTTTGCGTCACGCTCTCGGGCTTCAGCGCGCGCGATGTTTGATAGATGATTCTGTAAACGTCCGCCATTGCATACACGGAATCCTGCGGCGACTTGTGATGGTGAGCCGGGTTGTGGCATTCAGGCACCGTGTAGATGTTGTCGAGCTTCGAACCATCGAAGTCCCAGTCCCGAATGAACCGCTCTGTAAGCTGCTTGTAGTATGCCTGCACCTCAGGCACAGCGGGACAAAGGGCCGCCAGATCGCGCGTCATCCGGGCGTGATGGCCGTTCTTATCGAGAATCAGCCAATCCGGATGTTCGCGGACGACATCCGACACCAGATATTTGTGAGACTCCCACTTCCCTTGCCCGTCTTCTACGCCGAGCGGCAGCCACCAGAGCTGGACCAGAATTCCCTGCTTATGAAAGTCACGCACCATACGCTGCATGGAATCATCGGGGAAAGTCTCTTTGCGCGGCTTCCAGTCCCCATAATTGTTGAACCAACGGTCGTCGAGCGTGGCCCATTTGATCCCCATTTCTTTCAGCTTGGGAACGGTTCCCAGCATCTGCGCGGGAGTGACATTGAACTCGTATCCCCAACCGCACCAACTGGCGTTGTAGGCCTCGTTCGAAGGCTTCGGCAGTTCCCAACCTTCTTTTTGAAGCACGCGCGACCACAGGTGGAGCGGCTGATAGAAGTCTCCGGAATACACGGCCACAAAACTTCGCGGGGTGGAGTAGGCTTCACCGGGCTTGAGAGTAATTGTGCCGGGAACGTCGAGGCTGGCGGTGACGCGGCGGTCAGGGCCGACGCGAACCGGAAGCGAGACCGAAAGCGGCAGCGTATCAACGTGCCCCACGGCAACTCCGACATCCCGGGTCCAGAACGCAACCACCGGAATACCGCCCCCATAGCCGCCTTTGACGACAGCACCCATTACGTTCGACTGGAAGAAAGGGGCGGTCAGTTTTCGGACGTCGTCTTTGCCCCAGTCGTAGCTCGATCCCTGAAACGACCACATCTCGTAGGGCTGAGCCTTAGCATCAGCCAGACGCGCATTGAAGCGATGACGCTGGCTGACGAGATGGTCGAAGTGGACGTCCACATTTCCTGAATTGCGATATTCCGCCGACGACAGCAACAGGTTTGGGAAGTTGTCGTAGACCTCAATCGTCCATACCCGCTGGACTTTTGCGCCGGAGGAGCCGCTGGCCTCGCCGGGAATTTCAATGCGTTTTCCGGCACCCAGTTTCCCGGAAGCTTCCAATATTTTTGCGTGAGGGAAGTCCGCTGAAAAACGAACCGGCTTGCCTCCCTGAACAACATAGTCACCGGCAGACTCGCCGGTGGAGTCGTCCAACGTCAGCTTGCGCCCATCCTTAACAAGGAACGTCTCTACATACCCGGAAGGGAGCACATGAAATTCAGCGGCCTTCGTCTTAAGGACAATGGGACCTTTGGAGTTCGCCTCCACGTGGATGGTTGAGCTCGACGCGTTGGCCACCGGGTCGCCAATGGCCGATTTCCGGGCAACGCCGATTACGAGCAGCACCAGCGAAATCAGCCCCAAACCGCTCAAGCATTTCGTCGCTCTCCGGGATTGCCTTCTCATCGTTTCTCCTTTGCTGCCTGCGGGCCCTTAAAGTGGCCAAACAAGTTCTCCGCATTTCGGTGATAGATTTTTTCCAGGACCACGTCGGGCAAGTCGAGCCCGTAGATTTGCCAACGTCCCTGGCTGGGAGATCCCCAGTACTCGAATGAGTCGTCCGCGGTTTCGAGCCAGCGAAAATAATTCCGGTACATGGCGACATCCATGCCGTTATCGCTGCCAAACATGACGCGATCCTGATACCTGATGAAAAACTCGCGCGCGGCGTGTGGCTGGCGGCCAAGCTCCGCTTCACGCCCGCCGAACTCGACCATGACGTTTGAATCGCGGGCGAGGATCTGGCTCACCCATCCCAGATTTTCAGGAAAGCCCATGTGCAGAAACACAAACGTGGTTGCCGGATGCCGCGCCGCAACTCGATTTCGCGCCTCGAGCAGATCCTGCATGGTCGGGTAGTCGCGCCCGAAAAAACTCCAATCCGGGTGCTCGATCAACTCCTCATAGCGCTCATTCTCGGCATTGATGGGAAGAAAGAAGGCTTCGGGGTCGGCGGTGTGGATAAACACTGGAATTCCCAGCCGGCCGCACTCGTCAAAGATGGGATCAAGGCGGGGATCGTCGATGGCAATCAGCTTGCCGGTTTTGTCTCGAGCGCCCAGGCCCAGGTCTTTCAGAATTTTGAGTCCGCGCGCGCCTCGCGCAACACCATCATCCAATTGCCGAACCATTTCCCCGCTGAAATCGCGGTCGTCGATCTTTGACCAATCGATTTGCGTAAACACGATGAACCGGCCGGGATAGGGCTTGACCATCGTGTCGATAAGATGCTGAAGCTTGTCGCCCCACATTCCGGTGAGAATCACAATCGTCTTCACATTGGTCTGGTCCATGATGCGGACCACATCCGGCGGCGGCATCTGGTCGCCGATGCCGACTGGGTCGTTGGTATGATTGTGAACGTCGATCACATAGAACTTCGCGCGCTGCGGAAAGTGCTCCGGCACGTTCAACATGGACTTGGGGTGAAAGTCCTTGAGGAGCACGGTTTTTCGCTGATCGGCGCCGGGCACGGAATGATATCCGATCGGAGGTTGTGCTTGCGCGTCCTGGCCGCGGGCAGAACCTTCCAAGATCATCAAGAGGCAACAACAGCCAAGATCGAGAATCGCCCAGAGAAAGAACAGTGTCATGTTGCTCCCATGCTTCTTCATGGTTTCTCTCATTCGAATCAATCGGCGGCCCGGGAATGATTAGGCAAGCTGACTCCACACGCCGACGCGTAGTGTTCGATGACCTCGAGAATCTTGCTATGGATCAGGTCCACGGGATTCGTCGAAACGGCTCCCACCTGCGCCCCGGCGGTCTGGTTGGGCAGAAACTGACTTACCAGAGAAACCGGCGGCGGATACGACATCAAGTTCTGGATGAGCCGCCGCAAGGCGGCATCAACGTTGGGCTGCGGCCAGTAATAACGTGAACGATCGCTAAGACTGTATTTACGCGCGAAACGGAGTTGCGCTTCGTCGCCGTGATAGTAGCCCTGCCAATGCTCCGGATGGGCCAACATCGCTTCTTCCAGACACTCGCGAACCTGCGACAAGGCGACATTTTTTCGGCCGCCTAGCCATTCTTCTTCCATCGCAGCCAGCGCGAAGACCGCCTCGCGGAACGCAAAGGTCAGCCATGGTCCTACTTTCAGAATTGCGAAGTGATCGCGTACCATCTCTTGAAGAGCCTGGGGGGATTGATAATCCGTTGAATGGGCTTCGTAAACGCCCCGCCAGCCCCTGCCGACAAGATTGGACAACTCTCGCGTGCGCTCCGGCTGATAAGGGAACGCTTTGGCATCGCCGAATTCGACTCCGGGCTGTACCACCATCGCCACCACTCGTTCCCATGCCGATTCCAGGCCCCGTGCCTCAAAAACTCGCTTCGCCATTTCCGAGGTCCGAGAAGCGTTCTTGACGGTGGTGATTTCGGGCGCTTTCGCGTTGGACAGTTCGCCGCCCGGGATCGGCACCTCAGTCCCAATTACATACAGAGGAGGCGGCGAACCGGCCGCCAGTTGTGCGTGCGCGCCCTCTGCGGCTCTGCACAATTCGGCGGCTCGCTCGCTGACGATTTCCTCCGCCAACGGATCGGAACTGTCTCCGGGATCGCCCGCCAGGCGCATGCTGGCATCGAGATGGATCTTTGTGTATCCAGCCAGCACGCAGGCGCGAACCAGTTCAGCTGCCTTCTCCATCGCGGAAGCTGGATTCTCTTTGCGCCACACGTTCGGTCCGAGGTGATCGCCGCCAAAGACAATTTTCCGGGCTGGAAAATCCATCGCCAAGGCGATTTCTCTTACGAATTCCACGAACTGCGCGGGCGTTTGTCCGGTGTAACCGCCGAACTGATTGACCTGGTTCGAAGTCGATTCGATCAAGAGCAGGCTATCGTCGCGCCGGGCTTGAAGAATTCCGGCTTGCAGCACAAACCGGTTGGCCGAGCAGATGGAATAGACGCCCACCGCGCGTCCATGGTGGTTCTCGTCGAGGATCGCCGCGAGCCGCTCGGTAGCGTGAGTCACCAGTCTGCCTTGGATGCGCTTCCCTTACCGCGCAGCTCAAAAATAGAACTTCAACGCGAGCTGGATCTGGCGCGGGGCGCGGGCTCCCAGGGGGAAACCGAATCCGCTCTGGCCAAGTTCCAGCGGCGTGGGCTCGGCGCTGATCGCGCCGAACTGCCCGAAAAGGAAATTCACATGGTTGAGAACGTTGAAGAACTCCGCGCGGAATTCAAACCGCTTCCGCTCGCTGATCGGAAGCTGCTTGACGAAGGCGGTGTCCCAGGTTGTATAGCCAGGGCCTTCGATAATATTGCGTCCGGCATTGCCGAAAGTTCCGAGGTCGGAATTGTCCTCGAAGGCGCAGGTGTTGAAGAGGGTTCCGGCGACGCACGGCTTGGCGTTGGGATTGCCGATGAGGTTGGGCCGCGAGCAATAGTAGCCGACGGTGCCGCCGCAATCGCCGCCGGTTACATCGTTAATATCGGTCGCGGTGTAGTAATTGCCGGTGGCGGTCGAGAACACTCCGCTCATCTGCCAGCCGCCAATGATCTGGTTGAGCACTCGGTTGGCATCTTTGGCGAAGAACTTTCCCCGGCCGAAGGGCAAGTCGTAGAGATAGCTCAAGACGAAACGGTGCCGCACATCGAAGTCGGCATTGCCATAGTTGGCATTCGGGAAACGCTGATCCTGGAAGTCACCATTGTTCACCGATCCCAGGCTCGCGCTGGATGCGTTGTCGAGCGCATGAGCGTAGGTATAGGCCGCTTCGAACTGGATTCCGTGAGAGAAGCGCTTCTCCAGGCGCACTTGCAGCGAGTTGTAATTCGAGAAGGTATTGGAGCGGAAGGTGGGAATCGAAGTATCGAGCGCAGGATTGCAATTGGCCGCATCCGCATAATTATTTGCGGGATTCAAATCGCATGGACCACTAGCTCCGGGCCAGTCATTGTTCTGAGCGGGGCGCCGGGGCGCGGTTGGAACGTCATCAAACCCCGGGACGGGCACGGCCTGGTTGCCGTTGAAGAAGCCGAAAAGCTTTAATCCGCGCGAACCCGCGTAGGAAATTTCAAGAACCGTGTCAGCCGGCAACTGATACTCGAAACCCAGATGCCACTGTTGGTTGTAAGGCGTCACCAGATGCGGATCGATCGAGTACAGCTCCGGTGCGTTCGGGTCGCTCAGCGAATTGGCAGGAAAACCTTGCGCCAGCACGTTCAGCGGCAACCCCCCGTTGTTCGCAGCCGAGATTGAGCAGTCGATTTCGTTATCCGCGGGATTGGCCGTCGGCGCGCCGCACGGCGCGTTGAACGACTCCGACGACATGAACGGAGGATTGAAACCCGGACTCGGATTTGAGAATGGGCCGTTCTCCTGCCCGCCATAAAAAATGCCATAGCCGGCGCGCAGCACGAGCTTGTCGGAGATTTGATACGAAAGCCCGATACGGGGAGCGAAATTGTTGCGATCGGGGCGAATCAGCCCGCGCGAGCCGTTGCTTACGATGTTCAGCTCGGTACCCAGTGTGGGCGTCAATTGCGCGTTTTGACCACTCGGAACGATCAGCGCAAGCGTGTTGAAATCGAAGGTCGCATCCTGATCGTCGGCTTCCTTGATGGTCGTGAAAAGTTCGTAGCGCAGGCCCAGATTGAGCGTGAGCCGCGGCGTCACTTTGAAATCGTCCAGCCCATAGAACGCGTAAATCTGACGTCGATAGTCGATATCGGGCTTCACGCTGGTGATCGACCCGCCGTCGCTGATGCCCTGCAGGAAGCTGGCGAAGGCCTCGCCGCCGGTGGTCGGCGCGCCGTAGTTGTCATTGATCAGGAATCCGCCGCCAAAGTCCATCGAGCCACGAGCCGCCGCCGGCTGCAGAATCGTGAACTGCTCGAAGCGAAGTTCGGCGCCGAACTTGAAAGCGTGGCGGCCGCGCGTCCAGATCAAATTGTCGGTAAATACAAAGCTGTGCTGCCTCTCCTTGGAAGGCTGATATCCGGAAGCCCCAATAGCCGCCGTGCCATCGCCAAATCCGATGGAAGGCAGCCCGCCGATCTCCTCGCCGGCCGCGTACGGGACTCCGGGAAACGGGATGGGCAGTTCCTGGGCAACATCTTCATTGGAAAACAGATTGAAGCGATGCGACTTCAGATGATTAAAGCCGAAGCGGAATTCGTTGACCAGGTTGTTGCGGAAGGTATGAACCTCACTCGCCGCCAGGCCCTCGGCTGTGTTCTGGCTGGTGCCATCCTGAAAGCTGCCGCCGTCCAGAAAGTTTTGAAAGGGGGAGGGTAGAAAATTCTTGTCGTTGCCATAGCTGAAGCGGGCGAAGAAATTATCCTTGGCGCTGATGGTCTGGTCGAAACGAACGTCGAACTTGTCTTCCGTCTCGCTCCGCTTCGGATCGGCCAGGTAGTTGCCGCCGGGCAACGTAAGGTTCGGTGTGGGCGGAGGAAACAGATTTGCCAGCTCCTGGGCGAGCGGGTCGATAGCCGTGCTGGTACCGCCGGGATTCGTGAACTTGTTCGTCGGAGTTCCGGTGTAGTTCGGTCCCGTTGTTCCAATTGGCAGGCTGCACGGTCCGCCGTTGTAAGGAGAGTCGCTTAGCGCCTGGGTCGGATCGAAAATCTCGCCCACGTAAGTGTCATTGCCGTTGCAGTCTTTCGCGCCGGTGGTCGTTGTAAGGTCAAGGAACGACGAGAAATCTCCGCTCACCTCGTCGGGAGTGGGAACCGTGGACAGCTGGGGGCGGGCCTCTCGAACGCGGAGTCCTTCGTAGTCTCCAAAGAAGAACATTTTGTTTTTGACGATCGGCCCACCCAGTGTGAAGCCGAATTGATTCTGCTTATAGGGCTGTTTCCCGAAGATATCGATGGCATTCGTGGCATCGAGCTTCTCGTTCCGCAGGAATTCCCACACGTCGCCGTGGATCTGGTTGGTGCCGGATTTGATGACGGCGTCCATGATGGCGCCGTTACCGCGTCCGAATTCCGCGCTATAGGAATTAGTCTCAACCTTGAATTCAGCAATGGCATCGACCGCAGGTTGCACCACGTAAGCCGCACCGTTCAGCACATCGCCCAGGTTAGCGTTGTTGTCGATTCCGTCGAGGAGGAAGTTATTCTGTAAGGCGCGCGCCCCATTGGCGCTGAATCCAAAACTATTTTCGAGTCGCGAGCCGGGTTCGGCGGCAGCCACTCCTGCGCCCAACAGGGCGAGTTGCGCGTAGTTGCGGCCATTGAGAGGAAGCGCGTTGATGCGCTGGCTGTCCACAACCTGGCCGAGGTCGGAGGTCTCCGTCTCCAGTTGCGGCCCACGGGTGGTGACTACGATCACTTCGGTAGTTGCGCCCGGCTGAAGCTGAATGTCGACGCTGACGCGGTCTTGCACATTGACCTGCACGGGGCCCGCAACCGCCTTCTTGAATCCGGCCTTCTCCACATCGACGGTGTAATGGCCGATGTGAAGAGGACTGGCAACGTATTCTCCCGCTTCATTGGTGGACAGTGTCACGGTGGTGCCACGATCGGTATCCGTAACTGTGACCTGCGCGCCCGCGACGACTGCGCCGCTGGAGTCGCGCACCAGGCCGACGATTGCGCCGGCGTCTTTTTGCGCCAACAGAGGAACGCATGGAGCCAGCCAAAAAGAAAGGATAAGCAAGTAGACCGGGCGAAGGCGCAGACTGCGGAAAAAGCTCAGCATAGCCAGTCTCCTGAGACCAGTACGGCAAAATGCCGCTTTCGGAAAGCTATTATGAACGATTACTTATACTTTCGTTTTGGAGCTTTTGTCAACAGGCACTTTTCAGGCTTTTCTCGCGTGTGCGGGAAAAACTCAGAGGGGACGCGACCCGGGCCGCGTCTTTCGCCGCTCGATCACTTGCCGCCGGGAATTCAGTCCGTTGCGGTCGGGAGGCGGCGAACCGGGGCCTGTCTTCGTAAGGTTGGAGGACGCCAGGGCTTCACCATCACAGGAAGCCTGAGTACAGTTTCCAGTAAATGGCGCGCGGCTGCGACTCCTTCCGCCGAGCGCGCAATGGGAGAGTAGCCGGTGGCCTGCACGCGCAATACCCTATCGCGCAATTCGGCTTCGAGTTTCGGGACAGCGCCATCATGCGGGTCGAGCGCGTTGGCCAGGCGCAGCACGCCCGCGAGTTGCAAGGCGAGATGGCGATCGGGCAGGTCGAGTCCCTGCATCGCCTTTGCCTGGGGGCGGGGCATAGCTCCGCGATGGTAGCGCGCCACCACTGCAGCCAGTTCCAACTCGCGCGCGCTCCAGCCCAGAGGACGGGCCAGCTTTCGGATCAGGCGGTAGGACTTCTTGTGGTGTCCGCCTTGGCCTTTCGCTTTGCCAACATCGTGCATGAATGCAGCCGCCTGCAAGACGTCGCGTATCTCCTGGCGCGCCTCCGGGCGCATTTCCGAGGAAGAGCTGTGACCCAATAACCCAGCGCGAACGAGACCTTCATGGAGCTGGAGGGCAAGTTGGGCGACGCGTTGGGAGTGCGAGAAATCAGGGTCGAGGAATCCGGACCACACGCGGAGGCGGCTAATCGCCGCGGCGCGCAATTGCGGACCGGAAGGCAGCTCCGCGCGCCAGACGCGCCAGAGGGACTGCTTGCCAATCATGAGCTCGCGATACCTTTTGATCCGGCGGTTGCGCTCGTGATTGACATTCTCGCGCCAGCGCTTGCGGCTCTCCATATCAGGAAAAGCCTGCACGGCGAGCGCCGTTGTCCAGAGCACATCCAGGTCGTGGACCTCGCCGAGCAGATCCTGCAGCTCTTTGAGGTCGTCTCCCCATTTTGCGTGTTGCTGCGGAAGAAAATTTTCAATCGTGTAGCGGAAGCGCTTGATGCCGATGCGTAGCTCGTGGAGAGCAACCTGCGAGCGGGTACGCATCGCCCGCTTGTGCAGGTCGTAGGCAGCCGTCCACTTTTCGAGGGCCAAATGCAGATAGACAATGCTTCCCGGACGCACCCGGGAGGCGCGGCGCGGCAGCGTGCGGCTCCATTGTGCCCAATGCTTGCGGTCAAACTGGTCGAGGTCTTTCCATGCGAGCTGCTTGCACTCGGCCTCGCGGGCATGGACGTGATGGAGCAGTTTTTGGGCCACCGGGTCTCCGGCGGAGTGCCCAGCGTCCTTGTCCGAACCCTTATCTGAGGGCGCCAGTTTTTCGATCCATTCCTGCATGACCTGCATGTCGCGCAGTTCGCCGAGCGCGCGAAAAAGCTTGCGGCCGGCCTTCTTCATCTCTTTCCAGGAGGGATCGGAGTCGAGGGCCATCAAGCCGTCTGCGAGGGAACGGCAGCGGCGCAGCGCAACCCGCAAATCGTGGACCGGATCGGCCTCGAATCCGGCCGCGGCGCGATCACATTCTTCGAGCACTCGCTCCATCCAGGCGCGCAGGCCGAGCTTCGGCTTCGAGGCTGCAGGATCTTTATTCACCAGCTTCAACTTCGCCGCCGCTTGGTTTGCGGAGGGTGAGCCGGCTAACTTCAAATCAGGACTGGCTGACACTGGGCTCCTTCTGTTGGGAACTATTGTCGCCCCTTTTCATGGAATGTTCCAGGAGCAGCCTCCGCGTTATCCGAATGAGCGCCTTTGGCGGTCTACCGCAGCGCTTCGTATTCCGCCTTGGCCTCCCTGAAGATTGGGATGTTGGGGTCGGCGTCTTTCCATACTGTGAGGAAGTCTTTGTAGGCCGCGAGCGCACGGGTCCGGGCGGCGGTGGCGTCAGCGCCCTGCGCGGTGCCCGCCACCATTGCATTTGCACGAGCTACTCCCAATCGCGCCAACACTCCGGTCCAGCAGTTCCAGACCATGCCGTTGTGGTCGAGAACCTTCTGAAATTCGGCCGCGGCGGCAACACCTTCATGGGCAGCCAGGTAAGATTCTCCGCGTACGTACACCGGATAGAGGCAGGAAATGTTGGCCACGAAGGGAATCAGTCCAAACTCTATGGGCGAGGCGGATTGCAGAGCATGAATGGCGGTGTCCGGGCTCGCCCGGTTGAGGGCTAATTGGGCATGAATGGTGGGCAGCCAAAGCGACTGCACTTGGGTGTCCAGGGGAAAACGCTTCTCCAAATCACGCGCCAAGGACTCGGCCCGCGCTGTGTCCCGCGTCATGGCAAAGGCCAAGGCGGCTTCACTCTCGACACCGGCACTGGCTGGAGCCAGCTTCAAGGCTTCGGCTGCCGCCTGACGGGATTCGGCGTGGTTTCCAAAAGCGGCTTGTTGTAATGCGGTGTTGGCGCGCCAGATCGCGGCGGTTTCCTTGCTGTCGGCCTTGATCGCGGAGTTCGCCGCGCGCCTTGCCAGATCCCGCGCCTTGGCGAGCCCTCCGCGATACGCCTCGGTGTCGGAGGCGAGCGCAAGCCCTACGTTTTCAAATTCGCGCTTGCCCTGAAACCAGGCTTGCTGGTCCTGCATGGCAGCGGAATCGGATGACAGAAATGCTACGGCGTAAAGCGCATTGTGGAAGACCGCGTCATCGACCTTTCGCGCCTGCGCTTCGTGGATAATCTGACGAGCCTCGTCGAAGCGCTGCAATGCAAGGGTGAAGTTGGCCAGGTTGGCATATAGATAGGAACGGTTGGGCGCGAGCCGAACGGCTTGCCGCGTGATCTCGGCGGCTTTGTCATACCGGCCTTCGGAAGCGTAAACCATACCTAAATTGCCATACTCTCTGTATTCCAGCGGGTAGGTCTCGATCTCCTGTTGAAAGGTCTGGGCTGCCTTGTCGAGTTCTCCGGTTGCGATCTGATAGTAGGCGGCGGAGATCGTCAGCTTCTCGCGGTCGCTGGCATGTTCGCGAAGCTGGAATGCTTTCGTGAAGTACTCGCTTGCCCGGCCGAGCTCGCCGAGACTGACATAGCCGCTGCCCACGGCGCGGTACGCCAAAGCAAAATCTGGATCGAGTTCCGTAGCCCGTTGATAGTAGGGTTGAGCCGCTCCCGAACCCTTCTCGTTCTGAGCTTTCCTGCCCAGGCTGTAAGCCTTGAGGGCCTCGAGTGACGGAGTGGTGGCTTGGGCGAGTGGAACATCGAACTTACGCACGGTAGCCAACGATTCGCCCAATTCACCACGAAGCTTCGACGCCGCCTTGCCCAGGGCGTCGAGCACTTTCTCTTTCGAGGCCGCCGTGGCCTGCTCTTCCGCCAGGGTGTCGCCGCTCTGGCAATTCACGGCTTTCAACTCGAGTACGTACTCAGTGCCTAAACTGCCGATCGCTCCGGCGAGATACGCTTTGCTTCCCACCCGCTGGCAAAGTTCGCCGGCTACTTCGTTGGTGAGCTTGGCACCGGGTGGAAGCGTCATGAGCCGCAGGGTCCTGGTGATATCGCTGTCGGGGAGGACGTTCAAGAAAGGCGATTGGCGCAGTGAGATGCTCAGGGCGGTCTTGAGCGTGTCATCGAAGATCGGATCGCCGGTGCTGTTGGCGAAATCGGCGAGCACGATGGTGTCTTTTTCTGTAAGGCGGCGGGCGATGCGAACGCGCCAGTACCAGGCGCCAGCGGCGGCGAGAACGATGAGAAGTACCGTGGACCCGAGAATTTTCCAGGAACGGCGGAATCTGGCCCTGCTTTCCTGGGCACTCGCGGGGTTGGGGACCAGTACCGGGCCGGAATGCGGCGGTGCGTTCGCCGGCGCGGTTCCGTCCAACGGTGCAATGAAGCGGTAGCCGCGCTTGGGAACCGTCTCGATGTAGCGGGGGAAACCAGGCTCGTCTCCCAGTGCCTCGCGCAGCTTCTTGACCGCGTTGTAGAGGCCCTTATCGAAATCGACAAAAGTGTCGGCGGGCCAGATGCGGTTCCGCAATTCGTCCCGAGTCACCATTTCGCCTGGGCGTTCCAGCAGGATCTGAAGAATCTGGAATGGTTGGTCCTGGAGCTTGATCTTGACGCCCCGTTTGCGGAGCTCTCCACGAACCCCGTCCACCTCGAAGGGGCCGAAGCAGGTCGGTCGTTTCGATGGCAGGGCGTCCGGCACGGTCGTGCCCTCCATTGCCCACGGAGTCTATCACACTGCCAACCGGGATAGATCACCCACTAACTACCTTTTGAAGAAGCACTTACACGAAGGGAAAAAGAACAGATTGGGAACAGTTCCGGGTGGTGGACCGGGGATCGGGGCCGTGCGATAAGTGCGCCCAGAGCCGAGCAATTCGGGGCGGCTCGGCAGTCGGGAGTCGGCACAAGCGTTACGGCGCAAGGTTACGGGGCCCGGTGCAATTTTGAAAAACAATAAGGAGAATTCTTATGAAACGCGATCGGATGTTAGCTTGGATTGGGTTGTTAGCCATCACCATCAGCGGGCTGGCAGTTGGTTCGCAGGCCCAGAAGACAAAAGTAACTTTCAAGTTCAAGGACGTCGTCGTTCCCGGGGCGGTCTCGATCGACGCTTACGGTATCAACAACAAAAAGGTGATCGTCGGCGACTATACCGATGCCGCCGGCCGGGAATGGGGCCTATACCTCAAGGGGGCGAAGCTGTATAAGCCCTCTTGTCCGGGGTATCTGGATACCCGAGTGTACGCCGTCAGCGCCGCCGGAACTGCAGCCGTCGACTGCGGCGATTCCGGCGGAGGACGCGCCCAGAAAGCGCACGGCAACGTACAGCAAGGACTTTGCGACTACATTCCTTGCGCCCTACTGTACGAGGGTCCGGTTGTTAGCCCACCCTGCGATTGCCCCTGGGAAATCTACAGCATCATCGACAGCTTTACCGAAGTCCAAGTCGGCGGCTGGGCCCAGGATGGCCAAGGGAACACGCACGGGTTCGTTGGCGACGTGGGCGCGGGCACTTACCAAACTCTCGACGTACCCGGCGCGCTCAACACAGAGGTTAAGGGAATGAACGGCGCCGGCATGATCGTGCTGCAAGCCATCGATTCGGCTGGATTGCAGCATGCCTACCTGTACGACGGAAAGTCATACCAGAACATCGATGTTCCCGGTGCCTGGCAATCGTTTGTACATGGCATCAACAACAACGGGGACATGGTGTACACGGTGGAAGACGCCAATGGCAACAGCTTCGGGGTGTTCTTTTACGCAGCATTGCGGCAGTTGTATTGGTTCAACCAGCCCGACGGCAGAGACAACACTCGCGCTTACGGGTTGAACGACGAAGTCCAGACCAAGACGGGCGTCAAGCTGGAAATCGTGGGCGATTACGCGGTGCCGGGTTCGAATCTGAGCCGGGCGTATGAGGCAACGGTCAACATCAAGTAGACGACCGGGTTGCGGGGACCGCTAAACCAGGGCGCTCCCCGCTTACCGACAAATCTAATTAAGTGCTCAACACCTTCTCGCGTTCTTCGGCGTCCTGCCGTTCTTCGCGCGGGCTGGACGGCATGGCAAATTCAAGCACTTCCTCGATGGTCTTCACGTAGTGAGCGGTCAACCCCTGCAATTGCTCGGGCGTAAGGTCTTCCTCGACGTTGGTTCTGTTGTCGGCGGGAAGAATGACATCGTGCACGCCTGCGCGCTTGGCGGCGAGAACTTTCTCCTTGATGCCGCCAACGGGAAGAACATTTCCGCTGAGGGTGATTTCACCGGTCATCGCGGTGAGGGGACGAACCTGCTTCCCGGTCAGGAGCGAGACCAGGGCCGTCACGATGGTTACGCCCGCGGACGGTCCATCTTTCGGAATGGCTCCCGCCGGCACGTGAATGTGAATGTCATGGTTGGCGAAGAATTCCTCATCTACGCCAAGTTCGCGCGCATTCGAACGTACCCAGCTGAGGCCGGCCTGCATTGACTCGCGCATCACATCCTGAATTTGTCCGGTGATGGTGAGGCCGCCCTTGCCCTTCATCTGGTTAGCCTCGACGAAGAGCACGTCGCCGCCCGCGGGGGTCCAGGCCAGTCCTACAACCACGCCGGGCCGCTTAGTGCGCTCGGCAATTTCGCCTTCGCTGCGGATCTTGATTCCACCCAGAAATTCGTTGACCGTTTCTTTGGTGACGACCAGCTTTTCGGTCTTCCCTTC